>Ga0335078_10004150_pt1 | contig 21495 bp, 27 predicted proteins | sample Lox_Sample_32_FD_206711 | JGI IMG/M metagenome (GOLD analysis project Ga0335078, IMG submission 206711) | Soil microbial communities from Loxahatchee National Wildlife Refuge, Florida, United States - Lox_Sample_3.2 | ecosystem: Environmental > Terrestrial > Soil > Wetlands | place: USA...
GACGGCGCCACCGGGCTGCTCGTGCCGATCGACCCCGGCGACGACGGCACCGGGGCCCCGCGCGACCCGGACCGCTTCGCCGGCGACTTCGCCGAACGCGTGAACGCGCTGATCGCCGACCCGGACCGTGCCGCCGCAATGGGCCGGGCCGGCCGCCGGCGCGCGATCGAGCGCTTCTCCTGGGCGATGATCGCCGAGCAGACGACCGCGCTGTACCGCAGCCTGATCTGACTCGGGCCGTGGCCTGATCTGGCGCGGGCCGGTGGTCAGGGCTCGTGCTTGAGCTTCCGCCAGCCGCCGGCGCGGTTGTTGGCGATGATCGCCTTGAACATGTTCGTGAGCGCGCGGGCGTTGATCGCCTCGCCCTCACGGATCGCCACCGTGCGGGCGGTCTGGTTGGCGTGCCCGGAGGTGATGATCCCCTCGGGGTCGGGCACGATCGCTCCGTCGTAGAGGAACACGTTGACGTGGTCCTTCGCGGCCAGCAGCGCGCAGATGTTCCCCTGAAGCACGAAGTAGGGCTGCCGGGTGCGCTTGATCGTCTCGGTCACCTCGGGGTCGGCGGCGTGCACGAGGGCGCGGACCTCGCGACAGACGTCCCGCTGCCAGGAGGGCAGCGCATCGATGTACGCGTCGACGCGAGGATCGGCCGCAGGCATCATTCCGGCCCACCTTAGCGCGCCGACATGCAGGCCAATATTGTCGGATTAGTTGACAAATAGAGATTGTCTGTAAAGCTGTCAAGCGCGATGTCTGCCGAGCAACTCGAAGGGAGATGCGTGATGACCTCTGGTCCAGTGCAGCCGCCGGCGTGGCGGGACGGCAAGCGCTACGCATGGCTGCTGGGCGTGCTGGTGCCGACGCTCCCGTTCATCGTGTACGGGCTCGTCCACCTCACCGGGCTTGAGATCTGCTGGTTCTCGGGCCCGATCCTGATCTTCGGCGTGTTCCCCCCGCTCGACCTGCTGATCGGGCTCGACTCCGAGAATCCCCCCGACAGCGTGCTCAAATGGCTCGAGCAGGACCGCTACTACCGCTGGTGCACGTACGCCTTCCTGCCGCTCCAGTACGCGGGGCTCGTGTTCGCGTGCTGGCTGTGGGCGAGCGGCGATCTGACCGTCGTCGAGAAGGTCGGGCTCTCGCTCACCGAGGCGATGGTGAGCGGGATCGCGATCAACACCGCCCACGAGCTCGGCCACAAGCGCGATCGGCTCGAGCGGTGGCTGAGCAAGATCGCGCTGGCTCAGAGCGGCTACGGCCACTTCTTCGTCGAGCACAACCGCGGCCATCACGTGCGCGTGGCCACTCCCGAGGACCCGGCGAGCGCGCGGCTGGGCGAGAGCTTCTGGGTGTTCCTCCCACGGACCGTGAAGGGGAGCCTGGCGTCGGCATGCGAGCTCGAGCGCGAATGGCTCGCCCGCGACGGCCGGTCGTGGTGGAGTGTTCGCAACAACGTCCTGAACGCATGGGTGATGACCGTCGTCCTGTTCGCCGGCCTGACCGCGGTGTTCGGGGTAGTCGTGCTGCCCTACCTGCTCCTCCAGATGGTCCTCGGCTTTCCACTGCTCGAGGTCGTCAACTACCTCGAGCACTACGGACTGCTCCGCGAGCGCCGGCCGGACGGGCGGTACGAGCGCACGCGCCCGGAGCACAGCTGGAACAGCAACAACGTCGCCTCGAACGTCCTGCTGTATCACCTCCAGCGCCACAGCGACCATCACGCGAACCCGACCCGGCGCTTTCAGGCGCTCCGTCACTTCGACGGGGCGCCGCAGCTTCCGACGGGATACGCCGGGATGATCCTGCTGGCGCTGGTGCCGCCCCTGTGGCGCCGGATCATGGACCCGCGGCTGATCGGCCATTACGGGGGAGACGTGAGCCGTGCGAACATCCACCCGCGGGCTCGGGGACGTGTGCTGGAGCGATACGGACCCACCGAGCCCGCCGGATGACCATGACCGACACGCCGGCCGCCCCCACCGCCGGGCACGATCCCGCCTCGTACCGCGGGGCCGTCCGGCAGCTCCTGCGCGACCGGCTGCTCGACGCGGGCCGCGACCAGCTGCGCGGTCGCCCGTGGGCACAGGTGACGATGGCCGAGATCGCCACCGCCGCCGGCGTCAGCCGCCAGACCCTCTACAACGAGTTCGGCACCCGCGACGAGTTCGGCCAGGCGCTGGTGATCCGGGAGAGCAGCCGTCTGCTCGACGCCGTCGAGCAGACGATCGCCGAGCATCCCGACGACCCGCTCGCCGCGCTGACGGCCGGGCTCGAGCGCTTCCTCGAGATCGCGACCACCGACCCCTTCGTTCGCCTGCTGCTCGGCGACGACGGCACCGGCGGCCTGTTGCCGCTCCTCACCACCCAGAGCCGCCCCGTCCTCGACTGGGCGAGCGAGCGCGTCGCCGCGACGATCCGCGCCCAGTGGCCGTCGGCGGCCTCGGTCGACCTCGACGCGCTCGCCGACACCCTCGTCCGGCTCGCGATCAGCCACGTGACCGCGCCGCGCGACCGACCCAACCGGACCGCGGCGGCGATCACCCGGCTCCTCGCGCCGTCGATCGAGCGTATGCTGGAGGCAGCGCTACCAAATTGACTCGCCGCGACGGTGCCTACATACTCCTCGGGGCGGAAACAGACAGGATGCGGGAGCAGTCGCGTGGCAGATGAGCGAGGAGCTCGGCGGCGGTCCGGGGGGGCGAGTCAGACCGGTCCGTCGAAGAACGGCAGCAGGCCGCCGGCTCGCGCTCCGGTGGCGAAGCTCGAGCTCGAGGGGGTGCGACGCGGGGTCCTAGTCGGCCTCGTGGTCGCCGCGCTCATCCCGGTCGCGATCGTCGTCCTCGTGTTGTTCGGTGCGGGCGGGTCGAGTGGATCGAAGTCCGCCGCGACCACGGCCCAGACGAAGGCCACCCACGCGGTCGCGACGACCGCGCTGACGAAGGCGACAATCGCCCACAACCCGCTCGCGAAGGCGGTCGCCGGGATCGATGTGAGCGACACCGCGAAGGGCATGCTGCCCCTGTCGACGTGCAAGCTGACCAGCGCCACGACCGTCACCTGCATGCAGCCGACGCCCGCGGTCGACGTCGTCATCTTCCGCACCTATCCGTCGGCGCGGGCGCTGTACGCCGCGTACGAGGCACGCGTGAGCGCGATCGCGGGAAGTCCGTTCAAATCGAACTACGGCAACTGCACCGAGACCAAGACCAGCGGCGAGGTCTCCTGGAATCACAACCTCGAGCATCCGAGCATCTACCCGATCAGCGAGTTCATCTCGGGCAAGATCATCGACGATAAGGCCGCCGGCCGTGTGTACTGCACGTTCAACGACTCGGATCTGTACCTGGTGTGGACCCAGAACGACGGGCATGTGATGGGCGAGCTGAGCGGCGCCCCGCACACCGATGCGTATGTCTGGTGGCGCCAGGTCCACCACTCGGTGGTGATGCCGGGCTCGCCGAGCATGATGATGAGCATGACCGGCCCGACCGCGACCACCAGCTCGACGCCCCCGACAGGCACGACCGGCACGACGAGCACGATGGGCACGACGACGATGGGCACCACGAGCACGATGGGGACCACGAGCACGAACAGCACGACCGGCAAGTCGAGCTCGTCGACCACGCCCAGCATGACGAGCACGACGATGAAGTAGCGCGGCTCAGCGACTGAGCCTGGCCTCGTCGATCGTCGGCTCGAACAGCTCGATCGGGTTGCCGCTCGGGTCCTCGACCAGGACCTGCTTGCCGCCGACGCCGGCGACGACGTCGTTGCGGAAGCGCGCACCGTGCCCGCGCAGATCGGCGACGGTCGCCTCGAGGTCGGCGACCTCGAGCTGAAAGCGGTTCCAGCCTCCGGGCGCGGGCGCCGTGCCGTCAGGCATCGCCTGGCCGCCGCCGGGGCCGCCCCCCGGAGCGCTCAGGACCAGCCGCAGATCCCCGTGCGAGAGCATCGCGAACGTCGGCGCCGGGTGCATGTCCTCGTGGAAGCCGAGCCGGTTGCAGTAGAAGTCGATCGCGGCGTCGACGTCGTCGACGATGTAGCGGACGCTGACTCTGGCCATGGGTGCGCTCCTCGGTTCTCGTCCCTCGCTGATGCTTGACCTTGAAACGTACGCGCATCGCAGCGATTGCGCCGGCAGGCGCCGATCGATCTGATCGCCCGCGGCGTGCCGGGCGATCAGGATCGCCGCCGCCCGCGCGCTCGCCACTGCTCGGCCCGGATCGCCCAATGCTCGTGGTCGCGCCACCGTCCGCCGATCTTCAGATATCGCTCCGAAAAGCCCTCGCGCACGAATCCCGCTTTCCGGACGAGCTCCATCGAGGCGGTGTTGCCGGGTTGGATGTTGGCTTCGAGGCGGTGGAGCCGGAGCTCGGTGAACACCCGCGCGAGCACCAGCTCGAGCCCCTCGGACATGTACCCCCGGCCCGCGTGCGAGACGACCGCGCCGTAGCCGAGGAACGCGCTCTGGAACAGCCCGCGGACGATCTCTGAGACGTTGAAGAAACCGACGATCGCACCGTCCTCGCGGAGGCACACGAACATCGGCTCGTACCGGTCGTCCCCGATGCGGCTGAGCAGCTTCTCATAGGCCTCGGGCGTGGTCGGCGCCTGGAGCCACGGCCGGTGGTACCTGCGGCTGGCGCGCATCGCCGCGAGGAACTCGTCGCGATCGGCCGGCGTCGGCGATCTGAGCTCAACGCGAGGGTGCATTCCAGTCGGGTCTGAGTGCTTTCAGCCGCTGGTATTCGACCGCGAGGGTCGCGCGCTCGGACAGGAGATCGTGAACCTCTGACCTGAGCCGGTCGGCCTCGGCGCCATCGCCGGCGGCGATCGCGGTCTGCAGCGCGATCCGCAGCGCGGTGGCGCGATCCGAGGCGCCGACCCACGCCTCCCAGGCGGCGCGGACCTCCGCGTCGCTCGGCGCCCCGGGCGCAGGCGGGCGCGCGGCGGGCGAGAAGGCGGCGCCGGGCGCGTGCACCCGCTCGACCGGCGTCACGGTGATGTGGTCCCATCGGAGCATGCCGCCGAGGACGCCGATCGTCGCCCTCGCCTTGCAGATGAACTTCATCTCCTCACCGGGCGCCACGTCCGCGAACGCGGCCTTGCTCCGGCGCACGTCGGACGGCTGGAACAGCGCCCACGCGAGCTCCAGGTGGAGCTGGTGCGGCCCCGGCTCGACCTCGTACGTCTTGGTCTCGCGGCGCCGAATGTCTCCGACGAGCTCGCCGTCGACGAACACCTTGTACCGGCGAAAAGGATCGCCGAGCGGCCTCACCAGGCGCGTCAGCGTGATGCTGGCGGTCGTCTCCGACACGCCCGCGATCCTCTCAGCTGACCGCGCGCCTTGGCAACGCCGGGTCAGGACGCGGCCGGGGCCGTCGGAGGAGCCGGCTCCTCGAGACGGCCCCGGTACTCCCACAGTGAACGGGCCTCCTCGAGGGTCAGCATCCGCCATCGCTCGGTCTCCGGCTGCCAGATCGAGATCGTCACATCGACGATGCTGCGGACATCCTCGAGCAGCTTGACCGTCGCCCGGGTGTCCGCGCCCTCGGCCAGGACTTCCCGGGTCATGACGTCGATCACCTTGAACCTTCTCGGTTGGCGCGGTCCTGTTCGTCGAGGTCGACGGCGACCCGGTGGCGGTTCGAGCGCCTGTACGTTCGCGTCGTCGTCGCGTTCGCGGGCGTGTGACAGCCGGCGCTTGGGAAGAACGTCGCACTATGTCCGACGTACTTCCCAAGCCCTACGGGGACGGCACGCGGTAGACGCCGGCGACGCGCTCGGTCCGCCGGAATCCCAGCGATTCGTACAGGCCGAGCGCGTGGTAGCCGGGATCGGCGGCGATCACGAACCGGTCGGCGCCGTGGAGCCGGGCGGCGCGGTTCGCGGCCTCGACGACGAGCCGTGAGCAGATCCCCTTGCGGCGATGCGCGGCCGCGGTGTCGACGGCCTGGAAGCGACCGCGGCCGCCGGTCACGACGACGCCGCAGCTACCGAGCACCTCGCGCTCGCCCGGGCCGGTCGCCGCGTACCAGGCGCCGCGCCCGGCCCGGAACAGCGCGCGGCGGTCCTCCAGGCGCCGGCGGCAGAAGTCCCGATACGCCTGCTCGTCGAAACGGTCCTCGCGCGAGGCGACCTGAAGCTCGACGACCTGATCCCAGAGGTCTTGGTCGGCGTCGGGGTCGAGCGTGCGGACGACCACATCCCGGTTCTCGCGCGGATGTTGACGCACGCCCTCGGCCGTCGCCACCAGACCGACGGTCTGCTCGAGCTCGTAGCCGCGGGAGACGAACTCCGCGGCGGCGGCGCCGAGAGCCCCGTCGACGCGATCCCACGCGAACGTGACGTGCTCGACGCCCGGCTCGTCCCCGAACTCGGCCTCGAACCGCCGCTCCCATCGCGCGCCGTCGCCGGCGGCCGGGGGATCGGGAAACAACAGCAGGTTGCCCCAGTAGAACTCCGGGTGACTCGGAGAGCGGACGACGAGGTAGCCGTCGCGGCGCTCGACGATGCCGTCCACGGCGAGGACGTCGATGTCGGTCGCCCACACGAGCGAATCGGGGACAGGGCGTTCACTCATGTGAGCCGACCCGGCTCAGCCCGGCACGCGCAGCGTGGGCAGGTCGATTCCGAGCCCTGCGCACATCGAGGCCGGCTTGTCGTCGCGCATGAGACGGCGCCGCAGCAACACGAATGCCGGAGCGCCGAGCAGGGCCGGGATCGCGAGCTGGAACAGGCGATAGAGGAGCACGGCGGCGGCGGCGTCCGAGACGTTCACACCGTACAGCGCGAACGCCCCGACGAGTGCGCCCTCGGTGCCTCCGATTCCGCCCGGCAGCGGCACGAGATTGCCGAGCTGGCCGATCAGGTAGCCGAGCACGAGCGCGCTGAACGTCGGCACGTGGCCGACGGCGGCGAAGCCGAACCCGAGCGCCGCGATGTCGAATGCCATATAGGCGAACGAGCCGACGATCACGCCGAGGCTGTGGGCGCGCAGGAGGGCGATCGCCTGGTCGACGCCGTCGGCGGCCGCCACCAGCCACGCCCGCAGCGTCCGGCGGGCGCGGCCGCCGAGCGTTTCGTGGTCGCCGCCGGCGCTGCGCTCGCCGAGCGCGCGCAACAGCCGCGGGCTCAGCCCGGCCAGCAGCGCTCCGAACGCCGTGATCACCGCGGGCACGAGCGAGAGCACGACCGATCCCTTGCCGGCGAGGATCCCGAAGAACACGGCGAGCCCGACCAGGATCAGCGCGAAGAAGTTGGCGGCGCTCGTCACCACGAAGAACGCCACGGTGCGCCGGGCCACGTGCGCCGTGGGCATCCCGGCCTCGCGGAGCGCCCACACGCCGAGGGCAAGGCCGCCGGCGCCGCCCGTGGGCAGGAGCGAGTTCGCCGCGAGCTCGGACATCGCGATGTCGTAGCTCAGCCCCCACGACATCTGCGAGCAGAACGTGTCACGGAACACGAGCAGATAGCCGGCGCAGGAGGCGACCTCGGACAGTGCGATGGCCGCGATCCAGACCGGATCGGCGTCACCCAGACGGTCCTTCACCTGGCCGAGCCCGGGGAGCGCGGTGATCGCGATCGCGACGATTGCGATGATCGCGGCGATCTCGATGACCCGGACCACGAGGTGCCGCGGATGCAGCTCGTCCGGCATCGCGCCGCCGGGCGCGAGGTTGGGAGCGTCCTCGATGTCCGTCCGCATTGCCACTTCAGTTCAGCTTAGGGATTCGGCGGCTCGGGCCCCGCGGACCACCTCGCAGGTAATCGACAGCCGTCAGGGCGCGTGGGAGCCTGCGGTGATTGCCAACCACGCACAGGAGGGGCAGGTGCCCGATCCCACGACAATCGTTCGGACCTACATCGAGATGTGGAACGAAACCGACCCCCAGCCGGTCGCAGTCGGCATCGACTTCGCGACGACCGCGGACGACGGCCGGCTGCGGAGCGTCACCGGCTTCCTGGAGCAGTCGGCGGCCTAGGCCCTAGGCGATCCCCTGAAGGAGGTGGGCGGCGGTCGCGGCGTTGGCGGGGTAGAACGCCTCGATCATCAGCTCGGCCAGCGTGATCTCGACGGCCGTCCCGAACGTCGAGACCGTGCTGAAGAACGCGAGCTCGCGATCGCCGTCGCGCACTCGCAGCGGGAGCACGATGTCGTTGCCGGCGCGGTCGTCGTGCGGCGCCTCGACGGTGACCCCGGAGTAGCTCGAGAGCTCGTCGTAGAGTCGCTCGAGCTCGGGGTCGCCGGTGATCTGGGCATGCCGGCGCAGCCGCTGGAGGAGATGGGCGCTCCACTCGCCGAGGTTGAGGATGCGGGGAGCCATCCCCCGCGGGTGGAGCGTGACCCGCAGCGCGTTGGCCGGCGGTTCGAGCAGGTCGGGCGCGACGCCGTCGGTCAGGACCGAGACCGCGTCGTTGGCCGAGACCAGGTTGTAGTGGCGGTCGAGGATCACCGCCGGGTATGGCTCGTGGGCCCTCAGGAACCGGTCCAGCGCCTGATGGACGGGAGCCATCTCGGGCTCCTCGAGCGACCGCTCGGCGTAGAGCGGGGCGTAGCCGGCGGCGAGCAGCAGACCGTTGCGCTCCCGGAGCGGAATCTCGAGGTGGTCGGCCAGGCGCAGGACCATCTCCCGGCTGGGCCGCGCCCGGCCGGTCTCGAGGAAGCTCACGTGGCGTGAGGACACGTCGGCCTCCAACGCCAGCTCGAGCTGGCTGAGGCTGCGGCGCCGGCGCCACGCGCGGAGCAGCTCGCCGATTGGCGCGCGAGCTGCGCTCGGATGAGGCAGTGCCGTGTCCACGCCCACACGCCGAACGTAGCGCGGTGCGTGAGGCGGCGCAATTACCCCGGAGGTAGGCCGGCCGCCGGATTTGTGACACTGGGCGGTGCCTTGGAAGGTGCTCTGCGCCGTCTGGATCCCGACTCGCTCGGTTCGCACATCGCGCGGCTCTACCGCGCGGCTTATGGCTTGACGGGCTCGGCCCAGGACGCCGAGGACCTCGTCCAGGACACGTTCGAGCGGGTGCTCCGCCGGCCCCGGTTTCTCCGGCGCGACGAGGACCTCGTCTACCTGCTGCGCGTGCTCCGGAACACGTGGATCAGCTCCGCCCGGAGCAAGCGTCGGCTGCGCACCACGCCGGCCGGCGATGAGATCGACCAGCTCGAGGCGCCGACCGATCCGATCGCCCAGTCGATCGAGGGCGCGGTCGTGTACGAAGCGCTGCAGGAGCTGACCCAGCCGTTACGCGAGGCGCTCGTGGCCGTCGACGTCCTTGGTCTGTCCTACCGGGAGGCGGCTCGCGCGCTCGGCACGCGCGAGGGCACGATCATGAGCCGCCTTCACCGTGGCCGGGGCCAGATCGCCGCGCGGCTCGAGCCTCAGGAATGACCGCTACGCGGTCGCCTGGGCGAGCACCGGAGCGGCGGCGAGCGCCAGCACGGTGGTCGGCGTGGCCTTCGCCGCGAGCACGCACGTGCGGCCGAAGCGGACGAGCGTCACCACCGACAGGCCGGACGAGGTCGAGAACACGTGCAGGGGGACGCCGTGGAACACGACGGCCCGCGCGGAGTGCGGCAGCGGCACGGCCTTGCCTGAGAAGACCGTGTAGCTGAGCGGGGTGCCGTCCGGCAGGCGGTAGAACACCGTGAGCGCGGGGCGGCCGCCGATATGGTCGGTCCGCCGGCCGGTGGGCGGGACCGCGAACTTCGCATAGTTCGGGTACGTCACGCCGCCGTAGGAGACATCGAGCAGCTTGGGGCTCGCCGCGGCCGGCGCGGGTCCGGTCGAGCGGGCAAAGGCGAGCGCGGCGGCCGCCGGGATGCTCGGTTCGCCGCCGCCACCGCCGCCCCCGACGGCCGCGATCACGACCACGGCGCACACCGCCGCGACCGCCGCGAGGGCAACCGCGGGCCGCCACGCGGGGCCGGCGCCACGCCGACCTCGCCCCGAGCGCCCCGAGCGCGCCGGCTCAGGCCCGTACGCCTGGCGCAGGCTGGCTTCGACCGCGGTCAGCAGCCGATCCGGGGCCGCCGGCCCACCGTCGCGAAGCGCGTCGGCGACGCGTCGCTGCGAAGCGACCTGCCGGCGGATCTCAGGCCGGTCCGCCCAGGCGCCTGCCTGGGGCCGGTCGGCGTCGACCGGCGCGCGGTCGACGAGCCGGGTGATCTCCTGGGCTTCCTTATCGCTGGATGACTGCTTGAAACGCATCGCTGGCTCTGATCATAGGGCGGCATGCGGGCGCCGGCGAAGGCCGTTCAGGACGCACCCCGCAACTATGAAAGACGCACGTCGCGCCCTGCTTATTCCGTCTCCCACACAAAGTTCTCGGGACGCGCCGCGGCGGATTCTCGTGCCCGGATCGCCCCTCGGGGAGGTAAGGAAGTTTTCACGGGCGCGTATGGAATGCGCTCGCGAGCATCTGCGTCTTAGGGGGATGTTGGCGCCTCGTGGGGGCCCGGAAAACCCGGTCAGCGGGTTCTTCCACCGCCAGGCGCGACCTTCCCTCAAGTCCTAAAGGAGACACACATGCATCGCTCGCATGCCACCAAGCGTGCCCGCTCCGCGCGGGCTGCCTCGAAGTCCGGCCGCAAGAACCGCGCGGTCAAGTGGGTCGGCCTGGCTCTGGCAACCGCGGCGCCGGCGATGGCCGCTGGCGCGGCGGCGAGCCCCGCGCTCGCGACCCCGCAGGGCGGTCACTCCGCCCACTACCAGTTCCAGACGATCAACAACGGGGCCGATCAGACGTTCAACCAGCTACTCGGCATCAACAAGCGCGGAGTGATCGCCGGCTACTTCGGCTCGGGCGCGATGGGGCACCCGAACAAGGGCTACCTGCTGTTCGCCCGTCAGAGCCCGCAGAGGTACCTGAACGAGAACTGGCCCGAGTCGACCCAGACCCAGGTCACCGGCCTGAATGATCGCGCTGTCACCGTCGGGTTCTGGTCGACCATGAACGCCGCGAACCAGATGAACGACAACCGTGCGTTCGTGTCGTACCGAGGCTTGTTCGTCGACGGCGATTATCCGACCGACAACCCGGCGTCTCCGCCGGTCGACCAGCTGCTCGGCGTCAACGACAACAACGTCGCGGTCGGGTTCTACAACGACGGCGACGGCAACACCCACGCGTACTCGTTCAACATCACCCGCAACCAGTTCAGCGAGATCACGCCGACCGGCATCCGCAACCCGACGGCCGCGGGGATCAACAGCCACGGCGACGTCGCCGGGTTCGGTACCGACTCGACCGGCGACTCGTCGAACGGGCAGGTCGTCGGCTTCCTGCTGCGGCCGGGTGGTCAGGTGACCGTCCTGAGCGTGCCCGGATCGAGCCAGACGCAGGCGCTCGGTATCAACGATGACCGCGAGGTCGTCGGCGTGTACCAGGTGGGCACGGGCGACAACGCGATCATGCACGGCTTCACCTGGACGCCCCAGCGCGGCTTCCAGACCGTGGATGACCCGAACGGCGTCGGCGCCACCACGATCAACGGCGTCAACGACCAGGGCCAGCTCGTGGGCTTCTACACGGACGGCGACGGCAATACCGACGGGCTGCTCGCCACCCCGGCGTGGCAGCACCACCGCGGCTGATCCCAACCTCAGCCGACCCGCAAGAGGCCGGGCCGCCGCATGTCGGCGGCCCGGTCGTTCCAGGTAGGGCGCGGCAGGCGGCGCGGTAGGCGCGGGCCGGTAGTAGCGTGCGGGGCCGTGAAGCTGCAGGGGATCGAGTCGCTGCCCGCCGACGTCATCAGGGTGTTGAGGGCGCTGCCGCTGATCGTCGATCGGCTCGGGGAGATCGCGGCCTCCACGAGCGAGGTGCCGACGATGCGAGCGGGCATCGACGCGCTCGGCGCGGACACGCGGCGGCTGCCCGGGGTCCAGGACGCGCTGGAGCGGCTCGCGGGCGCGATGGCCGACATGAGCGACGAGCTCAGCCGCGTCGTCGGGGCGACCGACGTGCTGCCGACGATGGACGCGCGGATGGCGAAGATCGAGGCGTCGATGCCGGTGCTCGTCGAGGTCCAGCAACACCTGTCGCGGCTGCCCGAGACGATCGAGACGCTCGGTGACGGGATCGATCGGATGGCCACGCTGATGGACCGCCTGCTCTCATCGATCGACGCGCTCGACGCCAACGTCGGATCGCTGCGGTCATCGCTCGAGCCGATCGGCCGGATCGCCGACCGGGTTCCGGGCAACCGGCGGGCGAGTTGAGCGGCCGACGGACACCTGGGGGGTATCGGAAGGTGCCCGGTCCGGGCCGGACGCCGGGTGGTCTAGCGTCTGCTGCCCGATCGCAATCAACCTGCGAGGTCATGATCGATGCCTGAGATCGTGAAGACGATGCCCGAGCGCAAGCGGATCGCGCTGATCGCCCACGACAACTGCAAGACCGAGATGCTCGAGTGGGCCCGGTTCAACCGGGGCACGCTGTCGGCCCACGAGCTTCATGCCACCGGAACGACCGGCGCGCTGCTGGCCAACGAGCTGGGCCTCGACGTCCACCGGTTCTTCAGCGGGCCGCTCGGCGGCGATCAGCAGGTCGGGGCCGCGATCGCCGAGGGGAGGATCGACTTCCTGATCTTCTTCTGGGATCCGCTCGAGCCCCAGCCGCACGACGTCGACGTCAAGGCGCTGCTCAGGATCGCGGTTGTCTGCAACGTTCCGACGGCGTGCAACCGGGCGACGGCCGACTTCGTGCTGTCGAGTCCGCTCACCGCCGCCGAGTATCCGCGGACGGCCGCGATGTACCCGGGTTCCGACGCCTCGGCCCGGCTGGTCACCCTCGGCCACGACGCCGCGAGCGGCTAGCGTCCCCGCGCGGCCCCACGCAGCGGGCCGTACTGTTACGCCCTCGTGACGAGCGCGGACCTTCTACTGCATCCGGTCCGGCTGAGGATCGTCCAGGCGTTCCTCGGCGACCGGGCGCTGACCACCGCCGAGCTCCGGTCAGAGCTCCCGGACGTGCCGGCGGCGAGCCTGTATCGCCACGTCGCGCGGCTCGTGGATGCCGGCGTGCTCGCGGTCGTATCCGAGCGCCGGGTGCGGGGCGCGATGGAGCGGACGTACATCCTCAGGGTCGCGGCGGCGCACATCGGGGTCGGTGAGATCGAGCGGATGAGCGTCGACGAACACCGGCAGGCGTTCATCGCGTTTGTCGCCGGGCTGCTCGGCGACTTCGACCGCTACCTCGCCAGGGGCGACATCGACCCGCTGCGGGACGGGGTCAGCTACAACCTGGCCGGGATGTGGCTCGACGACGCCGAGCTCACAGAGCTCCTGCGCGACATCTCGCGCGTATTCGAGCCGCGGCTCGCCAACCCGGCCACGCCCGGCCGCAAACGTCGGATCCTCGGGAGCGTCCTGCTCCCGGGCAACGGGGAGGGAACGTGATGCGCAGGCTGATCTACTCGATGACGACCTCGCTCGACGGCTACATCGCGGGGCCCGGCGGCGACATCGATTTCTCGGCACCCGACGAGGAGCTGCACCGGTTCCACAACGAGCAGACCCGGGAGCTCGGCGGACACCTGCTCGGGCGCCGCCTGTACGAGACGATGGTGTACTGGGAGACGGCCGACCAGGATCCGGCGGCCAGCGAGGTGACCGTCGAGTTCGCGCGGATCTGGCAGGCGCTTCCGAAGGTCGTGTTCTCGAAGACGCTGGAGGCGGTCGAGGGCAACACGCGGCTGGTGACGGACGGCGTCGCCGAGGAGGTGGCGCGGCTGAAGGCGCAGGACGGCAAGGACCTGGCCGTGGGCGGAGCCGGTCTGGCCGGATCGCTGGCGAAGCTCGGCCTGATCGACGAATACCGGCTGTTCGTCATCCCGGTGGTGCTCGGCGGCGGCACGCCGTACTTCCCACCGCTCCGGCAGCCGATCGAGCTGGAGCTGGTTCAGACGCGGACGTTCGGCTCCCGCGTGCTCTACATGCGCTACCGGCTCGCGAAGTAAGGCGCCGCATCCTTGTCAATCGATCCGCAACGCATCATCGACCGGTCGGTCACGACTCCGGATGGCCGGGAGCTCCTGGTTCAGGAGGGCGGCGACCCGGACGGCCGCGCGGTGCTCGTCCAGCTCGGCACGCCGGGCTCGCGAATCCTGTACGGGCCTCATCTGCGCGACGCCGCCGAGCGCGGGATCCGGTTGATCTCCTATGACCGGCCGGGGTACGGCGGATCGACTGCGGACCCGGGACGGTCGATCGGCGACTGCGCCGGCGACGTCCGCACCGTCATCGATGCGCTCGGGATCGACTCCTGCGCGGTGTGGGGGATATCGGGCGGCGGCCCGCACGCGCTCGCGTGCGCGGGCCTGCTGGCCGACCGCGTCGTCGCCGCGGCCACGCTCGCCTCGCCGGCACCCTTCGATGCCGAGGGCCTCGACTGGTTCGCGGACACAGGCGAGGAGAATGTCGAGGACGACAAGCTGATCCTCACCGATCCCGACGCGGCGCGGGCCAAGCTCGCCCGGGATCGCCTCGATTTCCTCGCGATGGCGGGGTCGGATGCCGCCGCGTCGCATCCGACGCTGTTCTCGGCGGTGGACGCCGCGGTCATGACCGGCGAGCTCGCCGAGTACCTCTCCCGCCGGAACCGGACCGGCCTGGAGCCGGGGATCGAGGGTTGGTGGGAGGACAGCGTCGCGATGCTCAGGCCGTGGGGTTTCTCGGTCGAGGAGATCGAGGCTCCGGTGATGGTCTGGCAGGGCCGCCACGACCAGATGGTTCCGTTTGCCCACGGCGAATGGCTGGTGCGTCATTTGCCGAATGCCGACCCGCGCCTGAGCGATGACGACGGGCACCTGACGCTGGTGCAGAACCGGGTCGCCGCCGTCCACGCGTGGCTGCTCGACCACTTCTGAGGATCGTGCGCGCTCGCCGCCGGCCGATCATGGTTGCCCCGGCCTCGACGCTGGTGGCGCTCGCGGTCGGGCTGACTCTTCTTGGCGCGTCTGCCAACGCCGCCGGCCCCGTGGCTTCCGGGCCGTCGGGCGGACCGGGGGCGGCGCCCCGGTCCGGGCCGGGGACCGGAGGGATCGCGCCGACTGGACGCGCCGGGAACCCATTGCCGGCCGCCGTCCCCTACATGGGCTGGAACACGTATTACGGAGTGGGAGGGATCTTCGGCGAGGGGACGATCCTCTCGGTGGCGCGAGCTCTCATCGATCGCGGACTGGCGCGGGCCGGGTACCGGATCGTGTGGCTCGACTTCGGGTGGGCGAGCGGCAGGCGGGACCGGAGCGGCCAGCTCGTCGTCGACCGCCACCAGTGGCCGCACGGCTTGAGCTGGCTGACGACGTGGTTGCACCGGCACGGGCTGCTGGCCGGGATCTACACCGATGCCGGCAGCAGCGGCTGTCATGGCCAGGGCGTCGGCTCGCTCGGCCACTACCGGCAGGACGCCGACAGCTTCGCCGCCTGGGGGTTCGACGCGGTCAAGGTCGACTTCTGCGGCGCCGGCCAGGAAGGGCTCGACCCGAGGCCGGCCTACACGCGGTTCGCCAAGGCGCTCGCGAACAACTCGAGCCACCGCAGGCTGCTGCTGAACGTGTGCAACTTCTGGGTGCCGGGCCAGATCAACGGCGTCCGCCCGACGTTCGCGAACTCGTCGTACGGGAGCTACCGGTGGGCGCCCCGGATCGCGCAGAGCTGGCGGACCGACACCGACATCGGGTTCTCGCGGAACGTCCAATGGGTGAACGTTCTGCGCAACCTCGACCACGACGCGAGCCAGCCGACCGCCGCGGGGCCCGGCCATTGGAACGACCCCGACTACCTCGGGCCCGAGCTCGGGATGACGAGCTCGGAGGCGCAGGCGCAGCTGTCGATGTGGGCGATCGTGGCCGCGCCGCTGATCCTCGGGAGCGACCCGCGCGCGCTGTCGGACAGCACGATCACGATGCTTACGAACCGGCAGGTGATCGCGGTCGACCAGGACCCGCTCGGCATCCAGGGCACGGTCGTCGAGCAGGAGGGGGACGGCCAGGTCTGGAGCAAGCCGCTCGCCGGCGGCCAGGCCGCGGTGGCGCTGCTCAACCGGGGCTCCGAGCCGCTGCGGATCACGACCGACGCGAGCACGCTCGGGCTCCGATCCGCCGCGGCGTATGAGGTCCGCGACCTGTGGGCGGGAACGACCGAGACGACCGCGGGTCCGCTTGAGGCGACGGTCGCGCCCGACAGCGCGGTTCTGTACCGGGTCATGCCCCAGCAGCGTTAGGCCCCCGGGAAGCCTGGGCCGTCTGAACACGCGCGTGGGTCGCGCCGGAGCGCGAGCGGCGCCTTGAGTGACGCCGAGGCGCGGCGCTGTGCCTTCAGCCAGGGCGGCCCACAGTGAGCGTGGGCAGGGCGATCCCGAACGCATCGGCGTGGGCGACAAAGCGGGCGATGTCCTCAGGGCCGACCGGCGGAGCGGCGTGCCCCGCGACCGCAGACTGGCCGACGGCTCGGAAATATCCCTCGAACCCCCCGGGCGTGAAGATAGTGAGCATCCGCGCGGCGTCGGCGGTGCGGTTGGCGTAGGTGTGCAGCACCCCCGGCGGGATGAACACGAGGTCTCGCTCGCGGGCGGTGACGGTCTGCTCGCCGAGGGTGACCTGATACTCGCCGTCGAGGATGAAGTAGGTCTCGGCGTCGACTGCGTGGACGTGGGGCGGCGGGCCGCCACCGGGCGGCGTGCTGGCCTCGAAGATCAGCAGCCGGCCGGCGGTCTGCTCGCTCGTGACCTTCAACGTGCAGGTGTCGCCAGCCACCCACAGGACTTCGCCCTCGCCGTGAGGACGGTGGGTCGAGATCCCGCTCTCATGAGATTGATGACTTGTCATGAGACAGTTGTATCATAAGAGGATGAGTTGGGACACGGGCGGGCGAGTCGCGCAGAAGCGCCGCACCCATGCTGCCCTGGTCGCCGCGGCCGCCGAGCTGATGAACGACGGAATCGCCCCCACGATTGCCGGGGTGGCCAAGCGAGCGGGCATCTCGCGCGCTACCGCGTACCGGTACTTCGTCGGCAACGACGCGCTCGCCGTCGAAGCCGCACTCGAGGTCGCGCTCGCCCACCGCCCGTCGTTCTCGGCCTCCACGGGAAGCCCCAAGGACGACGTGGAACACCTAGTGAGCGAGGTCTTCTCGCTCGTCGCCGAGCACGAACTCCAGTTTCGGCAGATGCTGCGCGCTCTGCTCGACCCTGCCGCCCCGCCGACACGAGCCGGGCGTCGCCTGACGTGGATCCGCGCCGCGCTCGCCGACCTCGACGATCTGCCCGCCCACGACCGCGACCGCCTCATCGCCGGGCTCGCCCTGCTCACCGGCGCCGAATCCTTCGTCGTGCTCAAGGACGTCTGCGGCCTGGACCACGACCAGGCCCTCGACGTGACGCGGTGGGCGGCGCGTGCTCTGCTCACCGCCGCAAGCCACGGCTCGCGGACCCCATGAAGCGGCGACTAGGGCATCGACTAGGCCGCGGCTTGGACCGGCTTCTCGGTCCACTCGCCCCAGATGACCTTGGAGGGCTTCACCTGATAGCGGTAGACCGTGCCCTCGTCGTTGACGAGGTAGGTGTCGACGTCGTCCGAGCGGGTGTGCAGGATCAGCCGCTGGCCACTCTCCGCGAGTCGGACGAGCGACTTGATGCCCGGGACGTCGACGGGCGGCCAGCCGAGATCCTCGCCGGCGACGATCGGGACGATCAGGTGGCCGTACTGGGACTGGATCTGGAAGCTCTCCTCGAACGGCTCGCTGCGCTTACGCAGGTAGAAGTAGACGGTGGCCGCGATCGAGAGGACCAGCCCGATGATCGCGATCCAGCGAAGGAGCGAGATCTCGGGCGAGACGCCGAGAACGGTGATGGTCGTCGGCGTCGTGGTTGGAGTGGCGATGGACCCCGTCTGCTTTGGCGTGTAATTCAGAGCTCCTGCGCTGGGTGCGGCGCTCGTGCTGCTGGTCGCCGGCGCTGATGGTTGGAGCTCCGGTCCCTGGAACTGGAAGTTGAGACCGGGCTCGTAGCTGGCACTTACCGGCTTGCCATCGAGCGTTCCGCTCACTTTCAGCACAGGTTGCACTGTCACGCTCAGATCGGCGAACGCGCCATTGCCAGTCAGCCTCGTGATTCGTGTGATCAGCTGGCGCAGCTGGTCGAGATCGAGCGTCACGTCAGTGCTGGTTTTGCCGTCGGCGAAGCGAGTGGAGGGAGTCAGGACAAGACTCCGGCTCCAGCCACCCGGTCCCGCGAGTCTGAGCAAGATCTTTTCGGTGCCCGCGATGCTCGAGCTAGCGACGCTGTCGAAGCGGTATCCGATATGAACGTTCAGCTGGTGGACCATCATGAGGAAGATCGGGTCGTCCGTGCCGATCCTTCCGGTAGGATAGACCGGGCCCGCCGGCACGCGGGCGCTGTAACCGAAGCTCACACTCTGCGTGTACCGAGTGGTGAGGCTCGCCGGCTTGTGCGCCGGGCGGGTGAACGCGACCAACGCCAGCACGAGAAAGACCGCCACGGCGATCGCCGAGGCGGTGAGGAGCGCACCGAAGTTGACGGGCTGCGGTGGGTCGGTTTCTCGTTGAGGTTTCATGATGGTTGGTCCCACGTGACCTGGCGCCTTTGCGGTTCTCCGTTGTCCCCTACCTCGCCGGCGCTTTTCACCGAACCCGAAGACCAGAAACACTCCGAGCAACCCGCAGACGACGACGTCGAGGATCGAATTGTGGAGCGCGACGAGTGCCCATCCCGCGCCCGGCGCATGTACCCACAGCTTGCCAATCAGCTCGGCGCGGGTGGGCTTGACCGGATCGAGAAAGTTGTTGTTGTCTCCCTTGAACGTGTAGCGACCCTTGTGGATCGCGACGATCCGGTGCAGCACAACTAGATGCAGCAGCGAGCTGTGATACGCGACGATGTCCCCGACCTTGTACTGCCCCGCAGGACGCACCAGGGCAAGGTCGCCGGTATGGAAGTTCGGCTCCATGCTGATGCCGTGGGTCACGACGTACGTCGTCGACCCACCGACACGCGTCGGCGCGAACCACCACCAGCCCGCGGCCAGTAGTGCCACGAAGACGCCGGTGAGAAGGGCAGAACGAAGTCGGATTCGTTTCACGATGGGCTCTTCATTCGGGCGTCCGTACCCATTTGGCTGGGAAGAGCGCGGCGCGACTCGCCGCGCTCTTCCCTGCGATAGCCAGGTGTTAGCTAGCGTCCGTGATGAGGACGCCGAGCTGGGTGACCGAACTCGTGTCGACGTCGGTGGTCAGGGTGCAGGTGAAAGTCGTGCTACCCGTCCCGTCGCCGCAGTCCTGGCGCGCACCGCCGGCCGTGAATGCGACCTGGACGTCCTGGGTCGCGGGCACGGCCGTGCCGAACGTGAGATTCACGGTGTGGATCTGCGAGCCGTCGGTGGTGAACCCGTACGAGACCGAGCTCAGGGTGTTGTTCCCGGCGACGGCGATCGACCCGTAACCAGCGTCGGCGCCGGTCGTGCTCCCGGTGTCGATCGAGTTGGTGTACGCCGCGCCACCGGCGGCGAGAGCTGCGATCACCGCGAGGGCGGCGAAGACGCGCTTCTTGTTGCGCTTCATTAGTAGTGACCTCCGTGTGGTCATTGGTGTATGGCCCGCTGACCTGTCGGTCATCACTAATCGCTTCGCCTCCGTGGACAGCGGTTATCTGCTCAAGGTCATCGTCCATGTGACGAACGAGCTTTATCCGTAGTTGCCCCGGATCGGACGTTCGGCTTTACCGCCTAGTGCACGGGGCGCGGTCGTGCTAGCGGAGGTGTTATGAGCTATCGAGCGCCGGAGCGGCGGGCGCGGGTGCGCGCGAGCGCGACGCCGGCCAGGCACAGGACGCCGCCCGGGAGCACGAGCGCGGGGGGAACCTCGCCGAGGAATGCCCAGCCGAACAGCAGCGCGAGCGGCGGCACGAGGTACGTGGTCGAGCCCATCTTGCCCGCGGTGGTGCGAGCGAGCGAGTACGCCCACAACAGGAATCCGGCGGCGGTCGGCGCGATGCCCAGGTAGATCATCCAGCCGATCGTGGGGCCGCCGGCGTGGCCGAGGTCATGGACGAGCGAGCCGGCGTAGGGCAGGCAGCTGATCGCCCCGACGGTGCACGCGAGCCACGTCACCGACAGCGGCGAGGCGTGGCGGAGGACCGGCTTCTGTGCGACGACCCCGCCGGCGTAGGCGACGGCCGCCACCAGACACAGGACGGCGCCGAGGCTCTCGTGCAGGCCATGCTGCGACGTCGCCACGCCGATGACCACCGCGCCGGCAAACGAGACCAGGCAACCCGTGAACAGCCGGGGCGGAAACCCTTCGTGCAGGAGCGTCCCGGCGAGGATCGCGATCAGGATCGGCCCGACGTTGACCAGCATCGCCGCCGTCCCGGCGTCGACGCGCTGCTCGGCGGCGTTGAGCGCGACGTTGTAGACGCCGAACCAGAGAACGCCGCACACCACGATGCCAGCGAGCTGGCCGCGGCGGGGGAGCGGCTCGCGGCGCGCGAGGACGACGAACCCCAGCGCGACGCTGCCGACGACCAGTCGCCCGAGCGCGAGGGCGCCGGCCGACAGCTCGCGGTCCGCGAACCGGATCGCGACGAACGCCGATGCCCACACGGCGACCATCGTCGTGATTGCCGCGATCACGTTCGCGCGCGCGCGAGGAGGCGAGGCCACGCCAGAGGTGACGGCGGTCATCAGGGATAGAACGTTAGGAGGCGCAAACTGTGATATTGGTCGAACTGTGCCGGCAGCCGAGCGAAGGCTGCTGACGGCATACTGGGGTGGATGGCGCTCCACTCAACCCCCGAGACGATTCGCCGGGTCCTGACCGAGACGCGCACGTGGGCGGTCGTCGGCTGCTCGCCCGACCCCCGGCGAGACTCGCATCGGATCGCGCACCTGCTTCAGAGCAGTGGATTCCGGGTCATCCCCGTCAATCCGAACGTGGACGAGGTGCTCGGCGAGCGCTGCTATGCGAGCCTTGGTGAGATCCCCGCCGGGGAAGGCGTCGAGGTCGTGGACATCTTCCGTCGCGCTGACGCGGCGGGCGCCCACGTCGACGAGGCGATCGCCGCCGGCGCGCGCGCCGTCTGGACGGCGCTTGGGGTGATCGACGACGTGGCGGCGCAGCGGGCGCTTGACGCGCGCCTGCTCGTCGTGATGAACCGGTGCCCCGCGATCGAGCTTCCGAGACTCGCAGCGTGAACCGGGAGACCGAGCTCGCGCGAGGCCGCCTGCCGGCGCTCGATCGCGCGACGATCCACCCGTTCGTAGACGCGACGCCGGGCCCGTTCTTCTATCAGCGGATGGCCCACCCGGTCGGAGCCGAGGCCGAGCGGCTGCTCGGCGAGATCGAGGGCGGGCAATCGCTCCTGTTCACCTCGGGCGCCGGCGCGACCACGGCGCTGCTGCTGGCGATGCTGGGGCCGGGGGCGATCGTGGCCGTCGCCGCCGGCGGCTACTACGGCACCGTCGGCCTGATGCGTGAGCTG
>Ga0335078_10004151_pt1 | contig 21487 bp, 17 predicted proteins | sample Lox_Sample_32_FD_206711 | JGI IMG/M metagenome (GOLD analysis project Ga0335078, IMG submission 206711) | Soil microbial communities from Loxahatchee National Wildlife Refuge, Florida, United States - Lox_Sample_3.2 | ecosystem: Environmental > Terrestrial > Soil > Wetlands | place: USA...
CGGGCGAAAAATCCGCAAAGGCCTCGTCGACGACGAGCAACCCACCGAGCGAGCGGAGGCGCTGGGCGAGGCGCAGCAGGTCTCGCGGCGGGGTGATGCGGCCGTCGGGATTGTTGGGGTTGACGACGATCGCGACGTCCATCGCGGCAAGGTCTTCCAATGATTCGGTGATCGTCACGAGCGCGCCCGCGTCGCGCCAGCGGGCGGCGTGCTCGGCGTAGCAGAAGCCGAGCGTCGCGACGCGCCGCGCTGGAAAGACGCGGGGCAGGAGATCGATGAAGGCTTGCGCGCCGGCGCCGGCGACGACCTCAAAACCCGGCGGCGCGTCATAGGCGCGCCTGGCGACGGCTTCCGCCGCCTCGAAAGCCGAAGCGTCCGGCAGGCGCGTTAGGGCTTCGGACGCGAAAGCCGGCAGCGGATAGGGGCGGGGATTGACGCCGGTCGAGAGATCGAGCCAGGGCGAGGGGGCGTTTGGGAAGGCTTGCCGCGCCGCGTCGACGCCGCCGCCGTGCGTCGGCGCCGCGCCGAGCGTGCTTCCGCCGTTCATCGTCGCGATTTCCGCCGGTCGCGTCATCGCGCGATTTCCAACAGTCGATCGAGATCGAGATGGCGCGCGCAATGCTCGGCTAGGGCGTCGAGCGTGTCCTCCACCATCGCCTCGTAGCGCAGCTGCGAGGGTTCGGCGCCAAGGCGCGCGAGGAGCGCGGCGCGCTGCGCGTCATTTGCGAAAAGCCCGTGCACATAGGCGCCGCAGACGCGTCCGTCCGCCGAGACGGCGCCTTCCGGCCTTCCATCCGAAAAGCGCAGCAATGGCCGCTTGCGGTCCTCTCCCTCGGTCGCGCCCATGTGCATTTCATAGCCTTCGAATGGCGCGCCATCGGCGACGCTCTCGCCAGAAACCATTTCCAGCGTCTTCTCTTCGCCCATCATGGTCTCGACGTCGAGGAGGCCCAGCCCTGCCGCCTCTCCCGGCGGTCCCTCGACGCCCTTGGGGTCGGCGACGCGCTTGCCCAGGATTTGATAGCCGCCGCAAATGCCTAAAACCCGGCCGCCCCGCCGCCAATGCGCGCGAATATCGATGTCCCAGCCCTCGGCGCGATAGGCGGCGAGATCGGCGAGCGTCGCCTTGGAGCCCGGCAGCACGACGAGCCGCGCCGAGGCCGGCAGCGGTGTCCCTCGCGGAACGAAGGTCAGCGTCACGCCCGGCTCGCCCTTCAGCGGGTCGAGATCGTCGAAATTGGCGATATTCGGCGGGATCGGCGCGGCGATCTCGATCTTCCCGCCGCTGCTCGCCTCCTCGCGGGCAAGCGCCAGCGAATCCTCAGCGGGCAACCGCGCCGCCGGGGCGAAGAAAGGCAAAAGCCCGAGCGACGGCCAGCCGGTCCTCGCTTCGATGAGGCGCATCCCATCGCCAAAAAGCGTCGGATCGCCACGAAACTTGTTTACGATGAAGCCGCGTACGAGCCGCGCGTCGTCTTCGTCGAGGATCGCGCGACAGCCGACGAGTTGGGCGATGACGCCGCCGCGATCGATGTCGCCGACGAGCACGACCGGGCAGTTCACGGCGCGCGCAAACCCCATATTGGCGATGTCTGCCGCGCGCAGATTGATCTCGACGGCGCTGCCGGCGCCCTCAATCACGACGAGATCGACCGATTGGCTGAGCCGCGCGTAGCTCTCGAGCACGAGCGGCATCAGGCGCGGCTTCCAGGACTGATACTCACGCGCCGAGGCCTGGCCGACGACGCGCCCCTGCACGACGATCTGCGCGCCGGCGCCGCTTTGCGGCTTGAGAAGCAGCGGATTCATATCGACATGCGGGGGGAGGCGCGCGGCGCGCGCCTGCAGCGCCTGCGCGCGTCCGATCTCGCCCGAGCCCGCGACCGCCGCATTGTTCGACATGTTCTGCGGCTTGAAGGGCGCGACCTTGAGTCCCCGGTTGGCGAAGGCGCGCGCGAGCCCGGCGACGACGAGCGATTTGCCGACGTCGGACCCCGTGCCCTGGATCATCAGCGCCCGGGTCATGGGGTGCGCTTGGCGCGGGCGAAATCGAGCGCCGCGTCCAGATTTTCTAACCGCCGTTCGGTTTGCACGCTTGGCGGCGCGACGACAATGGTTTCAATCGCGAGATTGCGCGCGGCTTCGATCTTGGCGTAGGTCAAAGGACCGCCACTGTTCTTGGTGACGAGAATGTCGATCCTCTTCTCGCGCATCAAGCGGGTCTCGTCGTCGCAGCTGAATGGGCCGCGGGCGAGGATGAGCTCGCAGGACGGCGGCAGCTCCTCGGGTTCCGGGGGCTCGATGGAGCGGACAAGATAATGATGTTGCGGCGCCGCGCGAAACGCGGGGACCGAGACCCGGCCGATCGTGAGAAAGACGCGGCGCGGCCTCTCCCCCAACGCCGCGACCGCCCCGGCCGTGTTGACGACCTCGATCCAGCGGTCCCCTTCCTGCCGTCGCCAGGGCTCGCGCGCCATGACGGCGAGCGGAAGCCCCAGCGCGGCGCAGGCCTCGCGCGCATTGGCGGAAATGCGCTCGGCGAAAGGGTGCGTCGCGTCGATGACGCGATCGATACGGTTTTCAATGAGATAGCGGCGCAGGCCCTCGACGCCGCCGAAGCCGCCGACGCGCGTCGGCAAGGGCGAGACGAGCGGTGCGCGCGTGCGGCCGGCGAGCGAGACGATCGCCTCCAAGCCGGCTTCAAAAGCAAGGCGCTCGCTCAACGCGCGCGCTTCGCTCGTGCCGCCGAGCAGCAAGAGCCGCGGCGCGCGGTCACGGTTTCGCGCGCTTTCGTCGCCGTGCATCGTCATCATCAACCGACTGTGGCCTTTGCTCTCGCAGGAACGACCGGGATAAGCGCGCTGAGGCGCTTTCCTCTAGACGCGGTCCTGCTCTATACTCCCCAGATCAAGCTAGACGAAATGGAGCAGGTAGAATGAAGAGCGGGCGGCTCATGTTGGCGATCCCGGCTTTGACGTTTCTTATGGCCTCCGCTGCGGCTGCAGCAGGACCCATCGGAAAATGGCGCGTCGGCGACGGCACCGCGGTGGTCGCCCTGCACATGTGTGGGACGAATCTTTGCGGCGTGATCGAGGCAGGGCCCGAGAAGACCGCCCTGGACGACAACAATCCCGATCCGGCGCAGCGCGGTCGCCGCCTGCTCGGCCTTCCTATACTCAATCTGAAGAAAAGCGGCGATAACAAGTGGGCGGGCACGGTTTACAACGCCAACGACGGTCAGAATTATCAAGCCAATCTGACGCAAACGGGCGAATCGCAACTCACGCTCGAAGGCTGCGTCGTGGGCACGAATATCTGCGGATCCGACAGTTGGATGCGCGTGCGGTGACGGATCGCGCTTGATTTCCGCAGACGAGGTGATCCGCGAGCTCTCGCTCGCGCCGCATCCGGAGGGCGGTTTCTTCCGCGAAACCTTCCGCGACAAAGCGCTGGCGGCAGGGGAGCGGGCGGCCTCGACCGCGATCTACTATCTCTTGCCGCAAGGCGAGATATCCCGGTGGCATAGGGTCGACGCCGTGGAGATCTGGCATTTTTACGCCGGCGCGCCGCTCGAGCTTTGCTTAAGCGAGGACGGGCTCGAGGCTTCTCGACATCGCCTCGGCAATGACCTCGCCACGGGAGAGCGCCCGCAGCTCGTCGCGCCGGTCGGCTGGTGGCAAAGCGCAAAGAGCCTCGGGGCCTGGACGCTCGTCGGGTGCACCGTCGCGCCCGGATTCGAGTTTTCCCGTTTCGAGCTCGCCGTGCAGGGCTTTAGCCCGCGCTTTCGCGACTGAAACGCTCTATACTTGGCCCCAAGCCATTGGTTGGAAGCGCCCATGCTCGATCTTCTCGTCGTCGGCGGCGGCATAAACGGATGCGCCATCGCGCGTGACGCGGCCGGACGCGGTCTGAGCGTGCGGCTCGTCGAGAAGGGCGATCTCGCCTCCTGCACCTCCTCCGCTTCGACGAAGCTCATCCACGGGGGCTTGCGCTATCTCGAACATTTCGAGTTCCGGCTGGTGCGGGAGGCGCTCGCCGAACGCGAGGTGATGCTCGCCACCGCGCCCCATCTCGTCTCGCCGCTGACCTTCGTGCTCCCTCACGAGCCCCAACTACGGCCCGCCTGGATGATCCGGCTTGGCCTCTTCCTTTACGATCGTCTCGCGCCCCGCGGGCGGCTCGAAGGGTCGCGCGGCGTTTCGTTGAAAGACACCCCATTCGGGGCGCCGCTCCGCGACGGCTTCGCGCAAGGCTTCACTTACGCGGATTGCTGGGTCGACGATGCGCGGCTCGTCGTCGCTAACGCTTTATCGGCGAGCGATCTCGGTGCGAGCGTCACCCCTGGCGTGACTTTTATCTCCGCCGAGCGCCATGCCGACCGATGGATCGCGCGCCTCGAGACGCCGCAAGGCTTCGAGGAGATCGAGGCCAGAACGCTCGTCAACGCCGCGGGGCCCTATGTCTCCCATGTGCTGCACGACGCGCTTCGCATCGACTCGCGCAAGCACGTGCGGCTCGTGAAGGGCTCGCATCTCGTCACGCGGCGGCTTTACGAGGGCGCGCACGCCTATATTTTGCAAAACCCCGATCGCCGCGTCGTCTTCGTCATTCCCTATGAAGGCGAGTTCACGCTGATCGGTTCGACCGACGTTCCCTATGAGGGCGCGCCGGGACCGGTCGCGATCAGCGACGCCGAGGCGGACTATCTTCTCACCGCCGTGAGCCGCTGCTTTCGGCGCGAGGTCACGCGCGATGACATCGTTTCGAGCTACGCGGGGCTCAGACCGCTTTTCGACGACGGGTCCTTCGAGGCCTCGGTCGTGACGCGCGATTACGCCTTCGACCTAGATCGCGAAGGCGCTCCGGCGCTCTCCATCTTCGGCGGCAAGATCACGACGGCGCGAAGGCTCGCCGAGCATGCGCTGGAGACGCTCGAAGAATCCTTCGCGCGCATGGGGCCGTCCTGGACCGCGATGACGCCGCTCGCCGGCGGCGAGGGCCTGGAGGGCGAGCTCGCGCCGCTGCTCGCGCAACTTCTCCACGAAAGGCCGTTTCTGCCGCGGCCGCTCGCGCTGCGTCTGGCCAAAGCCTATGGCGAGCGCGTCTTTCGAGTGCTCGGCTCCGCGCAAAGCATGGAGGAATTGGGGGAGGATTTCGGCTGCGGCCTGACGCGGCAGGAGCTGGACTACCTCATCGCCGAAGAATGGGCGCGAACGGCGGACGACGTGTTGTGGCGGCGCTCGAAGCTCGGGCTGCATATGTCCCCGTCGCAGTGCGAAAGGGTGGCGCGGGCGATCGGGCGACCTCCCGTCGGAGCGGGTCGGGGCCGAACAGGCGGCGGCGGGCGTCTGTGCGGATAGTTTCCTTACGTCTCGCGCGTTGTTCAGCTTTTCGTGCGCTCCGGTCCAAGTTGGGGGAAAAAGCTGGTCCCGGCATGCTTCACGGCCGTATCCGCCAACAGGTCGCGCCACATGCGATAGGGATCTCTGAAAACAGCTCGGCCCAGATCCTTTTCGACGATTATTGAGGCCAGCGACCGGAGCCCGTCCGGGATGGTCGGAGCATTTTCCAAATAGAGCAGCCGCACGCCGACCGCGTCGGTTCCCATCACAGCCATCGCAGCCGCGATCTCGATATTGTCGCGCCTCCCTTGCCCCGGACCGCAGACGCCGACGAAGCACTTGCGCCAGCCTTCGGCCGACGACTCGTTCTTGAACGCATGAAAGCCGTCCAACAGCGCGCCATAGACGGCGTCTCCGGTCGCTTTGATCACTTCTTCAAGCTGAGGACGGCATCGCTCCATCGCGTTTGGAAAATCCTCGGCGGTCGCATCGGCGCCGGACGACCAGCGGGCTGCGAGCTGATGTAATTCAGCCAAAACCCCTTTCGCTGGCATGGCCAATCCGGCGGGCAATTCCGTTGACGCTCTCTCGATCGCTTCGGCGAGCGCCTCTTTAAGCTCTGTAGCGATTCGCCGCGCATTCTCGCCCCCGTCCTTGCGACGCAGGAGCCCCCAGGCTCCATGCGCGCCAAGCACAGCATGCATGAGACCTTTGATTTTTGGCGCCGCTCGCATCGGCTGGTAGCATTTTACGATCTGGCCATATTCGATCCGCCAAATCTCTCCCGTTCCGATCAACGTCAGGCCTACAAGAGGCACTTCCGGGAGCAGCGCATCGCGATTGGCGCCGTATAACGACCGAAAAAATACATTTAAGTCCGCAATTCGTTGGTCTGGCGAGAGCGACGCCGGCTCTGGAGCGAATGACGACGGGTCGTTCATATTCAAGACTCCCTGTCTGCGCGAGAACCGGCGTTCGAACCGCGGCTTCGACGCCGCGGCGAGTTTCTCGAGCCGAGCCTCAGATCACGCTGCGTTTGAGCGGAATCGCTCAAACGCGGATAACGTGATCGATTTTACGGAGTTAGAGCGCGCTTCGCGCGAAAAGTCGGTTACCACTTTTTCGCGGGCCGCGCTCTAGCCGCTGGACTTGCTTTCGTCAGTATTTCGCGAGCACCGGACCCGGCGCGATCCAGTTGAAGTGGTAGTTGACGCCGGCGCGGACGATATGTCCTTCATAGCTCGCGCGCGCTTGAATGGCGTTCGCCGCCAACACGCTTGAAAGAAACAAGTCAGTCGAGACGCCGACGGGATAAGTGACGTCGCCGAGGTCATAGAATAGGTATTCGACCTTGGCGCTCCAATTCGGCAAAAACATCCATTCGACGCCGCCTCCGACCGTCCAACCCGCCCGCGCGCTGGAAGATTGCCCACGGCCAAGGCCGGCGAACAAAAAGCCCGGGGTGTCATTGGGTATGATTTGGGAATAATTCGTCGTGGAAGTGATTCCCCCGTAAGCCAGTCCGCCGGTGGCGTAGGCGAGCAAGGTCGGAGTCACGAGATAGCCCATTCGAGCGCGAACCGTCCCCAAATAGTCAAGCGACTTACTGCTTGCCGTCGTCGTGACGAAAAAGAGCCCTGCCGCCGCAAGAGGCGTCGGCGCAATGGTCGCCGCAGAGGCGCCATTGCCCGCGGCGAGGCCTTGCAGATCCGTCTCGATTCCCAGGAGCACGTTGCCGTATTGGAAATTCGCGCCGATTTGACCGCCGCCGATGAAACCGTCGTTGCGCGTCGAGAGGCTCGTCGGTCCAGCCGCCGCCGAGCTGAACGCCCAGGGCGCATTAGCCGGGCCGTTGATGAGAAATGGCCCTGAAGCAACGCGCGTTGCGGCGGTCGCGTCCCACGCGCCGCCGGCGTTCAGACCGACGTAAAGGCCGTTCCAGAGCGCAGTCGGCGGGGGCGGAAAGTAGACGGGCGCCTCCTTGCGAGACGGGAGGTCGGCGGCCAGGGCGGCGCCTGACAGAATCGCCAGAGAGGCGACGCACGCAAAGAGCTTATTCATCTGCTTGTCCTTTTAGAAGAAAGTTCAGATTACAGGCGCCGTTCAGCGCGACTCGCGCCAGCCCTGCGCGGCGTCGGGTTCGGCGAAATTATTATTGGTGGCGTCCAGTGGACAAGTCGCCGCGTTACGCAAAAGCAAATAAACACGCAGCGTTGCAAACGCGCCACACCGCTGCTCCTCGATGAGGACTTAAAGCACCGTCTAAGCTTCGGCGTTCGGCGGTCGGGAAGCTGGGGGCGGTTAGCGGACGGCTCGCCCATCCAAATTCGGGTCGGCCGCTCCAGCGAGAACGAGCGGCGCGCCCAACAAAAAAGCCAGGCGGGGCCTGGCTTTGATGCTTTGCCGTTGCGGCGGAACGCTTGCGACGGCGCTCTGGCTCGCTAGCGCTTCGAGAATTGGAAGCTGCGGCGCGCTTTGCGCTTCCCGTATTTCTTGCGCTCGACGACGCGCGAATCGCGGGTCAGGAAGCCTTCCTGCTTCAGAGCGCCGCGCAGCTCCGGCTCGTAGTGAGTGAGCGCTTTGGAGAGGCCGTGGCGCACCGCGCCGGCCTGGCCGGAAAGGCCGCCGCCGGCGACCGAGACAGTCAGGTCGTATTGGCCCGTGCGCTTGGAGACGACGAGCGGCTGCTGAATGATCATGCGCAGCACGGGACGCGCGAAATAGGTCGCCACGTCGCGGCCGTTGACGGTGATGCGGCCCGTGCCCGGCCTGATCCAGACGCGGGCGATCGCGTTCTTGCGCTTCCCGGTCGCGTAGGCGCGGCCGTGCTTATCGAGCTTCTGCTCGCGAAGCGGCGCGCTCGGAGCGGACGTCTCGGCGCCCTTGAGGTCGGAGAGAGAGGAGAGCGTGGTTTCGGCCATGGTCAGGCGCTCCGGAGATTCTTGGCGTTCAGGGCGGCGACGTCGAGCAGCGTCGGGTTTTGCGCGGCGTGCGGATGCTCCGCGCCCTTGTAGACGCGCAGATTGCCGAGCTGCTGGCGCCCGAGCGGACCGCGCGGCAGCATGCGCTGCACCGCCTTCTCGAGCACGCGCTCCGGAAAGCGCCCCTCGAGAATGAACTTCGCCGAACGCTCCTTCACTCCGCCGGGATAGCCCGTGTGATGATGGTAGACTTTCTGGTCGCGCTTCCTTCCGGTCAGCACCACCTTGTCGGCGTTGACGACGACGATGTTGTCGCCGTCGTCCATGTGCGGCGTGAAGGTCGCCTTGTGCTTGCCGCGCAGCCGCAGCGCGATCAGCGAAGCGAGACGGCCGACGACGAGCCCCTTGGCGTCGATCAGCACCCATTGCTTCTGGATGTCGGCGGGCTTCGCCGAATAGGTTTTTCCAAACATCTGCGGAGAGTTTCCGTGTGGTTTTGGGGCCGCGCGCTGCGGCGAAGCCGCGCTGATAGGCGAGCCGGGGCAAAAAGTCAAACGGCGATCCGCTTGATCTCTAGCAAAAACGGGCGATCGGCGGTAGTGGTATTATATTACCTCACTGCTGTCTCCCGCCGTGCGCGCAAAAGGTCGCAGGCCGTTGCCGCAGTTCGCGGCGCGCGACATTTAATGCTCAACTCCCATGAGGAGAGAGCGGCGCGCGCGCCGTCGGGGGCGTCGGCCGCGTCAAGCGGAGGGAAGAGATGCCGCAGCCTTTGGAGCACGAAAGCTCGATTGCCGTCATGATTGGTTTGGCGTTTGCCGGCGCTCTCGTCGGCGCCGCGGTGTTTGGCGCCACGATGGGTTCTACGGGGGGCCTGATCGGCGCCCTGGTCGGCGGTTTCGCGGGCGCGATGCTCGGCAGGGTCTAAGCGAGCAGCGCCTACGCGCGGCCCGCCGTAATGTGAACAATTTTGCCCCGGCATATGGTCGGCAGGCCCTGTGCTCCCCAGCCTGTTGGGAAAGAGCGAGCGGGCGGACGCCACCGCGTGATCACAGCAACGAAGCTCCCAAAAGCCGCGCCGGCCGCCCTCGCTTTGGCGGTTCTAGCGAGCGGCTCCGCGGCGGAAACCCCGCCGCCGCCGAACGACCCGCTCATCGGCAAGAAGGCCGAGCTGCGCGGCGTCGAGCAGGGCCTCCAGAACCTCTCCGAGGAGAAGCAGAAGCTCGACCGGGGCCTGGAGCGTCTCGAGGCGGAAAGAAGCCGTCTCGCCCAAGTGCTGATCGACGCGGCGGCGAAGCTGCGCGAGACTGAAAAACAGACGGCGGAGGTCGAAGCGCAGCTGCAAAAAATCGACGCGCGGCAAGAGGCTCTACGCAACTCCTTGCATCAAAGGCGCGCGCTGATTGGTGAGGTGCTGCTCGTTCTGCAACGGATGAATCGGCGACCGCCGCCAGCCTTGCTCGCCGAGCCCGAAGATATTTTGAAAGCGCTGCGCGCCGCGATGGCGATGGGCGCCGTGCTGCCGCAGATGCGGGCCGAAACTTTGAAGCTGCAGAACGATCTGGCCGAGCTGGTGCAGCTTCGCGACGCGGCGCAAAACGAGCGAGCGTCGCTCGCGCATCGCCGCGACGAACTCACGCTGCAGCGCGCCAATCTCGAGCAGATGATCGAGGAGCGGCGCGCCGCGACGCGGCAGATGACGAGCGAACGCGCGGCGCAGGAAGAGCGTGCGCGCAAGCTCGCGGAGCAGGCGACGAGCGTCAAGGATCTCATCGCGCGCATGGAGAAGGAGAGCGAGGCCGCGCGCCTCGCGGCGCAGGCGGCTCGCGACGCGGAGGCGCGGCGCGAGGCGGCGGACGTTCAAGCGTCGCGCGACCAGCGCGCCAAGGCGCTCGCCCAGCCGTTTCGCGACCCGGCGCGCCTCGCGCCCGCGGTCGGCTTCGTGGATCTCAAAGGCAAGCTTCAGCTACCCGCCGTCGGCCCCCTTGTGCGACGCTTCGGCGAGCACGACGGCTATGGCGGCACGGAGAAGGGCGACTCGCTGCAGGTGCGAGAAAACGGCCTCGTTTCAGCTCCTTGCGATGGGTGGGTGGCCTATGCCGGTCCCTATCGCAGCTACGGCGGACTCTTGATCATCAACGCTGGGGGTGGTTATTATGTCGTCTTGGCTGGGGTGGCCAGAATCAATGTGGGCGTGGGACAGTTCGTTCTCGCAGGAGAACCTGTAGCGAGCATGGGCGACGGGTCGGTGAAAACGGCCGCTGCTGTCGCGATTGGCGCAAAACAGCCCATTTTATATGTCGAGATCCGCAAGGACGGAAACTCGATAGACCCGAGCCCATGGTGGGCGCGGTCTGACACCCGGAAGGTTGGCGGATGATTCGAAAGACTGCACTCCTTGCGACCGGCATCGCACTTGGCGCCGGATGCGCGACCTTGGGCCAGCAGGCTCGCAGCCTTCTCAGCGCGGAAGCGGTGGCGGCGCCTGCGGACACTTATAAGAATTTGAACCTTTTTGGCGACGTGTTCGACAAGGTGCGCAGCGACTACGTCGAGAAGCCCGACGAGCAGAAGATGGTCGAATCGGCGATCAACGGCATGCTAATGTCGCTCGATCCGCATTCGAGCTATCTCGACGCCAAGGGCTTCAAGGAGATGCGCACCCAGGTCGAAGGCCGCTTCGGCGGTCTCGGCATCGAGGTCACGCAGGAAGACGGCGTCGTCAAGGTCGTCTCCCCGATCGACGACACGCCCGCGTCACGCGCCGGCATCACCAGCGGCGATCTCATCGTCGGCATCGACGACGAGAGCGTGCAGGGGCTGACCCTCAATCAGGCCGTCGACAAGATGCGCGGTCAGATCAACACGCCGGTCAAGCTCACCATTCTGCGCGGCGCCAAGGACAAGCAGAAGCTCGACGTTAAGCTGACGCGCGCCGAAATTCGCGTCAAATCCGTGAAGTGGCACAAGCTCGGCGACGACACGGGCTACATCCGCATCTCCGCCTTCAACGAGGAGACCGCGGACGGCCTCAAGACCGCGATGCAGAAGCTGCAGGAAGAGATTCCGGCGGACAAGTTCAAGGGCTATGTGATCGATCTGCGCAACAATCCGGGCGGTCTGCTCGAGCAGTCGATTCAGGTCGTGAACGACTTCATCGATCATGGCGAGATCGTTTCGACGCGCGGCCGCAACGCCGACGAGACGATGCGCTACAATGCGCATCCGGGCGATCTCTCCAAAGGCAAGCCGGTCGTCGTGCTGATCAACGGCGGTTCGGCCTCGGCGTCCGAGATCGTCGCGGGCGCGCTGCAGGATCACAAGCGCGCGACGCTGATCGGCACGCGCTCCTTCGGCAAGGGCTCGGTGCAGACGATCATCCCGCTCGGCGGGGCCAATGGCGCGCTGCGCCTCACCACGGCGCGCTACTACACGCCGTCGGGCCGCTCGATCCAGGCCAAGGGCATCGATCCGGACATCGTGCTGCTGCAGGACGTGCCCGACGATCAGAAGGGCCGCGACGAGACGCGCGGCGAGGCGTCGCTGCGCGGACACCTGAAGAACGGTGACGAGGAGAAGAGCGGCTCGCAGGCCTATGTCCCGACGGACGAAGCCAAGGACAAGCAGCTCAGCGCCGCGATCGAGTTCCTGCACGGCAAGAGCAAGGCGCAGATCATCGCCGCTGTGGAGGCCGCCAAGATCGAGGCGGCGAAGGCCGCTGCGACGAAGGAAGCCGCTGCGAAGGACGCCGCCAAGGACGGTCAGAAAGAGGCGGCGAAGGAGCCGTCCAAGGACCCCGCCGGCAAGACCGACGCCAAGAAGGCGAACTGATCGGACAATCAGGCGAATATCGAAAAGGGCGCTCTTCGGAGCGCCCTTTTTTTGGGTGGGGGCGTTGCAAAGCCGCCACCGCAGGCATGTGCGCCGGTAAGCACGGGTGAGCGGCCTCAAGCTCGCAAAGCGCCTCACAGCTTATGGCGGCCAGCGTGGCGAGCGGTCGGTCTTTATCAATGACAGCCTGAAAGGCCGCCGCCGAAGGCGGTGCGCTTCGCGCATCATTGACAAACGCTGATCCGTCTCGCCGAAAATGCTCCGCCAAGCGATGTAAGGCATGTCAGAGATGTTGGCGTAACTTGCCCCCGAAGCCATTCCCGCCGCCGCAAAAGCCGCTATAGTCTCCGCCGTCGAATTGCGATCGCTCTATTGGAGAGTCGCGGCTTGCCGTTCCGCAAAGAAGAACGCCGAGAGCGCGACGGCTGAATTTCGGATCGCACCATGGCGCGCGCAGGAAGCCGTTTGAGGCGGGGGCAACCGCTGATTTGCTTCGTTGCTTCGCTCCTCGCAATGACAGCGGAGAGCGCGCGCCCCTCAATACCCAAACTGCTCCCTCAAAATCCGCTCCTCGAGCGAATGCCCCGGATCGTGCAGCAGCACATGGCGGGTGGATTGGTCCATCGAGACGTCGACCGCGGCGATGTCGCGGAATTCGTCGTGGTCGGCGACGACCGAGACGGGGCGCTTCTCCGCTTCCAGCACTTCGAGACGCACTGTCGCAGAGTCCGGCAGGAGCGCGCCGCGCCACCGACGCGGGCGGAAGGCCGAGATCGGCGTCACCGCCATCAGCGGCGCGTTGAGCGGCAAGATCGGCCCGTTAGCTGAAAGATTATAGGCGGTCGAGCCCGCCGGCGTCGAGACGAGCACGCCGTCGGCGATGAGCTCGGCCATCGCCTCCTTGTCGTCGACGAGAATGCGGATCTTGGCGATCTGCGAGGTCTGGCGCAGCAGCGACACATCGTTGATCGCATGCGCCCGAAACTCCGACCCCTTGGCGTCGACGGCCTGCATCAAGAGCGGATGGATGATCGAGCGCTTCGCCGCGGCGATGCGCTTGCGCAAGCCCGTCTCGCGATATTGATTCATCAGGAAGCCGACGGAGCCGCGGTTCATGCCGTAGATCGGCTTGCCGTCGCCGAGAAAGCGATGCAGCACGCGCAGCATCAGCCCGTCGCCGCCGAGCGCGACGATGCAATCCGCCTCTTCCGGCGGCGCGTCCCCATATTTTTCGACGAGACGCGCGCGCGATTCCTCGGCCTCGGGCGCGCCGGAAGACAGGAAGGCCAGCGTCCGGGCGGGATTGGCCAGGGGGTCGTCCGCCTCCAATCCGCCTCCCGAACCCATGCGTCGCCCTTTTTTAGCTTTTGGCCCCTCAGAGGGAGGCCCCTTGTCCTACACCGCCGGCCGGGCGAAGGAAACGCTTGCCGCAAGCGTCGCCTTTTGGGTCGCTCTCCTCTAGATAAAGGCAAGACCGCGCCGTGGCGCGAAGGAGACAATATGGCCGAGGCTTTGCGGCAAACGCCGCTCCATTCGTTGCACGTTGCGCTTCGCGCGCGCATGGGCCCCTTCGCGGGCTACGACATGCCGATTCACTATCCAGCGGGCGTGCTGAAGGAGCATCTGCACACGCGCGCCGCTGCCGGTCTGTTCGACGTCTCGCACATGGGCCAGCTTCGGCTTAAGCCGAAATCCGGGAGCTACGACGATCTCGCTCGCGTGGTGGAAGCAGTTGTCCCGGTCGATCTCTTGGGGCTCGCGCCCGGGCGCCAGCGTTATGGGTTTCTCACCTGCGAGAACGGCGGAGTCTTCGACGATCTGATGATCTCGCGATATGGCGACGCGCTGCTCATCGTCTGCAACGCCGCACGCAAGGCGGACGACGAAGCATTTTTGCGCGCCCGAATCTCGGAGACCTGCGAAATCGAGACGCTCGATCGTGCGCTGATCGCGCTGCAAGGCCCGCGCGCGGAACAGGCGCTCTCGAGCCTTGCGCCGGAGATTCACGACATGCGCTTCATGGACGCGCGCGAGTCCGTGATTTGCACGGCTCCGAGCTATGTGACGCGATCGGGCTATACGGGCGAGGACGGATTCGAGATTTCCGTTCCGGTCGCAAAAGCCGAAGAGATCGCGAAGGCGCTGCTCGCCGCGGATGGCGTCGCGCCCATCGGGCTCGGCGCGCGCGACTCGCTGCGGCTCGAGGCGGGGCTCTGCCTTTACGGCGCCGATCTCGACGAAGCTACGACTCCGGTGGAAGCCGATCTCTCCTGGGCCATTCAGAAAGTGCGGCGCCGCGGCGGCGTGCGCGCCGGAGGGTTTCCTGGCGACAAGACTATTTTGGCGGAGCTCGAGACGGGGCCGAAGCGTCTGCGCGTGGGCCTCAAGCCGCAAGGCCGCGCGCCGGTGCGCGCCGGCGCCGCCATTTTCGCCGCCGCGACCGACGCCGCGCCCATTGGCCGCGTGACGTCGGGCGGGTTTTCCCCAAGTCTCGAGGCGCCTATATCAATCGGCTATCCGCCGGCTTCGCTCGCCAGGCCCGGAACTTGCCTCTTCCTTGAGCTGCGCGGCCAAAAGGCGCCGGCGGAAGTTGTCGCGCTTCCCTTCGTTTCGCATCATTATCGGCGCGTCTGATTCGCCTCAATCCACGGGAGATGAGCCTTGCTCAGATACACTGCAGACCATGAATGGTTGAAGCGCGACGGCGATGTCATGACGGTCGGCATCACCAATCATGCCGCCGAGACGCTCGGCGATCTCGTCTTCGTGCAGCTTCCCGAAGTCGGCGCGCGCTTCCAAGTGGGCGACGGCGCCGCGGTCGTCGAGTCGGTCAAGGCCGCTTCGGACGTTTTCGCGCCGCTCGAGGGCGAGGTCGTGGAGGTTAATCAGGCGATTGTCGAGGATCCGAGCATCGTCAATCGCGAACCGCAAGGCGCCGGCTGGTTCTTCAAATTGAAGGCCGCAGATCCGAGCGCTTTCGACGCGCTGCTCGACGAAGGCGGCTATCTCGCGACGCTCGCCTAGAGCGCGTTCCCAAAAACCGCGAAGCGCTTCTTGGAAAAGAACACGCTCAACAATAGCATTTATCGCGCGTTCGGCACTGAATTATCCGAACGCGCTAGACCGGTGTGAGTTTCTCCCTCGTGAGAAAAGCCTGTCGCGGAGAGGCGCATGAGCGAAGATCGCTACGAACCTTACGATTTCGCCAATCGCCGCCATATCGGGCCTTCGCCCGATGAAATCCGCGACATGCTCGCGGTTGTGGGCTCTCCCTCGCTCGAGGCGCTCATCGACGAGACGGTTCCCCACGACATTCGCGCCCGCGAGCCGCTCGATTTCGGCGCGCCGCTTTCCGAGCGCGGCGCGCTCGATCGCCTGCGCGAGACAGCGAATAAAAATCGCGTTCTCGAATCGCTGATCGGCCAGGGCTATCACGGCACGATCACGCCGCCGGCGATCCAGCGCAACATCCTGGAGAACCCGGCCTGGTATACGGCCTACACGCCCTATCAGCCGGAGATCAGCCAGGGCCGTCTCGAGGCTTTGCTGAACTTCCAGACCGCCGTTTCGGATTTAACCGGGCTCGATGTCGCCAACGCATCGCTGCTTGACGAGGCGACGGCGGCGGCCGAAGCCATGGCGCTCGCCCATCGCGTTGCAAGATCGAAAGCGCTCGCCTTCTTCGTGGATGAGAACGCGCTGCCGCAGAGCATCGCGGTGATCCGCACGCGCGCCGAGCCGCTCGGCTGGCGCGTCATCGTCGGCGACCCGTTCAAGGATCTCAAAGCCGAGGAGGTCTTCGGCGCGATCTTCCAATATCCGGGCGTGACCGGCGCCTTCCATGATTTCTCCGAGCCGATCGCCAAACTCCACGCGGCGCAGGCGATCGCCGTCGTCGCCGCCGATCCGCTCGCGCTGACGCTTCTCAAGCCGCCGGGCGAGATGGGCGCCGACGTGGCGGTCGGCTCGATGCAGCGCTTTGGCACGCCGATGGGCTATGGCGGTCCGCATGCCGCCTATATCGCGGTCAAGGACGCCCATAAACGCGCGCTGCCCGGCCGTCTCGTCGGCGTTTCGATCGACACGCGCGGCAACCGCGCCTATCGGCTCGCGCTGCAGACGCGCGAGCAGCACATCAGGCGTGAGAGCGCGACCTCGAATATCTGCACGGCGCAGGCGCTGCCGGCGATCCTCGCCTCCATGTATGCGGTCTTTCATGGGCCGAAGGGCTTGAGGGCCATCGCCGAGCGCGTGCACCGCAAGGCCGCGCGTCTTGCGGAAGGCCTCGCCTCGCTCGGCTTCGAGATCGCCCCGCAGGAATTTTTCGACACGATCACGGTTGCGGTTGGACCCTATCAGGGGCTCATCATGAAGAACGCCGTCGATAACGGCGTCAATCTGCGCAAGGTCGGGCGCGACCGGATCGGGATCACGGTCGACGAGCGCACGCGGCCCGCCACGCTCGAAGCGGCCTGGCGCGCCTTCGGCGGCTACGATCTCTTCTATCGCGACGACTATCCGGAATATAGGCTGCCCAAGGCGCTCGAGCGGCAATCCGCCTATCTGACGCACCCGGTCTTTCACATGAACCGCGCCGAGAGCGAGATGAACCGCTACATGCGCCGTCTCGCGGACCGCGATCTGGCGCTCGACCGTGCGATGATTCCGCTCGGCTCCTGCACGATGAAGCTCAATGCGACGGCCGAGATGCTGCCGATCAGCTGGCCGGAATTCGCCGAGCTCCATCCTTTTGCGCCCGCGGAGCAGGCGGAAGGTTACATGGAGCTCATCGTGGATCTGTCGCAAAAGCTCTGCGCGATCACCGGTTACGACGCCTTTTCGATGCAGCCCAATTCGGGGGCGCAGGGCGAATATGCGGGGCTCCTGACGATCCGCGCCTATCACGCGAGCCGCGGCGAAGAGAAGCGCCGCATTTGCCTCATTCCGGCTTCCGCGCATGGCACGAACCCGGCTTCCGCCTCGATGTGCGGGATGCAGGTCGTCGTCGTCGCGACGGACGCCAAGGGTAATATCGACGTCGCCGATGTTCGCGCCAAAGCGCAGGCGCATCGCGACACGCTCGCCGCGGCGATGATCACCTATCCTTCGACGCATGGCGTGTTCGAAGAAAGCGTGCGCGAGATCTGCGCGATAGTTCATGACGCGGGCGGCCAGGTTTACATGGACGGCGCCAATCTCAACGCGCTCGTCGGCTTAGCTAGGCCGGGCGACATCGGCGCCGACGTCGGTCATCTCAATCTGCACAAGACCTTCTGCATTCCGCATGGCGGCGGCGGGCCCGGCATGGGGCCCATCGGCGTCAAGACTCATCTGACGCCCTTCTTGCCCGGCCATCCGGAGACGGGCGGCGCGTCCTTGACGGTCGCCGCCTCTCCTTTCGGCTCGGCGTCGATCCTGCCGATCTCGTGGAGCTATTGTCTGATGATGGGCGGCGCGGGGCTGACGCAGGCGACGCGTATCGCCATTCTTTCCGCGAACTACATCGCGCGTCGCTTGAGCGGCGCTTACGACGTGCTCTACACGGGCGCCAAGGGGCGCGTCGCGCATGAATGTATCGTCGACATGCGGCCCTTGCAGCAGGAAGCGGGCGTCACCGTCGAGGACGTCGCGAAGCGCCTCATCGATTGCGGCTTCCATCCGCCGACGATGAGCTGGCCGGTCGCCGGAACTCTTATGATCGAGCCGACCGAGTCGGAGACCAAGGCCGAGCTTGATCGCTTCTGCGACGCGATGCTCTACATACGCGAGGAGGCGCGGGCCATCGCCGAGGGCCGCATGGACCGGCTGGATAACCCTCTCAAGCGCGCGCCGCATACGGTCGAGGATCTGGTCGGCGATTGGACGCGGCCCTACTCGCGCGAGGCGGCTTGCTTTCCCAAGGGCGCCTTCCGCGTCGACAAGTATTGGCCGCCGGTGAACCGAGTGGACAATGTCCATGGCGACCGACATCTCATCTGCTCTTGCCCGCCGATCGACAGCTACGCCAAAGCAGCCGAGTAGCGCAGCAATGACCAATCTGGACCGCATCGTCATGTGCGCGCCGGATCATTACTGCGTCGATTACGTCATCAATCCGTGGATGGAGCATCAGATCGGGCAGGCGGACATGGCCCGGGCCCGCAAGGAATGGGAGGCGCTGCGCGGGTTGCTCGCCGAGCACGCGGAGCTGCTCTTCGTTCCGCCTCAGCCTGGCCTGCCGGACATGGTGTTCACGGCCAACGCCGGTTTGCCGCTTGGCCGAACCGTTGTCCTCAGCCGCTTCATGACCAATGAACGTCGGCCCGAGGAGCCCTTCTTCCATGCCTTTTTCGAAAAGCAGGGTTTCGCCATCGCGCCTTGGCCGGACGAGATCCCCTTCGAGGGCGCGGGCGACGCCTTGGCGGATGATTGGCGCGGGTTGATCTGGTGCGGCCATGGCTGGCGCACAAGTCCCGAAGCGCCACCTCTGCTCGAAGCGATTTTTGGACGGCGCGTCGTCGGCCTGGGCCTTGTCGACCCCCGCTTTTATCACCTCGACACTTGTTTCTGTCCGCTGTCCGACGGTCGGCTGATGTACTATCCGGCGGCGTTCGACGCGGAGTCCGTGGAGACGATCGAGAGGCTCGTATCGCCCGAGCGGCGCTTCGAGGTCGAGCTCGCGGACGCGCTGCATTTCGCATGCAACGCCGTAGAGTGCGGCGAGCGCGTCATCCTCAACGAGGCCTCGGAGGGGCTCAAGCGGAGGCTGCGCGACGCGGGATTCACGCCGACGCTGACGCCGCTCGGAGAATTCATCAAGGCCGGCGGCTCCGCAAAATGTCTCACGCTGAAATTGGTCGCGGAGAAGCAATGAGCGAGGAAAGGCTCCTCGCGCCCTTCGCTGCGCCCTATGCGCCAGATGACGAGGAGATCGCGGCGCGGCTTATCGCGCACCGTCCGGGAGCGAGCACGCGCGCTTCGGCCGAAGCGATGGGGCGCGAGCTCGTCGCCGCCTCGCGCCCGCAGGGGCTGCTCATCGGCGGCATTGAGGATTTTCTGCGCGAATTCTCGCTGACCTCGCGCGAAGGCCTCGCCGTGATGGCGCTCGCCGAGTCGCTGCTGCGCGTGCCGGACGACGAGACGCTCGATCGTCTGCTCGCCGACAAGCTCGCTGTCGGCGACTTCGCGCATCATCAGATCGCCGGCGACGCGCTGCTGGTGCAGGCCTGCGCCTTCGCGCTGGGCCTTTCGGCGCGGCTTTTCGAGGAGGGCGCCACGCCGCATGGCCTTACTGAGAGCGTCGCGCGGCGGCTCGGGCTTCCGGCGCTGCGCCTCGCCGCCAAGCAGGCGATGCGGCTGATGGGCGCGCATTTCGTCTTCGGCGAGACGATCGAGGACGCACTGTCGCGTCGCGCGCCGCATCTGCGCTATTCCTTCGACATGCTCGGCGAAGCGGCGCGAACGCGGGCGGACGCCGAGCGCTATTTCGAAGCTTACGCCCACGCGATCGAGGCCGTCGGCAAGGCTGCAGGCGCCCAGGCGCTACCCGCCCGCCCAGGCGTCTCGGTAAAACTCTCGGCGCTGCATCCGCGTTATGAAGCGATCTCCCGCGAGCGCGTGCTGGCGGAGCTCGCGCCGCGCCTCCTCGATCTCGCACGGCTTGCGAAGCTGCACGATCTCGCCTTCACGGTCGATGCGGAGGAGGCCGACCGGCTCGAACTTTCATTGGAAGTCATCGCGCGCGTCGTCGCCGATCCCTCGCTTAAGGGTTGGGAGGGTTTCGGTCTCGCCGTGCAGGCCTATCAAAAGCGCGCGGAGGCCGTGATCGACCATGTCGCGGGCTGGGCGAGGGCGGTGCATCGGCGGCTGATGCTCCGGCTCGTCAAAGGAGCCTATTGGGATTTGGAGATTAAGCGCGCGCAGGAGCGGGGGCTCGCGGATTATCCCGTCTTCACGCGCAAGGCCATGACCGACACGAATTATCTTGTCTGCGCGGCGCGGCTCTTCGCCGAGCCGAAGCTCTTTCCTCAATTTGCAACCCACAACGCAATGACGGCCGCCGCGATCCTCGCGCGGGGCGCGCGGCCAGAAGAATTCGAGTTCCAACGCCTGCACGGCATGGGGGAGGGGCTTTACGATCTCCTGCACAAGAAGGGCGCGGCGGTGCGCGTCTATGCGCCGGTCGGAGAACATCGCGACCTGCTCGCCTATCTCGTGCGCCGTCTGATCGAGAACGGCGCCAATTCCTCCTATGTCGCGCGCCTCGCCGATCCGCATTGTCGTCTGGAGGATCTGCTCGAAGATCCTTTCGCAGAGATCGGCGAACCGTCGCGCGCCCGCCATCGCCATCTGCCGCTGCCCAAAGACCTCTATCAGCCGCTGCGCGCCAATTCGAAAGGGGTCGAATTCGGCGACCGCGCAGCGCTCGGAGCGCTTCTCGCCGAAGTCGACGCCTTGCGTGGCGAAAAATTTTCGGCGCGGCCTTCGAGTCCGTCGCTGGCGCCACGACGCGCGGCGCTTTCGCCCATCGACGCGACGCCCCTCGGCGATGTCGTCGAGGCCGACGCCGCGAGCGTCGATTCAGCCTTGCTTGTCGCGCATAAGGCTTTCCCGGCCTGGAGCGCGCTGCCGGTCGAGTCCCGAGCGCAGAAGCTCGAAGCGGCCGCGGACTTGATCGAAGCGGGCCGCGGCCCGCTCATTGCGCTGCTGCAGAGCGAGGGCGGCAAGACGCTCGACGACGCGCTTGCGGAGGTGCGAGAGGCCGCCGACTACTGCCGCTATTACGCCAATCAAGCGCGGAAGCTGATGGGGGACCGCGAGCTTCCAGGCCCGACGGGCGAAGAGAATCTGCTGCGCCACGTTGGCCGCGGCGTCTTCATCTGCATCTCGCCCTGGAATTTTCCGCTGGCGATCTTCATCGGCCAAATCGCGGCGGCGCTCATCACCGGCAATGCGGTCGCGGCGAAGCCCGCCGAGCAGACGCCGCTGATCGGCTTTGCCGCCGTCTCGCTACTGCATGAGGCCGGCGTTCCCGCGGATGTTCTGCAGTTCCTGCCCGGCGACGGCGCGATCGGCGCGGCGCTCGTCGCGCATGAGCTGACGGCCGGCGTCGCCTTCACGGGATCGGTCGCGGTGGCGCAGGAGATCAATCGCGCGCTCGCCAAGAAAGACGGACCCATCGTTCCGCTCATCGCAGAGACGGGCGGCGTCAATGCGATGATCGTCGATTCGACCGCGCTCTTCGAGCATGTCGCCGATGATGTCTGCGCCTCGGCCTTTCGCTCGGCGGGACAGCGCTGCTCGGCCCTACGCCTCCTCTATCTGCAGGAGGAGATTTTCGACGCCTGTCTTACGACGATCGTCGGCGCGGCGAAGGAGTTGCGCCTCGGCGATCCGCGCGATCCCGCGACCCAT
>Ga0335078_10004152_pt1 | contig 21484 bp, 16 predicted proteins | sample Lox_Sample_32_FD_206711 | JGI IMG/M metagenome (GOLD analysis project Ga0335078, IMG submission 206711) | Soil microbial communities from Loxahatchee National Wildlife Refuge, Florida, United States - Lox_Sample_3.2 | ecosystem: Environmental > Terrestrial > Soil > Wetlands | place: USA...
TCAGTGCCTCTGCCAAGCCGCCGTCATCAGTGCATGTACCAGCCACCGTCGACGTTGAGCGTCTGTCCGGTGATGAACCCCGATGCACGCGACGCCAGGAACAGCACCGTGCCGACGAGGTCGGCCGGCTGCCCGGGCCGCCCGAGCGGGGTCGCCGCGGCGATGCGGTCCGCCAGCCCGGTGTTTTGCCCCATGACGTCGATGCTCGCCTGGCTCATCGTGAACCCGGGAGTGATCGCATTGCACCGGATGTTGAACGGCCCGCCCTCCCGGGCCGTGACGCGGGTCAGGCCGATCACGGCGCCCTTGGACGCGACGTAGTGGGCGGATCCCATCCCTACCCAGAAGGTCCCGGACGAGATGTTGATGATCGACCCGCCCCCCTGGCGCCGCATCACCGGCCATACGGCCTTCGTGCACAGGAACGGCCCGGTGACATTGACCGTCATGGTCCGCTCGAAGTCTTCCCTTCCGAGCTCCTCGAGCGGGGCCCGGACCAGGTCCCCGTACAGGGCGGCGTTATTCACCAGGACGTCGATACGCCCGAAGGCCATCGCCGCCGACACCATCTCCACGACGCTGGCCTCGTCGGCCACGTCCACGTGGACACCGATGGCCCTGGCACCGAGCGCCGTCAGCTCGTCCACGGCTTGCCCGGTGTCGGCTATGTCAGCGACGACGACATGGCACCCCCGCTGCGCGAACGCCCGGCAGTACGCGCGGCCGAGGTTCCTCCCGCCACCGGTGACGATGACCACCGCGCCATCGAAGTCACCCGCCTGGTCGCCCGCCATGCCCAATCGACCCACCTCGCTCCCCTGACCCGGTGGCAGCCTAGAGGAGAGCGATCCGAAAGTCAACCAATCGTATGGTTGCCTCACTATCCGCCAGCACTGTCGCCGCCGCGCCAATTGTCAACCAATCGAATGGTTGGTATTATCCGAGCGCCGATGCACGACCGGTGGAAGGGAGTGACGCCGCAGTGGACTGGGACTTCGAGCCAGACGCAGCGTATGCGGCGAAGCTTGCCTGGGCTGATGAGTTCGTCCGCGGCGAAGTTGAGCCTCTCGACCAGGTCCTCGGGCATCCCTGCGACCTGGCCGACCCGCGCCGCGCCGCGCTGATCCCCCGCTTGCAGCACCAGGTCCGCGAGGCCGGGCTGTGGGCCTGCCACCTTGGGCCCGAGCTGGGCGGGCGCGGCTACGGTCAGGTCAAGCTTGCCCTGCTCAACGAGATTCTCGGCCGCTCCAGGTGCGCACCCGTCGTCTTCGGTTGCCAGGCACCCGACTCGGGCAACGCCGAGATCCTGGCCCGCTTCGGCACCGCCGAGCACCGGGAGAAATACCTCCGGCCCCTGCTGGACAACTCGATCGTCTCCTGCTTCTCCATGACCGAGCCGCAAGGGGGCTCCGACCCGGCGCAGTTCGTGACGCGGGCCGAGCGCGACGCAGGCGGATGGGTCATCAACGGCGAGAAGTGGTTCACCTCGAACGCCGCCTTCGCCGCGTTCGCCCTCGTGCTGGCGGTAACAGAGCCAGAGGCCGAGCGCAGCCGGCGGCTGTCGATGTTCATCGTGCCGACCGGCGCTCCGGGCTTCGAGATCGTGCGCAACGTGGGAATGTACGGGGACCCGCCCGGCCGCGGTACGCACTCCTACGTCCGGTACACCGATGTCCGGGTGCCGGCGGAGAACCTGCTTGGCACGCGGGGCGACGGCTTCGGCGTGGCCCAGGTCAGGCTGGGCGGCGGTCGCGTCCATCACGCCATGCGGTCCGTGGGGCTGCTCGGCCGCGCGCTTGACATGATGTGCGAGCGTGCCCTCTCCCGCCGGTCCGGCGGCCGGCCGCTTGGCGACCGGCAACTGGTGCAGGCGATGATCGCCGACTCGTGGCTGGAGATCGAGCAGTTCCGGTTGCTCGTGCTGCGCACGGCGTGGCGGATCGACAAGTACCACGACTACGGCAAGGTGCGGGCCGACATCGCGGCGGTCAAGATCGCCCTGCCGAAGGTCGTGCACGACGTGTCGGCCCGGGCCGTGCAGTTGCACGGGTCGCTAGGGGTCTCCGACGAGCTGCCGCTGGCCCGCATGGTGCTCGATTCCTTCTACCTGGGCATCGCCGACGGGGCCACCGACGTCCACCGGACCAGCCTCGCCCGGCTCATCCTGTCCGGGCACGACAGCCACGAAGACCTGTTCCCTAGCGCGCACCTGCCCGGACTGCGGCGTGCCGCTGAACTCCACGTCGAGACCCGGCTGAGCGAGCTGGAGGGGGACCAGTGAGTGCGCCGCCTGCGGCACTGGCCGGGATGACGGCGCTGGTCACCGGCGCCACCCGCGGTCTCGGCCGGGTCATCGCCGAAGGGTTCGCCGCCGCGGGCGCTCGCGTCATCGTCGTCGCCCGCGGCGCCGAAGGCTGCCAGCGAGCGGCGGCGGAGGTCAGCGCCGCGACCGGCGCGGACGTGATCCCCATCGCCTGCCATGTCGGCCGGTGGGACGCGCTCGATGCGCTCGTCGCGGAGGCCTACCGCCGCGCGGAGCGCGTGCACGTCCTGGTCAACAACGCGGGCAGCGCGCCAACCTACCCGGCGATGGCCCAGATCTCCGAGGAGCTGTTCGACAAGACCGTGGCGGTCAACCTGAAGGGACCGCTGCGTCTTGGCGCCCTGATCGGCGCGCGCATGGTGGCCGACGGAGGAGGGTCCATCATCAACATCAGCAGCGTGTCGGCGATTCGGCCGCGCCCGGGTACCGCCGTCTACGCGGCCGCCAAGATCGGGCTTGGGGCCGTGACGGACGCCCTGGCCCAGGAGTACGCCCCGTCGGTGCGCGTGAACACGATCATGGCCGGCCCTTTCCTGACCGACATCGCGCGCAGCTGGGACATGACCGTGGTGGGGCCGCGGCTGGCCGGCTATCCGGCCGGCCGGGCCGGCCACCCCAGCGAGATCCTCGGGGCCGCGATGTACCTCGCAGGGCCCGCGTCGAGCTACACCACCGGATCGGTCATCCGGGTGGACGGCGGCATGGCCATCGCATGACGTCAGCCCTCTGTGACCACGAGCATGGAGTCCAGGGATGAACCTTGAGTACGACGAAGAAGAGTCCGCTCTGCTCCGCCAGGTCGGCGACCTCCTCGAGCGCATCGCACCGGTGCCCGCCAGCGGCCGCGAGGCGCCGCCGGCGGTGTGGACAGGGCTGGTCGACGCGGGCCTGTCCGAGCTTGGCGCCTCGGTGCGTCAGCACGAGCTACCCCTGCCGGTCGCGGTTGACCTGTCACGGCGGGCAGGTCGCCAGTTGCTTGTCGAGCAGTTCGTGTCGAGCGCGTACGCCCTCCCTGCGCTGTCGGCCGCGGTGGCCGACGACGATGCCAGGCGGGAGCTTGCGGCCCGGTTGCGAGCCCGCCCGGGCGTGCTGCTCGCGGACGGCGGACCCCGCCTCATGCCGGTGGTCCCGGACACGGCCGCCACCGGTCGCTGCTTCGGTGACGTCCCGAGGAGCGATCTTTACCGGATCGTCCGGCTAGCCGACCTGTTCGTCCTGCAGCGCTGGGATGGCGCCACGCCCGTGGTGGCGCCGCTGGCCCAGCTGTCGTTGTGGATCGCCGCCGTGGCGGTGGACCCGGCCCGAGGACGGTGGGCCGGCTATCCGCTGCGGGCCGGCCAGGCGGCCGTGGACCGGCTGGAGGCCGACGTGCTGCTCGTGCACTCGGCGGCGATGGTCGGCTGCGCGGAGCGCCTGCTCGAGATCACCCTGGACCATGTCCGCGGGCGCGTGCAGTTCGGGGCGCCGATCGGGAGCTTCCAGGCGGTCAAGCACGGGCTTGCCGACGTGTACACCGCGCTGGTGGTGGCATGGAACGCGATCCTCTCGGCAGCGGCGGCAGCGGAGGAGGCCGCGGCGGTGGCACCGGAGCAGGAGATCGCGCCGCTCGTGGCGCGGGTGCTCGCCGTGGATGCCGCCCTGTCCGCGGCTCGCGCCGGCGCGCAGTTCCACGGCGGGATCGGGTACACGGCCGAGCTCAACGTGCACCTGTTCCTCAAGACGATCCTGGACGGCGCCCAGCGCGGCGGCCCTCCCTGCGACGCGGCGATCGAGCTTGGCCGCCGCTTCGCGGCCTCGGCATGCTGACCCTCCAGGATTCGCCCGAGGAGGCCGCCTTCCGGCGCGACATCCGGGCCTGGGCCGATGCGCACCTGCCCGGGGAACTCCGCTGGACCGAGGATTATGCCGCACTGATCGCCGTGGACCGCCTGCTCAGCGACGCGGGCCTGCTCGCGGCGGGGTGGCCCGCGGAGTACGGCGGCCGTGGCCTGCCACCCGGGCTGGTGTTCATACTGAACACCGAGCTTGAGTCGCTGGGGGTGCAGCGCGCCAGGTCACCGTCGCACCAGGGCGTGAACAACCTCGGCCCCGCGCTCATCGGACATGGCACGACGGAGCAGAAGCAGCGGTTCCTGCCCCGGATACTGGACGTGGCCGAGCTGTGGTGCCAGGGATTCTCTGAGACCGAGGCGGGCTCCGACCTTGCCAGCGTCCGGACGACGGCTCGTGTCGACGGTGACGATTTCGTCGTTGACGGCGCCAAGATCTGGACGTCGGGTGCCAGCGAGGCCGACTGGATCTACCTGCTGGTCCGTACCGGCAGCCGCGCCGAGCGGCACCGTGGCCTGTCCTTCCTTGTCGCCCCGATGACTAGTGACGGGATCGCCGTGTACCCCATCGAGCAGATCGTCGGCGGCAGCGACTTCTGCCAGGTGACGCTTGACGGGGTCAGGGTGCCGAAGGCGAACCTGGTCGGCGGCCTCGGCCAGGGATGGGCCGTGGCGATGACCCTGCTGTCGTCCGAGCGCCTGTCGGGCAGGCATCGCTACGGATTGTTCAGGCGGGAGCTGGAGATGCTGGCCAGGGTCTTGACCGATACGGCCGGCGGAGACTGGCACGCTGCCGGGTCGGACGGCCTGCACCGTCTCGGACGGCTGGTGGCCGACATCGAGGGGATGGGCGCGCTGGCCCGCAGGACCGAGTCGCTGCACGCCGCCGGGCAGGATCCCGGTGCCCTGCCGTCCGTCAACAAGCTGTGGTGGCCCGCGGCGCACCAGCGCCTGGCGGAGGCGGGCCTGTTCCACGCGTCGAGTTCCGGGGCGGACCCGGCCTACTGGTACCGCCAGTGGCTGGCTACCCGCCCCGAGTCGATCTACGGGGGAACGGCGCAGATCCAGCGCAACATTATCGCCGAGCGGTTTCTCGGCCTGCCCAGGTAGCGGGGCAGGCCGGCGGTCAGCTGGACCAGCCGCCGTCGACGATCAGGACGGAGCCGGTCATGTAGGACGCCGCGTCACTGGCGACGAACCGCACGGTCCGCGCCACCTCGTCGGGATCCCCCCACCGTTTCAGCGGGATGTCGGCTACCAGCTGCTCGTACTCCGGTCCTGAACGGTATCCCTCGGTGAGCCGTGTCTCAACGAGATGCGGGCAAACCAGGTTCACCCTGACGCCCAGGTCCGCCACCTCGCGGGCCATGGTCCTGGTCAGGCCGACCAGGCCGTGCTTGGCGGCGCTGTAGTACGAAAGCTCAGGGAACGCCTTGACCGACGACGTCGAGCCGATGTTGACGATCGCCCGGCGGCCGTGTGTTCCGTGCCACTGGCAGAGCACCGCCCTGGAGACGAGGAACGAGCTGAACAGGTTGAGCTCGATCATCTTTTGCCAGCCTTCTGGCCGCGTATCGTGCAGCGGTGACTTGAACGCCGCCCCGCCAGCGTTGTTCACCAGGATGTCGATGCGCCCGAGCTGCTGGCTCACCCGGGCGACCATGGCCTCCACATCGGCTTGCCGTGTGACGTCGGCGCTGACCCCGGCACACGGGACGCCGTACTTCTCGATCCGCTTGCATGCGACCGCCAGGGCGCGCTCGTCGCGGGCGGCGAGCGCGATCGCCTCAGCTCCCGCCCGTGCGGTCTCCTCCGCGATCGCCAGCCCGATCCCGCGGCTCCCGCCGGTGATGAGCACCACCTTGCCATCAAGACGGAACGGATCGGGGGGTTCGGAACGGCCCTGCATCGCGCGAACTGGCCTCCCTCGACTCGCCACCGCGGACTGCCCGCGGCGGATGAGCGCGGCACCGCTCGACACCAAGTGGCGCACCTCCGCTACGGCAGACACTAGGACAACGACGATAGGTCGTCAAACCAATCGGATGGTAGTTTACTTTGCGCCTAAACCCGCCTTGTCCAGCAAGAAACGTACCGGAAACATCTTGACGAGCCCTCATTGACCTGCTTAGAGTTCCAACCGAACGGATGGTTGTTTTACATCTTCAAACCTGACCCTCCGCGACGAGTGAGGGCTGATAACGGAGGAAGGGCGCTATGCGGACTATGAGCAAATCGGTCATGTCGCTTGGCTCCATGATCGCGATCGGCGGGCTCCTCGCCGGCTGCGCGTCCTCGGCGTCGTCCCCGGCGCCGTCGCAGCAGGCCAAGGGCACGCTGACGATCATGCAAATCATCCCGCCAGGAGACTTCGGCCTTGGCCTGCTGAACCAGGGCTCGCAGGCGGCGGTGGACGCGATCAACGCCAAGGGCGGGATCGGCGGCCAGCAGGTGGTACTCAAGGTCTGCTACGACGGCGCGCCTGAGTCGCTGCCGAACGCGACCGCCCAGTGCGGCCAGCAGGCCGTCGCGGACCATGCCGTGGCTCTCACCGGGACCTTCACCGCCTTCTCGCAGGCACTCTACCCGGAGATCAAGTCGACAGGCGTGGCCAACATCAGCACCGTGATGATCGATCCAGGGGACTTCACGAACCCGCAGGCGTACCCCCTGGGGCCCAATTCCGACTCGGTGCTCACGGCCGTCGGCATCACGTTGGCTCAGGAGGGGTGTAAGAAGGTGGCCTTCCTGGCCTTCGAGCAGGGCGCCTCGCCGCAGTTTGTGGCGGCCTTCGACGCCGGTGCCAAGTGGGCAGGTGCGCAGACGGCGCCGGCCGCCGTCGTGCCGACCACGCAAGCCGATTTTGCCCCGGCCATCGACAAGTTCGCCAGCGAAGGCGTGGACTGCATCGGCTACGACCTCGGAATCCAGCAGGTCCCGACCGTCCTGTCGGACATCAAGGGCTCCGGCTCGTCGATAAAGATCGGCACCATCACGAGCAACATGACCCCGGCACAGTTCCAGCAGTTCCCGCAGCTGGCGGGGACGCGACTCGTCGCGCCGCTGTACCCCTCGGCCTTCAACACGGCCGGCCAGCAGCAGGCGCTCGCCGACATCAAGAAGTACGAGAACGTGAGCTCACCGGGTTCCCTGGTGATCGCGTCGTGGGCGGCGGTGCAGGTCTTCGCCCAGGCGGCATCGAGGGTCGCGGCGGCCGGTCACCCCGTGACCGCGGTCTCGGTCAAGTCGGAGCTCGACACGATGAGCAACGTGGTGACGGGCATCGCCCCGCCGCTCGACTTCTCAAGGCCCGGCCCGCTGCCCACCCTGCCCCGCATCCCCAACCTCGACGAGTTCGTGGAGACGGTGACCAGCGGCGGCGGCGTGGTGCCGCTCTCCAGGACTCCCATCAACACCGTGGCGGCCGAGAAGGAGTTCAACGCCTTCTGATCCACCGGTAAGAACCGTGCAGCATCGACTGGCCTGCTGCGCCCGCTCGTGCACAGGCGAAGGGGGTCCTGAACGCACATGCCCACGACGATCCTGACCTTCGCGGTCCTCGGAGCGGCGACTGGAGCTCTGTACGCACTGGGTTCGATCAGCCTGGTGCTGGTGTACCGGAGTTCGGGAGTACTCAACTTCGCCGCCGGCGCCATCGGGACGTCCGGCGTGTTCGCCTACTGGGACCTGCAGGTCAACGAGCACTGGCCCGTCGGTGCCGCCATCGCGGCGGGCGTCGTCGTCGCGGCCGTACTCGGCGCAGCGGTCGGCTTGCTGATGCGGCCGCTGCACGACGCGAGCAACCTGACCAAGGTCGTGCTGACCCTGGCGGTACTGGTCGTGCTCCAGGGCCTCATCAGCATCCGTTACCCGGACTCCTATACGGTGAGCTCGCTGCTGCCGACCGGGCCGGTGCACGCCTTCGGCGCCTACTACGGCCAGGACCGGCTGGCGCTCATCGCCATCGCCGTGGCGCTGACCCTGGTCATCGCCGCGATCTACCGGCACACCCGCTTCGGACTTGCGACCTCCGCGGCGGCCGAGAACGCCGAGGCGCTTTCGGCACTCGGCTGGTCCGCGGACCGGGTCGCGCTGGTGAACTGGGCGGCCGCCGGGGCGCTCAGCGGTCTCGCCGGCATCCTCCTGGCCCCGATCACCGGGGTGTCGGTCGGGCTGACGACCGCGCTCCTGCTGCCTGGCCTGGCCGGCGCCATCGTCGGCAACCTGCAGTCGTTCTGGCTGAGCCTGGCGGGGGCACTGCTGATCGGCATCGTGCAATCGGAGGCGGGCAGGTACGTCACCCTGCAGGGGGCAGGGGACGCGGTGCCCTTCGCCATCATCCTCGTGATCATCGTGATCAGGGGGCGCAGGCTGCCGCTGCGCAGTTATGTCGCCGAACGTCTACCGCGCGTGTCGTCCGGGCGGGTGAACATCCCCTTGCTGGCCGGCGTTGCCGCGGTCGGCGTCGTTGCCATGCAGTGGCTGCTCTCCCCCGTGTGGGTCGGCGCGTTCAGCTACAGCCTCATCGGGGTCATCCTGCTGTACAGCATCATCGTCCTGACGGGGTACACGGGACAGATCTCCCTGGCCCAGTGGGCCATCGCCGGGTGCGGAGCGATGGTGGTCGCCCAGTTGCGGGTCCACGGCCTGCCCTGGACCGTGGCCGTGCTCTGCGGGCTGGTGGTGGCCGTTCCCATCGGCCTGGTCGTCGGCTCGGCCGCCATGCGGGCCCGTGGCCTGAGCCTGGCCATCGGGACGCTGGCGTTCGGTGTCTGCATGCTGAGCCTCGTCTTGTCCAACCCCAGCATCGACGGGGGAGTCGGTGGCCTGTACGTCGGGTCGTTCAACCTGTTCGGCCTCGACATGGACGCCGTGAGTTACCCCCGGCGATACGGACTGCTGTGCCTGGCCCTGGCGATCGTGGCGGGCGTGGGCGTGGCCAACATACGGCGAGGCAACGCCGGCCGGCGGCTCGTCGCCGTCCGGTCGAACGAGAACGCCGCCGCGGCGCTCGGCATCAATGTCCGGCGGGCCAAGCTGGCCGCGTTCTGCTACGGATCGGTGCTTGCCTCGCTGGCCGGGATCCTGACCATCGCCACCGGCACGTACGCGCTGTTCGCCGCGTTCGACACGTTCACCTCCATCCAGCTCGTGTCCAACGGTGTCCTCGGCAGCGTCGGCTACGTGAACGGGTCGCTGGTGGGCGGAGCAGGCTCGTCCGGCGGGGTACTCGGACAGTTGTTCAGCGGGCTCGGATCAACGGGGATCCAGTACCTGCCCGTCGTGCTTGGCGCGCTCACTATCGTGACGGTCATCCAGGCACCGGACGGACTGGTCGCCATGAACATCGAGATGTTCCGGCGACTCGGGCATCGCATCCGTCGCCAGAAGCCGGTCCAGCGGATCGCACTCGGCGGTGCGCGTCCGCCGACGCGGCCAGGGCCGACCGGATCAACGTCCACCCTGGCCGTCTCGGACGTGTCGGTCCGCTTCGGCGGGGTGGTAGCCGTCGACGCCGTGAGCTTCGAACTGAAGACCGGTCACGTGCTCGGGATCATCGGGCCCAACGGCGCGGGTAAGACGACCCTGATCGATGCCCTCACCGGGTTCGTGCCGACATCGGGCGGCAGCAGCCGGCTCGACGGCCGGCCCCTGGGCCGGCTGTCCCCGCAGCGCATCGCGCGGGCGGGGCTTGGCAGATCGTTCCAGTCGCTTGAGTTGTTCCGCGATATGACGGTGTATGAGAACCTGGTGACAGCTTGCGACCAGCGCCGCTGGACCGCCTGGCTGCGGGACCCGCTGTGGCCCGGCCGGATGCACCTCACGCCGGCCTGCGAAGCCATCGTGGTGGACCTCGGCCTCCGGGACGTGCTGCACCTCTACCCCGGTGAGCTCTCCTACGGCACCCAGAGGCTGGTGGCGATCGCCCGTACGGTGGCCTCGGGGCCCCGGTTCATCATGCTCGACGAGCCCGCCGCTGGCCTCGACGAGCACGAGCGGCTTGAGGTGCGGGGCGTCATCCGCCGCCTGGCGCATGAGTCGGGGCTCGGCGTGCTCCTGGTCGAGCACGACGTGGCGCTGGTCGCCGACGTCTCGGACCGCATGCTGGCGCTGGAGTTCGGGCGTGTCGTGGCGTCCGGCGACCCCGCGGCGGTGACGTCGCATCCGGCGGTGCTTGCCGCGTACCTGGGCGAGGGCGTGGAGGTCAAGGGAGCGGTCGACTCCGGCCCCGACGGGGATCCCCCCGTGATGCACGAGGCGGCACAGCTGTGAGCGGCCCCGTGGTCCTGGCCGCCCACGGGCTGTCGGCCGGCTACAACGGTGTGCCTGCCGTCCGCGAGTTGAGCCTCCAGGTCACCGCCGGGGAGATAACGCTGCTTGCCGGTCCCAACGGAGCGGGCAAGAGCACGACGGTCCGGGCGCTCTCTGGAGTGCTCAAGCCCATGGAGGGGACGGTCGCGCTTGACGGTGAGTCGACAACCGCGCCTTTGCACCGCCGGGTTCGCGGCGGACTGGGCGTGATCCCTGAGCAGCGAGCGATCTTCCGGGGAATGACCGTGGCCGAGAACCTGCGCCTCGGGCGCGGTGACCCGGATCAGGTCATGGATCTCTTCCCTGAGCTGAAGGGGCGTCTGCGGGTGCGCGCCGGGCTGCTGAGCGGCGGCGAACAGCAGATGCTCATCCTCGGCCGCGTGCTTGCGGCGAACCCCAAGATCATCCTGGCCGACGAGATGTCACTCGGACTGGCGCCGATCATCGTCAAGCGCCTCCTTGGGGCGCTGCGGGCCGCCGCGGATGCCGGTTCGGCGGTCCTGCTTGTCGAGCAGTACATCAAGCTAGCGATGGACGTCGTCGACCGCGCCTACTTCCTCAAGCACGGCCGAATCGAGTTGAGCGGCGACGTCGCGCTGCTGCGCCGCAGGCCGGACGAGATCGCTTCCCTGTACCTGCGCGAGGGCTGACGGGCCGGCGGGCGCGGGAAGCCTCACCGTTGCGCCGTGCTCCGGCCGGGCAGTGCCGTGCGGATGCGGCGTCACAGGCGCTCGATGATGGTGGCGGTGGCCATGGCGCCGCCGGCGCACATGGTGATCAGTGCGGTGCTCGCGTCGCGCCGTTCAAGCTCGTGCAGCGCGGTGGTGAGCAGCCGGGCGCCGGTCGCGCCCACCGGGTGCCCAAGGGCGATCGCACCGCCGTTCACGTTGAGCTTGTCCTCGTCGGGCCGCAGCACTCGCAGCCACGACAGCGCCACGGAAGCGAACGCCTCGTTCACCTCGAACAAGTCGATGTCCGCGAGCTTCATGCCGCTGGCCGCGAGTACCCGCTCCGTCGCCGCGACCGGGCCGTCGAGGTGGTAGTAGGGCTCGGCGCCGATCAGGCACTGCGCGACGATCCGCGCCCGCGGCCGCAGGCCGAGCGCCCGCGCACGGGCTGCCTCGGCAAGCAGCACGGCGGCCGCGCCGTCGGAGATCTGCGAGGACGTCCCTGCCGTGTGCACGCCGCCGGAGACCACCGGGGTGAGCCGGGCAAGCGCATCCAGGCTGGTCGCCCGCAGCCCCTCGTCCCTGTCGACAAGCCCGCCCGACGCCTTCACCGGCGTGATCTCCCGGCCGAAGCGCCCCTCCGCCCAGGCGGCCTTGGCCAGCGACTGCGAGCGGAGGCCGAAGGCGTCGATCTCGGCGCGCGTCAGGCCGCGGCGCGTGGCTATCCGCTCCGCCGCGACGAACTGGTTCGGCAGGTCGATGTCCCAGCTGTCAGGGCGCGGCGTGCCGACCCCGGTGCCCACGTTCGAGCGCAGCGGCACCCGCGACATGGCCTCCACCCCGCAGCCGATGCCGACGCCGATCGCGTCTGCCGCGATGAGGCCGGCGATCAGGTGGACGGCCTGCTGACCGGAGCCGCACTGGGCGTCGAGTGTCAGGCAGCCCGTCTGGTACGGCAGGCCGGCGTGCAGCCACGCGGTCCGCGTGACGTTGTTCGACTGCTCGCCCGCCTGCGTCACGCAGCCGCCGGCGACCTGCTCGGCCGCCGCGGGCTCAAGGCCGGCCCTCTCAAGCAGCGCGACCTGCGCGGCGCCGAGTATCTCCGCGGCGTGCAGGCCCGCGAGCACACCGCCGCGCCTGCCGACCGGAGTGCGCACAGCCTCGACGATCACCGCGGTACCCACCAGGATCACCTTCCTCATTGATAGAGCGTGTTACTGGCCTATGGTCCGGCCGGGCAAGCCGTTGTACTGTACCTAAAATAGAACATGTTTCAATTTCAGGCATCACCCGGCACCACCTGGAGGCCGTCGTGACCACACCGGGCATCCCGCAGGGTTTCGACTTCACCGACCCCGACCTCTACGCCAGCCGCGTTCCTGCCGAGGAGTTCGCCGAGCTGCGCCGGGTGGCCCCGGTCTGGTGGAACGCACAGCGCCGCGGCTCCGCGGGCTTCGATGACGACGGCTACTGGGCGGTGACCAGGCACGCCGACATCCTCGAGGTCTCCAGGCGCAGCGACCTGTACTCCAGCTGGGAGAACACCGCGCTGATCCGCTTCCAGGAGGGCATCACGCGGGACGCGATCGAGATGCAGCGGGTGATCCTGCTCAACATCGACCCCCCCGAGCACACCAAGGTGCGCGGCATCGTGTCCCGCGGCTTCACGCCCAAGGCGGTCCGCGGCATGCGGGACAACCTGCGGGAGCGCGCCGCGCGTATCGTCGCCACGGCGCTGGCACAGGGATCCGGCGACTTCGTCACGGACGTCGCCTGTGAGTTGCCGCTGCAGGCGATCGCCGAGCTGATCGGCATACCGCAGGAGGACAGGAAGAAGATCTTCCAGTGGTCCAACCAGATGGTCGGCGGCGACGACCCCGAGTATGAGACCGCAGGGATCGAGGCGGCGATGGAGCTGCTCGCCTACGCCATGGAGATGGCCGAGGACCGGGCGGCGAACCCGCGCGACGACATCGTCACCAAGCTGGTCAACGCGGAGATCGACGGCGAGCAGCTGTCGTCGGACGAGTTCGGCTACTTCGTGCTGATGCTCGCGGTGGCGGGCAACGAGACCACCCGCAACGCGATCTCCCACGGCATGCAGGCGTTCTTCGACCACCCCGACCAGTGGGAGCTGTTCAAGGAGCGGCGGCCGGAAACGGCGGCCGACGAGATCATCAGGTGGGGCACGCCGGTCACGGTGTTCCAGCGCACCGCGCTCGCCGACGCGGTGCTCGGGGGGCAGCGGATCAGGCAGGGGCAGCGGGTCGGCCTGTTCTACGGTTCCGCGAACTTCGACGCGGATGTCTTCGACCATCCGGAGCGGTTCGACATCCTCCGCGACCCCAACCCGCACGTCGGCCTTGGCGGGTTCGGCGCGCACTACTGCCTGGGCGCCAGCCTCGCCAAGCTCGAGATCGGGCTGATATTCAACGCCATCGCCGACGCGATGCCGGACATCCGCCGGGCCGGCCAGCCGGAGCGGCTGCGCTCCGGCTGGCTCAACGGCATCAAGCACCTGCCGGTCAGCTACACCAGCTCCTGACGCGTCCGGCGCACTCGCCGCGAACAAGCAAGGCATCCGCGGCGGCACCGGCGCGAACGTGACCGCCCGCCCCCGCTGCTGTTCTATTTTTCCGGAACGGAGGCGGCTTACTCTTCACCGCCCGTTTTCTCCCGCAGGCACCGGGTCACGCCGGAAAGGCACAAAGAAGCGTCACGCGGCGAATATCATGAACACCGCCCGCCTCATGAATAACGCCGAAGCTGATCGGCCCCATGATCATGAAGAGTTGTTAGTGCAGGAGCACTAACAACTCTTCAAAACACCGAAACCCTACATGCAAATGGCTTTGCCGACGCAAATGCGGGGCACTCTGGGCAACTCACGCTCCTCGCCGACCCCAGTATCCCCATCCACGGCGGAACGCCAGCGTTATTTCCTTGAGCCCAGCTTCGAATTTGGCCAGGATATAACAAAATATCACCAGCGCCCCAAGAGTGCGCCGACGCGGCACCGAGTTCACCGTCCCCTTGCTGCGCCGACTCGCCGCCGCCCCCCTGCCCGGGACCGCCGAGCCGCCGCTGCCCGTCGATCCCGAGCCGATCCGGACCATCGTCTCCGGCCAGTCCGACGACCGGGCCTGGCCACGGCCAGGTTCAGTGCCGAGGCCAGCCGGCCCAGCGGGTTGTGCGACTGGTGATCGCCCGTGAGGAAGTCGCGCGGTGCTGGAAGAGCCTGCCGTCGCGGAGTCGCCCGCTGGGCCGGCGGGAACCGCGGCCGGCAGTGGGCCTGAGTCAGTGAGGCCTATCCAAGGGCTCGCTTCGTGACCAGTTCGTTACCTGGCTGCCCGGCGTGCCTGCGTACCCCCAGGTTACGCCCGCATGCGGCCGGGATTTCGAGGATAGTGGATGTTTGGGTACACCCGGATGTACGCAAACATCCACTATGACGGGAAGCCCGCAGGTCGCGCGGCGATATGCCCGGATTGTCCGGCAACGCCGCTGGCACATCCCTCATGGGGCCGTGAATAACCTTCAGTGAGCCAACGCCATACGAGACTTATCGTCGGCAGAAGTGCGCGGTCACACCCATCCGGCGGAAATGCATAAACATGCGCGTGCCGCGTCGCCCAGGCCGCGGACCAGGCCGAGTCGCTCCACTCGCCTGGTCATGCCGATCTTGACCATGTCAGGGCCGAAGGCACCGACGTTGGAGATGACGTAGACGTGTGCCCCGCGCGGATGTTGGCCGCGGCGGTTGATGCCGCCGTGTCCTGCGGCTGATTGAAGCTTGCCAACCCAGCTACCCCTATGTAAACATAATACCTATGTCAGAAGTCAGAATGACGCTGGCGGTGGCGCGCGTGTTGCGAGAGTTCCTGTCAGATCCCGCCCAACCGCGCTACGGCTATGAGCTGATGAGCTGCACCAAGTTTCCGAGCGGCAAGCTGTATCCAGTACTTACGCGCCTTGTCAACGCGGGATGGCTCGTCAGGGAACGGGAAGACATCGACGCCGTTAAGGCAGGTCGTCCACCGCGGTACTTTTACCGCCTCACCGAGGAGGGCGCGGCAGGCGCTGAGCGCGAGCTCAGCGGGCTTAGCGAGCAACTGGCTCCTCCGCGTCACCGGCCCTCGCCGTTGCTGCCCGATTGGGTACGGGCATGAACGCCGCCTGGGTCGGGCTGTGCGGTTCCGCACTGCTAGCCGTGTGGCTGCTCTGGGACGCTCTCACAGACATGTGCAAGGAGGAAGTCAGGACCCGCCTGACCGAGCTTCCCTACACGGTCTTGCGCGTCGTCGCGTTTCGGGTCCCCCGCCCTGAGCGTAATGACGTGCTAACCGAATGGCGCGCTGAGCTGGACTTCATCCTCAGCGAGACCGATGGGCTGCCGATTACACGCCTCCTCCGCGGTGTCCGGTATTCCCTCGGGATGCTAGGGCTCATGCTGCCGTTCACCAATGCTCGACATGTCATCGCAGCGCACTGGCCGCCCCTACCTCTCATGGGACGAATCGGTGCGCCTAGACCTGCGTTATGTCGAGAACTGGTCGTTCGCTCTCGACCTGCAGATTCTCTGGAGGACTGGCTCCGTGCTTCTCCATGCCCCGGGCGCCTACTAGCCCGCTGATGATCGCCAGCCGCTCCTATGCGACCTGGGTGGCTTGACCGACCGATCCAGGCCTTTGAGCGGCAGATCACTAGACGTTTGGATAAGCGAGACCCCGCACGGATGACCGTTGGCGTGCGGTGGGCTGATTCTCTGCATGGCCGGCTTCGGGGCCGGCTCCTCCTTCGCCAGGGACGGAAGCAACGGCGCGTCGCTCGGTATGGCGGTGCTGACCGCCGTCGCCATGCTCTGCTACGCGGCGAACCTGGTCATCCTCGGCAAGCCGGACGCCGCCAGCTCAGCGTTCGCTCGACACCACCCACATCGAGAAGTACTGGGAACCGCCGCCGTAGGCGTGCCCGAGCGCCGTGCGCGCCCCGGCCACCTGGTGCGCGCCCGCCGTGCCCATCACCTGCATGGCCGCCTCGGCGAAGCGGAGCAGTCCCGAGGCGCCGATCGGGTTCGACGACAGCACCCCGCCCGAGGGGTTGACCGGCAGCTTACCGCCGAGCGCGGTCTCGCCCGCCGCGGTCAGCCGCCAGCCGTCGCCGGGTGCGGCGAAGCCCAGGTTCTCTAGCCACATCGGCTCGAACCAGGAGAACGGCACGTAGATCTCGGCCACGTCGATCTCGTCGATCGGCGACGTGATCCCGGCCTTGCGCCAGAGGTCGGCCGCGGCCGCGGCGCCCGCCGCCGGGTTCACCGGGTCCTTGCCCGCGAACATCGTCGGCTCCGTCCGCATCGCGGTCGCCCGGATCCAGGCCACCGGCCGCCCGGACGCCAGCGCCGCTTCCTCGTCGCCGATGATCACCGCGCAGGCGCCGTCCGACGACGGGCAGGTCTCGTCGTACCGCACCGGGTCCCAGAGCATGGCCGACGCCCGCACCGACTCCAGCGTGATGTCCGGCTGCTGCAGGTGGGCGTACGGGTTGAGCGCGCCGTTGCGCCGGTCCTTGACCGCGACCATCGCCCCGATCTCCGGCGGCGCGCCGCTGCGCCGGATATAAGCCCGAACGTGCGGCGCGAAGTACCCGCCCGCGCCGGCCACCACCTGGATGCTGAACGGCGGCGCGATCGACAGCGCCCACATGGCGTTGGACTCCGACTGCTTCTCCCACGCAAGCGCGAGCACCCGCCGGTGGACGCCCGCCTGCACCAGGCTGGCCGCGACGATGCCGGTGGCGCCGCCGACCGAGCCCGCGGTGTGCACCCGCAGCAGCGGCTTGCCGACCGCGCCGAGCGCGTCCGCCAGGTAAAGCTCGGGCATCATCACGCCCTCGAACAGGTCGGGCGCCTTCCCCACCACGACCGCGTCGATGTCGGCGAAGGTGAGCCCGGCGTCGCCAAGCGCGCGGTCCGCCGCCTCACGGCACAGTCCCGCCATCGACACGTCGGTGCGCTTGGACCGATGCCTGGTCTGCCCCACGCCGAGAACCGCGGCCTTCACCTTCCCCGTGCTTCCAGGTGTCCCCGCGGCTCCAGTCATCCCCATGGTTCCCGTTGTCATCGTGCCTCCATGACGCAGATGAGGTTCTGCTGCAGCGCGGGCCCGCTTGTCGCGTGCCCCAGTGCGGTTGACGCGTGCCCGGACATGATCGCCCGCGCCGCGCAGCCGATCCGCGCGAGCCCCGCGGCGAACATCGGGTTGCCGCACAGCGCGCCGCCCGACGGGTTGACCTCGGTCCCGCCGTCAAGGCCGAGCCCTCGCCGCAGCAAGATCTCCTGATGAGTGAACGGAGCGTGCAACTCCGCCACCTGAACCGGATACCCGGCGCCCAGCCCGGCGCCCGCGCTCAGCAGGTCCCTGGCGCCGAGCAACCCCGACTCGATCCGGTGCGCGAAGGACGTGATCCAGGCCGGCCGCTCGCACAGCTCGCGCGCCCGCGCGCCGGCGGCGAGTACGACGACCGCGGCGCCGTCGCCGACCGGCGCGCAGTCGTGCGCCCGCAGCGGGTCGGCCACGTAGGGCGCGCCGAGCAGGTACTCGACTGCCGCCTCCCCGGACACCTGCGCCGCCGGGTTGGAAACCGCGGCGGCCCGGCAGCGGGCCGCGACCTGCGCCATGTCCTTCTCCGTCCACAGCCCGGCCTCGATGCCAAGCCGCGCCTGCAGCGCCGCGACAGACACCGCGTCCGGCCACAGAGGGGCCACCAGGTAGGGGTCGAGCTGCAGCGCGAGCACCCGCCGGAGCTCAGCCCCCGAGGACTTGCCGAAGCCGTACGCCAGCGCGATCTCCGCCTCGCCTGACATGATCTTCACCCACGCCTCGTACAGCGCCCAGGCACCGTCCATCTCCACGTGCGATTCCATGATCGGCGGCACGGCGCCGATCGCGTCCACCGCCTGCACGAAGGAAAACGCCCGCCCGGCCAGGTAGTCCGACGACCCCGAGCACCAGAACCCGATGTCGCCCTTGGCCAGCCCGGTAGCGGCATACACCTCCGCGAAGATCGGCACGAGCATCTCCACCCCGCCGGTGGTCGCGTCCTCGCGAACCCGGCAGGGCGACTGGGCGAAGCCGACGACGGCCACCTCGGTCAAATGTGCCTCGCATAGGTCTCGTACGGTGCGTCAGGTTCGCCGGCCGGCCTGAAGTGGGTGATGGTCGAGGCCGTGGTGGCCCATTCCTCCCGCGGCCGCCATACCGCGCGCACCCGCATGCCGATCCGCACCTCGCCGGGCGCGCAGCCGAGTATCAGGTGCTGGAAGGCGATGTCCGCCCCGTCGAGCAGCACCGCCGCCGCCACGTACGGCGGCTTGACCTGCTGGCCGGGGTAGGCCACGTTCACGATGGAGAAGGTGGTGACGGTCCCGGTGTCGGGCAGTTCGACCGCTTCGTCGGCGGGCACGCCGTCCACCGGGCAGGTGCCACGGGACGGGACGTACACCTTACCGCACGCGGGGCACCGTTGCCCGGTCAGCCGGCCGCCGGCCAGGCCGCGCAGGTAGGCGCTCTCACCGGGCGACGCGGTGTGCTCATAGCGCAGCCGCACCGGAGTGACCGTCATCGTCACCGGAGCTGTGCCCACGGGAGCAGGGCCCGCCGCGTCCTCCTCCTCCTCTGCCGCCGCCGAAGTCCAAGCCGCGGGCGCAGCCGCCTCAGCCGCCTCAGCCGCCTCAGTAGACGGCTCGAAGCACTCGATGTCCCGGATGCTGCCCGTCCGCTCGGCGGCCCAGCGCGGCCGCACCCGCATCCCCGTTCGCATCGCGGCGGCGGACCCGGTGTCCACCGCGTGCAGCATCGCGGTATCCGCGCCGTCCAGCCGGATGAGCGCCCAGCCGAACGGGCGGCCGAGCGGCTGCCCGGGCAGCGGCCTGTCCAGCCACGTCCAGGTCAGCACGGTCCCGGCCGGCCCCACCTGGACAAGTTCCCGCGGCGGCCGGTGCGTCACCGGGTCGTACTCGAACGGCGGCGCGTGCACGGTCCCGTCCGCGCTGCGCGCCCCGAGGACGCGCCGCTCTCGAAGCGCGGTCATGAACTGGCCGAGCACCGGCCCGAGCGACCGCGTGTAGTCGAACGCGATCTCCATCGGCGCCCGTAGCGGGGTATCTGTCACCGGCTCATTGTAGAACGTGTTTCAGTTTATGGCTTGTCCTGACTTAGAACACGTTCTAGATTGGTCCCGTGACCGACAGTACCGCGACCGACAGTACCGCGACCGACGCTGGCCTGTGGACCATCGCGGCGCGGGCACCCGGCCGCCCAGCGGTGATCGAGCCGGACGGCACGGTCGTCAGCTACGCGGAACTGGCAGGCCGGGCCGACCAGATCGGCCGGGGCCTGCGGGCGCTCGGCCTGCGCCCCGGCGACTGCGTGGCCGGGATGCTGCCCAACGGTTCCGCGGCACTCGCGCTGTTCTTCGCCGCGATGGAGACCGGGCTGTACGTGGTCCCGGTCAACTGGCACCTGGCCGCCGCCGAGGTCGCCTACATACTCGGCGACAGCGGCGCGGCCGCGTTCGTGGCGGACGAGCGGTTCGCCGCCGTCGCGATCGCGGCGGCGGACCAGGCCGGGATCGCTCAGGAAGCGAGGTTCGCGGCCGGCCCGGTCCCCGGTTTCACCCCGCTGTCCGACCTCGGCGCCGGCACACCGGGCCGCCCGGACCAGCGCACCGCGGGCGCCCCCATGGTCTACACGTCGGGCACCTCGGGCCGGCCGAAGGGCGTGCGGCGCCCGCTCACCGGCGCGGACCCGGACGCCGTCCCGGCCGCGAGCACCTGGTTCTTCGGCCTGTTCGGGCTGGCGCCGTTCGACGGCCACGTGCACCTGTGCTGCTCGCCGCTCTACCACACGGCGGTGCTGAACTTCGCGACGATCTCGCTACAGCTCGGCCACCCGGTCGTGCTGACGGACGGGTTCGACCCGGAGGCCGTGCTCGCGCTCATCGAACGGCACCGGGTGACCCACACGCACATGGTGCCGACGCAGTTCCGGCGGCTGCTCGCGCTGCCCGCGCACGTTCGGTCACGTTACGACGTCAGCTCCATGCGCGCCGCGATCCACAGCGCCGCGCCCTGCCCGCGGGAAGTCAAGCGGCAGATGATCGACTGGTGGGGGCCGGTGATCACCGAGTACTACGCGGCCACCGAGGGCGGCGGCACCGGCATCACCGCGACCGAGTGGCTGGAGCGGCCGGGCTCGGTCGGCAGGCCCTGGCTCGGCTCGGCGGTCGCGATACTCGACGAGCGCGGCGACTCCCGGCCGGCCGGCCAGCCGGGCCTCGTCTACCTGCGGATGGGCACCTCCACCTTCGACTACCACAAGGACAGGGACAAGACGCTCGCCGCGCGCGCCAACGGCATGTTCACCGTCGGCGACATCGGCTACCTCGACGCCGACGGCTACCTCTACCTCTGCGACCGCAAGTCAGACGTGATCATCTCCGGCGGTGTCAACATCTACCCGGCGGAGATCGAGGCCGAGCTGTCCTGTCACCCGGCGGTCGCCGACGCGGCCGTGTTCGGCATACCGCACGAGGAGTGGGGCGAGGAGGTCAAGGCCGTCGTGCAGCCCGCGGACGGCCGGACGGCCGGACCGGACCTGACCTCCGAGCTGCTTGCCTTCCTCGACGGCCGGATCGCCAGGTTCAAGCTGCCACGCACCATCGACTACGTCGCGCAACTGCCGCGCGACCCCAACGGCAAGCTGTACAAGCGCCGCCTCCGCGATCCCTACTGGGCGGCCCGCGGCCGCCAGATCTGAAGCACGCCGAATTCATTCAGCGGAACGGGAGCGTGTTACACCCGGGACCAGCGACGCGCGCGCCTGGCCACCGGGCGGAGTCAGGATTCGGGTGGCGCGGCCGGCAGCGGCAGGTGCCCGGTGACGGTCGTGCCCTCGCCTGGCACGGACCGGACCTCGAGCCGGCCGTCGAGAGCGGCCAGCCTGTCTGCCATATTGCGCTGGCCTGACCCCATCGGGGTCCGGCTCGGGTCGTACCCGGCCCCGTCGTCGGACACCGTGAAGCTCAGCGAATGGTCGCGCGCCGCCAGGCGGATACGGACATGGGATGCGGCCGCGTACTTCGCGATGTTCTGCAGTGCCTCGAGGCAGCAGAAGTACACGGCTGCCTCGATGTTCTGGCCGAGCCGCCCGATGCCGTCCGTGTCGACCACGACAGGAACCGGCGACTTGCCGGCCTGCGCCCGCAGTGCCGAGACCAGCCCGCGGTCCTCAAGCAGCGGCGGGTAAATCCCCCTGGCCAGGTCGCGGAGGTTGCCGAGCGCGCTCGCGGCGTCT
>Ga0335078_10004154_pt1 | contig 21479 bp, 15 predicted proteins | sample Lox_Sample_32_FD_206711 | JGI IMG/M metagenome (GOLD analysis project Ga0335078, IMG submission 206711) | Soil microbial communities from Loxahatchee National Wildlife Refuge, Florida, United States - Lox_Sample_3.2 | ecosystem: Environmental > Terrestrial > Soil > Wetlands | place: USA...
TCGACCGCCTGCACCGTATCGCCGGTGGCGACGCAGCCCGGCAGGTCCGGCACATAGGCCGAATAGTTGCCCTCGGCTTTTTCGATAACGACCGCGTAACGCATTATCGCTGTTCCTTCAGGCCAGCCTGCTTCATGATACTGTTTCGCGTTCCAGGCGCCAAATCGTCCGACGGCTTGCCGGCAATCGTGACCCGGCCAGGCTTGTTGGATGCTTGTATTGCCGATGGCTGCCGCGCGTCGCCACCAAATACCAGCCATCTTCCTCGATCAGTCTGATCGCCTCGCGCACTTTCATGCCGCAGCATCTTACACCTTGTGCGGGCAATGACGAGCGTCGTCGCAAGTCCTTCCGATCCACAATATCAAACAGCGATGCCAAGGAATTTGCGGGCGCAAAAGCTTTCCCGTTCTCGCGGCGCGCCTTGGCGTCCGAGTTTTGCTTTACGCCACGCGCAAGACAATGCAGCGCCGGGAGGCGCCAAGTCGTGGGCCGCGCCACGCGGGCGAATGTTGCCACTCGCTCGCGCTTCGGGCGCGGCGCGCGCCACAGGACAATTCCCTTGCGAGAACCGCCTGCTTCGGGCGCGCTGCGCCTCCCGGCGCTCCACCTGCGGTTCCGCACTACGGCGGTCCGGACCGCCACGGCAGCAAACCGCCCTCGCCCCGACCGTCCGGCATCACCCGGACGCCGTCCTTCACGGGGCGAGATTCGTCACATTACGTATCATTATCAGTGACGAATGTCAATGGGGACGTGACGCCTATTTTCTCTTCGTCGTGGCCGCACTCGTTGCGGGCAGCCGCGCCTCACTGGTCCGCAACAGGGCTGAAACGTGGATGGCCAGGACAAGCCCGGCCACGACGGTATGACGAGACGCAAACGCGGGCGAATTTACTCCCCGGCTGCTCGGGGATCGGCGCTATACTGCGAAGACTGAAAGTAACGCCCCCTCACCGTTCCCGCTCTCCGCAAGCCGCGGTCCGTCCCATGCGCATCGTCGATATCCGCGAGACCGCGGTTCCGCTCAATTCCACGCTCGCCAATTCCAGCACCAATTTCTCCGAGATGACGACCTCGGTGGTCGCGGTGATCACCGACGTGATGCGGGGCGGCAAGCCGGTCACGGGCTTCGCCTTCAATTCCACCGGCCGCTACGCCTGCGGCGCGCAGATGCGCGCGCGCTTCATCCCGCGCATCCTCAAAGCCGAGCCGGCCTCGCTGCTTGACGAAACCGGCGACAATCTCGCGCCGGAGAAGATTCTCGCCGCGATGATGAAGAACGAGAAATCCGGCGGCCACAGCGAGCGTTCCATCGGCATCGGCACCATCGAGGTCGCGGTGTGGGACGCAGTCGCCAAGATCGCCGACAAGCCGCTGCACGCCGTGCTCGCCGAACGCTTCAACGCCGGCAAGATCGCCGACAAGGTGTTCTGCTATGTCGGCGCCGGCTGGTACGCGCCGGGCAAGACCACGCAGCATCTGCTCGACGAGATGCAAGGCCATCTCGACGCCGGCTACACCATGCTGAAAATGAAGGTCGGCGGCATGGCGCTTGCCGACGATCTCGCCCGGGTCGAGGCGGTGAAAGCGATCCTGCCGCCAAACGGCGCGCTGGCGGTAGACGCCAATTCGAAATTTTCCCGCGTCGAGGCGCTGGCCTATGCGCGCGGTTTGCGGCCATTCGGCCTGCGCTGGTTCGAGGAGCCGTGCGATCCGCTCGACTACGCGCTGCTCGCCGAGATCGCCGGGAATTACGACGCGCCGCTGTCGACCGGCGAGAACCTTTATTCGACGCAGGACGTGGAAAACCTGGTGCGCTTCGGCGGGCTAAAGCCAGTGCGCCGCGACGTCATCCAGGTCGATCCGCCGCAGGCCTACGGCATCGTGCAATATGCCCGCACGCTCGACATGCTGGCGCAGCATCAATGGCCGCGCGCTTTATTGTTTCCGCACGGCGGCAACCAGATGTCGCTGGCGATTGCCGGCGGTTTCGGGCTCGGCGGCGCCGAATCCTATCCCGGCGTGTTCGGCGATTTCGGCGGCTTCGCCGACGACGCGAAATTGGACAACGGTTATCTGAAACTGTCCGACCGGCCCGGCATCGGTTTCGAAGGCCAGTCACGGCTTTACAGGATCATGCGCGATCTGGCAGCCTAATTTTGATGCCGCTCATTCCCGCGCAAGCGGGAATCCGGGCTAGGTCCCTGCCTTCGCGGGGACGAACGCACACCAAATATCATCCCGCGATCCGTTCGATCGCGGCGCCGCAGCGGCCGAGCTTGTCTTCCAGGCGCTCGAAACCGCGGTCGAGGTGATAGACGCGGTTGACCATGGTTTCGCCCTCGGCGGCGAGCGCGGCGATGACCAGCGACACCGAGGCGCGCAGATCGGTCGCCATCACCGGCGCGCCTTTGAGCTGCTCGACGCCTTCGATCGTGGCGCGCTCGCCGTCAAGCTGGATGCGGGCGCCGAGACGGGCGAGCTCGCCGACATGCATGAAGCGGTTCTCGAAAATCGTCTCGGTGATGTGCGAGGTGCCGCGCGCGCGCGTCATCAGCGCCATGAGCTGCGCCTGCAGGTCGGTGGGGAAGCCGGGGAACGGCGCGGTCGTCACCTCGACCGGCAACAGCCCGGCGCCGTTGCGGGCGACGCGGACGCCCTGATTGGTCGGCGTCACGGTGACACCGGCCTGAGCGAGCACGTCGAACGCGGCCTGCAGGAGTTCGGGCCGCGCGTTCTGCAGCAGCACGTCGCCGCCGGCCATGGCGGCGGCCATGGCATAGGTGCCGGTCTCGATGCGGTCGGGCAGCACGGTGTGGCGCGCGCCGTTGAGCCTGGCGACGCCCTCGACGACAATGCGCTTGGTGCCGGCGCCGGAAATACGCGCGCCCATCTTATTGAGGCAATCGGCGACGTCGACGATCTCCGGCTCCTGCGCGGCGTTGTCGATCACGCTGGTGCCGTTGGCGAGCGAAGCGCCCATGATCGCGGTGTGGGTGCCGCCGACGGTGACCTTGGGAAACACCACCTCGCCGCCTTTGAGCCCGTGCGGCGCGCGCGCCACTACATAGCCGCCGTCGATCTCGATCGCCGCGCCGAGCTGCCGCATCGCCATGATGAGGAGATCGACCGGCCGCGTGCCGATGGCGCAGCCGCCCGGCATCGACACCCGCGCTTCGCCCATGCGCGCGACCAACGGCGCCAGCACCCAGAAGCTCGCCCGCATCTTGGAGACAAGCTCGTAAGGCGCGGTGGTGTCGACGATGTTGGCGGCCGAGATGTGCAGCGTCTGGCCGTGGTCGGCGGTCTCGCCCGCGCGCTTGCCGCTCGTCATGATGTCGACGCCGTGATTGCCGAGAATGCGCTCGAGCAGCGCCACATCGGCGAGCCGCGGCACGTTGTCGAGGATCAGCGTCTGGTCGGTCAGAAGCGACGCGATCATCAACGGCAGCGTCGCGTTCTTGGCGCCGGAGATGGGGATGGCGCCGTTCAGAGGCCGGCCGCCGACAATACGAATCCGATCCATCGTCACCCCCACAAAACCGATCTTTGCGGCCCCATCCCGAACCGGACCAAACGACTTAAATCGAGCCTTCCCTTATGCACCCGGGGCTAGCCGCCGGCAAAGCGAAATGCCCGGCTGAGCTTAAAATTGAGTTCCTAGTCACGGCCCCGATTGCGGCGGAAGTCGGGAGGCTCACCTTGCGGATGGGCGGTCTCGGGCGCGGTCTTGCCGTCAGCCGCGCCGCCAGGTGCGCTGCCGGGAGTGCTGCCGGGAGCGCCGCCGGGAGCGCTGCTCTTGGCGCGGGCTTGCGCCTTGCGGCGCTTGAGGTTTTCGCGCAAGGCCGCCGACAGCCGTTCGCTGCGCGCCGCCCATTGCTCCGCTTTGCCGCCTTTGCGCATTTTGTCTGTCGCATTCGCTTTTGGCGGCAAATTTCTTGCGCAAAACACCCCCTATGGCAAGGATCGCCCGGTTCTTTTCGCCCGCATTCGCTGTGTCAAAAGGCCGAAGAGTCCGCTGCCGTAGCTCAGTGGTAGAGCACTCCCTTGATAAGGAATGCCACTATAGCTAAATCAAATACTTAGCAGAAAATTTTGTGACGATGGTGACGGTGTTTGGTGACACTTCGCCGCCACTCCGCAACCGATTAGCGCTTCGTCAATGGAAGCCATCGCAATGCTCCTCCCCCAATGCCAATCGCAGACATGCGTGCAGGCTTAATTTCCGCGTGCAATACCATAGGCCCGCCCGATGAGGACTTGGCAATGATGAGCGCGAGTTACGAAACCGGATTGGCAACAAACGATGACATTCCCGTCATAGTAGCGATGCAGGATGTGAACCTACACGAAAATGGCGGAGGACTTTCTGTTCGTCAAACGGCCGATTGGTTCAGGCGTACAATGTTGGAAATGCCCATCGTTGTCGTCCGCCGCGACGGCGTTGTGGTTGGCTATGCTCTTGCCACTTCGATTGCCGCTAAGTCACATGTCGGCATCGTTCAAACCATGCTGCGGGCCTTCCCAGCGACGCCAAATTGTTATCTCTACGGGCCGGTTTGCGTCACCGAAAGCGAGCGCGGAAATGGTCTCGCCGCAATGATGTACCGTGAGATGCGTAAGCGTCTGCCTGGCCGTATGGCTATGTCATTCGTGCGAACCGACAACACGGCGTCGCTCAGGGCGAACCGAAAAATGGGAAAAACGGAACTCGGCGAATTCATGCACGACGGCGAAACCTACATCGTGTTCGGATTTACCAGTTGAATTAATCTGAAAAAGTTTATTACCGGGGGCCGCATTGCTTGTTGACCGCGTACGAAAGCAGCTCGGAGTAATCAGGCTGGTGATCAAGCCTCCAATGTCCGAGATGGGTCATAGGCGGCCATTCCCGCAAATTTGCGCCAGATCCTCTTTAACCCTCAACAGCGGGCGCTGGCCGACGCATTATCCTGTGCGTGCGCAAGCCAGCTAAGCGGACGTTGCTTTTCGCGATGACCCGACTATAGATGAGCCGACTATAAATGGCGCGTTTGGTGACACCATGAATCGCCAATAAACACCTATAAAACAACGGTTTGCTGCCGTAGCTCAGTGGTAGAGCACTCCCTTGGTAAGGGAGAGGTCGTAAGTTCAATCCTTACCGGCAGCACCATTCGCCCAGAGCGCCGGATTTCAGCGATACGCCTCCCGGCGATGCCCGACCGCCACCACCAAGACGATGAAGCGGTCATCCTCGATAGCGGCAACGATGCGGTAATCGCCCACTCGGTAACGCCACAGTCCCTTGCGGTCGCCGGTCAGCGCATGACCCAAGCGGCGCGGGTTGCCGCTGCCAGAGATGCGCTCGCGCAAATAACGCAGCACGCGCGCTTGCGCGTCCGCGCCGAGCTTGCGCAGGTCGCGAACGGCCGTCCGATCGAACTCCACCCGCCAGACCGGCGCGGCCATCAGGACGCATCCCGTCTCAGTCGAATCGGAATGCGCCCTAACTTTTTAGTTTTGCGCATGTCCTCATCGGAAAACCGGTGTCCATCTTTTCCGGGACATGCCCTAGCGTTTGGCGCCCCGCTTGAGTTGCCGCTCAAGGCTTTCGAGCGTTACCCGCGGTCCGCCGCGCGCAAGCCGCCGTCGCGCCAGATAGTAATCCTCGATATCCTCGATCTGGCGCAAGATCGCCTCGCGGGCATAATAGCTCTTGCTGCGGCCGGTCTTCTTCGCCAGGGCGTCGAGCCGCTGCTCGATGTCAGGGGGCAAACGAAGCGCGAGCATTTGAGCCTCCGGGCTGGTTCATTGCTATACATGTATAGCAAGACGAATCTAGCGCGGTTGTCGCCCTCTTGCAACCAAGGCGGTTGCGGCGATAGGTCAAACCGCGACTTTTTTCAGGAAGCCTTCGATCTCGGCGCGCAGGTTGCCGATCGAGGCATCGACCGAATTCGAGGCGTTAAGCACGGTCTCGGCCGCGGCGCGCGTCCCGTCCGCGGCCGCGGACACCTTGCCCAGTATCGACACCACGGCGCCGGTGCCGCGCGCCGCATCGGCAGCGTTGCGGCTGATCTCGGAGGTGGCCGCGTTCTGCTGCAGGATCGAGGCTGCGGCGCTCGACGCGCGCGTCGCGATCTCGTGCATGCCGTGCTCGATGCCGTGCACCGCCTCGACCGCGCTGCCGGTCGAATCCTGCACCGCCAGGATGTGCCGGGCGATCTCCTCGGTCGCCTTGGCGGTCTCCACCGCAAGCGACTTCACTTCGGCGGCGACCACAGCGAAGCCGCGGCCCGCCTCGCCGGCGCGCGCCGCCTCGATGGTGGCGTTGAGCGCCAACAGATTGGTCTGGCCGGCGATGGCGCGAATGAGCTTGACGACGTCGCCGATCTTTGCCGCGGCCTGGGCGAGCCCGGCATATTCGCCGTTCGACGCCTTGGCTTTGTCGACCGCGCTCGCCACCAGCGCCGTGGTCTGCGCCAGTTGCTGATTGATCTCGGCGATCGAGGCGGCAAGCTCCTCGGCCGAGCCGGCGACGATCGACACGTTGGCCGAGGCGTCGTTGGATTCCCGCAATGCCGCCTCGGCATGCTGCGTCGCTTCGCGCGACGAATTGATCAGCGCGCCGGCAGTCGACTTCATGGCGTCGGTGCTGCCGCTGACCATGCCGAGGGTTTCCTCGATGCGTCCGCGGAACGCGGCAATCGCCTCCTCGGTCAAGAGGCGGCGGCTTTCCTGCGCCAGCATGCTGTCGCGCTGGTGCTCGAGCTGATGACGCTCGGTAATGTCCTCGTGGGTCGCCACCCAGCCGCCGCCATGCATCGGCTGCCGGGTGACCCGGACCAGGCGGCCGTCGGCGAGCTCGTCGATGCGGCTGGAGATCTTTTCCGCCGAGTGCTGGCCGAGCGCGCCGAGCTTCTTGTCGACGGCGCCGGCGCTGGTGTCGCCCTTGAGCAGGCCGTTCATGACGCGATGAGCGATGATCGCTTCGTGGCTGGTGCCGGCCTTCAGCAATTCCGGCGGCAGGCGATAAAGACTGGCGTAACGCTCGTTGCAGATGACCAGCCGCTTGTTGCCGTCGAACATGCACAGCCCATGCGTCATGTTTTCCAGCGCGGTATTGAACCGCAGATTGGTCTGTTCGAGCGACGACTGGCGCCGGATGCTGGCGATCACTATCGCCAGTTCGAGAAGCGTAACAAGGCTCACGAGCGGCAGGAACACGGCTCGGCGCTGTGCCGGGTCGGCCAGATTGCCGTGGTGATCGGACAACAGATAGAACAGGCCGGCCCACAGCATGGCGATCATCGCCAAGCCGAGAAGCGGCGCCGGCTGCGCCGCCGCGCGCAGCCAATTCAGCAATCGATGCGGAGTCATTCGGCCCAGTCCCCGAGGGGGCTTATGCCAGAAGGAAGTTTGATTTAGGTTAAATTTTAGGCACCAATTTAACGAATGATAAACTCTCGCCCGGCTGATCCGGGCAAGAAGCAAGAACAACGGAGGACAGCGTGCTCGCGCCCCAAGCATCGATGAAAAACCGCGTCGCCATGTACAACGGCAATGCGCTCAAGATCGGCCTGTTCGGCGCCAATTGCTCGTCCGGGCGCACCGCCACCACGGTGCCGGAGCGCTGGTCGGCGAGCTGGCCCGATTGCCTCAAGCTCGCCAAGCTTGCCGACGAGGCCGGACTCGACTTCATGCTGCCGATCGCGCGCTGGAAAGGCTACGGCGGCGAAACCGATTTGCATGGCCGCTCGCTGGAAACCATCACCTGGGCCGTCGGCCTGCTGTGCGCCACCAAGCGGCTGACCGTATTCGGCACCGTGCATGCGCCGCTGTTTCATCCGCTGATCGCGGCCAAGGAATTCGTTACTGGCGACCATATCGGCGAAGGCCGCATGGGCATGAACATCGTGTGCGGCTGGAATGAGGGCGAATTCGACATGTTCGGCGTCGATCTGCGCGAGCACGACGCCCGCTACGACTACGCCCAGGAATGGGTCGACGTGGTCAAAGAGGCCTGGGAGCGCGATGGCACTTTCGATTATCGCGGCCGGTTCCTGCAGCTGGAGAAAGTGCGCGCCTATCCAAAGCCGTTCGGCGATACGCGGCCGATGATGATGAATGCCGGCTCGTCCGATGCCGGCCAGGCCTTTGCGCTGAAGAACTGCGACGCGTTCTTCGTCGCCACCGCCGGCTCGCGCACCTCGATTGCCGCCAACAAGGCGAAAGTCGCCGAGATCAAGGCGCAAGCCCACGCGCTCGGCCGCGACATCGAGGTCTTCACCGTCGGCCAGGTGATCTGCCGGCCGACGCAGAAGGAAGCCGAGGACTATTATCAGCACGTCAATATCGATAATGCCGACTGGGGCGCGCTCGACGGCATGCTGGCCAACAAGAGCATGACGCCGGAGACCATGCCGGCGGAGGAGTATGCCGCCAAGCGCCGTTACTTCGCCGCCAATGCGGTCGGCGGCTATCCGTTCGTCGGCACGCCGGACAAGGTCGCCGAAGAGCTCGCCGCTATCAGCGAGGCCGGCGTGCGCGGCATCGGCATCTCCTTCGTCAATTATCTGAACGAGGCGCCGTATTTCTGCGCCGAGGTGCTGCCGCGGCTGCAGCGCGCCGGCGTGCGGGAGAAGCGGTAAAGCGCATCGCCTGAAACTTCACAGTTCGGTCAAACAGGAAAACTCATGAACACGCAAATCCGCCCCGCCCGCATCGGGCCGCAGCCCTGGGACGTCGTCCGCACCAAGCTCGATCAGTCGCTGCCCTTCGCCAATATGCGCGACACACCGTATTACCGCGACTGCGTATGGGAGCAGTTCTCCGCGGCTGAGTATGCGCGCCGCTACGCCGCGCTGCGGGCGAAGATGCGCGAGCACAGGCTCGATGCGGTCATCGTGCCCGGCGGGCCGAGCCATTGGAGCTTCGGCGGCGGCATGCTGTGGCTGACCGGACATTGGGAGTGGCACGCGCTGTCAAGCTACGTGCTGGTGCCGCTCAACGGCGAGCCGACCATGATTTACTCGATGGGCGGCACGCACGCCGAAGCCGTGCGCCGGCAGGTCGAAGTGGCGGTGAAGGACGTGCGGCACAGCCGCAGCGGCCGCTATGCCGATGTCATGGTCGAGCGGCTGCGCGAGCTCAAGCTCGAGCGCGGCCGCATCGGGCTGATGGAAATCGATCCGCGTCACGGCGATTATCTGCCGGTCAACCAATATAATGTGCTGCGCGACAACCTGCCCGGCGCCGAGCTCGTGTTCACGCAAGGCTTCCTCCATGAGCTGCTCTCGATCCACTCTGCCGAAGAGGTCGACTGCGTGCGCAAGGCGGGCGTCTTATGCCAGCGCGCCATGGAAGCGATGGTGGCCCGCGCCAAGCCCGGCGTGAGGGAATACGAGCTTCGCGCGGCAGCGGGCGCCGCCATTCTCGACGGCGGCGGCGATATCGACTTTCTGATCATCGGCTCGACGCCCATGGCGAACCCGGCGCAGATCTTCGGCAACCCGCGGCCGTCGTCGCGCGTCCTGCAGAAAGGCGACATCATCAATATGGAGCTTGCCGCAGGTTTCCGCGGCTACACCGCGCAGATCGGCTCGCCGATCTGCCTTGGCGAGCCGACCGACATGGTGCGGAAATTCTGGGACGAGATCACGCTGCCCGGATACAACAAGATCGTCGCCGAAATCGCGCCGGGAAAACCGGCCGAGGCCATGCGCCAGGCCAGCAGATTTTTCCGCGACAACGGCTATCAGTCGCGCCCGACGCAATGCCACGGCATCGACCTCGTCACCGACAAGCCGCATGTCGTCGCCGAGCATGTCAGCGCGGAGAAATTCGAGGAGGTGCTCAAGCCCGGCATGGTCATCATGGCCGAGCCAAATCCGATCACGATGGACGGTTTGTTCGGGATTTTCCTCGGCCATACGTTTATCGTCACTGAGAGCGGCCACGAGGTGGTCGACGATTTTCCGCTGGAGATTGCGGTGGCCGGCTAAAATCTGTCTCTCCCCGGCGGGGAGAGGTGTTATTTGAGAAACCTGAAATCGCAACCCTCGTCGGCGCCGGTGATCTGTTCGGCGAACAATTTGGCGTAGCCGCGCTCCGGGATCTTGATTTGCGCCGCCGACGCCGCGGCGCGCCTCTTCAGCTCGGCGTCGTCGACCAGAAGCTCGATGCGTCTGCTCTTCACCGACAGCCGGATGCGGTCGCCGTTCTTCACCAGTCCCAGCGGCCCGCCGGAGGCGGCGTCCGGCGTTACGTGCAGCACGATGGTGCCGAAGGCGGTGCCGCTCATGCGCGCGTCGGAAATGCGGATCATGTCCTTGACGCCCTTTTGCGCCAGCTTCTTCGGGATCGGCAGATAGCCGGCTTCCGGCATGCAGGCCGGAGCATGCGGCCCGGCATTCTGCAGCACCAGAATGTCGTGCGGCGCGACGTCAAGCGCAGGGTCGTCGATGCGGGCGGCGAGATCCTCGAGCGAAGAGAACACCACCGCCTTGCCCTCGTGCTCGAACAATCTGGCGTCGGCCGCCGAGCGCTTGAGGATGGCGCCTTGCGGCGCGAGATTGCCGAATAATGCGACCAGGCCGCCTTCCGGCTCGAGCGGCTTGTTGGCCTCGGCGATAATCGCGCGGTCGACATAATCGTCGACGCCGCCGGCGAGCCGCTCGCCCAAAGTCTCGCCGGTCACCGTCATGCAGCCAAGATGCAACAGCGGCTTCAATTCGCGCAGCAGCGCGCCCATGCCGCCGGCGGCGCAAAAATCCTCCATATAGCCGTTGCCGACCGGCTTGAGATTGACCAGGACCGGCGTCGTCTCCGACAGCGTGTTGAGATGATCGAGCGAGACTTTCACGCCGGCGCGGCCGGCAATCGCGGTGAGATGAATCACCGCATTGGTCGAACCGCCGAGCGCGAGCAATACGCGCAATGCGTTCTCGACTGAATTCCTGTTGATGAGCTGCGACGGCGTCAGCGTGGTGCCGATCAGCTTGACCGCGGCGGCGCCGGTCGCTTCCGCCGCGCGCAAGCGGTCGGCATGCACCGCAGGAATCGCGGCAGTGCCGGGCAGGCACATTCCGAGCGCCTCGGTGAGGCAGGCCATGGTCGAGGCAGTGCCCATCACCGCGCAGGTGCCGGCCGTGACGGCGAGATTGCCCTCGACGTCGGAAATTTGCTCGGCGTCGATATCGCCTGAGCGATAGCGCGCCCAGAAGCGGCGGCAGTCGGTGCAGGCGCCGAGCCGCTCGCCGCGATACCGGCCGGTCATCATCGGTCCCGCCACCAGCGCGACGGCGGGACGGTCGGCGGACACCGCGCCCATCAGTTGCGCCGGCACGGTCTTGTCGCAGCCGCCCATCAGCACCACCGCATCCATCGGCTGCGCGCGGATCATCTCCTCGGTGTCCATCGCCATCAGGTTGCGGTATTTCAGACTCGTCGGGGTGAGAAAAACCTCGCCGAGCGAGATGGTCGGAAATTCGAGCGGCAGCGCGCCGGAAGCGAGCACGCCGCGTTTGACCGCCGCCAGCAATTCCGGAAAATGGCGGTGGCAATTATTGAAGTCGGACGCGGTATAGGCGATGCCGACCACCGGCTTGTCCAGCATCGCACGCGAATAGCCCATCGATTGCGCAAACGAGCGCCGCAAGTAGCGCGAGAAATCGCGATCGCCGTAATCGGTGAGGCCGTGATCGAGGCCGATCGTCTGTTGCGTCGTCATGGGTCGGTCACATCCAGATATTTTTTCAATTTCCAGTTCACGCGGTCGTCGATCGCATAGTTTTTGAGCGGTGTTGCCAATAATTCGTGCGTTGCAGCGCAGCATCGGGAAAGGATTTGGTAATCGAATATGCGCAATTTCGCGCATGTTCTCCAGGAATTTTCCGCCGGCCACCTGAAATTGACCCGAAATGGTCGCCAGACTTAAAAGTTCGCTGCCGGCATGGATCGTATTGCCGCTCATTTTTACCGGCACCGTCGCCGTGCTGACGACGTGGGGGACGGGCAATCTTTGGCTCGGTCTCGCCACTGCGCTCATCGGCGCGGTCGCGACCGCGTGGTACTGCGAACGCATTTTGCGCGGCTTCGTCGCCACCATTGCGCAGATCGCCCGCGGCGACCGCTACGCGGCGCTGCCGGCGCAAATTCAGGGCGGCGCGCTTGCCGACAGCGCGGTGGCGGCCGAAACCATGCGGCAAGCCTTGATCGACGCCGATGCAGTCGCGGTCGATCTGCGCAGCCGTGAGGCCGAGACGCGGCTGCGGCACGCCAGCCGCGGCTTCTTCACCCAGCGCTTCCGCTCCACCATCGACGAGCTCACCGTTACCTTCCAATCCGCGGGCGAAGAGATTCGCATCACCACCGCCAATCTCGACGCGCGCAACAAGGACATGGCGCAGCGCGCCGCCAATGCGGTGGAGGCCGCCGCCGGAGCGAGCCGCGACGTCGCGGCGGTCGCCGACGCCGCGCGCGGTTTGCTGTCGTCGATTATCGAGTGCAATGCCGAGGCGGCCGCCGCCAAGGATGCGACCGACCGTACCATCGCCGATCTCGGCCACACCGATTTTACCGTGCGCAGTCTCGCCGCCGCGGCCGAGCGCATCGGCGCGGTGGTCAAATTGATCGAAGCGATCGCCTCGCAAACGTCGCTGCTCGCGCTCAACGCTACGATTGAAGCGGCGCGCGCCGGCGCCGCCGGCCGCGGTTTCGCCGTGGTCGCGTCCGAGGTCAAGACGCTGGCGCAGCAGACCGCGAAAGCCACCGCCGAGATCGGCGCGCAGATTCACGACATCCAGCATGCGGTCAACGAAACCGTCGAGGCGATTTCCGGCGTGTCGTCGAGCGTCGCGACGATGAGCGACGCCAACCGGCAATTGACCGGCATCCTCGATCACCAGGCGGCCGAGATCGATCGCATCGGCAACCGCGCCGAGCAGGTGGCCGGTGCGGTGGCCGGCGTATTGCCGGAGATTTCAATCATCGCCTCGAGCGTTAAGGAAGCCGGCAACGGCGTCGTCGCCACCGCGGAGGACCTGCTCGGCCGCTCGCAATGGTTGGTCGAGGCGGTGACGCGCTATTTCGCCGATCTCGAATTCGGCTCGATCAAGATCGGCATCCTGCATTCGCTGTCCGGCACCATGACCGCGAGCGAGCGGCCGTTGCAGGAGCTGCTGGTCATGCTGATCGAGCAGCAGAACGCGCATGGCGGGCTGCTCGGCCGGCCGCTCGAACCGGTCATCGTCAACCCGCATTCCGATCCGCAGGCTTATGCCCATTTGGCGCAACAGCTCATCCACGACGACAAAGTGGCGGCCATTTTCGGCTGCTGGAGCTCCGCCTCGCGCAAAGAGGTGCTGCCGATTGTCGAACGCGACAATGCCTTGTTGTTCTATCCGAGCCAGTATGAAGGCGAGGAAGCCTCGCGCAATATCTTCTACACCGGCGCGACGCCGCCGCAGCAGGCGATCCCCGCGGTGAACTTCCTGCTCGGCCAGGGCATCCGCCGCTTCTTTCTGGTCGGCACGGATTACATTTATCCGCGCACCACCAATGCCGTGCTCAAGGGTTACCTGGCGAGCAAGGGCACTACGGAATTTCCCGAGCGCTACACCGCGCTCGGCCAAGCCGACTGGCGCGCCGTGGTCGAGGACATCCGCCGCTTCGCCCGCGGCGGCCGCACCGCTATCGTGGCGACGATCTCCGGCGACGCCAACGTCCATTTCTTCCGCGAACTGGCGAAGCAGGAGATCGGCGCGGCGGATATTCCGGTGATGTCGCTGTCGATCAACGAGGCCGAACTTGCGGCGCTCAAGCACGCCAATGTCGTCGGACATTTCGTGGCGTGGAATTACCTGCACGCCTTTGAGACGCCCGAAAATCGCGCGTTCATCGCCGAATGGCGCCGCTTTACCGGCAAAGCGGATGCCGTGACCAACGACCCGATGGAAGCGACCTGGATCGGCTTCCATCTGTGGACCGCTGCGGTGGAAGCGGCCGGCACGACTGACGTCGACAAAGTGCGCGACGCGCTCGGCGGCCGGCGCATTACGGCGCCGTCGGGCTTCTCGGTGCAGATGGATGCCAAGACCCATCACCTCTACAAGCCGGTCATGATCGGGCGCATCGCCGACGACGGCCGCATCCTGCCGGTGTCGGTCACCGAGGGGTTGGTGCCGCCCGATCCGTGGAGCCCATGGCTCAAAGGTCGGAATTCCGCTTCCGCCGGCGGACAGGCGGCGGCGTAACCCGCTGTTTCTTGGCACTTTTCGGAAAATTGACGCGGATCAATAACGCGGCAAGGAACCGCGTCTATATAGCCTCGACAAACACCCTGGAACGCTTCTAGAACTAGGGCGAGCGAGCCCCGATCTCTTGGAATACCGGCAACCGCCGGCGACACCTGCCGATGAATTATCCCAGCAACCGCCCGACCATCGATTATCCCGGCTACTTCAGCGGAGCGCTGGCGCGGCTGCGGGGTGAGCGCCGCTATCGCGTGTTCGCCGACCTCGAGCGCATCGCCGGCCGCTTTCCGCACGCGCTGTGGCATTCCCCCGACGGCCCGAAGACCGTCGTGATCTGGTGCTCCAACGACTATCTCGGCATGGGCCAGCACCCCAAGGTGATCGGCGCCATGGTCGAGACGGCGACACGGATGGGCACCGGCGCCGGCGGCACCCGCAATATCGCCGGCAACAATCATCCGCTGGTCGAGCTCGAGCGCGAGCTTGCCGATCTGCACCGCAAGGAAGCGGCGCTGGTCTTCACCTCCGGCTACGTCTCCAACGAGACCGGCATTGCAACGCTGGCGCGCCTGATGCCGAATTGCCTGATCCTGTCGGATGCCTGGAACCACAATTCGATGATCGAGGGCGTGCGCCAGGCGCATTGCGAGAAGCAGATTTTCCGGCACAACGACCTTGAGCATCTGGAACAGCTCTTGGCGGCGGCCGATCCGGCACGGCCGAAGCTCATCGTATTCGAGAGCCTTTATTCCATGGACGGCGACGTCGCCCCGATCAACGCCATCTGCGATCTCGCCGCCCGCTACGGCGCGATGACCTATGTCGACGAGGTGCATGCGGTCGGCATGTACGGCGCGCGCGGCGGCGGCATCAGCGAGCGCGACGGCGCCACCGGCCGGCTCGACGTGATCGAAGGCACGCTCGCCAAGGCGTTCGGCTGCCTCGGCGGCTATATCGCCGGCTCGGCGGCGCTGATCGACGCGGTGCGCTCCTATGCGCCGGGCTTCATCTTCACCACCGCGCTGCCGCCGTCGGTTTGCGCGGCGGCAACCGCCGCGATCCGGCATCTAAAGACGTCGAACTGGGAGCGCGAGCGGCATCAGGATCGTGCCGCGCGCACCAAGGCGGTGCTCGCTGCCGCGGCGCTGCCGGTCATGACCAGCCCGACGCATATCGTGCCGGTCTATGTCGGCGATCCGGAATTGTGCAAGGCGGCGAGCGATGTGTTGCTCGCCGATCACGGCATCTACATTCAGCCGATCAATTATCCGACCGTTCCCAAAGGCACCGAGCGGCTGCGCATCACGCCGAGCCCTTATCATGACGACGGCCTGATCGACGCGCTCGCCGAAGCGCTGGTCGACGTCTGGCAGCGCTTGGGCTTGCCGTTCAAGGACCGCGCGCTGGCGGCGGAGTAATCCGAACCTCCACGGCTATCGGTTGTCTTTGCCCAGCCGGGGAGCCGGATTCCCGCTGTCGCCGGATCGCGCGGCGGCGCCGGTCGATTGCGGTTTCGCCACCCGCCGCGCCGCGACCGCAACCGAGACCGTCACCACCAGAAAGCGCGCCAAATGGTGCGCGCCGACATAGACCGGGTCGAGGTGCAACGCCAGCGCCAGCACCATCATCGTGTCCTGCGCGCCCGGCGAGAAAGCGATCACGATGTTGGCGATCGGAATCCGCATCAGCTGCGCATCGATCAGGATAAAGACGGTCGCGACCGTCATGGCGACGGCGAAAGAGCCGAGCGCGGCGCCGAGATAACCAATCAGCATGCGCAGCGAGGTATTGGCGAAGCGCGAGCCGACCAGCGCGCCAAGCGTGACCACCGCGCTTGAGCCGATCCACCATGGCAAGGCGGCATGGATCAGGCCGCTGCCGTGCAGGATCGCCGAACCGGTCATTGCGCCGAACAGCAGCCCGCCGGGAAACCGCAGCTTCAGGAAGAGCACTGCAAGAAGAGTGGCGACTACCAGCAAGAGGGTCATTTCCGGCAGCACGGCAAGACCGGCGGGACCGCGCGACACCGGCATCGACGGCACCGCCAGGCCGAATAACGCGAGCCCGTTCGGCAGGCCGACGACGAGAAGCAGAACGCGCACGGTCTGCACGATGGCGATGGCGCGCAGATCCCCGCCAAGCTCGGTGGCCAGCGCAATGCCCTGCGCCATGGCGCCCGGGCTGGCGCCGAGCAGCGCCGACAACAGGTCCCAGCGATGCACGAGGCGCAAATAACTCATGGTCGCGGCCGTCATGGCGAGCGCGGCCAGCATCACCACGACGATGCTCGCCGGCCAGGTCTCCACCCCGCGCAATGTCTCCGGCGTCACCACCGTGCCGAGCAGCGTGCCGACGATCACATAGCCGACGCGCGCGAGCGCGAGCGGCAAATGCACCGGCCGGCCCAGCAGCGCCGCCGCAGCCACGGCCAGCACCGAGCCGGAAACCAGACCCGCGGGAAGGCCGAGCAATGTGAATATGCCACCGCCGGCAAGCGCGATCGCGAGCGTCTCGGCCGTTTCAATCAGCGTGCGCCGCGGGGCAAGAAAAGACAGCATTGACCGGGCAATCATGGCCCGCCGCCGCAACGGCCGTCAACGCGCCGCCACGACCGGCATGGACAGACCAAGGGAAAAATGATCCCCTCTCCTAAAATCAAGCGTCGTCAGATGCCGACGAGATGAAGAAGGAGATCCCGAGGGGCAGGCCATGCTGCAAGGCTGGGTCGTCGTCGTCATTGCGCTCGCCTATATCGGCCTGTTGTTCGGCGTGGCGAGCTACGGCGACCGCATGCGTATCGCGCGCGGCGCGTCATCGCGGCTGCTGATCTATCCGCTGTCGCTCGCCATCTATTGCACGTCGTGGACGTTCTTCGGCTCGGTCGGGCTTGCATCGCGCTCCGGTCTCGACTTCCTCGCCATCTATATCGGTCCCTTGGCGATAGTCGGGCTTGGCTTTCCGCTCATCCTGCGCATCGTGCGGCTTGCCAAGGGGCAGAACATCACCTCGATCGCCGACTTCATCGCCGCGCGCTACGGCAAAAGCCAAGCGGTGGCGGCAACGGTGGCGTTGATCGCCATCGTCGGCATGATCCCCTATATCGCGTTGCAGCTCAAAGCGGTGTCGGCCTCGGTCTCCACCATATTGGCGGAGGCCTCGCCGGGCGGCGCGGCGCCGCCACTCATCGGCGACGTCGCGCTGTTCGTCGCGCTGGCGATGGCGGCGTTCGCGGTGCTGTTCGGCACGCGCCACACCGATGCGACCGAGCATCAGGACGGCCTGATGCTGGCGGTCGCCGCGGAATCGATCGTCAAGCTGATGGCGTTTCTCGCCGTCGGCGTGTTCGTGACTTTCGTCATGTTCCACGGCCCGTTCGCGCTGTTCGCGCGCGCATTCGCTACCCCGCACGCCGCGGCCGCGCTGACCCGCCTGCCGCAATTGGCCCCGTTCGGCGCCATGACGCTGTTGTCGCTGTTTGCCGTCATGCTGCTGCCGCGGCAGTTCCACGTCATGGTGGTCGAAAACCACAGCGAGGCCGAGGTTCGCCGCGCCGCCTGGCTGTTCCCGGTCTATCTCGTGCTCATCAATCTGTTCGTGCTGCCGATCGCATTGGCCGGGCTGATGACGTTCCCGGCCGGCCGCATCGACAGCGACATGTTCGTCTTGGCGCTGCCGCTCGCCGCGCATTCCGAACTGATCACGCTGGTCGCTTTCGTCGGCGGCTTGTCGGCGGCGACGGCCATGGTAATCGTCGAGTCGGTGGCGCTCGCCATCATGGTGTCGAACGACATCGTGATGCCTTTGGTGCTCAAGCGCCACGCCAAGCGCGGCGAGCCGCGCAATGCCGCCGCGCAGCTCTTGACCACGCGCCGCATCGCGATCTTCGTCATCCTGTTGCTCGCCTATATTTATTACCGCTCGGCCGGCGACGCGCAACTGGCCGCGATCGGGCTGTTGTCGTTCGCGGCGGTGGCGCAACTGGCGCCGGCCTGTTTCGGCGGCCTTATTTGGCGCCGCGGCACGGCATTCGGCGCGATTGCCGGCATGAGCGCCGGCATTGCGGTCTGGTTCTATACGCTGCTCCTGCCGAGCGTCTCCGAAGCCGGCATCGTCGGCGCACGCATTTTGGCCGAAGGCCCGTGGGGGATCGGGTTCTTGAAGCCGCAGGCGCTGTTCGACCTCGACCTGCCGCCGCTGGTTCACGGCGTGCTGCTGAGCCTCTTGCTGAACGTCGCCTGCTATATCGGCTGCTCGCTGGCGCGCCGGCCGACCGCGATCGAGCGGGTGCAGGCGGATCTGTTCGTGCCTTCGACGCTCAGACCGATCGCGCCGAGTTTCCGGCTGCGGCGCGCCTCGGCGACAGTCGAAGAGCTGATCGCGACGGTGGCGCGCTATCTCGGCGAAGAGCGTACCCGCGAATCCTTCTCAAGCTTCGCCGCCACCCGCCGCATCGATCTCACGCCGCAGGCGGAGGCGGATTTTCAGCTCCTGCAATACGCCGAATATCTGCTCGCCTCGGCGATCGGCGCGGCGTCGTCGCGGCTCGTGCTGTCGCTCGTCCTGCGCAAGCGCACGGTCTCGACCAAGGCGGCATTGAAGCTCCTCGACGACGCCAATGCCGCGATCCACTACAACCGCGAAATCCTGCAGACCGCGCTCGATCACGTGCGGCAAGGCATCGCCGTGTTCGACAAGGACCTGACGCTGGTGTGCTGGAACCGGCAGTTCGGCGACATCTTCGATCTGCCGCACGAATTGACGCGCGTCGGCATTGCGCTCGACGATATCCTGCGCCATATCGCCGAACACGGCGAGCGCAACGCCAAGAGCGTCGATGAGTTCGTCGCCGAGCGCGTCGCCAAATACACCTCCGAGGCGGCGCCGTTCCTGGAACGCTTCGCCGACCGCGGACTGGTGATCGAAGTGCGGGGAAACCGCATGCCCGACGGCGGGCTGGTCACGACTTTCACCGATATCTCCGAAAGCGTCAAAGCCGCCGAAGCGCTGGAGCGCGCCAATGCCACGCTGGAGCGCCGCGTGCGTGAGCGCACCGGCGAGCTGACGCGTCTCAATGGTGAGCTAGCGCGCGCCAAAGCGGAGGCCGACGACGCCAATGTGTCGAAGACGCGTTTCATCGCCGCGGCAAGCCACGACATCTTGCAGCCGCTCAATGCCGCGCGGCTCTACGTCACCAGCCTGATCGAGCGGCAGCGATGGGGCGAGGACGCCGATCTGGTGCAGAATATCGACGCCTCGCTCGAAGCGGTCGAGGAAATCCTCACCGCGCTCCTTGACATTTCCCGGCTCGACACCGGCGCGATGAAGCCGGAATTCGCCGAATTCCGCATCGACGAATTGCTGCACCGGCTCGAAGTCGAGTTCGCACCGCTGGCGCGCGAGAAAGGCCTCGATCTTGCGGTGATGCCGTGCGCGCAGACCGTGCGCTCGGATCGCCGGCTGCTGCGGCGGCTGTTGCAGAACCTCATCTCGAACGCGATCAAATACACGCCCGAGGGCCGCGTGCTGGTCGGCTGCCGGCGTTGCGGCGAGCGGCTGCGTATCGCAGTCTACGATACCGGCATCGGTATTCCGCAAGCCAAGCGCCGCGCCGTGTTCAAGGAGTTTCGCCGGCTCGACCAGGGCGCGCGGGTGGCGCGCGGCGTGGGCTTGGGGCTTTCGATCGTCGAGCGCATCGCGCGCGTACTCGGCTGCGAGGTGACGCTGCACTCGGATGTCGGCCGCGGCTCGTGTTTCTCGATTGAAGTACCGCGCGGGCTGGGCGTTGTCGCCGCGCCGACGCCACGGGCGCTGCCACGGCGCGACCTCGGCCGGCTCGACGGCACCGTGGTGCTCTGCATCGACAACGACCGCGCCATTCTCGACGGCATGCAGACGCTGCTCGGCGGCTGGGGCTGCCGCACGCTGACCGCGCCGGACCTCGTCGGGGCGCTGGCGGCGATCGAGGCGAGCGGGATCGAGCCCGACGGATTGCTGATCGACTATCACCTCGACGGCGCCGACGGCGTTGCGGCGATCGCGGAGTTGCGCCGGCGGCTCGGCCATCACGTCCCGGCGATCGTAATTACCGCGGACCGTTCGCCGCATGTGCGCGAGCAAGTTCGCGCCGAGGGCGCCCACCTCCTCAACAAGCCGGTCAAGCCCGCGTCATTGCGCGCGCTGCTCACGCAGTGGCGGGTGCAGCGTGTCGCTGCGGAGTAGCCTTTATCCGTTAGTGCGGGAGGGATGAAGCGGCCACTGCCCGGCTTCGATCTTGCCGGCGGCGATCACGGCTTGGGTGCGGCTTTCGACGCCGAGCTTTTGCAGGATTGCCGAGACATGCGCCTTCACGGTCGCCTCCGAGACATTGAGCTCGTGAGCGATCTGTTTGTTGAGCAAGCCGCCCGAGAGCATCATCAGGACGCGCACCTGCTGCGGCGTCAGTGTCGCCAGCCGCGCGATCATGGCTTCGGTCTCCGCATCGGAGCCGCCTTGCAGGTCGACATCTGGCGGCGTCCACACGCCGCCCTCCAGCACCCGCGCGATGACTTGGCGCATCGCCTCGATGCCCAGCGTCTTCGGAATGAATCCGGAAGCGCCGAATTCCATGCAGCGGCGGATCACCACCGGATCGTCATTGGCCGAGACCACGACGATCGGCAGCTGCGGATATTGCGCCCGCAGATACATCAGGCCGGAAAAACCGCGCACGCCGGGCATGCGCAGGTCGAGCAGAATGAGATCGATGTCGCCGCCGCGCTCCAAAAGGCCGGCGACTTCCTCGAAGGTGCCAGCCTCGGCGACCTCAACCCGGTCAAATAAACCGTTGACCGCTTCGCGCAACGCACCGCGGAACAACGGGTGATCGTCGGCAATCAACAGATGATGAATCGCGGCCTCGCTCAATGACTCGTCCCGGTTCGTACGCAAGCCTCAAACAACATGCTACCGCCGTTCGCGGGGCGCGGTCCACCGACCCGCGCTTCCGTGCGGTGAAGCGAACTATTCGGCCGCAATACTGACGCCATGCTGTCGCGCCCGTTAAAGGCCCATTCAGGCGCGGTTCATTGCCTCGGGCGGTTTAATCGACCACCTAACGCCGCCGCCGGCGGCGTCGGCAATCGGAAAGGAACAAACGATGGTTCGATTAATCCTCTTGAGCGGGGCATTGACGTTTGCACTGGCGACGACCGCGAGCGCCGCCGGATTCTCCCCTATTCCGGTCGCCACCGGCGATGGTCT
>Ga0335078_10004156_pt1 | contig 21472 bp, 17 predicted proteins | sample Lox_Sample_32_FD_206711 | JGI IMG/M metagenome (GOLD analysis project Ga0335078, IMG submission 206711) | Soil microbial communities from Loxahatchee National Wildlife Refuge, Florida, United States - Lox_Sample_3.2 | ecosystem: Environmental > Terrestrial > Soil > Wetlands | place: USA...
GTGCGGTCGAGGCGCTGTACGAAGTGAAGGTCCGTGACGTCAACACGTCCCGGACAGTGAAGGGAAAGAAGGCTTTTGTGCGCCTCGAAGCGGAGAACTCGGCTGCGGACCTCGCAACCAAACTCGGGTTGGTGTAACAATGGGCAAGAGAATTCTGCAGCGCAGGAGAGGAAAAGCAGGCATCCAGTTCAGGACCCCGAGCAAGGGGAAGATCGCTGACACGAGGTATCCGAATCTGCCCCCCAGCCATCAGGAGAAGGCGATGGTGAGGGCCATAATGGATGAGAGAGGCCGGAGTGCACCCATGGTGCAATTGCAGTTCGAGAGGGGAGCGTATGCGTACCTCCCTGCGGTGGCTGGGCTCTCCGTTGGCAGCGAGATCGCTCTGGGGCCGTCTTCTTCGGCCGTTGGGGGCAACATAATGCCGCTTGCGAGCATCCCCGAGGGGACGCGAATCTGCAACATAGAGTTGAGGCCCGGTGACGGCGGGAAGCTTGTGAAGGCGTCGGGTGGGTCTGCGGTGCTCTTCTCAAAGGCAGGAGGCAGGGCGACACTGAGACTCCCATCCGGGAAGAACGTGCTGGTAAGCGACACCTGCAGGGCGACAATCGGCGAGATCGCAGGTGGAGGTCGGAAGGAGAAGCCTTTCCTCACCGCCGGGGCAAGGCACCATGCCATGAGAGCCGCAGGCCGAGTCTACCCGCGAATGAGGGGTATCGCGATGGCGGTCGTGTACCATCCTTTCGGCGGTGGCAGGCACCAGCATCCTGGCAAGTCCACGAGCACTTCACGGAACGCGCCTCCAGGTAGGAAGGTAGGGCTAATAGCCCCGAGGAAGACGGGTCGAGGCAGATTGCCGAGGGCGAGCATGGAGGTCAAGGAGTAGTTGCCAAAAGAATTCAGGTACAGGGGTCACACCCTGGAGCAGCTGAATTCGATGTCCACGGAGGCGATGCTACAGTTGCTGCCGTCTCGGGCGCGACGGTCACTGAACCGCGGAGTTTCGGAGGAGAAACGGAAGCTTCTCGAGGACGCGAGGGCCTCCCGGGAAGGGAAGCTGCAGGGCGAAATCAAGACCCATGCGAGGGACATGATCGTCCTCCCGTCGATGGTCGGCCTTACTCTTGGCGTCCACAACGGCAGGGAGTTCGTATCGCTCCAGATCAAGCCCGAAATGATCGGAAGATATCTGGGCGAGTTCGTGATTACCAACAAGAAAGTCGTTCATGGTACGCCCGGAATCGGCGCCAGCCGCTCGAGCCTTTACGTCCCGCTGAAGTGAGCTCGCAAAGGTCAGAGCCCATCCGCGAAGAGCGCTGGGGCTCCGCCTTCAGAGCTAGGAGACCACGGTCTGAGATTGGTCCCTCGTGAAGTTGAGGAGGTAGCCGGAGCTCCCTATGCCCCTGCCCGTCGCGCCGCTGGCCTTCCATCCCGTGAATGACTGAGGCCCCGGCCAGGCGCCCGTGGTGGCCCCCCCGGACCTGTTCGAGTATACGACCCCGAATTCCGTCCGGCCCATGAACGAGCGGATATCCCTGGCGTCCCCCGAGAAGATGCCTGCAGTCAAGCCGTAGTCCGTGTCGTTCACTTTCGCTATTGCTTCATCCAGCGTCTTGAAGGTGTCCACGACTACGAAAGGCAGGAAGAGCTCATCCCTGAAGAGCCTGTGAGCCGCGGGGAGGCCCGCGACGATGGTGGGGGCGACGTAGTAACCCTTCCTCAGCTTGCCTGACCTTAGGAGATTCCCGCCCGCCAAGACTTCTCCGTGAGACTTCTTCGATTCGGCTACTACCTTCTTGAACTTCGAGACGGCTTCGCCGTTGATTACCGGCCCCATGAAGACTTCCCTGTTCCTCGGGTCTCCGACGGTGAGTTCACCCACCTGCTTCTGGAGCGCCTTCAGGAATCTTGACCTTATGGCGGTCTGGACGTACACCCGCGACGCGGCACTGCATTTCTGCCCTCCGTAGCCGAACGCGGCCCTGACCGTGCCCTCGACTGCCTTCTTCAGGTCAGCGCTTGACGTCACGACCACGGGGTTCTTGCTGCCCATTTCGAGCACCATCGGCTTGGGGTAGGGCTGCTGGGTGAGGAAACCCCTGTAGAGCCTCATTCCGACTTCCCTGGAACCTGTGAAGGCTATGCCCGCGACGTCCGGATTGGAAACGAACTCCTGCTCGAAGTTACCTCCCGGCCCGGTCACGTAGTTCACCGCTCCGACCGGAACGCCGGCATCCCTGTAGACCCTGTAGAGCATCAGCCCGGTGAGCGGGGCTTCGCTGGTGGGCTTCAGCACCACCGTGTTGCCTGTGACGAGGGCCCCAAGGGCCATTCCGTTGGCAAGCATGAAGGGGAAGTTGAAAGGGGACACGACCGGCCAGACGCCCAGAGGCTTCTTCACCACCCTGCAGTTCTCGCCCGGCCCTCCTGGGCCCGTCCGCTCTACGTAGCCGTCGTTCTCCTCGAGGAGTCTCGAGTAGAGTCTTATGGCGTCAACGGCCTCCCAGCACTCGGCCAGCGCCTCCAGCCTGTTCTTGCCGACCTCGTAGGTGATTGCGACCGCGATATCGAACTTCCTCTGGTCGATCAGCTCCGCGGCGTGGCGAAGGACCTGAACCCTGTCCCGCCAGCCCCTGGCGCTCCACTTCGGGAAGGCGTCCTTCGCCGCCTGGATCGCTGCCTTCGCGTGGGCCCGCTGGCCGACTTGGAACCGACCGACCGATATGGATGTATCAAGCGGACTTCTGTGCTCGAATTCGCCACCCTTCGACCAGACTTCCTCTGCCCCTATGTACATCGGATAGCGCGCGCCCAGCACGTGCGCGAAGTCTCTCAGGGCGGCCTCATACTTCGGGTGGATGCTTTCGTCGGCGAACAGCGTGACGTAGGTTATCTTCGGCGGGGCCTTTGCCATCAAGATAGTCGCCCTATTCGCGCTACTTAACGGTTAGTCGCGACTGCGCTCTCAGCTTTCCAGGCAGAAACGCTTCTTGACAGGCTGCCGCGAATTCAGCTGAGATGGTTTCCTTCACCTCGCTCATTTCGGCCTCCCTTCCTAGGACCCTCTGCATGGAGGTCATGGTGCTGGGGTCGAGCCCACAGGGTCGGATGAGCTCGAAGTAGCCCAGGTCCGTGTTCACGTTGAGGGCGAACCCGTGGTAGGCAACCCAGTTGGTCACCGCCACGCCTATGGACGCGATCTTCCTCTTCCCAACCCAAACACCAGGATGGCTGGGGACTAGCTCCCCCTCTATCCCGAACTTCCTAAGGGTGTTGACCAGTGTGGCTTCGATTCTGTTGACGTGCTTTCTTACGTCGTGGTCCTCGAGCCTGACGATCGGGTAGCCCACCAGCTGACCCGGTCCGTGGTAGGTGGCATCTCCGCCTCTTTCGACCTGATAGACCGGGACGTTCTGTGGCCTGAAGTTCTCGGGACTGGTCTTCCTGCCAAGGGTTATCACGTGGTCATGCTCGAGCAGGAGGAGCGTATTGGGGATCTGGTCGCGGGACCTCTGCTCCATGAGCTGTCGTTGGAGGTCCCATGCGTCCTTGTAGTTGATCCTCCCCAGGTCTATAATCTCGCCGGTCATAGTCTCAGCTGGTGTATTGGCCTCCCCGCTGCCGATTCCGCGGCCTCCATCAGAGCTTCGGGGAATGTTGGATGAGGATGGATGGTCTGCGCGATGTCCTCGATGGTCGCCCCCATTTCTATCGCGAGTGCGACCTCGCTGATCATGTTGGACGCCTCGGAGCCCACAATCTGGACTCCGAGTACGCTGCCGCTGTCGGGCAAGTAGACAACCTTCACGAAGCCCTCGGTCTCGCCCGCTGTCAAGGCCCTTCCGAGTGCTGCGAAGGGGAAACGCACCGACTTCGCCTGGAAGCCTGCCTGGGCCGCCCTATCGGCAGTGAGACCAGCGCTTGCGACCTCGGGGTCGGTGAATATAGTCTCGGGTATGACCGTCCAGTCTGCCGCGCTCGGCAGGCCCGCGATGCATTCGGCGGCGACTATCCCTTCCTTTGAGGCTTTGTGGGCCAACAGTGGCGGTCCCCTCACGTCACCTATGGCGTAGATGCCGCTGACGCTGGTCATCATCCTCTTGTCGGTGACGACGTATCCCCTTTGGTCGGTCCCCACGCCCAGTCCGGAGAGATTCAGGTCCTCGACTCTGGGTGCGCGCCCCACGCTGAGGAGGACCTTGTCCGCGCCGACGCTGACCCGCCCCTGCGGCGTCTCGATCTCGACCGTCGCCTTCGTCCCTCCCTTCGAGACGGAGGAAACCTTCGACTTCAGGTAGACTTTGGCGCCGCGCTCCTCGAGCTTGCGCTGGACCACCCGCACCACTTCGGGATCGCCTCCGGGCAGGAGCTGTTCCATCAGCTCGACGATCGTGATCCGACTCCCCAGCTTCTGGTACATGCAGGCGAACTCGAGACCAATGGCGCCCCCGCCGATGATCAGGAAGTCCCCCGGCGCCCCTCTAAGCTCGAGGGCCTCCCTGGAGCTTATCACGACGGAGCCGTCGAACTCCACTCCAGGAATCTGAATCGGGTGGGTTCCTGTGGCTATCACTATGTTCTTGGCTGCAATCTCTTCCTTCCCTGAGCCGGTGGTGACGACCAGCCGGTTCCTCTCCGCGATGGTCGCCTGGCCCGGGACGACTGCCACGTGGTTGCCCTTCAGGAGCGACTCCACGCCGGAGACCAGCTTGGTCACGACGCCTGCCTTCCACCTCTGCAGCTCGTCGTAATCAATCGAGACACCAGAGACCTTGAGACCAAACTTCTCGGCGTCTCTTGTCTTCTCGTAGAGCTTCGAGATTGTTATCAAGGATTTCGAGGGGATGCAGCCGTAGTTCAGGCACTCTCCTCCGAGCCTGTCCTTCTCGACGAGGATCACTTTGAGGCCCAGCTGGGCCGCCCTTATGGCGCAGACGTAGCCACCGGTGCCACCTCCAACTACCGCGACGTCGCATTCTAGCAAGAAGAGTCGGAACGACGCTCCTGTGAGCCCGCTTAAACTTTCTCGAGATGGTGGTCGCTACAGGACCTCGGCCAAGAGCTTCTTTGAGTCCTGCAGGATCTCTATCACCCTGCTGGTGAACCTGGCGGCATAGGCCCCGTCCAGAATCCTGTGGTCGAAGCTCAGTGAGAGATAGGTCATGTCGTGAATCTCGATCTTGTCTTCTCTAACGACGGGTCGCCTGGTGATCTTGTGGACGCCGAGGATCGCGGCCTCGGGCAGGTTGATTATGGGAGTCGAGAAGATCCCGCCTATGGCGCCGACGTTTGTTATGGTGAACGTCGAACCTCGCACGTCGTCGAGGGACAGCTGCCCGCTCCTGGCCTTCCCTGCGAGCTGTTCGATTTCGCGGGCCAGCTCGAACACGTCCTTCCTGTCCGCGTCCTTGACCACCGGTACCACCAGCCCCTGCTCTGTGTCGGTCGCTATCCCGATGTTGTAGTACTTCTTCAGGACGATGTTCGCGCCCTGCTCGTCGATGGATGAGTTGACGTACGGGTACTCCTTCAGCGCGAGAATGACTGCCTTGATGATGAACGGCAGGTAGGTGAGCCTCACACCCCGTTTCTCGCCGGTGCTCTTCAGAGCCTCCCTGAGGAGCACGAGCTCACTGACGTCGACTTCGTCGACGTGAGTCACATGGGCGGCCGTGTGCTTCGACCTGATCATCCTGTCAGCGATCGTCTTTCTTACGCCGTGGATCGGCACGAGTTCTTCCTTTCCTGGGGTTGACGGCCTGCCCGGTGGTAGGCCCGTCGGCTTCTGGGTTGCTGCGGCTGTTCGAGAGACCGCGGCCCTGACGTCTTCGTCGGTTACGCGCCCCCCAGGTCCGGTTCCGACCACGGTCGTTATCTCAACACCGAGCTCGCGTGCCAGCTTGCGGGTGGCTGGAGTGGCCGACGCCAGGCCCTGGGGCTGCGCCTGCGCTGTCGCCGGGCTTGGGGCAAGAGCAGGAGCCTGCGCCCTTTCGGCCGTGGTGGCAGTCGAGGCGGGCGAGGGAGTCGACGCGCCGTCGTCGGCGATGACCATGATGGTATCGCCCACTTTCGCCGTCTCCCCTTCCTTTACCGCGATTCTAGACACGGTGCCCGTCCGGGGTGAAGGAATCTGGACGTTCACCTTGTCCGTCATTACCTCGACAAGCGGCTGGTCCTCTCTTACCTTCTCGCCTTCCTTCACCATCCACTTGATGATTTCAGCTTCTGCGACGCCTTCGCCAATGTCCGGAAGCTTGAACTCGTACACCATTTCTAATCCCAGGTTACGCGCGATCAGGAGTTTTTAGCATTTTCCCGCGTTGTCAATACCTGGCGACCTCCAGCGCAGCCTTGACGACGCGACCCGCGTTTGGCAAGTAGTAGTCCTCGAGCTTCGCAAGCGGGACGACGGTGTCGAATCCTGCCACTCTCTTGACCGGTGCCCTGAGGTAGTCGAGGGCGCTGTCAGCCAGTGTTGCGGCCACCTCGGCCCCGACCCCGAGGTTCTTTGGCGCCTCGTGGATGATGACTGCCCTCCCGGTCTTCTTCACGGACTCCAGGATTGTATACCGGTCAAGAGGGGATATCGTCCTGAGGTCGATGACCTCGGCGGAGATCGACTGCTCACTCTGCAGCGTCTCAGCCGCCTGAAGCGTCGGGACCATCATTGCCCCGTATGAGACCAAGGTCAGGTCTGTGCCGCCCCTCACCACATGCGCCCTGCCGATGGGGATCGCGTACTCCTCTTCTGGAACCTCCATCTTGGGCGAGTCGTAGAGCCGCTTGGGCTCCATGAAGATGACGGGGTTTGGCTCTCGCAGAGCCGCGGCCAGAAGCCCCTTGGCGTCGTAGGGATTGGACGGAATCACCACCTTGAGGCCGGGCGTGTGCGCGAAGTAAGCCTCGGGCGAATCGGAGTGGTGTTCAGGTGCCCTGATGCCCCCGCCGAAGGGGAACCTTATGACCCCGCGCGTTGTGTATCTTCCTCGTGTCCTGTTTCGCATGCGGGCGATGTGACCGAATATCTGGTCCAGCGCGGGAAGCGTGAAGCCGTCGAACTGGAACTCGGCCACGGGTATCATCCCGCCAATCGACAGCCCGACGAAGAGGCCCGCTATGCCCAGTTCAGCCAGCGGGGTGTCGAAGACACGATCGGAACCGAACTCGTCCTGAAGTCCGCGCGTGACCTGGAAGACGCCGCCGTTCTTGCCTACGTCCTCCCCAAATACCGTGATCTTCGGTTCCGCCTGCATCTCCTGCCTCAGGGCCATGTTCAGTGCATTTCTGATGTTCACGCCGGGCCTTCCGCCTGCAAGCTTGGACTCGCTGGGTAGCTGCCCCGTGGGACTTACGTCGGCAGTGCCGAAGGCCTCCTGCATTTCCTGGAGCAGCAGAGGTGTCGGCTTGTCGTACATGTGCTGGAAAATGACGGTCGGGTCGGGAGTCGTCTCGGCCCTGTAGGCCCTCACTGCCTCATCGACCTTTGCCTGGGCGGACAGCGCCATCCGCTGGAGCCCCTGGTCGTCGAGGAGGCCGACCGACTTCAGGTACTTTTCGAGCCGGCTCAGAGGGTTCTTCTTCTCCCACTTCGCGACCTCTTCGGGCGCCTTGAGCTTGTTCGAGACCAGCTCAGCGGTCGTGTGAGGACCCATGCGGTACGTGTAGAATTCGAGCAGGGTGGCGCCTCTCCCTCGCCGGGCTCTCTCGACCGCGTATTGCGTAGCCTCGTAGGACGCGACAACGTCGTTGCCGTCGACGAGTATCCCTTCGAGCCCGTAGGCGGCGGCCTTCTGGGCGATGGTCTTCGAGCCCGTCTGTCTCTCTCGCCTGACGGAGATGGCCCACTGATTGTTCTCCACAACGAAGACGACCGGGAGGTCGAAGACGCCGGCGAAGTTCAGCGACTCGTGGAAGTCGCCCTTGGAGGTCCCGCCGTCCCCGGTCGAAACCAGCACCACCGAGTCGTCGTGCTGCAGCCGCCGGGCGAGGGCTAGCCCTGCCGCGTGCGGGAGTTGGGTCGAGACCGGGACGGCCAGAGGCAGTATGTTCAGCCCCTCGGGAATCTGCATTCCTCTCTCGTCTCCACCCCAGTATTCCAAGAGCCGTTCGGCGGGGAGGCCGAAGGCGAGCATGCCGGCGCTGTCGCGATACATCGGGACGTACCAGTCGTTGTGCGCCAGTGGAAGGGTGAATCCAACCTGGGCACCCTCCTGGCCTCGGCAGGGCGCGTAGGTCCCGATCTCCCTCAGCGTGGAAAGGTTGGTCGCTTTCTCGTCGAATTGACGTCCGAGGAGCATCAGCTCGTACATGCGCAGGAGCATCGATGGGTCGATCGCGGGCTCCTTCCCGACCAGAGCCCCGTCAGGCGTGAGTCGCTGGTAGACCGCGTCTTCGACCCTGTCAATCTTGAAGTCGGCCTCGCTGAAGATCTTGGGCTTGGCTTCGCTGCCGGATTTCAGGCTGTCAGACTCGGTCAATTCGCGGGTCGCTCCCGAAGTGTCATAGCAAACCCCCATCCGGTCGGCCGCCGGCCTCCAGAGCGGAACGAATGTAGAACTCGCCTGCCCGATAGCTGCTCCTGACCAGCGGCCCTGAGGCGACGTATCTGTATCCCATCGACATCCCCAACTGTTCGTATCGCTTGAACTGGTCCGGCCTCACGTACTCTACTATGGGGAGATGCCTCTGCGACGGTCGCAGATACTGCCCCACGGTGAGAAAGTCGACGCCCGCGTTCCTCAGGTGGGCCATGGCCTGTACGACCTCCTCTTCGCTCTCTCCCAGCCCGACCATGATCGAGGACTTCGTGTACATGCGGCTGTTGAGCTTCTTGACGTTCCGAAGCACGGACAGGGACTGCCAGTATGTCGCCCTTGGGTCCCTTACACGAGGTGTCAGGGACATGGTGGTCTCGATGTTGTGGGCGATCACGTCGGGGCCTGAGTCAACCACCGTCCTAAGCGCATCAAGGTCGTTCTGGAAATCGGGTATCAGTATCTCCACCAGGAGGTCGGGCAATCTCTCCTTTACCAGCCTGACGGTCTTGGCGAAGTGGGCAGCCCCTCCGTCGGGGAGATCATCCCGGTCCACTGAGGTCAGTACGACGTAGCTGAGCCCCATCTTGGACAGGGCGAGAGAGACGTTCTCCGGCTCCATCTCATCCAGGATCCCGTTGGGCTTGCCTGGTGTCACCATGCAGAACCTGCAGGCCCTCGAGCAGACATCGCCCATCAGCATCAGGGTTGCCGTTCCGCCCTTCCAGCACTCATGGAGGTTGGGACAATGGGCCTCTTCGCAGACGGTGTGCAGGCCCAGGGCGCCGAACATGGTCTTGAGGTCCTCGTAGCTCGCTCCTCGTGGGGGGAGAACGGTGAGCCAGTCCGGCCGTGTCTCAGCTTGCATTGGACTACTGTCCGACTACCAATCTCAGCCTATCAAAACTCTTTCCAGAGAAGGTGCCGTTGCAGGCCTCGCAGCCATCCACCGTGAACCCAGGCTCCAGGTCACCGTGCAGGCCGCACATCAAGTGGTTGAAGCGGATGTAGTCACAGACGTCGGTCATGGTCCTCAGGGCCTTCCTCTGGTCTGGGTTGTCCGAAGCGAGTATCTCGGCGATCTTGTCGGCCGCCTTCGCCACCATCTGGTCCCTCTCAAGGTCGATCATCACTCCCCGGGCCTTCCTGGAGTAGTTGCTAATCGAGGCCTGAGTGACCCCGAGGCGGGTGGCAACCTGCTGTTGGGTCAGGTCGTACTTCTCTCGAAGCCTCCTAGAGACCATGGCCCGAAGCGCAGGAAGGGCAGACTTCGACACCATTTCGTATGGGTTAATCATTTGGTCTTATCACCTATGTTATAAGGCCCGTTATATAAGGGTAGTCGAGCCGCAATCTTACATAGAGGCCGAGCGAATGGCGGTGACAGGCGAGGTCCCTGCCAGAACAGAGCGTTTTCGAGCTGTTTTCACCTCCACTGATCGAGGCGCTGAAGGAAAGGGGCTTCACTTCGCCGACCGACCCCCAGATGAAGCTGGTGCCCCTCGTGGAGCAGGGGAGGAACGCGCTGCTGATGGCTCCCACAGGGACGGGCAAGACCGAAGCGGCGTTCCTTCCAATCCTTGACAGATTGATCAGGGAAGGCGCGTCCCGGGTCAAGGGGACGAAGCTGCTCTACATCACGCCATTGAGGGCGCTGAACAGGGACATGCTGGAGCGAATGCAGTGGTGGTGCAAGAGGTTCGACGTCAGGCTCGGCGTGAGGCACGGCGACAGCACTCAGGCAGAAAGGACGAACATGAGCGTGGCACCGCCCGACATCCTCATCACAACGCCCGAGACTCTCCAGATTCTTCTGGTCGGAAGGAGAATCCGAGAGAACCTGTCTACGCTCAGGTGGGTGGTGGTGGACGAAGTCCACGAGCTAGCGGAGGACAAGCGCGGGACCCAGCTCTCCGTGGGGCTCGAACGGCTGAGGTCGCTCGTGAGTCGAGACGTTCAGGTCATCGGGCTTTCGGCCACCGTGGGCTCGCCGGAGACGATCGCTCGGTTCCTGGTGGGAGAGGGGAGGGCCTGCGAGATAGTGAGAGTTCCGGTGGAGAAGAGCCTTTCACTGAAGGTCGTGGCGCCCAGGGCCACCGCGGAGGACCAGGCGCTGGCCGAGGCAATCTACTCTTTCCCCGAAGTGAGCGCCAGGATGCGGACCATCAAGGAGGTGGTCGAGCAGTATCGCTCGGTTCTGATCTTCACCAACACCCGCACCGAGGCCGAGGCCCTGGCCAGCAGGTTCAGGGTCTGGGATCCGAAGTTCCCAATCGGCATACATCACAGCTCCCTTTCGAAGGCCACCAGAGAGGCCGTGGAGAGGGAGCTCAAGGACGGCAGGCTCCTCGGGGTGATCTGCACCAGCAGCCTTGAGCTAGGGATCGACATAGGATTCCTCAATTACGTCGTGCAGTACAACTCACCTCGACAGGTCACTCGCCTTATTCAGAGGATAGGAAGGAGCGGGCACAGAGTGGGCGAGGTCTCAAACGGCTTGATCATAACGCAGGACTCGGACGACATCCTCGAAGCCATGGTGCTGTGCAGGAAGTCCGTCGACGGGGAGCTGGAACCCCTGGAGCCAGTGGAGGCTCCGTACGACGTTGCAATCCACCAGGTCGCCGGCCTCCTGGTCGAGCGCGGGTCGTGGAGCATCGACGATATCCTCGCCATCATGCGAAGGAGCTACCCGTATTCGAAGATGGGCGAGGAGCAGCTCGTCAGAGTTCTCACCTACATGCGCGAACGATATCCGAGGCTGGCCATGTTCAGCGAGTCTGAGAGGAGAATCTTCAGGACGAGAGACCTGCAGCCATTGTTCGGCTACTACTTCGACAACCTGTCGATGATACCAGACGAGAGGCAGTACCTCGTCATGGAGGGCGACCGGTTCGTCGGGGCCCTGGACGAGGCGTTCGTCTCGGAATACGGCGAGGTGGGCGTGAAATTCGTCGAAGCCGGGAGGTGCTGGAAGATCGAACAGATCTACGGCAACAAGGTGTACGTGAAGGCCGAGGAAGACCCAACGGGGGCCGTGCCAAGCTGGGTGGGAGACGAGATTCCGGTCCCGTTTGAAGTTGCGATGGAGGTCGGCCGGATAAGGCGCCGATATTCCGAGGAGCTGGGCGGGGGTGACCCGGAGAGGTACGTGGGAGAGCTGACGGAGAGCTACCCGGTCACCAGGGCGGTGGTCAAAGACGCGCTGAAGGAGGTGTCCGAGCAGTTCACCGCCCGTCTCCCAGTTCCGTCTGACAAGCGTGTCACCATAGAGCGATGGGACAGGTACGTGATCATCCAGGCCTGCTTCGGCCACAGGGTGAACAGGCTGCTCGCCAGAGTCGTCGGGCACCTGATCTCCGAGAGGATCGGCCAATCAGTCGCGGTCCATCAGGACCCCTACAGAATAGTCATAGAAGCGGACGTCTCACTCTCGGCAGTGACTTCTGTAATTCAGGAGCTCTCCAAACTGGACCTGCGCGAGGTGACGGCCAAGGCCGTGGAGAGATCGGGGATCTTCAAGAGGCGCATAATCCACGCGGGCAAGAAGTGCGGGGCCATCGCGAAGGACGCGGACTACGCTAGCGTCTCTATTTCGGGGCTAATCGAGGCCATGAAGGACACGCCGGTCTACGAAGAAGCCATGAACATGATCTTCCATGACGACTTCGACCTGCGGAAGTCCCTCGAGGTAATCGGGCTTATGGAGAGCGGGGCTATCGAAGTGAAGCCGATAGAGTACGACGCCCTCTCGCCCGTGGCGAGGATAGGCATAGAGGAAATCAGCAGGCGAGGAGAGATTATCTCGCCAGAACGGCTGAGGGCGCTCCTTCGGCAGTCAACTCTGGGGAGGATACAGGACACGTTTCTGGTCGCGGTTTGCGTGAACTGCTGGAACTACCTCGAGCTTCGGAAGGTGGCCGACCTTGACGACCTGAAAGCCTGCCCGAAGTGCGGGAAGCAGACGATAGGCTTGTCCACGGAATCCTATGAGAACGTCTTCTCGCTGGCCATGAAGGCGAGGAGCAGGACTCTCGTGAAGGGGAGGAAGCAGAGGCTCGTAGAGTCGATCAGGAGGTCCGCGGAGCTCAGGAGCCAGTACGGCCATTCCTTCGACCTTCTCATGGCTGGCCGGAACGTCAGAATCAGCGACGCCGCGACCCTCGCCGAGAAATGGAAGAAGGAAGGCAGGGACTTGGTCGATCTGATAGTGGAAGGCGAGCGAGAGGCGCTAAGGCGCCGCTACTTCGTTGCTACCGCGTGAGAGGATCATGGTCATCAGAGTCTTCTCGTCTATCTCGGCCCTGGTTCTCCAGCCAACGTGAATCAGCATCTTGTCGTCTTGCTCGAGGTAGCCCCTCTTTACGTATCTGTCGAGCGAATACTCCACCCTCCACTTCGGGAACTTCTCGCGGAGGAACTGCTCGAGCTCCCTGCGGCCGACACGGCCCTGCTTGGCGTTCACGAAAGCGACCGATGCCGCGAGCACGGCGAGGTCGTCGATCCGAATGCCAGAGGTTTCGGCCTCCGATATCGACGGCGGCTCCTTGAAGCGCAGGAGAAACCGAGAGGTGTCGTCCGTCCCTTCAGGACCCTTGACCTCGTAGACCTCCAGGCCGAGAGGCGCGATGTCCTCTGACAGGACCTCGATTATCTTCCTGTAGTCCCTCCCGAGATGCCTCTTGAGTTCCCATCCCTTCACGCCCGGGTTCCTGCTTCTTTGCAGAATCAGTGTCTGGAAGGCCTTCCTGACCTTCCTGTCAAGAAGGGCTCTGTCGGTGGATTCCATCAGTCGTCCCCCACAATCGAGACCGCCACCGACTTCGGAGTGCCACCGGCCTTCTTGGACAGCGGCGCGACCCAGATCTGCCCGGTCAGCGCGTCGGTCTTCATCGTAGCCCTACCCTCGCTTATCAGGAATGCAAGGAGGTAGGCGCGTACGACCTTCTCTTCGAAGGTTTCTCTGGCGATGAAGCCCCTGTAGTCGACCCAGTCCCCCTTGGACTTCGAAAGCAGCTCCTCCTGAAGGCCGCTCAACCTGTCCTCGAACTGATCCTGAGTGAATATGCGAAGCTGCAGGAGATCATCGAAGTCGATAGTCCCCGGCCTCACGCCGTAGTTGCCGAACTCCGACTTGAACCGCTCTGACATCGGCGCCAGGTCGTTCCAGTACACGAAAGCCTTCTCGAGGCCCTTGGGCGAGAGCTGGTCAACCTGGACCAGAGGATGCCAGCTGCGGACGAAGGCTTCGATGAGCGCATCCTTCGAAATCAGCTTGATCTTGAACTGAATCAGGAGGGGATCGATATAGAGCGAGGAGGCCCTGTGCTTCAGCCATTCGTCCTGGAGCTTCAGTATCTGGGCTAGCTCGAGCATCGCCTCAGAGTCGAGGAGAAGTTCGTCCAGGAATTTCCATTCCGGGAGATGCTTGCGAAGGACGGCGATCTTATCGAGGATGTCTACCTCGAAGGGGTTCGCGCTGCTCGACTTCACAGACTCACAGAGCGCAATCACCCTCATGAGGTCTTGGACCTTCTTCTCGTCCAAGCTAGCTCGCCTTCAGCTCCTTCACTTCGGAGGCGCCGTGGACCGCCTGGACGGTGATGACGTGCGCGCTTCTGTCGAAGACCGTCAGGATCGAGGGAGTAATCACGATGTACTGGGAGGACTCCTTCTTCATCTGAGTGAGTATCATCCTGAACATCGCTTCCCTGTTTCTGGGGTCCATGTGGATGTCGAACTCGTCCATGCCTCGGATGGGTGAGACGATTCTGGACTGCAGTGAGAGAGTGAACGCCATGAGGGCCACAGACCGTTCTCCTCCACTTTGGGTGAATGGGTCTAGCGTCGTTGGAGCGCCGCCCCTGAAGCCTACGTAGAGGTCCATGCCCGCATCCTCGATGTCTCCTTCTTCGTCAAGTTTGATGAAACCGGTGGCGTCCGCGGCCGCGAGGATTGACTGGTATGCAGGATCTATGGACTCCACCAGGTCGTGGATCGCGTTCTTCCATACGCCCTTCCTGAGCTCCAGTTCGGCCAGAAGTGCCTTCTTGTTGTCTTGGAGCTTCGCGAGCTTGATCTTCAGTTCTTCGATGTTCCCCGAGTAGTCGTTGTATATCTTCTCCGCGTCGTCCGGTATGTCCTGAAGCTTTTGGAGGTGCGCGGAGACCAGCTTCAACTCCTCCGAGACCTCGTACGGCTGCCGCTGGGTCTCCACTTTGGGAGAAACCCTCTCCAGATCCGGCCTCAGCTTCTCTAGCTCCTCCTTGTACTCCCTCGCAGACCTCTCCAGATCTCTGAGCTCCGACTGGGTGACCTTTATCCTGTAGGAGAGGACTTCGAACTTGACCCTGAAAAGAACGTAGTCCTCCGTCATTCGTTTGATGAGCTCCTCCGTCCTCGCTATCTCGGGTTGGAGCGTTGAGACCTCCCTGTCGAGGTCGGTCTTCCGTCTGGCCGAGTCCTCGGCGCCTGAAGAACTCTTCTTCGTGATGTATTCGACGACCTCCCGGAGTCGCCTCGCACCCCTTGGGAATCCCTCCGTAGCGTCCTGAATCGCCTTGTCCAGGCCACGGAGGTCTTCGGCCAGCGTCCTCAGGGCCTCGTTGGAGGCTTCGTCCTTGGACCTCTCCTTCTCCGCGCGGACGAGGGCGTAGTACAGCTTGTGAAGCTCGACCTGCTTGTCGAGAAGCGAGGCGTGGGTCTTGTCGGCGTCGGAGCCGACATCCGACTGCTCCTTCTTCAAGTCCTCGAGCGTCCCGTTCTTGCCGAGGATCTTCTCCTCGACGGCCTGAAGCGACTTTGAAAGCTTGGCTTCTGTGCTCCAGAGAAGCTCCCGCTCGAGCAATGATCTGTGCTCAGTCAGCTTCTTCTTCTCGAGAAACCTGTCGTAGATTTGCTTCCAGTACTCAAGGGCCTGGTTGGCGTTGTCAATCAGCTGCATGAGGGAGCTTTCCTCCCCTATCAGGCCGCTCAGGTCCTCCTCGGCCTGGAGGATTCTCTCTCTGAATTCAGAAAAGCCGACTGCGTCCTCGACCATCTTGAGGCGCTCCTGCGGGGTGACGGCTCCGAGCTCTTCTATCATACCCTGGTGCATGATGATCAGAAGGTTGTCGGGGTTGATTCCGAATTCTCCGAGGAGTCTGACCACCTCGCTCTTGTCTATTTCCTTGTAGTCCGCTTCGAACCAGTACGAGCCGTCATTCCTGAGGTACCGGCTCAGCATGAACGTATCAGACTTCGAGTAGGGGATGGGCCTGCGGCCGTTTGCGGCTGTGTTGTCGAAGACGAGCGAGACCCTTGCGATGTCTTTGCCTCTTCGAATGAGGTCGGAGAGTTTCCGGGACCTTTCGGTGTACGCCTGGCCGAAGGCCACCGATATCGCGAGGAGAACGGACGACTTGCCGGCTCCGTTTGGTCCCACGATGAGGTTCAGCCCTCCGCGGAGTGGGATTCTTGCGTACTCGTAGCTCATGAAGTTCTCCAGAATAATCTCTTTGACGTTGGTTAGAGGAGCCTCACTCTGCTTGGAGACTTCGGCGGTTCTCCTAGACAATTTGCCGAAGAGCGCGCTGGTGTGAGGCATTTAGATATTGCGCATGTTTAGGATGAAATCTTGGACGTAAGGGCTTAAATCGGTCGCAACGTTTCGGAGAGGTCCTTGAGTGGAGGTCTGGGCTTCGAGTATCTCGCCGAGCCGGTTAGGGAGATTCTCGGCGAATCCGGAATCAAGGAGCCGACCCCGCCTCAGGCGCAGGCATCGCCCCACATAGCCAAGGGCGAGAACGTCCTGGTCATCGCACCCACGGGCTCGGGCAAGACAGAGGCGGCGATACTTCCGCTGCTCAGCAGAGTTTTGGCCGAGGGTCACGGCGAAGGGATCTCCGTCCTGTACATCACGCCCCTCAGGGCGCTGAACAGGGACATGATGCGCCGCCTGAAGCTGTGGTGCGTGAAGCTGGGGCTTACCATCGACATCAGGCACGGAGACACCCCCGTGACCCAGAGGAACAGACAATCGCAGAATCCACCTGACCTGTTGATCACGACGCCCGAGTCGCTGCAGGCGATTCTCCCAGGGAGCAGAATGCGCCAGAACCTCAAGCAGCTTAAGGCTGTAGTGGTGGACGAGCTCCACAACCTCGTCGAGAGCAAGAGGGGCGTCCAACTCTGCGTCGGGCTGGAACGGCTTAGGAGAGTGGCCCCCGACTTCCAGCTCGTCGGGCTTTCGGCCACAGTGGGTACGCCGGAGGTCGCTGCAAGATTCCTTTTCGGCGACCTGAGGCACTTGGTGGTCCGGACCGAAGCCTCGAAGGTGTTCGACTATTCGATAGAGTACCCTGTCCCGGACCCCGCGACGCAGTCCGCGGCAAAGGCTGCCTACGCTGCTCCCGACCTTGCGGCGAGGCTTGACAGGATCAATAAGCTCATTGATGCCCACAAGTCCACGCTCATCTTCGTCAACAGCAGGACCCTGGCTGAGATGCTGGGTGAGAAACTCGGAAGGATGAGAGGAGACGTAGGGGTCCACCACGGGTCTCTACCCAGGGACGAGAGAGAAAGGGTGGAGCAGGCGTTCAAGGCGGGACAGATCAGGGCCCTCGTCTGCACCTCGACTCTGGAGCTTGGAATCGATGTAGGCTCGGTCGACCTTGTCGTTCAGTACATGTCACCCCGACAGGTCACCTCGCTTGTCCAGCGAGTAGGAAGGAGCGGTCACAGGCTGAGCGAGGTCTCCAAAGGGGTGCTAGTGGCCGTTTCCGCCGACGACATCTTGGAATCCTGCGCGAGCATAGCCGCAGCGGGCGAGGGGGCGCTCGAGCCGACCCGCCCGTACGTGAACAGCCTCGACGTGCTCGCCCACCAGGTCGCCGGATTCCTGATGGACCTTGAGGCCATGGAAGGGGAAGATATGCTGGGGAGCATAAGGAAGGCGAGCCCCTTCGCCGCCTTGGGCTCCGAGAGATTCTGGAGGGTTGTGAGGTACCTCCAGGAGCTCGGGAAGCTAAGGGTCGCGGACGGGAGGATCGCGAGAACTGGCGCGACTAGGGAGTACTATTTCCAGAACCTGTCGATGATCCCCGACGAGACGAGGTACATTGCACTCGATGTGACGACGAGCCAAATGGTGGGGATACTGGGGGAGGAGTTCGTCCTGCTCTACGCGAAGGTCGGCGTACACTTCGTCTGCAAGGGGAAGGTCTGGCAAATCGAAAAGATCACGGACGACAGGAAGGTCTACGTAACGCCGGTAGAAGATCCGCTTGCGGCAATACCTGGCTGGGACGGAGAAATGCTTCCAATCCCCATCGGCCTGGCCATGAGGACGGGCGAACTCCGCCGGCGGATTTCTGAGGCCCTTGGCACCGGCGGGGGGAGGCTGGACAAGGTCCTGGAGGAGATGCCGTCCGACTCGGCCGCGAAGGCTCTCGTGGTGGACGAGATCGAGGAGCACATGAAGCGCGGAGCGGCAGTTCCCTCCGACAGGGAGATTCTCATCGAGGGCTTCGAAAGGTTCTTGATCGTTCATCTTTGCTTCGGCGAGGCAGTGAATCGCGCCTTTGGCTACGTCTTCGAGGAGATACTCTCGCGGCGGGGGCTGGTCCAACTTTGGTGGATGGACGGCTACCGGCTCCTCTTCGAACTGACGGAGGACACCAACGGACTGGACCTCGCCTCGCTTGGAAGGGAGTTGTTTGGAATCACACCGGAAGAGATGGAAAGGACCTACGCGGTCGCCGTGCAAAGAAACTTCCCTTTCCCGGCTCGAGTCAAGGTCGTGGCCGAGAGGTTCGGCGCCATCAAGAAGGGGAAGCGCATCTCCCATCCAAACCTCTGTTCACTCCCCACGAGGTTCGAGAAGACCCCCGTCTACGAGGAAGCCATACAGGAGACGGACCGCGACCTCGTTGACATGGCAGGGGCAAAGGAAGTCCTGACCAAGCTCTCAAGGGGGAGAATCAAGGTCAGCCCGTTCCAGGCCGGCGAGCAACCGACCCCGATAGCCTATCACCTGCTGTATCGCTACCTGGAAGTGCCCGAGGCCGTGGCGCCCGATTCACTCGGGAAGTCCTCCTTCCTACGGATGAAGGCCAGCATCTTCGGGACGAATGTGAGCCTCGTCTGCGTCAGGTGCGGGGCGGATCAGGGGTCAACGACCGTGGGCGACCTGCCCGAGGAGCCCCGCTGCTCGGCCTGCGGCTCGGGGCTGCTGACGCCGTGCTTCTGGGCGTCCTGGGAGGTGGTCGAGCTCCTAAGGAAGAAGAGAGAGAAGGCGGAGCTGAACGAAGAAGAGCGAAACAAGCTTACCCGCGCAAGAAGGGCCGCGGACCTGGTTCTGTCCTACGGGAGGAAGGCGGTGGTCGCCCAATCGGTCTATGGAATAGGACCCCAGACGGCCTCTAGGATACTCGCCGAGATGCACGAGGACGAAGAGAGCTTCTACAGAGGACTTCTGGAAGCCAAGATACGGTTCATCACCACCAGGCAGTTCTGGTCAAGCTAGAAAACGCCTTTAACGAGAGCGAACCGGGGCCCGGTAGTTTGGTTCTAGCAGCCAAGGTCTTCCTCGTCAGAGAGAAGTACGAGTTGGACCTGCTTGCCCAGAAGCTGAAGACATTCAAGGTCGAGCAGGAAACTACCGTGGAGGGCCAAGACTTCGATCTCGTGTCCGAAATCAGGGACCTCGTTGTGGGCAAGGCCGAACTTGAGGGCGTCTTCTCGTTCGACGCGGTCTTCGTGGTGAAGCACAGGGGCAAGCCTCAGCCAGTGGCGAGGACATACGAAGCCCCGTTCAGGTTCGACTTCTTCAGGGACCGCCTTCTCCTGACAGTGTTCGAGAAGAAGGCGAGGGCCAATAACGTGGCCAACGAAATCAGCAAGGCCGTCTTCCTTAGCCTGGGCCAGGTGGTCGAGGCCCGCATCGCCCCCGAGACCCTGAAGAGCTTCCATGAGGACAATTTCGACGACACGAAGATCGTCTTCTACGACGATGTCGACCTGCCCAACATCAGCAAGCTGTCGCTATACGGAGAGGTGCTCGGGCTGACTTCGCTGTATGCCGACTACCTCACCCATGGTAAGCTGTGGTACATTGTATTCAAGAGCAAGAAGTTCGGGTATGTCATCGGTCTTACCCGCAACTGCGTGGTCACGGCGTTCAGCAGGATGGAGATGGAGGAGTTCAGACTCTTCGTAAAGGACCAGGTCTTCCCGCTGATCGCCTAGCGCGATTCAACTGGGCAAGACGAGCGGCCCTCCCCGCTCCGGAGGGAACGGGAGGTTTAAACTCGGTCCTGGTGCGGTCCGAAGGGTTGCTGAAGATAATCCCCGGAGAAGCCGCGCTGATTCTCTCAACCTCTGGGAGCAACACTCTACTGATCTCCGACCTGCACCTCGGGCTCGAGAAGGAGATGGCCAGGAAGGGATTTCGAATCCCCTCATATTCCGTCAAGATGGTCGACCGAATCAAGAAGATCGCTGAGGAAAGGGGGGTCGACAGGATAGTGATACTGGGAGACGTCAAGCATTCTGTGGGGAAGGTAGAAGACATCGACTGGGGGATACTGCCGTGGTTCTTCGAGACCATGCTAGACCTCTTCCCAGCCGTCGAGGTGGTACCGGGGAATCACGATGGCAGCATCAAGACGTTCATTCCGCAGAGGGTACGACTGCACCCGTCTGACGGGGCAGTGCTAGGAGAAGGACGGGGCCGAGTCGGGGTGGCCCACGGTCACGCGTGGCCCTCCGAGGCTGCAATCGGGACAGGAAGGCTCGTGATCGGACATTCGCACTTCACCTACGAAATGAGAGACCGCTTCGGCGCGAGATCCCGCGAATCCGTTTGGATCTCCGCCCACTATAGAATCGAGAAGCTGCTCTCAAGTGCCGGCTATAAGTCAAAACGGGCCGGTGACGGAGAGCTGATTGTCATGCCCCCGTTCAATCGGATGGTGGGAGGGCATCCAATCAACAGGCCGGGGTCGTTCAAGTTCGGCCCCGTAATGTCGTCCGGTTGCGTGACGCTCGACGGTGCGGACGTGTTCCTTCTGGACGGAACGAGAGTCTCCTAGACGCATTAGCCGCGACGGTTGTGCCCGTTCAGAACTCTTTTCACGAACTGCTCCAGGGCGGCCTCACCCACGGCTCCTATGACCGCGTCTGTCGGCTGTCCGTTCCTGAAGAGCATGAACGTTGGAATCGAGAGGACCTGGTAGCGTGAAGAAAGGCCCATCTCCTCGTCGACGTTGATCTTCCCAAACACGATTCTGTCGCCGTATCTCGCCGCCAGCTTCTCGACCACTGGCTCCATGGTCTTGCAGGGGCCGCACCAAGTCGCCCAGAAGTCGACGAACAGCGGCCTGCTGCCCGTGCTGTAGCTCTCGAAGTTGGCTTCGGTTAGCTTGACTGTCAAAGAATCGACCCTAACTTCCTGGTCCACCATCTCGGTCATCTCGTGATATCGAACTCCACTGGGTAAGCACAATCGCCGATGCGTATTTAAGATTGTGATGCAAAAAAATCCACTAGCCATGATGCCCGGGCCCGCAGTCCTTTCATTGGCGAGAAAACTGAGCAAATCAGAGCCCACGCCGGGGTCGGTGAGGTTCGCCAGCGTGGCTGTGATTCTGCGGGGAGTAGGTCCCTCGATCCTCCTGATAAAACGAGCAGAAAGGGACGGCGACCCTTGGTCAGGTCAGGTGGCCTTTCCCGGGGGGAAGATGCAGAGCGGGGACGGCAGCGTAAGAGAGACCGCGGTGAGGGAGACGAAAGAGGAAGTAGGATTCGACCTGAACGAGTCGGCTTCGTTTCTTGGGTATCTCGGCCCGTTCAGAACCCACACCGGTAACATGGACGTCGTTCCTTCGATCTTCACCCTCGAGAAGGAGGTGGCCGTCAAGCTGAACGGCGAGGTGTCTTCATATAGATGGGTCGATTTC
>Ga0335078_10004157_pt1 | contig 21470 bp, 12 predicted proteins | sample Lox_Sample_32_FD_206711 | JGI IMG/M metagenome (GOLD analysis project Ga0335078, IMG submission 206711) | Soil microbial communities from Loxahatchee National Wildlife Refuge, Florida, United States - Lox_Sample_3.2 | ecosystem: Environmental > Terrestrial > Soil > Wetlands | place: USA...
CACAAAGTAGTCGTTTGTAAAGTATACACTCTCGTTAGCAGGAGGACCTCCAACCCATGTCCACCAGGTGTGCTCCATAATGCAATTATCAACTTGAAGCCTCAAACCGGCTGCACCAAAATTGAAAAAGGCCCATCCACCGCCGTTGCCGGCAGAATTACCTATTTCAAGATCGATGTTTTTAACAAGCAGGTCTTTATTGATGTTCATGCCTCCATAGGTGGTAATTCCCGTCTCCAAATCACCGGAAACAATGGGCGGATTAGCACCTTGGCTTAATTTCAATGAAGTTTGTGTCGGCCCCATAATAATGGTTCGATATTTGGAGGAACTCACCGGATTATTTGCGCACGAGTAAATTCCGCCGTTTTCCAACTCATATACACGGTCTGCTGGAGCCAAACTATCTGAAGTCATGAGAAGATAGAGAGTATTCGCATGACCAAATTCAATATCATCTTTCACTACAAGAGTATCGCCGCTTTGGCTATGGACATACTGCGGGTCTTGAGCAAAAGCCGACCATGCAAGAAGAACAACCATACTGAAAAGTAAAATTACACTTTTCATTTTAAATCTCCTTCAGTCAATTGTTGTTAGATAATTTTCTGTAAATCACACACTATTATTTTTTACTAGTAATTTCCTACACCTCCTTCTTTGAAGCATGATAGTAATAGAATAAACAATTAAAAAGAATATCTCAAATTCAACTCATACACCGACGGGGAATATAGAACAGAAACTAAGTTCTTAGTTATTGGAGCATTCGGACTCGTTCGGTAATTCTGATACGTACTTATTCCATTGTTAAAAATATTCACTCCATTCAAAGCCAAGCTCAAACCACTAATGGGCAGATCTTGTTTAAGCGTGAAATCCCATCTATAAATATTGCCTGTAAAGGAAGACGTCTCAGGCCTGCTTCCTACATTGTTCAGTAGATTTCCGGTCATGCTAAACGATACACGACCGGAGAAGCCTTTATAGTCAACACCGAGCGCAATGTTCACCACATCGTTTGCCTGTTGAATTAATCTACCGACATAAACCGTATCTGCTGTAGTGAATATGTCTATTATATGACCGGTAACCGGATCCCTACCCTTGGTGTCGGTAAGCGTAAGAATATTGTAGGCCGTATTTGACCCTGATTTTGTATAGTTTGCATCCAAGACCAGAGCACTAAGCGGACCGGGCAAATACCAGAAATTTGTCTGCCAATCAATTTCAACACCTCTTATATAGCCAGGGCTCGGATTGTTTAGATCGAGAGCAATCTGTTGATAGTTGGGCACTGTAAACCCAAATCTCTGAAACAAAAACGCTGAGTCGGGGATAGGGGCGTCAGCAGCATACTGAGCCCGATTCGCGTAGTAAATCGTTGTACTGTACATTTGATTTTTTATTATTTTATAGAACGCATCTACTGTAAATAGACCTATTGAATTGCTGTGAAAGGACCCAACGACATCGAAGTTTTGTGCTGTAGCAGGCTTCAGCAAAGGATTGCCTAGCTCAATGTTGCCATCATAGAAAGCAACTTTAGGAATAATTGCCGTATAATCCGGGCGGGAAATACCGGTTGAATAGGCAAGTCTGAGATCCGACCAATCATTAGCCTTATACTGGAGCTGTGCATCGGGAAATACGTTGTTATCTGTCCGGTTCACGTTGAATGCGCTGTAGGGTATCTCGTAATGTGGGTTAGAAGGATTGGTGGAGTCGTTAACGGTAATTGCAGGCGGGTTGCCCTCGGTACTGGCACAGTCTCCGAAAACAGTGTGAGTAACATAGGTATACTCGGCATGGTAAATCATATTATAACTTTCGAAGCGAGCACCGCCCAGTAAAGTCAGCTTTGGACCAATATTAAAGGTGCCCATCGCATAAGCCGCTGAAAATTGTTCCGCACCGTTCCAATCATTTTTATAGCTATCAGCGAACTGTGTGGGGGTAGACCAGTCTTGCTCTGACAATTTCAACCAGGTATCATATGTATTCCGATCTAATGTATACTTATAACCGCCATTGGTAAAATCGTATAAACTGTTTAGATAATATTTTCCTCTCGTAAAGTCATTGTTCATGACCATCGGAAAACTCACCGGATTAGCAGGACTAACCCCAAGGTAAGCATCTGCTGCCGGGTTTGCATACAAATCATTGATCGTATGGGCGAAATCTTCATCAATATTGTTTTCACGTGTTGTTCTTGTGTACTTACCGCCGATTTTAAATGTGGCAGTGATTTCATTAGTAAAGTTAACCGGCGCCGATACATCGAGGGATCCATTATATAAATGCTGATAAAACTGATGCCATAGACTCGAGGTCCAACCTTGAATCGTTGCACCAGTAGCGTCTACCGGGTTAAGGTTGTCAAAGACTCCAAGTGACCTTGTAAGCGACATACCCTCTTGCGAAGCCTGGGAACTATAAGTAATCGCATTTCCTGAAGCATCGTAACCAAAGGGCGCAGTAGAATTGGCATTGTAAAATTGGCTCCATCCATTGCCATTAATGCCGGGTGCATATCCGTAAATTGTATATTGTTGCGCAGCAGAATGAGACAAGCTCACATTCACTTTAATATCACCAAAACTATTCTCTGCCTGAAGTGCATTAATCAATAAGTCTTTTCCATAATCACTGCGATCCGGCGTGAATACCACCTGATTGGTACCAAAGTTAATTAAGGTATAATTATTCAGTTGATCTGTAACATTCCCGGTATAAGTATTCTGAAAAACTATCTTACCGTTGGGAAGTCGGTAATCCATTATGAGACTCCCGCCGCTGTTTGTAACAATATTGGCAGCGAATTGATAGGTCGCAGCAGTAGTTATGTAAGTGGCCTGACCGTATGTATTATTACTTGTCCCGAGAATTGTCGGTGTGATGGAAGCTATTTGATTACCACCATCGGTACGGTCCATATTTCCTTGCAAGAAGACGCCGAATTTGTCATCAAAGAAACGCTCACTAATACTCGCCCAAGTCTTATAATTATCTGTGGCACGATCTGACGCATTGTAATTTCCTTGAGCTAGCGCGTCAAAATGGAGACCCGTCGGGGCTTCCCTCAATCTTAAATTAACCACGCCGCCAAGTGCATCGGCATCCATATCCGGCGTAAGTGCTTTTATGACTTCAATGCCGGAGAGCAAATTTGATGAAATAAAACCAAGATCCGTTGCACGGGTGCTCGTGGTGTTCGTATTGTTGCCCATGTCGGTTGAAGGTAATTCAATACCATTTATCAGAATCTGATTCAACTTGGCCTGAACTCCACGGATAACTACCTGGTCATCGTTCATGAGGGAGACACCCGGAAGACGGCTGAGTGCTGTTGCGGCGTTGTCGTCCGGCAGTTCATGTATCTTCTCCGATGACACAACGTTTATAATGGTGTTGGACGAAAGCTCCTCGTTAATGGCGTGCATTTGTCCCTGGGCTTGCGCCGTAACCACGACCGTTTTTCCTTGCACCGCCTCGGCCTTAAGATAGAAGTCTTTCTGAACGGTCTGGTTACTTGGTATGTCGACACTTTCAGTGTCCGAGACGTACCCGACGTAGGAGATCACGAATAATTGTCCGCCTGCTGGAACGCTATGGACGATATAGTCTCCATTCAGGTCGGTAGATGTTCCGATGCTTGTACCCTTGACTAGAACACTCGCGCCGGGAAGGGGTTGTTTGCTTTCCGCATCATAAATCTTTCCCTTGATATTCCCGCTGCCCTGCTGGTCATCTTTTCTTTCGGTAATCACTATGTGATTTCCTGCCATCGCAACCCAACTCGAGTTCGTTGGTGCGAAGATCTCGTTTAGAGCTTCGGCAAGAGTGACATGTTCCACGTTGATGGTGACCTTTGTGTCAGCAGGGACGGCTTGGTCGCTATAAGAAAAATCGACTCCCGTCATGGATGAGATCTTGTCCAGAACTTTTCTTATTGGAGCATCGGTGAAGTTAAGCGACAGCCAGAAATCTAAATATTGAGTCTGCTCAAAATTTGGGGAATCAATCCGCATGCCTTTCCAATTCTCAGTTTCGGATCGCGCTGGCAGATTGCTCGCCTCTTGCGCATTCAGCTTCGCTGAATTGCCACACAGCAACAAAAATGCTGCAATTTGTAGTGAGTAACAAATGCTTTTAATTGTCAAATTCTCCTTTCTCGCGTAAGGTATCGTTCAAATTGATTTGTTTTTTTTCTGTTTTTTCCCGAATGTCATGAATGACTCCCTTCGTGGATCCATCGGGAAAGAGCGTCTTCGAAGGCATGAAGATAACGGAATCTTTCGATGCCTTATAGGTAAGGTTCAAAGAAAGAGCGATCATCTCGAAAACCCGCCCGGGCGGATCTTGTCTGTCAAAAGAAGTTGTAATTTTCTTAGAAAGGATGGATGTGTCCGCTACAGAACAGCAAATCCCAAATCTCCGCCATATCTGTTTGGCAACTTCACTCATCGGGGCATCATGGAACACCAGCTTGCCACTCATCCATCCTATGTCTCTGGAAACATCCGTGTGAGTTGGAGGGAGAATCACGCCGTTGCTATTTATGACACAGTATTCATTACGAGATACAACGATGTCCTTCTTTGTCTCACCATTGGGCTGAACGGATACGACTCCCTCCATTACCGCAACTCTCGTATTGTCGTCGTCAGACCAGGCTTTTACATCGAACTTAGTGCCGACATCCTTTACAGCCTCATTTCCGACATGGACAACAAACGGATGGTCATCAGAATGGACGACCTCAAAGTATGCTTCTCCCTCCAGGTACACATCGCGAGATCCCTCGGGATTATCGATGTACCTCAGTCGGCTTGCCGAATTCAGTGCAACTATCGTCCCGTCGGCAAACCTAAAAGTCGCCTGTTGTCCCGGTTTGGTGGAAGCTTCCTCAATCGCAAATTCGCTGCTAGCACTTTTATTTTGCTTCTCCAGCGCCTTCTCTCTGAGAAGCTGAACGGCGTAAAGTGCTCCGAGAAGCGCAACGATGGCAGCTGCGATCTGAAATATGGATTTCATAGATATGGCAGAGCGCGCCGGTTTAGGGGTAATTCGATATAACCTTGGAAAGCCGTTTCTAGAAGACGATGTCTCCGTCTCCCTCATCACGGCACGTAACTTCTGAATCGGACGCGCATAGTCCCATTCTCCACCTGCAAAACCCGAGAGATCCCATACTCTCTTCAATCTCTTGAACAATTCCTCGTTTTGTGTGTCTGCTTTAATCCACGCTTCAACTTCAAGTCTCTCTTTATCGCTGCACATAGAAGCGAAATACCGAGACAATACTTTCAAATTCACTGTTTTCATTATCAACTAATTCTTATTTATACGGAGACAGGGTATGCTTGACAGATGAATCTCGATGGGCACAATTTTCGCCCGCGTTTCGCGAAGTAAATAATTGATCACTCTTCTTTATAAGAATGACGATTGAGTCGACGAATACCCCTATTCGGCTGCGGAAAATCTTTCATTTTTCCTTTCACCCGCCTCGGCTATTCCAGCCGATGAAGTCCCTCAGATCCTTTCTCAAGTGCCCGAGCGCCCGGACAATCTGGTTTTCTACAGTCCTCGCAGAAATTGCAAGGATGTCCGCAATTTCCGAATAAGTCAGTCCATCCTGTCTGTTCATTGTGAAGATTAACCTACATTTGCGAGGAAGTCTTTCGATGGCCTCACTTACCGCACAGGCAAGATCTTTGTCAATCATGTCCTGGACAGGATCCGAAAAGGACGCAACCACAATCTCATCGCTATCCAGTGAATTAAGCCGTTCAGGAACCAAATGTTGTGTGCTAGCCCTCTTCCTCAAAAAGTCGAGCGAACGATTTTGTGCCGACTTGAATAGATATGACTTGATGGATTGATTCAAATTCAGCTTTTCTCTGTTAAGCCAAATCCTTTCGAAGACTCCTTCCACGATATCTTCCACATCTTCCTTTGAGTGAACCAGGCCGTATGCGAATCTGCACAGACTGCCATAATGTCTTCGAAACAACTCTTCCACTGCAAACTGATCACCCCTTTTTATTCTTTCGAATAAACTGTTATCAGATTCGTATGCTAATTCGATGTGTTGAGTGCGGAAACTTTCCATGCAAAAAGCACGTACCTAGTTAAGACTCAAAACAGGTACCATGGCTCCCACCAAAGAAGGGACTTACCGATCATCGATAGAAACAAAAAGCAGCAACAATTGACCAGATACCTCAACTTATTTATGCCAAACCTGAGAAGAACGCTTCTGGGTTCTAAACCAGCGCTGAAACAATTGAATCGGTTCAAGCTTATATAGAAACTTTCCGAAAGTCAAGAGATAAATACGGTGCCTAATTTTGAGGTTGACGCTGCTTCCCCTGATGAACCCGACCATTATCGACACCTTACCGTAAGAGAGATTATTTGTCATGGACTCTTTTCTCGAAAAGGATTAGCTTTGTGTAAGTTTTAAAGTTACGAAAATGACGACAGGTATCATCAATAGATGAAGTCCCATTCCCTGATCTTCCTCTGTGCTTTCCTTCTCGCATCTTCTTCACCCGGTCAAACGATAGTAAAGACAGGCGACGAAGTCTTCATCGAGAATCACCTGGAATTAATAAGAGGAAAGAAAGTCGGCATCATAACCAACCAGAGCGGGATTCTGCTAGGCTGTGACTCGATCCACTCAAATGGAAGAAACATCGTCGACGTTTTGAGCGAGTACCCCGGTACAAAAGTCGCTGCTATATTTGCGCCTGAACACGGAATAAGAGGAGTCGAATCAGCCGGCGAATATACAAATGACAGCGTGGATCCGAAGACCGGCATTCCAATATTCTCTTTATACGGGAGAATCACCAAGCCGTCTCCGGCGATGCTCCAGGGGATCGATGTTCTCATTTATGATATCCAAGATGTCGGAGCAAGGTTCTACACTTTCATTAGCACGCTCGACCTGACTCTTGAGGCAGGAGCAGAAAATCATATCAAATATATCGTTCTTGATCGTCCCGACATGCTGCGGGCAGATTTGATTGACGGCCCCGTCCTGGTCGATTCACTTCGCTCTTTCGTGGGTATCCAACCGGTTCCGAGCGTCTATGGAATGACCGCTGGGGAATTTGCTACCATGATAAATGACGAACACATGTTGAAGGGCGGCGTGAAAGCGGACCTGACAGTGATCAAGATGAAAAATTATCAGAGAGGAATGTGGTATGACCAGACAGAACTAAAGTGGATTAAACCATCGCCGAACTTGAAAGATATGAACTCGGTCGAGCTCTATCCCGGAAGCGTCCTGATCGAAGCGACTAATATTTCCGAAGGACGCGGCACGGATCATCCGTTCGAGAACGTCGGAGCGCCATTCATAGATTCAAATAGACTTGTCCATCTTCTTGCTCAGCAAAACATCCCAGGCGTTAAATTCGTGCCGATCGAATTTACTCCACATCCCATCCCCGGGGCAAGTCGGCCGAAATATAATGGAGTGCTGTGTCACGGCGTCAAGATAACCGTCATCGATAGAAATATTTTCAAGCCCGTCGAGATGGGCGTAATCCTTACATGGGCAATTCTCAAGCTGTACCCTGATGAATTCAAATTCAACGATGACGATTTCGACAGACTATGTGGAACACGTGACATTCGACTTGGCTTGACTGCTGGCAAATCACCCAAGATGATCTTCACAAAATGGAACAAAGGAATAGCGGAATTCGAGAAACTTCGTGCGAAATGCTTGCTTTACAAGTGAAGCCACCATACATTTCCCTGTAGATTCTCAACCAATAGGATAACTCATGCACATCTGCATATTCGAGGACGAGTATTGTACGAAACTTCTTCCGCTCGCCCATCTGCGTCCAGTCTTCGAGTTAAGATGCGGAATCACTACGCTTAGAGAAAAAATTACGCGAAGCTATTTGGAGGCGGAACTGATTCTACACGTCAGGGATTACTTATCAAAAGTCGTTCAAGAAAAAAAACCTGATATTTCCGTAAACGATATCCCGGTTGGAGTGAAAGAAGTCCTCTTCATCAACGGGAGGCTGCTCATGTCGGATAAAGTGAGAAAGAATATCGGAGACAAATATCCTGGGAAAGATACGGTCTATCGAAAAAACAAAGTTCCGGTCGCTGCATGGCTTTCGAATGAGCACTTGGAATGGATGAATGCCTTCCTCAAGAACCATGTACTCGTTTCGGGTTGTTTCGAGCCGATGGAAGTTGAAGAATTATCCGACGCGGATCTCATCACATTCCCCTGGGAGTTAATCCACCAGAACGGCACGCAGCTCGTTTCCGATTTTAACATCATCACCGAAGGCAACCCGCGGGTTCTTGGCGATGTGTACGAAGGCGCTCATCTCCTCAACCCTTCCCAAATTCACATTGCCGCAGGCGCAAAAATCAAACCGGGGGTTGTCCTCGACGCAGAAGAAGGACCGATCTACATTTCGAAAGATGTCAACATCATGCCGAATGCGGTAATTCAAGGTCCGGCATTCATCGGCGAAAACAGTGTCGTCAAGATTTCGTCGAAAATTTATGAGAACACCACAATCGGTGAGACTTGTAAAGTAGGCGGCGAAGTAGAAGAATCGATAATCCATGCTTACTCGAACAAACAACATGAAGGTTTCATCGGCCACTCATATTTGGGAGAGTGGGTAAACATCGGAGCAGACTCGAACAGCAGTGATCTGAAAAACGACTATGGCAACGTAAAAGTCTACAACGACGGCGCAGTCGTTGATACCGGATCGCAATTCGTCGGATTGTTGATGGGAGACCACTCCAAGTGCGGGATCAACTCGATGTTTAACACTGGAACGATCGTAAGTGTCTTCTGCAACTTGTTCGGTGCAGGGACTCCCCCAAAATATGTGCCGGCCTTTGCTTGGGGCGGAGCCGACGGTTTTGTTCCCTACAGAATTGAGAAAGCGATCGAAGTCGCGCAAAAAGTCATGAGTCGCAGAAAAGTTCAATTGAGTGGCGCAGAGATGGACCTTTTCAAAAAGGTTTTCACCATGACAATGGAAGAACGATCCGCCGGTGGAATCAAAGATGGCGGAGATTGATGTGGAGATGACAGCTTTGCTTCACCGGGCAAATCTGTTCAAGCAAGATTCAAATTTCTAAACTCTCGTCCGCCAGGATTGCAATTCCCTGCAAGACTAATTCGTATCGTCAAGCGCTTCGATAACGGCATCGTGGATGTCCGGTCGCGCCTTCGTGATTCTCTCATTGACACGGGTCGGGCAGACTCTGTTTGTGAGAAGTATGACAAATAGATTTCGAGCCGGATCAACCCAAATGGAAGTGCCCGTAAAACCAGTATGCCCGAAAGAGCTCGACGAGAAATAACGCCCCGCACTTGAATAATCCGGATTGGGAGTCTTTGTATCCCAGCCAAGTCCGTAAGTGCCTAAGCGTGACCGCTTTCCGGTAAACAAAGTGATAACGGAGTCCGGCAAATAACGGCGTCCGTCATAAACGCCACGATTCAGAAGCATCTGCAGATAGACGGCGAGATCTTCTGCCGTTGAAAACAAACCGGCATGTCCGGCAACGCCGCCGAGCGAACGGGCATTCTCGTCATGTACCACTCCCTGGATCAAGCCGCCGTACGTTGAGTCGAACTCCGTCGGGGCACATATTTGCGCCATCGGCAATGGAGGATCAAACATGGTACGCGTCATTCCGAGCGGCCGATAAAAATTTTCGCCTACATATTTATCAAGCGACATGCCCGCAATTCTTTCGACAACCTTTCCTAATATCATAAAATTGATATCGCTATAGACCATCTTTGTGCCCGTCGGGTATGCCAATGGAGTTGCATATAGAGAATCCCACATCGCCTCATGTGCAGCGTTGAAGTTATTGCCGAACGAATCGGCGATCACGAAGCTTCTCGGGTTTTTCAAGAGCTGGTTCAGCTGCTCCCGGGAAATTGCCTGCGTGCACCAAAGGTATTCCGGAGGATCGGGCGGCAACCCGCTATCATGTTCCAGCAAATTTCGAACGGTTACTTTCTCCTTGCCGTTTTGTCCGAATTGCGGAAGATATTTGACAACCGGTGCTTCGACGTCCAATTTCCCTTCCCCATATAGCTTCATCGCCGCCAGCGTCGTGGCACACACTTTTGTCAAGGACGCAAGATCGAACATCGTGTTCAGATCGATAGTCCTCGAAATGGGCGAATAATCGTAAGATCCGAACGCCTTGTCAAACACGATTTTTCCGTCCTTCGCCACTAATAGCTGCGCGCACGGGAACGCACTATCCGCAATCCAATAAGAGACGATCGAGTCGAGCCGTGCCAGCTTCGCCGGATCGAATCCCGCCTCCTGCGGATCGGCAAATCTCAGACTTGTCTGCGGCAAAGAAATTCCATCTCCGTACTTCGCAGCACCCGGAATAGTGACAGGAAGCGCTCCACTCACGCTTGATTCTCCGAACAAGGCTTGAGCTGCGGCTTGCACTGAGACCTTCATACCGCCATACGCACATAAATATGCCGCCACTTTCGGAACGCTTCGAAGAACATATGGATTCCCAAATGAAACCATGACAACTGGCTTTCCGGAATCCGTGACCTTAACGAGAAAATCCTTCGTGTCCTTTGAGAAGTCTATCTTCTCCGAGCCCGATCTCCATCGAACATAAGTTGGCATTATGACTAAGCTGCAATTGCCGATAGCGTTCAGCGCATTCTTATAGTCAAGCTCATTAGAAGTCGGATCAATCTGCAAGTAGCCGACATTTTCATACCGACTCTGCAATTCTTTCTTGAAACTGCTTGCAACATCCGGGTCGGCGATATCGGAAACGACAAGACAGATGATGCGTTCCGCTTGATTGTATTGGAGCGGGAGTATGTTGTTGTCATTACGCACCAACGTGATCGAGCGTCGGGCAGCATGCTCAGCGAGCAGCTCATGCTCTTCAGTCCCGACTATTCTCGGAATATTATTTATGTCAACAAACCTGTTCTTGTTGAGATCGAGCTCGGACTTTATTTCCAGTATCCTTCTGACGGAATTATCTATCCGCTTCCGGCTTATTTCTCCCCGCTCGACGGCTTTCCTGATCGCGTCGATAGCGACTTCATTCTCAGGAGGCATGAGAATTATATCGGCTCCCGCTTCAACGGCGCGTATCGCGGCGTCGGCGGTTGAGAATTCCTTTGTCACGCCTCTCATAGTCATTGCGTCAGTCACAACCAATCCATGAAAGCCCAGGGAATCTCTGAGAAGCCCTGTGATAATTCTCTTCGACAAAGTTGCAGGAACATCCGGCTGAGTCTCAATATTTGGGAAAGCTATGTGTGCCACCATGACAGATCTTACGCCGGCGGCAATATCCGACTCGAACGGTACAAGCTCCAATGTGTCGAGCCTATTATAGCCGTAGCTGATTACCGGCAGCTCGGAATGCGAATCGGCTTCCGTGTCTCCATGGCCGGGAAAATGTTTTGCCGTGGCTATTATACCTCCATCCTGGCTTCCCGCGACGAAAGCAGAGGCAAGTTTGCCCACGAGCCCCGGATTCTCGCCAAAGGAGCGGACGTTGATAATAGGATTGTCAGGATTGTCGTTCACGTCGGAGACCGGCGCGTAATTCTGCCCGACCCCGATCCCCCGCGCTTCCTCGGCTATAGTTTTGCCAATCCAATAGACGAGCGCCGAATCACGCGTCGCACCAAGTGCCATATTACTCGGAAAGGAGATTCCGCTTTGCAGCCTCATTCCCAATCCGTTCTCGTAATCCGCTGAAAATAGAAGGGGAGTCGCCGCAAGCTTCTGGAGTCTGTTCATTAGAGTCGCTTGTTCATATATGTTTCCCAGAGAAACCGCGATTCCTCCGACTTTCTCATCGCGAACTTCATTTACCAGATCCAGGTAATCCGGATCGTCGTAGCTTAAGTATTGGGAAAGAGAATATGGAACGATCATCTGCGCGACCTTTTCCCGCAGCGTGAGAGAACGCATTGTACTGTCGACCCAGGCCGAATCGATGCGCCAGATATATTTAGTCGATAGCTCGCGGCGCCCAGTCGTATGAGGATGGAGCACATCCGATTCGAGGCACGTCGCCGGCGACCGCCGGACTTCCTTTGTCTGGTAGTGCGAAGCAGAACAAGAGATAAAAAGCGAAGCAATCAACAACAAACCTCTTCTCATCACAACAAATGTCCCGAGCCAAAAGCGAGCAAAGCAGCTCCCATCGCCGGCGAAAAGAGCGGTTCCCTGATTTCTATTTGCGGAAATTTCTCTTCCATTTTCCTTCGAAAACTTCGTGAGAAAAAATTATCAGTTGAAAGGAGACTTCCAATTAGGACGAGCGGAAGCGGCCTGGAAAGTTTTCCCAGCATGGCAGAGACGTGCTGCGCGAGGTCGTCAATATTTTTGTAGACGATTGCGAGCGCCACTTCATCGTTTCTTCCCGCGGCTTCTGTGACGATCGTCGCCGCAGAAGAAATGTCAAAATTGTCCTGGTACACTTCTTCTATAAGACATTCCGGATTATCAAGCTTCATCTTCTCTCTCAACATTTGTGTCATCGCAGTTATCTTCCCGCGCCCATCGAATTCTTTCGCGATTGCAGACAGGCATGAACGGCCGAGGGCGTAACCGCTTCCCTCGTCGCCGATGTACCTTCCCCAACCGCCGACGCGATAAATTTTTCCATCGGCATCCTTGGCAAACAAAATTGAGCCCGTTCCTCCGATGAATATCATTCCGGGTCCGCCACCGAAAGCGCCTTCGAGGGCAGCAACAGCGTCGCTTTCAACGCGAATTTGCGGAATCGGATATTTTTTCCCTCCGAGAACAGAGACGAAGCTGCGGCGTACTTTCTCGGCATCGTTCTTTCTTCCCGCTCCAGCCAATGCGAAGCACACTGCTCCGATACGAGAAAAGTCAGCATTCAGTTTTTTCAGAATTGATTCCGTGGCGTCCAGAAGATTTGACGAGGTCTGGTCAATTCCTGTTACCTGGAAATTAGCCGGCTTGCCCGTCGCTTCGGCCACAACATTTCTGCCGGAATCTAAAGCGATAACATTCGTTTTCGACGCTCCACCATCGAACCCGAGATAAATGGAAATATTCACAAAATAAAAATATCCATTTGTTCCGTGAAAACCAATTTCAAAAAGTCCGAATGGAGGATCAAACGTTGTTAACCATACATTATATTGATAAATTCAGAATGAGATTCGACTCAAAGGAAGAATGAAGCTCGACTACCGACGTTACGATCTGAGGCTCAAACACACTTTTACCATTTCAAGAAGCTCCCGCGATACCGTCCCGGTTATCATCGTCAATTTCGAGAAGGATGGGATCGTTGCTTATGGAGAAGCATCACCAAATGTCCGGTACGGCGAGTCGATAGAGACAGTGGAAAAGTTTCTCGATTCAATTGAGCTTGAAAGACTGGGTAACCCATCCAGCCTCGAAAAAGTCAACGAATATTTTGACTCCATAGCTCCTGGCAACCCGAGCGCTAAGTGTGCAGTCGACATCGCGATGCACGATTGGATTTGCAAGAAGCTCCGTGTGCCACTTTACAGATTTTTCGGCATTATCAAACACAAGGCACCGATTTCCAGCTTCACAATCGGCATGGACACGCCCGATCGCATCGTTCAGAAAGTCAAGGAGGCGACCAACTATCCTATCCTGAAAATCAAAGTCGGGTTCCCCGGCGACGAAGAGATAATCAAAGCGGCTCGAAGTGTTACAGGTAAGCCGCTTCGAGTCGATGCCAACGAAGGGTGGAAATCAAGAGGAGAGGCGCTCGACAAAATCAGATGGCTTGCGACACAAAATGTGGAGCTTGTCGAACAGCCCATGCCCGCAGAACAAATCGAAGACGCAAGATGGCTCCGAGCGAAAGCTAAGCTTCCGATCATCGCCGACGAGGCCATGGCGTACCATGACGTATCCGAACTGTCGACCGCCTATGACGGCATAAATGTTAAGCTTCAAAAGAGCGGCGGCTTGTTCAAGGCTCGAAAGCTGATTCACGAAGCACACGAGCTTAAGATGAAAGTCATGCTGGGCTGCATGATCGAGACCTCCGTCGGGATAGCGGCAGCAGCACATCTTTCGGCGCTCGTCGATTGGAACGACCTCGACGGTAATGTCCTGGTATCGAACGATCCGTTCGACGGCATAAAGAACGAAGACGGTAATCTGATTCTCAGCGATGACACGGGGCTCGGCGTAAAGGCCGCTTCACAATCTTGAAATTCTGCGGATGGATTAATAAAATAGTCACATTGTGTCAAAATCAAGCCGACGCCTAAGCAAAGCGTCGGAAGATGAACAGGAGTATTTCCGAGAAAGAACCCTAAGTCGTTTAAAAATGAGAGGCACCTATATAAATGAAAACAATTGCCGTTCTATTTTGTCTTGTCGTTTCGTCAATCGGCGTGGCTTCACCTCAAGCCAAATCACAATCCGCTAAAGATTCCATTGCCATCCCCGCATATTTAGACACGAGCCTCACGTTCGAAGCTCGTGCCGCCGACCTGGTGTCAAGAATGACACTCGATGAGAAGATATCCCAGATGCAAAATGACGCTCCCGCGATTGCTCATCTCAATATTCAGAAATATAATTGGTGGAACGAATGTCTCCATGGCGTCGCGAGGGCGGGAATAGCAACGGTATTCCCTCAGGCAATCGGCATGGCTGCGACTTGGAATCCCGGCTTGATCCACGAAGAAGCCGATGTCATATCGACAGAGGCAAGAGCCAAATACAACGACGCAATTGGCAAAGGCATCCATGAAATATTTCATGGACTGACATTCTGGTCGCCTAACATAAATATCTTCCGCGATCCGCGCTGGGGAAGAGGGCAGGAAACCTACGGCGAAGATCCGTTCCTGACTTCCAAGATCGGCGTCGCTTTCGTAAAGGGTCTTCAGGGAGATAATCCAAAATATTTCAAGGTCATCTCTACCACGAAGCATTTTGCAGTTCACAGCGGTCCTGAGCCGAAAAGGCATCGATTTGACGCTCGACCATCTTTGAGGGATTTATACGAGACATACCTCCCAGCTTTCGAAGCTTGTATCCGGGAAGGTGGAGCGTATTCCGTGATGGGCGCCTACAACAGTGTTTATGGCATTCCGTGCACCGCCAACAATTTCCTGTTGACGGATATTCTCAGAGACAAATGGGGATTCAAAGGATACGTGGTGTCGGACTGCGGTGCAATCTGGGACATCTTCAATGGCCACAAATATGCCCACGATGCAGCATCAGCTTCCGCGCTTGCCGTCAAAGCAGGATGCGACCTAACCTGTGGAAATGAATATCTCTCCTTGAAAAATGCGGTGGCAGAGGGGCTCATTTCCGAGAAAGAAATTGATACGGCAGTGACTTCTTTGATGCTTGCCCGTTTCAAACTTGGAATGTTCGACCCGCCAAGTGCGGTTCCCTACTCATCGATTACAATTTCCGACAATGACACACCGTCTCACCGCGCACTTGCAAAAAAAGTCGCCGACGAAAGCATCGTCCTCCTCAAGAACGCGCAAGAAACTCTTCCGCTTAAGAAAAATCTAATGTCGGTGGCGGTCATCGGATTGTATGCGGACGATATCGACGTACTGCTTGGAAACTATAACGGGACTCCTTCTAAGCCTGTTACCATTCTTCAAGGAATCAAAAATAAATTAGGCGACAATGCCAGAGTCAAATTTGCCGCCGGGTACAACTTGCTTGAGGACTACAACAATTTAGAGACGGTCGATGCCGAATATGTGAAGCCGGACGAAAGCTTTCCGGGACATGGACTCTATGCAGAATATTTCAACGATCCGGACCTGAGCGGGAAACCGGCTTTAACAAGAGTGGATACCGCTATGCAACAATTCTGGTGGCGCGGTTTTCCAGGAAAGGAGATCTCACATGAATACTTCTCGGTGAGATGGACCGGCACAATCACTCCTCCCGCGACAAGCATGTATGATATGCGTGTAACTACGAACGGCAGAAACCGCCTCTTCATTAACGACACGCTCATCGTTGACAACTGGAGCGAGAATCCCGCGAACGCACTTAAGTCAAAGACGATTTTCATGGAAAAGGGGAAAGAGTACAAAATTCAGGTCGATTACGCCGACAGTGTCAGTTATGCCGGCGTTAGACTGCAGTGGAGAAAAGTCACTGAACTGCCGAGCTCGAGAGAGCTTATCAGCGATGCTGTTTCACTTGCGAAGAAATCCGATGCCGTGATAGTCGTGGCGGGAATCTCACCGCGACTCGAAGGAGAAGAAATGCCCATAAATCTTCCAGGCTTCAAGGGAGGGGATCGTACTCGTCTGAGCATTCCCGACGATCAGGAAAAGCTGATCGAGTCACTGCAAGCAACGGGAAAACGGATGGTCCTTGTCCTTGTCGGTGGCAGCGCGCTTGCCGTCAACTGGGAGGAAAAAAATCTTCCGGCGATTGTGGACGCGTGGTATCCCGGCGAAGAGGGCGGAGACGCAGTGGCAGATGTACTCTTCGGAGATTACGATCCTGCGGGAAGATTACCCATCACGTTCTACAAATCCATCAAAGACGTCCCTCCCTTCGATGATTACGACATGTCGCCGGATTCATTGGGCCAGGGTCGAACATATCGTTACTTCAAAGGTGTACCACTATATCCGTTCGGGTTCGGGCTTAGCTATACAAAATTCGAATATTCCAGGCTGAAGGTAAGCAAAGAGACGGCGAAACCGGCCGACACACTGACGGTCTCCATCATAGTCCGAAATTCCGGCAAACTAGATGGAGATGAGGTCGTGCAACTCTATGCAAAAGACTTAACTTCCAGACAGCACCAGGCCATAAAATCGTTGAAAGGATTCAAACGCGTTCATTTAAACATAGGGGATTCTACGGACGTTGAGATTTCTCTCCCGGTGGAATCGCTCCGACGTTTCGACGAGGAGAAGAACGACTATATCGTCGAACCCGGAAAGTATGAATTGCAGGTTGGCTCGTCATCCAGCGATATAAGGTTGAAGAAGGATGTGATTATCGTCCAATAGGAATAGATTGGATCCGGCTTTCGCGATAAAGGCGAAGAATTAGAAGAGGGCATCTAGACAGGATTTAGCCTCTCCGGCTATCTTCCCATCCAGCCACCATCGACTGTGACAACACTTCCGTTCATGTAACTCGAAGCGTCGGAACAAAGAAAAACGACAGTGCCCATTAGATCTTCGGGCGTTCCCCATCTCTCTGCAGGTATCCTATCCAGTATCGCTTTGTTTCTGACAGTATCTTCTCGAAGCGCTCTCGTATTCTCAGTGGCAATATAACCGGGTGCAATCGCATTTACATTCACGCCTTCCGAAGCCCACTCGTTGGCAAATGCCATCGTCAACTGCTTGATGCCTCCTTTCGATGCTGCATATCCTGGCACAAGTATCCCGCCTTGAAATGCCAGCAGTGAAGCGATGAAAACCACCTTGCCATATCGTCGTGCCACCATATCTTTGCCGATTTCCCTTGTCAAAACGAACTGCGATGAAAGATTTACTTCGATGACTTTATCCCAGTATTCGTCAGGGTGTTCAAAAATAGGCTTGCGCAAAATGGTTCCGGCATTGTTGACCAATATGTCAATCTTTGAAAAATCTTCCTTCACGTGTTTTATGAACTTGTACAACGAATTCCGATCCGCAAAATCACTCGTGTATGATTTGAATTTGCGACCCCGTGCCCGGATCTCCTTTTCTACGGCAGTAAAGTCGTCCACCATGGACACGCTTATGATGTCGGCTCCGGCTTCAGCCAAGGCAATCGCGTACGACATCCCGATTCCCTGGTTTGATCCGGTGACAATTGCCACTCTGCCGTCTAACCTAAATTTATCGAGTATCATTTCGTTGTCTCCCCCTTATATCTTCATACTGTTGCCAGTCCCTCATTTCAACTCGGACATTTCAACGGCGTCCATGTCCTCAAACTCCTGGTTCTCGCCGCCCATGGCCCAAATGAAGGAATAATTATTCGTTCCTCCGCCGGAATGGATCGACCAGCTTGGAGAGATAACTGCTTGCTTGTCTCTCACTACAATGTGTCTCGTCTCCGACGGCGGACCCATCATGTGAAAGACGACTGCCATTCTGTCCACGTTAAAGTAAAAATAAATTTCAGTCCTTCTCTGATGAGTATGAGAAGGCATGGTGTTCCATATACTTCCTTCGTCAAGTTCTGTCAATCCCATGACTAGCTGCGAGCTCTTCACTCCACCGGAATGAATATACCTGTTGAGTGTACGCCGGTTCGCTTCTTTCTGGCTGCCGAGCCTTGCAGAAAAAGTCCCGCCGAATTTGATAAGTGCGTTTGGATAAGAAGAATGCGCGGGGTAGCTCACGAAATAGAAGTTTGCCGGCTTGGAGCCGTCTTCAGTTGACAACTTAATTTCCCTCGTTCCCCGGCCGATGTAAACAGCATCCTTGAAGTCTACGATAAATTCGTTCCCGTCTGCGACCACTTTCCCTTTACCCCCGACATTAAATATTCCGATCTCTCTCCTTTGCGCAAAAAATTCGGCAGCCATCTCCTTCTTGCTGCTTTCGAGCAAGAGGGGCTCCTTCAGGGGAGCGGCCCCGCCAATAATCGCTCGGTCAAGATCAAAATATGTCATTTGAACTTTGCCTTCTTGAAAGAGATTCTCCACCAAGAACGCGTTCCGGAGATCCTCGGTCTTCATGGTCTTATAGCTGCTAATATCGGGAGAGTATCTTACTTCCATCATGTGAGCCTCCGATTTTGAGTTGCCCTTTCCACACCTAAGCCTTTCATCGCTGGATACGCGCCGAGCCTCCTTTGGCGAAGGCACGCACCTGCTCCAGTGTTGCCATGGTCGTATCGCCGGGAAAAGTAGTCAGGAGTGCTCCGTGGGCCCAGCCGAGTTTAACGGCTTCCTCAGGCGATTCTCCTGCAAGAAGACCATAGAAGAACCCGCTCGCAAACCCGTCTCCTCCGCCGACGCGATCCAGGACGTTGAGTTCGCAGGTCGGTGACGTATATGTTTTTCCTGCAACCCAAGCAACGGCTCCCCAGCCATGATGATTTGTCGAATGCACTTCGCGCAATGTGGTCGCGACCACTTTTACTTGCGGATATTTCGCAACGACTTTGTCGATCATTCCGAAGAAGGCTGCCGGATCGAGCTTTGATTTCGATGCCACTTCCGGGCCCGGGATTCCCAAGCCCTTTTGAAGATCTTCCTCGTTTCCCACCAACACGTCGACATTTTTCACAATTCTTGCGACGACTTCTTCGGCTTTCTTCTGGCCGCCCCAGAGGTTCCAGAGCTTCTCTCGGAAATTCAAATCGAAGCTCACGATCGCTCCGGCTTTTTTTGCGGCTTTTGCTCCTTCGAAAATCAGCTCTCCGGTCGTCTCGGAAAGTGCGGCAAAAATTCCTCCGCTGTGAAACCATCTCACGCCGCCGGCAAAGATCGCGTCCCAGTCAAAGTCGCCCGGCTTCAATTGAGCGGCTGCTTCGTTCGCGCGATTGTAAAACACGACGGGAGGCCTGATGCCGTATCCCATGTCGCTATAGACCGTAGCCATGTTCGGTCCGGTCACACCGTTATGCTTGAAGTGTTTGTAAAATGGCTTCACGCCCATCGCTCTTACTCTTTCGGCAATCAGATCACCGATCGGATAATCGACCATCGCGGTGGCAATACCTGTGTTCAGACGGAAGCAGTCGGACAAATTTGCGGCCACATTGAATTCTCCGCCGCTGACATGGATCTTGCATCCGGTGGCTTTCCTGAAAGGAATGATCCCGGGGTCAAGGCGGTGCACTAATGCGCCCAGCGAAACAAAATCCATCGAACCCTTTGATGGTACATTCAAATCATTACTCATTTCTATTTCCTTGTAAACTAGTTTTCACTGAAAAGGTATGTTAACCGCAAGGCTCGCCACGGCGCCAGAAGAAAAGCATCATCTTCGCCTGAGGAGGCGTAGCTACAGCAAAAAACATTTAACCACAGAGGAATAACCATTTTTCTCGGTTTGCACCTCTGGGCAATCTTCAATGTTATTAGCAATAAAAATATTTCGCTTTTACTGCAACGACCTTGATCGTAACGGACCAAAGTGAATCACACCAGATAAGTCGAAGATGCCGTCTCTCCTCCCCGGCCCGTCCAATTTGTGTGGAAAAACTCTCCGCGCGGCCTGTCGACTCGTTCGTACTGATGCGCCCCGAAATAGTCGCGCTGCGCCTGCAGTAAGTTCGCCGGCAGCCGGGAGTTCCGGTAGCCGTCGAAATAGTTCAGCGCGGTCGAGAATGCCGGCACCCAGATGCCGTTCAACACAGCAGTCGAGACAACTCTTCGCCAGGCGTCCTGAGCCGAGTCAATCTTGTTCTTGAAAAATGGATCAAGAAGTAAGTTGGTTAGAGCAGGATTCTTGTCAAACGCTTCTTTGATCTTTCCGAGGAAGACGCTCCTGATGATACACCCGCCTCTCCACAAAAGTGCAATCCCGCCGAAGTTCAGCTTCCAATTGTATTCCACTGCAGCGGCCCGCAGCATTGTGAAACCTTGTGCGTACGAGACGATTTTGGATGCATACAGAGCTTTCTCCAGATCATTTAAAAAGGCCTGTTTCTCTCCGGTAAACTTCCGCGTCGGTCCCGCAAGGATTTTCGATGCGGCTACTCTCTCTTCCTTGATTGCGGAAAGACATCTGCCGAAAACCGCTTCACTGATTAGAGTGAGAGGGATGCCGAGATCGAGGGATGTAACGCTCGTCCACTTCCCCGTTCCCTTCTGCCCGGCAGTATCGAGTATCTTGTCAACAAGAGGTTGACCATCCTCATCATTGTAAGCCAGGATATCTCTTGAAATCTCGATCAGGTAACTGTTCAGGTCGCCGGTGTTCCACTTCTTGAATACTTCGTGCATATCGCAGGCGCTCATTCCCAGCAGCTCTCTCATGATCTGATAGGCTTCACTGATGAGCTGCATATCGCCGTACTCGATCCCATTATGTACCATCTTAACAAAATGTCCTGCGCCATCGCTTCCGACCCAATCGCAACATGGTGTGCCATCTTCAACTTTCGCGGCAATAGCCTGGAAGATCGGTTTTACATGCGGCCATGCATCGGGCGAGCCGCCAGGCATTATCGAAGGGCCTCGCAATGCGCCCTCTTCTCCTCCGGAAACTCCTGTGCCAATATACAGCAAGCCCTTGCTCTCGAGGTATTTCGTTCTTCGGATCGTATCCGGATAGTGAGAGTTACCGCCATCGATAATGATATCTCCCTTCTCCAGATGCGGAATTAGCGCTTCGATAAACTCGTCCACCGGCTTTCCGGCCTTTACCATCAACATGATCCTCCGCGGAGTCTTGAGGGAAGAGACTAACTCTTCGATGCTGCGGGTGCCGAAGACATTTTTCCCCTTAG
>Ga0335078_10004159_pt1 | contig 21464 bp, 18 predicted proteins | sample Lox_Sample_32_FD_206711 | JGI IMG/M metagenome (GOLD analysis project Ga0335078, IMG submission 206711) | Soil microbial communities from Loxahatchee National Wildlife Refuge, Florida, United States - Lox_Sample_3.2 | ecosystem: Environmental > Terrestrial > Soil > Wetlands | place: USA...
ACCACCGCCGTGATCTGCGTCGGCAGGAACGTGACGACGACCTCGACATTCGCCGCTCGCGCGTGCTTCCGAGCGTTGTTGAGCGCTTCCTGGATGATCCGGAACAGCGTCTGCTCGATGCCGCCGCCGACCCGGATGACCTCTCCCACCACCCGCAGATGGGCGTTGACGGAGTTTCGCTCACCGAACTCAGCGACGAACTTCCGCAGGGTCGGCACGAGCCCGAGGTCGTCGAGCGTCATGGGGCGGAGGTCGAAGATGAGGCGGCGCGTGTCGTCGAGAACGCCCCGGACCCCGTTCTTGAAGTCCGCGAGCTCGGTGACGACCATCTGCGGATCCCGGGCGATGAGCCGTTCGATGATCTCTGCCTGGAGCACGAGGTTCGCCATCGACTGCGCCGGCCCGTCGTGCATGTCACGGGCGATGCGCATGCGCTCCTCCTCGATGATCTGGAAGACCTGTCGCGAGGCATCGCGCAAACGGGCCGTGCCGCTCGAGGGGCCGGCGCTCGACGCGATCAGGTCGTCGAGGCTGCGGTAGACGGCGCGCAGGACCTCCTGCTCACCACGGATGCTGGTCAGCCTCGTACCGAGCTCGACCTGGCGTTCCTCGGTCGCCGCCAGGTCTGCGCGCGCCTTGGCGAGCGTCCTGAAGGCGTCGTCGATCTCCTCGACGTCCCCGGCGGGCAGCGCGCTCAGCAGTGCCGCCCAGCGCGCCTCGGCGTCGCTCTGCGCCGTCCGCAGCTGCTGGAGGCGAACGGCCACCGCGGCAAGCTCCTCGTCGAGCTCGATCGCCGAGGCATCGAGCTCCTCGATGCGCTTGGTCACCAGAAATCGGACACCGGACAGCGCCGACGGATTCATGGTGGGGGCCGTTTCGACTTCGCTCACCAGCTTCATGATGTCACCGCAGAGTCGCACCCTGCCCGCAGTTCACAAATGGCTGTGACAGGCCTGTTGCACGGCGAGCCCCGACTTGCTCCCAGCGTATAACCGAATGGCAGTTCAGCCCGCATCGCCGAGGAAAACGCACACCACATGACGCACCGGGACCCTCCGCGGATTCTCGTCGCAGAAGATGATGATTCCCTGCGCCGCCTCCTCGAGCTTCGGCTGGCCAGCGACGGCTTCGACGTCCGCTGCGCTGAGGATGGCATGGAAGCGCTCGAGATCGTGATCAAGGGTTGGCTTCCGGACGCCGTCGTGTGCGACGTGATGATGCCGCGGTTGAGCGGACTGTCGGTGTGCCGGGAGCTTCGGGCGCAGCCCAAGACGGCGGGCTGTCCGATCATCCTGCTCACGGCACGGAACTTCGACGAAGACATTCAGGCTGTCATGGGTCTCGGCGGGATCACGTACATGGGCAAGCCGTTCGAGTTCACGCATCTGCTGAAGATGCTGTGGTCGGCGGTGGGGCTCGAACAACCGGCGAATGCGCGAGCAACCGGAGTGATCTCGGGAGCGTCACCGAGCTGACGGCAGGCGGCGGGCGGCGATGAGCAGCGTGGCTGCGGCGGTGCACGAGCGACGGAAGGGCGTTCGCGAGCGGCTGGATTCGCTCACCTCGCCGAGCGGACTCTTCATCGCCGCGGTGGTCGTCATCCTCGCGTTCCCCGTCACGCGCACCATCCAGGATCCTGACTTCTGGTGGCATCTCCGCGCAGGTCAGCTGATCATCCAGCACGGTGGTCTGCTTGGCAACGATCCGTTCACATACACGGTGCCGGGCCACCACTGGACGATGCACGAATGGCTCAACGAGGTGCTGTTCGCGGTCGAGTTTGCGATCGGCGGGCTCGGGCTCATCGTGCTCGTGCTCTCAGCGGTCACATGGGCGGGACTGCTCTGCGTGATGCAGAAGGCGAGGCTGCGGCATCCCGGTCGTGGCGCGCTGGGCGCCGGCATGCTCATCGCCGTCGTCGCGGGATTCCCGATATGGGGACCGCGCGTGCAGATGATCACGTTCGCGTTCGCAGCACTCACGCTGTTGCTGGTCGAGCGGCATCTCGTGCGCGGTGGGAAAGCCATATGGTGGCTCGTCCCGCTGTTCCTGCTCTGGAGCAACTTCCACTCCGGGTTCGTCATCGGACTCGGGTTCATCGCGATCATCCTGGTCGCGGAGCTCGTCGGCGGCTGGCTGCACATGCCCGACCCCGCGCCGCGGGCGCGTCTGCGGCCACTGCTCCTCGTCCTCATCGCATCCATCGTGGTGAGCATGATCAATCCCAACGGGCCCACGATCCTCCTGTACGCACTCGGGACCCAGACATCGGGCGCCCAGCAGTCGCTCATCGAGGAGTGGTTCTCGCCGAGCTTCCACGACTGGGAGGTGCTCGTCTACGGGACGATGCTGCTCGCACTTGCGGCGCTCGTGGTGTTCAACCGTCACATGCGTGCGAGAGACGCCGCACTGGTGCTCGTGACGGTCGCGCTCTCGCTGCAATCGGCGCGTCATATCGCGCTGTTCGTCGCCGCGGCGACGCCCGTGTTCATCGATCAGATCGCCCTCGCGACTCCGCGCATTCGCGCTGCGATGCGCCGGCTGCGGCGCACGCCGGATCCCGCGCGAGCGCGCACGCGCGTCCTGCCCCCGCTGCTCTTCCGCGTCACCGCCGGCGGGATGCTCATGGCGTTGATGGGCGGCATCTTTCTCGCGTGGCTCGTCCCGAAGATGCAGGTGCAGCCCTACTCGCTCGTCTATGCGCAGGAGTTCCCGGTCTGCGCGGCGCAGTGGTTGAAGGGAGCGCCCGAGCCGCTGAGGATCTTCAACCAGTATGGCGAGGGTGGCTACCTGTCCTATGAGCTGTCGGCGCGCGGCGACAGGGTGTACATCTTCGGCGACGCGGCGCTGATGGGTGACCCGCTGCTGTACACGTACGCGAACGTCGAAACGGTTGCACCGAACTGGGATTCGATCATCCGCGACGCGGGCACCGACGTCGTGCTCTACGACGTCAACACGCCGCTTGCCGACGTGATGGAGCACACCGCCGGGTGGGTGAAGGTCTACCAGGATGCCTTGAGCGTGGTGTTCGTGCCGGCCGCAAAGCTTGCGAGCCTGCATCTCCCGCCGGCACCGACCTCGTACCCGGCGAACAGCGTGTGCGGACAGCTCGGGAAGGCGAACGCCGGTGGAGCGCAGAACCAGTGAGACGCGCAGACCTGGTCGTCATCGCGGACGCCGAGCACGAGCGGAGGGCCGTCGACCGGCGCCGGCTGGCGTGGATCGCCGGCGCGGCGATCGTCGTACTGGTGCTCGCGGTGCAGCCCTTCCGCGACACCGACGTCTGGTGGCATCTCGCGCTCGGAAAGCTCATCACCAGCAGCGGCATCCCGGCACACGAACCGTTCAGCTTCCTGCTCGCGTCCCACGCGTGGGTCGGTCAGCAGTGGCTGTACGAGGTCATCCTCGCCGGCCTCGTCGGCGCTGGAGGGCCCGGACTCGCATCGCTGATCATGGGGCTGGCCGCGATGGCCGCCGTGACGCTCGCCGTGATGTCGATCCCTCGCGCCGCGCGTGTCAGCGGTCCGTGGATCGCGTTCGCGATGGTGCTGACCGGGCTCGTGATCACCAGCCTGGTCGGCGTGACCAGCACCGTGATCTCGGTGCTCGGGGTGGCGACCGTCCTGTTCGTGATCGGCAGGTGGCGCGACGGCAGGACCGCCGCGGTCTGGGGGCTCCCGCCGCTGTTCCTCGTCTGGGCCAACATGGACTCGGGATTCGCCATGGGGCTGCTCATCCTCGTCGGGGCGTTCCTCCTCGTCAGGCCCGCGACGTCCGCCGGCCCGTCAGGGCGCCGGCAGCTGGGGATCGCAGCCCTCGTCAGCGCTGTCGCCGTGCTCGCCAACCCCCTCGGGCCGGGCCTCTACGCATCGGTGATCGCAGGGGTGTTCGACCCCGGGGTCGCCCAGAACCTGACGGGCTTCGCATCGCCCGACTTCCACGATTGGTCCGCCCGGCTCTTCGAGGCCGAGGTCGTCCTCGTGATCGTGCTCTGGACCGTCAGCGGCGGGCCGGACCGGTTCAGCGCCCTCACCGGGTTCGGGCTGCTCGTCGCCGCGTTGTTCGCCCAGGAGAACATCGGCATCCTCGCCGTGTTCCTCGCGCCCGAGCTCGCCGTCCACGGTTCGCGTGCCTGGCACCGCCAGGTGGCTCCCCGGCTCGGCGGCTGGTCCTCGGTGACGCAGCGTCACCTCCACCCCATCGCGACCAGCGCGCTCCTCCTCGCGATGACCGCGGCGATGGCCGCCGTCCTCGTCCCGCAGCTGACCCCGTCCGCGGCGGCCGCGTACCAGGCCGCCACGTACCCGGAAGCGCCGGCCGACTACGTCGCGGCCCGCTTCCCCGGAGAGCGCCTCTACACCGTCGACACGTGGGGCGGATACCTCGCCTACCGATTCCCTGACGGGCGCGTGGTCTTCCTCTACGACGAGCCCGCGGTGTTCGGGAACGGAGCCCTCCAGCAGTATCTCGACATCGACCAGTTGCGTCCGAACTGGGTCAAGGTGCTGGCGAGCAACCGGATCGAGCACGCGATCCTGCCGTCGAACGCCCGCGAGGCATCCGCGCTGCACGTCCTCGGCTGGACGATCGACTGCTACGACGCGACGAGCCGCAGCCTCGTGATGTCGGCGCCTCCGGCCGGCACCGCCGCACCCACGAGCGGGCTGACGATCCCCCCGCCCGGCGTTCCCGGCTGCTGATCCCGGCCTCGGGATCGCGGCTCAGGCGCCGCCCGGATCGATGACCGATCGCGCCGCTTCGAGGCCGGCCTCCAGCCGGGAGGCGCGCGCCTCGGTGCTGTCCGGGCCGGGTGCCGGCGCAAGCGGCGATTCCCCGGACAGGACCTGCGCGAGATCGTCGCGCTCGAGGAGCCGGTAGATCTCCGCCGCGCCCTCGTTGGCCGGCCGCGCGACGTCGTTCAGACCCGCCCGCTGCGCCTCGGAGCCCACGAGCAGCAGCGTCGCGGCGCACGCCTCGAGATCGTCCTGCCCCATCGAGAGGATGACCGCCTGCTCCGCGTAGCCGAGCGCACGCAGCAGCGCGCCGCGGCGGAGCGCCACCTCGGCGAGCGCGCGCGACGCCGACGCCGCGAGCGGGTCGAGGCCGAGGCTCCGGGCGATGACGACGCTCTCCGTCAGCCGGCCGGCCGCCCCCTCGAGGTCGCCGGCGAGCATCGCGATCCGGCCGAGGTCGTGCAGTGCCTCTGCGGCGACGGTGAGGTCGCCGGCCCGGCGGGCGCTGTCGAGCAGGTCCTCACCGTAGCGGGCCGCGGCGCCGGGATCGTTGCGGGCCTTGGCGAGGCCGCTCAGCGCCGCGAGCGTCCGCTCACGGATCTGCCGGTCGGCGCCCGTCGTCAGCGCCAGCGCCTGTTCGAGGCACAGCTCGGCGTGAGCGCTGTCGCCGGCGTGGAACGCTCCCGCGGCGACGTCGATCAGCAGACCGGCGGTGGCGGCGCGAAGGTCACCGCGCTGATCCCTGGCAAGCGCTTCACCGATGTTCCGCATGGCGTGGCCGCCGCGACCCGAGTCGAGCTCGACCCGCGCGAGGTTGACGAGCGCCTTGGCCACGATGGGATCGTCGCCGGCCCGCCGGCCGAGCTCCGCCGACTTCTCGAGCAGGGCAACCGCGGTCACCGTCTCGCCCGCGCGGGCGGCGTGCCGTCCCCACTCCCCGGCGACCGCCGCCTGGAGCAGGACGTTCCCGCTGCGCTCGGCCAGGCGCAGCGCCGCCTGCCAGTACACCTCGGCCGCACCATTGCCGGCGCCGGATAGCGCCGCGGCGAGATCCGACATCGCGCTCGACGCCCAATCGGCCCGGGCGAGGGACCAGACGTTGAGGGCACTGACGACGTCGGCGCCGGCGCGCGCCGAGTCCCCGGTCAGCTGATGGGCGAGACCGCGCGCCAGGAGCGCCGCACCACGCTGCTCCGGGCGCTCCGCCTCCGAGAGCCCCTCGAGGGCGCGATCGTACGCGGCGATCGCATCGATGATGCGGCCGTCTCGGAGCGCGGCGGCGCCGGCGGCGAGCTCATCCGGTCGATCCGGCTGCTGAGGGCTGATTGGTGGGAGAGACACGGCTGAACAGAAGTTTCCAGGACCGGGGCATGCATGCGTTCGCCTGTAACAGCGGGTGGTGCGGCATCGTTACGAGACCTTCGTCTGGTGACCGTCAGCGCGCCGGTAGGCTCAGGAGCGTGAGCGAGGCCATCCGCCACCGTGCGTACGTGCCTGACCGACATGGCTGAAGCCGTGAGCCGGGAACTCGCCCAGACCGCGCCGGCGCGTGCACCGAGCGGCGCGGAGCGGCCGGCAGGGAGGCTGCCGATGCGCCGCCCCCGCAGTGAGGCGACGGCCATGCCGGCGCGTGACCGCCGGGCAGGCGTCGAGCGGACCATCGAGCTGAGCCGCTGGATGGTGCTCATCTTCGCGGCCGTCGCCACCAACTTCCCGGGCCTCGCGACCGGCGAGTCGACGGCGGCGGTCAACCTGGTCCTCGGCAGCTGGGGGATCTTCAACCTCGCGGCGACGATCATGCTCCTCGCACGCCGCGTGCCGAGCCGCCGCCTCCAGGTAGCTACCATCGTGCTCGATCTCGCCGTCGCGAGCGGGCTCGTCTACCTGACGGGCGGCTACAACTCCGACCTCGCGATCACCTTCTTCATCGTGGTGATCGCCAGCAGCCTTCGTTTCGGTCTTCCTGGAAGCATGGGCTTCGCATTCGTCGCCGGCGGAGCGTATTTCGTCGTTGGATTCAACGTTGCGCATGAGCATCTCGACACGTCGCTCATCAACGCGCTCGTGTCGCGGCTCTTCCTCCTCTTCGTCGTCGCGCTGAGCAGCAACCTCCTCGCCCGCGAGCTCGTCGGCGAGCGCGATCGCCAGGTACGGCGGTCGATCGAGCTCGAGCACGCGGCGTTCGCCGAGCTGCGTGAGGTTGACCGCATCAAGAGCGAGTTCATGATGCTTGCATCGCACGAGCTGCGCACGCCGCTCACGAAGATCAAGGCGTGGCTCACGCTCATGCACGACGCGGGCGACCGGCTTCCCCAGGACGCACGCGACGAGGGGCTTCACGAACTCCGTCTCGAGGCCGAGCACCTCGCGCGGCTCACCGACAACCTCCTCTGCATCGCACAGCTCGAGTCCGGTGAGATCCGCCTCAAGACCGCGGCCGTGGACCTCGACAACGTGTTCCGAGAGGTCATCGCGCGCTTCGTCGAATCAGCGGATCACGATCGATTCGCGATCACCGTGGCGCCCGATGCCCAGCGTGTCCTCGCCGACCACGAACGCCTCGCCCTCGTGGTCGCCTGCCTCATCGACAACGCGCTCAAGTTCTCGCCCGACTCGGAACCGGTGCGCGTCACCACGTACCGAGCGGTCAACAAGGTCCACGTCGAGGTCCGTGACAACGGCCGCCGGATCCCCGACAGCGACGTCGACCGCGTCTTCGCCTCCTTCTATCAGGTGGAGTCACCGCTGCTGCGCCAGCGCGGCGGCTTCGGGGTCGGCTTGTACCTCGCTCGCCAGCTGGTGGAGCGCATGGGCGGCCGAATCTGGATCGACAACTCGCGAGCGCGCGGCAACACGTTCGTGGTCGCGCTGCCGGTGCATGTCTGATGACCTCGCGTCCGGGCATGGTTCGCGAAGCGCCGAAAGCCCGGTTGCAGACCCGTGAAGACGGGCAACGCGTTCGTAACCGCGGGAATCGCGTCGCTTTCGCGGTGCTACCTTGCGGCGGTGGGCACGTTTGGCGCGGTCAAACCCAGGTGAGGGAATGACGACGTTCACCGAATCCATCCTCGCCCCGCTCGGTCACGGTGTGGTCCGCGCGCCGGCGGAGGCGACGGTGCTGGTCATCGACGACGACCCCGCGATGCGCGACATCCTGAGCACGGTCGCGCAGCAGCACGGGTTCGGCCTCCAGTTCGCCGAGGACGGCGCTGAGGGCCTGCGGGTGGCCGAGCAGAGCGACGTCGACCTCATCCTGCTCGACCTCAGCCTTCCGGGGATGCCGGGGCTCGACGTCTGCCGCCGCCTCCGGGGCGCCGGGGTGGAGGTGCCGATCATCATCCTCTCGGCGAGCACGGACACCGTCGACGTCGTCGTTGCCCTGGAGATCGGGGCCGACGACTACATCGCCAAGCCATTCGAGATCCGCGAGCTCGCCGCCCGAGTCAACGCGAAGCTCCGCCGCCAGCGGACCACCCAGTCCCAGGTCCGTCCCGGCCGGCTCAAGTTCCCCGGTCTCATCGTCGACATCGGCAGGCACGAGGTCCTCCGCGACGGCGAATCGGTGAACCTGACCCCCACGGAGTTCGACCTCCTGGCCCTCCTCTCCGCCTCGCCGGGGCGCGTCATCTCGCGATCCGAGATGATCCAGAAGGTCTGGGGGCAGGGCGCCGATCTCGACCTCCGCAGCGTCGACGCTCACGTCTACCGCCTCCGGCGCAAGATCGAGCCCTCGGGCCCGAGGCCCACGTACATTCACGCGGTCCCGGGGATCGGCTACCGGTTCGAGCGCCGCGGCCTCAATGAGCGGCTCTCCCGCAACGGCAGCAGCAGCGACGAAGGGCTAGCCAGCTGACGGTGCGGGCGGGGACCATGCCGCGCGGCCGGTCACGCCTCGAGGAAGGCTCCGGCGCTGTGCGGGGTCCTCGACGAGCACGAGCTGACCACGGTCGTTGAGCGTGGCAGGCCGGGCCTCCACGATCTGGCCGCGGAGCAGCGAGAGCGGGCGGCCGTGCGGCCGCTGGAACTCGAAGCAGACGGTCTCGCTCCCGTCCCACATGCGCCGCTTCGAGGAGCCGGAGAACACAGCGAGGCTGCGCGTGATGCGCTGGTGCTGCGGGGTGCGTACCGTGTACGAGATCCGGTACATCTCCCCCCGGCGCAACTGGAAGCGGTCCACCTCTCCGTGATGGGCTGCACCTCGTGCATTCATCGTCATTTGAAAGTATTGACGCGTTCTGCGCCGTGAACTCCGACCGCGCGTGACGCGCCGGTGACAGAGCCGCATCGTGTCGCCGGTCGCTTTCGCGGCATTGGCACGTGATGGCTATGGAGTTGCGGTGCAAACTATCGTGCAGGGGTTCCAGTGACAGTTTCCATCGCATGCGTGTCCGGCAAGGGCGGTGTGGGCAAGACCACGACCGTCATCAATCTCGGCGCCGCGCTCGCCGAGCGGGGCAACCACGTCCTGCTGGTGGACTGCGACCCTCAGTCGAACCTCACGAGCGGCGTGGGCTTCGACCCGTACGACGAGCGTCCGGGGATCGCCGCGGTGATGGCGGGGCACGCCGACGCGAGCAGCGCCATCACGGAGACGACCTGGCCGAACCTGTCGCTCCTGCCCGCTTCACCCGACCTGTCGGCCGTCGAAGGGGAGCTGCACTCGTCGATCGACCGCGAGCTCGTCCTCCGCGACGCTCTGCGCCGCGACGGCACCAGGGCGACCTTCGACTACGTGCTCTTCGACACGCCGCCGAGCTTCGGCTTCCACACCATCAGCGCGCTTGCGGCGGCCGGTGAGGTCCTCATCCCGGTCCAGATGTCGGGGTTCGCGATCCGCGGTCTCAAGGAGGTCCTCCGGACGGTCCACCTGGTCCGCGGACGGCTCAATCCGGACCTCGCCATCCTCGGCATCATCCCGACCTTCGTGAACCTGCGCACTCGGTTCAGCCGCCAGCTCCTCGACGGGCTGTGCGAGCTGGCCAACATCCGCGTCTTCGCGACGGTGATCACGCCGACCGTCAAGCTCCAGGAGACGTCGCTCGCGGGGATTCCGATCACCGCGTATGCGTCGTCATCGAAGGCGGCTGCCGCGTATCGCGAGCTGGCCGGCGAGATCATCGGCGATGGGGTGACCGCGAGTGTCTGAGATCGGCGAACGCTCTGCACAGGGTGTCGGCGGTCCCCCACTCGCAGGGCCGATGGCGCGGTGGCTCGCGCCCACGTCCGAATCCCGCGTGGAGCGCATCCCGATCGATGCGGTCCACGACCGCCCGTGGTGGCCCGGGAGCGACGTCGACAGCGGCACGCTCGCGGCACTTCGCGCGAGCATCGCCTCGCGCGGCATCATCGAGCCCCTCCTCCTCCGCCGTCGCGGCTCCGACCGGTTCGAGGTCGTCTGCGGGTCGCGCCGCCTCCGAGCGGCGCGAGAGCTCGGCCAGACCCATGTCCCGGCGATCGTTCGGGAGCTCTCCGAGCGCGAGGCGCTCCTCGTGGCGGCGTGGACGACGGTGGAGCGACGGCAGCACACTGGCGATCGCACCGCGCTGAGCGAGCGATTGCTTGCGGCGGGCTTCACCCAGGACGAGACGCGCGTCCTCGCCGAGGAGCCGTCGCCGGCGGCGGTGCAGGCGACCTTCCACGAGGCCGCCGCGCCGGCATTCCTGCTGCGCCCCGACCCGCTCTCGCGCCCCCGCCGGTTCGCGGCTGACATCGCGTTCGAACTGCCTCGCGCCGAGGTTCTGCCCCAGATGCCGCCGGAGGCGCTCGCCGCCGCGCTCGCCGCACTGGATGGCGTGAGCCCGGTTGCCCTGGTGCGGTGAGCACTGTCCAGCGCCACTCCGAGGAAGAGCTTCGCCAGCAGTGGGCGTTCCTCGACGCCCTCGTGGACCGGCAGGCGGCGACCTTGAAATCCGGCATCCAGGACCCCGAGGAGGACGACCCCGCGGCGCTGACGCCGGGAGCCGATTCCATGTACCTCGAGGAGATCTCCGTCCTCACCCGCAGAGTGACCTCCCTCGAGGGCGAGCGCGCGACGCTCCTGCGCAGGGTGGATCTGGCAGAGCAGGCGCGGATCGCAGCCGAGGACGCGCGGGCAGAGGCGGAGTCCGCGCGCGTGGAGGCCGAGAACGCGCTGGCCGCGGCGCGCCTGCGTGCTCAGCCGCCGCCCAGCCCGCCACCCGTCGCGGCGGCGGCGCCGAGTGGTTCGCGGACGGGCGTACCGCAGGCGAGCGCGCCGCGACCGGGCGGCACACCCGCGAAGCCGCGGCACCGTTCCTGGTGGCGGCGGGTCAGGGACTGACAGCGCCCGCGGGCCTCGGCCGCCGCCCCTGGGCCATTCCCACGAACTGACGCAGCGCCTCCGTCGGCGAGGGGCGCGTGGCGACCTCGCGGAGCAGCATCTTGCTCTCCGCCAGCAGCTCGGCATCGGGGAGCTCGCCGCGACCGGACGTGGCGACCACCCATCCCGGCGAGTACCAGAGAACGGTCTCGAAGGCCAGACCGCTGAGGGTGAGCCCGTTGAGCAGCGAGTCGGTGATCCTCGACAGCGGTCGTTTGGCGTTGGTGACGACGATGCCCCGGATGCGATCGAGGACCCCCAGCTGCTGCGCGAGCCCGACCGTCAGCGCGGCCGCGCGCAGCGACAGGATGTCGAGCGCAGTCGGGACCACGATCCGGTCGGCCGCGCCCATCGGGCCCACGAGCGAGGGTTCGTGCGGGTGCGTGTCGAGGAGGATGATGTCGCAATCGTCACGAACATCGGCGAGCATCTCGTCGAGTTGCTCCGTTGTCGGCGACTCGTCGTTGAGGCTCCGGTGCGAGGCGACGGTGCGGATGCCGAGTGGGTGTTCGATAAGGGCGTCACGGAGCGTGACGCGTCCGTGCAGCACGTCGATCACGGTGACCGTTCGTTTCGCCCGTTCCAGCGCGTTGCTCAAACCGCCGGTGGGATCGAGATCGATCGCAATGACTTTCAGACCACCCGCGGCCGCCGCCGCGCACAGCGCATAGCTGCTGGTCGTCTTCCCGACACCACCTTTTAGCGACGCGATCGTGATGACTTCTGCAGGCACGCCGGTAGAATATCCGCACATGGCCACCGCGGCGCCCCATGTCAAGCTACTGCGACAGCTTGCCAGCGCCAAGGATGATTATCTGAGTGGTGCGTTCGACATCACCTGGGACGGCGCCAAAGCGACGCTGTACCTCGTGTTCGGACGGCCGAGCCACGCTGTGTTCGAGACCGATCACGCGTCGATCGAAGGGGAAGCTGCGATCGACGCGCTGCTGGCCGAGCTGCCGCGGACATTCGTCGTGTCGGACTGGAGACGCGCGATGTCACCACAGGAAACGCTCTCGATCACCATCGACGAGCTCGCTGGACCCTTCGTGCGCCTCGCGGGCTCCTACGCCGACGATCCCGTCACGGACGAAGCACCGGAGTGGTGGAGTGCCTCAGACGACGCGCCGGAGCTCGCCTTCGGTATCGCGGACTTCCCGCTCCTCCCTGGCGGGCGTCCGCTCTGGGCTGAGACCTCGCCGGAGAACGTCCATCTCGCCGACCAACTCGCCGACCTTCCGCCCTCGATCCTGATCCTCACGGGTGCGAAGCTTCGCGCGGCCGCGGTGGTCAGTGGCGGGGACCTGATCGACGCGGTCTGGATCGATGCGGATGACCAGGCGCGCGGCGAGTCCGCAGGCATGGCAATCCTCGGCGCCACCAAGGGCTCGCTCGCCGGCTACGCACTCGACGACCCCCGCGTGGCCGAGGCGCTCACCATGCTGTGGCGGTTGCCGCTTGCGGTGAGCGGCGTCGAGCTTTCCTGGCTCGACCCGGCATCCATGCTCGCCGCGTTCCGCGCCGACGGACTCGATCGCGTCCTTGTCATCGACGCTCCGGTTCGCGGCATCGCGCTCTTCAGCCGCGGGGGTCTGGTCGCCGTCTACTCGGAGACACAACGCTCTGCCGTTGCTTCTCCGGAACGTCTGCGCTCGCTGCTGTCGCAGGCGCGAGGCCGGCTCAGTGTCATGGAGCGCAAACCACGGCCGGTCGACGCGGCCGTCGCGCCGGTACCGGCGAACGCTTTCGCGTTCTTCGACGTACCCGCGCTCGAGCCCGAACCTCAGACCGCCGCCGAGCCCGACGCAGTGCCCGCAGCGGTGCATGCGGAGGCTGTCGTCGCATCGGTGGCGCTTCCGCCGCCGCCGCTGGTCGACCATGGCGCGACCGCTCCCGTCGAGCCCCAGACCGAGGCTGCCGCCCCTGCCGCCGCCCCGGCCATGCCGCCGGACGAGGTCGAAGCGCCTCCGCCACCACCGCCTTCGGGCGACGTGGCGGTCGCCGCTGAGGCGCCCGCGGCACCCGAAGCGGCCGAAGCTCCGGCCCCCGGGGCGCCACCTGAGGCGCGCAAGCCGAAGCGGTCGTGGTGGTTGTTCGGCACCAATCGACGGGGTCGATCGTCCGGGACGGACGATCCCAAGGCGGACGCGGCCACGACCTCACCACCCGCGGAGCCGGATGCCGAGATCGCAACGTTCAGCGGTTGGAGCGTTCGTCAGCAGGGAACCGCCCCGCCCCCGCCGTGGACCAAGGCTCGGGATCGGTCAGACGCGTCCCAGGATGCGGATCATCATTGGTCGCCTGCGCCGGCACCCACCGACGCGCAGCCCTCCGAGCCGGGCGCCGCCGAGGGGGCCACACCCGAAGCGGCGCTTGCGCCGTCGAGCGCCGAGGCGGGAGGCCCCGAGCCGCCGGCCGAGGTGGAGCCGGCCGGTGACGCCGGTCACGCATTCGGCCTGGACGCCGCGGAGCACACGACGGCACCGGTGGAACAGGGGTGGAGCGTCAGGCCGGCCGGCGGCGCGTCCGCGCCCGTGGACACCGCGCCCGAGGAAGCATCCGAGCCGCCGGCGGAAGACCCGCTGGACTTCTGGGGCACCGGGGGAATGCAGCGAGATGCCACGGATGAGGCTGAAGCAGAGGTGGTGGACGCGGGTGGCGATGACAGCGGGGCGATTGCCGCTGCCGAGTCCCACGACGCGACCAGCTCCGAAGTCGGAGACGCGGACGTCACCGCCGAGGCCGGAGATGCGCCGTCCGCCGAGGCTGGCCACGCGCCGGCAGCGGAGGCCGAGCCGGCGGCCGAGCCGGACGTCACCGCCGACACTGAGCCGGAAACCGAGCACGACATCGCTGCCGAGGCCGAGCCGGCCACCGAGCACGATGTCGCCGGCGACACTGAGCCGGAGACCGAGCACGACGTCGCCGGCGACACTGAGCCGGAGACCGAGCACGACGTCGCCGCCGACACTGAGCTGGAAACCGAGCACGACATCGCCGCTGAGGCCGAGCCGGCCACCGAGCACGACGTCGCCGCCGAGACGGAGACCGAGCCGGCGCACGAGGCCGCAGCGGCGGCGGAACCTGAGGCTGCCGCCGAGCCGAGTGCCGATGGCGACGACTCCCCCCCGCACCGGCGCCGGGTGGCCGTCGGCCGGACGCTCGCCCCCTGGAGCTGGCCCCTCGCCGAGCCGGTTCTCGCGCCACGCACCGGAGCCGGACGGACCGGCGCGCCCCTCGAGCCGGTCGCCGCGGGCGGACCCGGTTCCGGTGAAGCCGAGGACGAGCTGACCGCAGCGCCTGCCGGTGACACCGGGTTCTTCTCGCGCGACGACCCGGTCGGTTCCCAGTACGTCGACTTCGACGAGGTCAGGAAGGAGCTGGTTCAGATCGGGATCGTCTGGCTCGGTGAGGCCAACGCGGCACCGGTGACGGCGCTGCTGACACGTACGCGATCGACGATCGACGACTTCGTCGCAACCATCGACACCATCCGCGGCCTCCATCTCGAAGGGCAGGACCCGGCGTCGGTCCAGGCCATGGCCCGGGAGATGCACCAGCAGGCCGCCGAGCGATTGTGCGGCGCATGAGCCGGTGAACAACCAGCTGGTCGTCTGGATCCAGGATCACTCGGTCCTGATCCTGGCCGGCCTCGCTGTGCTGGAAGGAATCATCTGCGCGTCGTTGCTCCGCATGGCACGCCACGCTCGTCACGAGATGAAGGCCGCACAGGCGGCGGCGATCGAGTCGGCTCGGGCCGCGGCGCTCGCCGCACCGGGTGCGATCGACCCGGAAGCGGTGCTCGCGCTGCTCCGGCAGGGCCACGCGCCGACACTCGACAACGTCTACGCGATGATGCGGCGGCGCGAGCAGGAATCCGCCGGCGCCCCGGCCCCCACGCCAGACGGGGCGTCAGAGGCGGCTGAGACAGGCGGCACTCGCGACCGCGCGACCACCGGGACGAACCTGACGACCTCTCAGGTCGAGGAACGCCTCCGCCAGTACGAGCGCTGAGACGGACCTACCGGGCGAACCGGCGCCGCTCGAGATTGCGGGGCCGGCCTCTGCCGCAGGCTTCAGCGGCGGCGAGGAACGCCAGCTCGACAGCGTCCTCGCGAAGACGCGCGATCGCCGCTTCGGTTCGATGCAGCACGGCCACGCTGTTGCGGATGGTCCAGCCGGATCGTCCTGACACGGTACGCGGAAGGAGCGATTCGCCGGGCGGCCGCACCGACCAGCTCCGTGCCGAGGACGCTGCACCCGCCCCGCCCGCGCGCGACGGAGCGGGCCGGCCGCCATCCTGGGGTGCCACCTGCCGCTGGACCTCGACGAAGACGGGATCGGCATCGACCGCCGTCGGCAACGGCCAGATCACCTCGGCGGCCTGTGCACGCGAGTCCGGAGATGCACCGGCGAGTGCGAAGAGGGCCGCGGCGAGATCCTCGCCGGAGTCGAAGGCACTCCCTTCGCCGAACCACTCCTCGTCCGCCCCCGAGGCTCCGTCGGCTGTCGCCATCGTCGCCGTACTGATCACAGCCACCTGATCCTACCCGTCCGGCTTAACGACTCGTGGATGTCTCGAACGCTGGCGGAATCGAACGTGTATCGAACCGGTTGCTGACTGAAGTTCGTCCCGCGGCAGTGTCCACAATCGGGCTCGGAGACCCTCTCTGACCACAATCCGAAGGAGCACCCTCACGTGAGCATGGCAGCCGTCCCGCAGAAGCTCGACAGCCGGTACCTCGAGGCCCTCGGCCCGCTGCGCCCGCTGGTCGATGACGACAGCCTGACCGAGATCATGGTCAACGGACCGGAGATGGTCTACGTCGAGCGCAAGGGCAAGATCCTCCTCACCGACATCCGCTTCGACGACGACGCGCATCTGATGCGCGTGATCGACACCATCGGCGCCGCGGTCGGACGGCGAATCGACACGCGCACGCCGCTCATGGACGCGCGCCTGCTCGACGGATCCCGCGTCAACGCGGCCATCCCGCCGGTCGCCCTCGACGGTCCGATCCTCACCATTCGAAAGTTCAGCAAGGACCCGTACCAGGTCTCCGACCTGATCGGGTTCGGCACGCTCACCCAGGAGGCCGCGTCCTTCATCCAGGCATGCGTGCTCGCCCGAGCCAACATCCTGGTGTCGGGCGGAACCGGTACCGGTAAGACGACGCTCCTCAACGTGTGCTCCGGGTTCATCCCGATCGACGAGCGCATCGTCACCATCGAGGATGCCGCCGAGCTGCAGCTCCACCAGGAGCATGTGTGCCGGCTCGAGGCGCGTCCACCCGACGTCAACGGCGAGGGTCGCATCGCGATTCGCGAGCTGGTCATCAACGCCCTTCGTATGCGCCCTGATCGAATCGTCGTCGGAGAGTGCCGCGGCGGTGAGGCGCTCGACATGCTCCAGGCGATGAACACCGGCCATGACGGCTCGCTCACCACGATCCACGCGAACAGCCCGCGCGAGACTCTGTCGAGGCTCGAGACGCTCGTGCTCATGGCCGGACTCGACTTGCCACTCAAGGCGATCCGGCAGCAGATCGCCGGCGCGATCAACCTCGTCATCCAGCTCGGTCGTCTCAAGGACGGATCCCGCAAGGTCATCTCGGTCACCGAGGTCATCGGGATGGAGGGCGAGATGATCACCGTGCAGGAGATCTTCAAGTTCGAGTCACGCGGCGCCGATGCGTCGACCGGAAAGATCATCGGCGACTTCGAGCCGACCGGCATCCGGCCTCGCATCATCGACCGGCTGTTCGACATGGGCATCCCGCTGCCGCCGCGCATCGCGCAGCTCTTCCCGGACCGCCGCCAGGTCGGCGTCGCCTCCGAGAAGAACGGCCACCTCAGCGGAGTCGCGTAACCCCGGTTCACCGCAGGCGCGCGACGCCCGAAGGCGAACAGCTCTTGACGTGCGGGCACTAGCCCGGCGCAACACCCAGCTGCAGACGGGTGCCGGCGCAACTCGGGACGTAGGAATCGCCGAACACCCGGGCCAGCGCATGCTGTGCGCGCCACCCCGTGCAATGACCAGGCACGACCCACGCGGGCTGCATCTCGAGAAGGTCGGCACACACACGCTGGATCAGGGGCTCGAAGACCGGTCCGTTGAGGTGGAACCCACCGACGATTGCGCAGATCCTGCTGTCGCCCGTGAGGAGCCTCGCGTACCGCGTGATGTTGACCACGCCCGCGTGACCACAGCCGGTGATGACCACGAGCCCGTGGTCGCGAACGTTGATCACAATCGCCTGGTCGTCCAGCACGAGCGGATCGGGTTCCCACTGATCGCGGCGCCACGCCTGCTGGAACGGTAATCCGGGCTCGTAATCGGTGACCCTCGGCACTTCGCCCGTGACAAGGACTGATCCATCGAGCAGGAAGCTCGGCTGTCCTGCCTCGACGATGGTGAACCCGACGCCCTCGAGCGCCTGGCGGCTGGTCGTCGGCAGCTCGAGCGGATCCCGGCCCTGGAGGACAAGCCGGCGTCGATTCCAGAACTCCGGATGGATGATGACCGGGAGGTGCACGCGTCCGAGGTGGCGGGCCAGTCCCTCCAGGCCCGCCGTGTGGTCGAAGTGACCGTGGCTGCACACGACCACCTCGATGTCCTTCGGATCGATGTCGAGACGGCGCATGTTCTCGACCATGCCGTTCGGGCTCACTCCGAGGTCGAACAAGACTCGATGCGTCCGGCGTCCGCGAACGACGTCGATCAGCACGGAGAAGCCGTGCTCCGCGACCAGCTGCTCGGGGACGAAATGATCGACCATGATCGACGCATCCATCCGTCCCCTCGTCTGCGCGGGCCCCGAGCGCATCGCCGGCCCCTGGTCCGGCATGAACACGTCGTACACGTTCTCGACGAGTGTTGTGATGGTCACCGAATCGACGGGCGCGAGCGGGATTCTCGGCATCGCGACGCCGGTGTCCACACCCATGGCTGCAGAAGATACCGGATGTCCCGGCACCGCACCCGCCGCGTCGCGCCGCGGCAACCGCGGCATGCACATGCCGCGACGGGGATTACGCGGTGCTGCCCACTCCTTCCATCACGTGGATGGGTTGGAAGAGGTCTTCGGGGACGTCCTCGCCGGACGTGGTGAGGTGCTCGAGGAACGACGGGAGCACGCCGGTCGGCATGAACGAGCCCACCACGCGGCCGTCCTCATCGATGCCCACCTGCTTGTACGTGAACAGATCCTGCAGCTTCACGCTGTTGTCTTCGCAACCGAGCACCTCGGTGATGCTCACGATCTTGCGGGTTCCGTCGCGCAGACGGGACTGCTGCACAACCAGGTCGACGGCGGAGCCGATCTGCTCACGGATCGCGCGTGACGGCAGCTCGGCGCCGGCCATGAGCACGAGGGTCTCGAGACGGCTCACGCAGTCGTGCGCGTTGTTGGCGTGGAGCGTGGTGAGTGAACCGTCGTGTCCTGTGTTCATCGCCTGGAGCATGTCCAGCGCTTCACCGCCGCGGCATTCTCCGACGACGATTCGATCGGGGCGCATACGCAAGGCGTTGATCACCAGGTCGCGGATCGTGACGCGCCCGCGGCCTTCAACGTTCGCCGGGCGGGTCTCGAGAGTCACGACGTGGTCCTGGCGAAGCTGCAGCTCGGCGGCATCCTCGATGGTGACGATGCGCTCATCCTCGGGGATGAAGCTGCTCAGGATGTTGAGCGTCGTCGTCTTCCCGGAACCGGTGCCACCGCTCACCACGACGTTGAGACGTGCGCGGACACACGAGCGGAGGAACCGCACCATCTCGTCGGTGATCGATCCGAACCGGACGAGATCGTCGATCGTCAACGCTTCCTTGCCGAACTTTCGGATGGTCATCGCCGGCCCGCGCAGCGAGAGCGGCGGGATGATCACGTTGACGCGGGACCCGTCCTTGAGCCGCGCGTCCACCATCGGCGACGACTCGTCGACGCGCCTGCCGATGGAGCTGACGATCCGGTCGATGACCTGCATCAGCTGATCGTTGCTCTCGAACACCACCGGGCTCAGCGTGATCTTGCCGTGCTGTTCGACGTAGATCTGCTTGTAGTTGTTGATCATGATTTCGGTGATGTCCTCGTTCGCGAGCAACTCCTCGAGGGGCCCGAGTCCCAGGACGTCGTTGATCAGGATCTCGACGAGCCGCTGCCGGTCCGGCCGGCTCATCGTCATGTTCTGCTCGCCGACGACTTCGTTGAGCAGCTCCGAGATGCGCTGGCGGACGACTTCCGGCGGCACCGAGTCCGTGCCCTGCGCAAGCTCCTCGACGAGACGCTGATGCACCTTGCTGCGCAGTGCGACGTGCGTGTTCACGTGGCCGGCGATCTTGCCCATGCCTGGACGGGCGAGGCCGCCGGTGCGGTTCAGGAGCGACGGCTGGCGCGGGGGATCTGCAGCCGGAGCCGGCGCCGGAGCGGCGGCCCGCTCCGCCTCGAAGGGGCGGGGGGCTGGCGGCGCGGGGGCGGCCGGCGCGGGCGCTGTGGATCCCGTCGCGGGACGGTTCTGCCACGGCAGCGCCGACGGCCGGTCCTGACCGTCGTCAGCGGGGCGATTCGGCGCCGTGGCGGGGGTTGGAGCAGGTGCGGGGGTGACAGCGGAGGCGGGGCTCCCATCTGCCTTGCGCTGAACTCGGTCGAGCAGCGACATATCGGGTCACATCACCTCATGTGATCGTGTTCGTATCCGGCCCGGAGGCTCGTTCCCAAGCATCCCTGGGATCGCCTTCCAACGGTGCAACGATCCTGTCGAAGCAACGTCCCAGGGGCTCGCAGAGGATTAGATAGTGACCGGCCGGACCGGGCCGGTCGGATTCAAGTGAAGGAGCCGTGCATGGGACGTCGGCCGATGCCATCGACGTGGGATGAGCTCCTGCGCACCGCCGCGATGGTCCGTGCCGAACCGACCGGCCTCCCGGACGCGCCGCCGAGCCGTACTCCGAGACCGGCGGCACGCCCGGTCTGCGTGACCACGGGACTCGTCGCGGCGGCGGGATTGGCGGTGCTCCACCTCGCAGGGTCGGCGACGATCGCGAACGCGAATTCCAGCCAGGATGCAGCGCTGTTCGCGCTCACCAATCAGGACCGCACCAGCAACGGCGTCCACTCGCTGACCCTGAGCGGCACGCTCCAGTCCATCGGCGAGAACGCGCGCTACGACTGCGACGGCATCTCCGTCGAGGGACGCTCCTACGACATGATCCGCCGCAATTACTTCGCCCACCCCATTCTCGGCTGCGGTCAGCTCGTGTTCTCGATGATGCAGGCGTTCGGCGTCCACTACCGGTCGGCGGGCGAGAACATCGGATGGGAGTCGGGCTCCGGCTCCCCCGCCAGCTACATCAACACCGCGTTCATGAACAGCCCGGACCATCGGTCCAACATCCTGGATGCCAACTACACGGAGCTGGGTGTCGGCTCCGACGAGAGCGCTCCCGGCGTGACCTGGACGGGCGTCGCCGGCGGGGCGCAGAACGTGTGGATGTTCAGCGAGGAGTTCGCCCAGGTCGGCTCGTCCTCCCCACCCCCACCCCACTCGACCCCGCGACCCAAGCCCGGCCCGCGCAACTCTCCGGCCCCGAGGCAGCCGGCGACCGGACCGATCACCACGCCGGCGTCCGCGACCGCCACCCCGCTGCCCACGCCGACACCGTTCGCCGTTCCGCCCGGGAGCCTGCCGCAGAACGTCGCCGCCCCCCCGATCGACCAGTACGAGGGGCTCCTCCCCAACGCCATCGAATCCGTTCTCGAAGCATTTCTCACCTACTAGAGGGCCAGCACCCTGACTCAGCTCAGCGCCGTCGAACCGTCCGCGCCTGACCTCGACGGCAGCATCGTCGTCGCAACCGGTCTGCACAAGATCTTTCGAGTGAGCCGGCCGCCGCGAGAGGCGATCCGGGATGTGTCCCTGACCGTCAAGTCAGGCGACTTCGTCGCGATCATGGGCCCGAGCGGATGCGGCAAGAGCACCCTGCTCCACATCCTCGCGGGCCTCGAACCCCCCGACCAGGGGGCGGTGGAGATCCAGGGTATCGACGTCTATGCGCTGCAGGACGAGGAGCGTTCCGCATTCAGGCGTGACCACATCGGTGTCGTGTTCCAGTTCTTCAATCTCCTGCCCACGCTGACCGCCGCCGAGAACGTGGCGCTGCCGCTGCGTCTCCGCGGGGAGGCGTCCGCACGGCACCGGCAGCGGCTCAGCCGCCAGGCGATCAACGATCGGGTCAACGCGCTGATGACGCAGCTCAACCTCCACGGCCTGCAGGGGCACGGGCCCGAGGAGATCTCCGGCGGCGAGCAGCAACGGGTCGCGCTGGCGCGTGCGCTCGCGGCGTCGCCGTCGCTGCTGCTCGCCGACGAGCCCACCGGCAACCTCGACTGGACGAG
>Ga0335078_10004160_pt1 | contig 21461 bp, 18 predicted proteins | sample Lox_Sample_32_FD_206711 | JGI IMG/M metagenome (GOLD analysis project Ga0335078, IMG submission 206711) | Soil microbial communities from Loxahatchee National Wildlife Refuge, Florida, United States - Lox_Sample_3.2 | ecosystem: Environmental > Terrestrial > Soil > Wetlands | place: USA...
CAGCATGTCTTCGGCGTTCGTGTAGATTCCGCCGGCTCCGATCTCGAGGCTGCGATCGAAATAATCGCGGTGGCGCAAAGCGCCATTTTCGCGCGTGTATCCCTGGGCCATTTGCGGCACAACGGCGAGCGTCGACGCGAACCCAGAGTGAGCCATGTTCAGCGGCGCAAAAATATGGCGGGTCAGATACGCCCCGTACGATTCGCCGGAGAGCTTTTCGATGATGAAGGCAAGGAGGTAATACTCGGTGTTGGAGTACGCCCAGGCGCTGCCTGGCGCGAAGGCTAAGGGACGGTCCCGAAATGTTGCGATCAGCTCCTCGGGGGTGTAGGGCGAGCAGATGCCCTTGATAAAATTTTCCAGGCGATTGTTGGGAAGGCCAGACGTGTGGGTCAGGACTTGATGCACGGTGATCCCTTTCCAGCTTGGCGGAGCGTCCACGTAATACTTGCTGACCGGATCGTCAATCCGGAGTTTGCCGCTCTCGGCGAGCTGGAGGATTGCGGCCGCCGTGAATTGCTTGCTCAGGGATGCGATCTCGAACTTGGTGTCCGGCGAGTTAGGGACGTTCCATTCCTCGATCGCCAGGCCATAACTCTTTTCGACGAGTACGCGATCGTTTCGTTCGGCCAGGATCGTCCCGCGAAAGTGCTGAGTGGAGGGAAGCCCTTTAATGTAGGAATCGGTCCACGCTGCCAAATCCTGAGAGCGGCAGGGCGCGGCAAAGCTGACCACACTTAGAAACAAAACAGGCCATTTCAGTTTCATGGAATGAGAGGCCTTTCGGGTAAGTGCCAAACGCGACGCTAGACGAGGGCCATTTTAGTACTCAACGTGGGCGCGTACCAGCACACCGCCACAACAAGCGCAGCGACGGAGCGGAAGCGATTCGAATGGAGTTGAGTTACTTCTTGGCGGCGGCTTTGTCGGCGTACTTCTTTTGGAAACGCTCGACGCGGCCGGCCGTATCGATCAGCTTCTGTTTGCCGGTGAAGAACGGATGGCAATTCGAGCAAATTTCGACGCGGATCATCGGGCCTTTGAAGGTCGAACGAGTTTCAAACGTATTGCCGCAGGCGCAATGCACCGTGACGTTGTGGTAGTCGGGATGGATGCCTTCTTTCATGGAAACACTCCAGTCTGCTGGCCGGTCTGCGCGAAGAGATTCGTTCGCGTCGCTAGGCCAGCGGGGAAACTTCATTATAGCCGAAAAACGGCGAGTTCTTTGATGCAAATAGCATGGCCTGAGATTCGGCCTTGCCGCTCGAGCGCGGGGAACGTCTCACGAGCCGCTGAAAAGCAGGGGCATGCCGAGTTTCGACCGGTAGTTGGGGCGGTAGCGTTCGGTATTGTACAACTTGGGCACGTTGATTTTGCGCGCGCCGGACGCGAGGCCAGTGAGAGGCGCCGCAGCATAACAGCCATTCTGAATCGCGATCATTTTTCCCGTGACGCCATCGCGGATGAGGTCGACGGCGATATTCGCAAAGCTGATGCTTACGAGCTGGTCGATCGAATCCGGCTCGCCGCTGCGCAAATCGTAGGTGAGGTCGCTGACCATGGTTTCCTCGCCGGTGCGGCGCTGGATTTCGTCGGCGAGGGCATGCCCGATATCGACTTTTTTGCGGTGACCATAAGCGTCCGCGTCGCCGTACTCCTTCACTTCGCCCCCCGTCCACATCGCGCCCTCGGAGACGATGATCAGGGCGTAATTGCTGGGATTGATGGCCTTGTCGTCGATCAGCAGCTTGCAGAGGCGATCGAGATCGAACGGGTATTCGGGGATCAGACAGCGTTCAGAGGTGACATACGCGGTGTAGAGCGCCGTGAAGCCAGCATCGCGGCCAAAGATGCGAAAGATTCCGATGCGTTCGTGGGAACCGATGGTGGTGCGCTGGCGCCCAATCGATTGCTTGGCGCGGGTTACGGCGGTGGAGAACCCGATGCAGTATTCGGTTCCCTGAACGTCGTTATCCATGGTCTTCGGAATCGCGATGACGGGAAACCCCACGGCAGACAGGGCGGAAGCAAAACTCAGGGTGTCGTCACCGCCGATGGCGACGAGGCATCCGATGTCCAGCTTTTCGAGATTTTCGACGACAACTGAAGTGAAATCGTAATGCTTGCCGTCGAACGGAAGATGTCGCAGTTTGCTGTGGGGCACGTGCTTGGGGAGATTTGCTTCCGCAACGCGCCGCGGATTGGTTCGCGAAGTATGCAGCACGGTTCCACCACTTCGGTCGATCGTGCGCGTGTTTTCACGGTTGAGTTCGCGAACGTAATTCGGATCGTCGGGCCCGTTCATGTGGACAAGGCTTTCCCAGCCTCGGCGCAAGCCGACTACCTGCCGGCCATATTCGCTCGATCCATAGACGACGGATTTGATTACGGGATTGAGGCCCGGCACGTCGCCGCCGCCCGTCAAAATGCCGATTTTCTTCATATCCGCCACAATGAGCCTTTCCGCGCGGGCTGGTCAGCGCATGCCCTCCCTCCCAGAGGCGATTCAATTGTGCTTATCTTATCGGCGCAACGCAATGCGGCCTTGACGAGTAGGCGCAAAAGGGCGGCGCGCAATGTCTCATTGCTGTAATCTGTTTTGGATACGATTCGACATGAATGGCGAGAAACGCTGAAATGCGCCGAAAGCAATTGCTTTACGTGTGGATTTTCTCTCTCCTGGCGACGCCGTGCATCCGGGCGGCGAAATCGCTCGAAATCTATTTCATCGATGTGGAAGGCGGGCAGTCGACGCTGGTGGTAGACCCACAGGGCGAATCGCTATTGATCGACACGGGCTGGCCCGACGCGAATGGCCGCGATGCGAATCGCATCCTGGCCGCTGCCAAAGCCGCGGGCATTGACCACATCGACGATCTCGTGCTCACGCACTATCACTCCGACCACGCGGGAGGAGTCGAACAACTGGCCGCCCGGATCAAGATCGGCACGTTTGCCGACCATGGCCGCAACATGGAACCGACCGGCGAAACGAGCCACAATTACGACGTGTACGAGAAGATCGCGGAGCAATCGCATCACATGATTTTGAAGCCCGGCGACACGCTGCCATTCAAGGGTATGCGCGTGGAAATCCTGACGTCCGCCGGCGCCGAAATCGCCGCGCCGCTGCCGGGAGCGGGCCAGCCGAATCCGCTTTGCCCGGCGGTTCCTGTATCGCTGCCGGACCCCAGCGAAAACTCACGCTCGGTCGGTTTGCTCGTCACTTACGGTAAATTCAGATTTATCGATCTCGGCGATTTGACCACGCGCGGCGAATTGGGCCTGGCCTGCCCGCGGAATCTGGTTGGCACAGTCGATCTTTACCTCACGACGCACCACGGGACGGCACATCCAGGCACGGGCGATTCTTCGAACGCGCGAGAAATCGTGGATGCGCTGCATCCGCGCGTGGCGGTGATGAACAACGGCGCGCTCAAGGGCGGCCATCCGGTGGCCTGGGAAATCGTCCGCGATTCGCCGGGATTGCGGGACCTATGGCAACTGCACTACGCGATGATGTCTGACCAGAAACATAACGTGCCAGAGCAGTTGATCGCCAACATGGACACCACCGATGACGGGCATTACATCGAAGCCGTGGCAGAGCCAGATGGAACGTTCACCGTCATAAATTCGCGCAATCAGTTCCAGAAAACGTACAAGAAGTAACCGACATTCACGGGACGTGCGCCGTTGCGCGTGAGCGGAGCAGCACGCCCCGGCGCCCGATGAGAACGCCTGTTATCTAGCGTTCGCCGCCCCAGACATACTTCAGGCCGATGCGGTAGTTGTATCCCAGCGCGGGATAGCCCACCGCGTCCTGATAATGGCGATCGAGCAGATTCTCGAATTGCGCCGTCGTCGAGAAGCCATATCGCAGCGGGACAATCAACGCAGTGTCCAATCGAAAATATCCTGGATCGCTGTGGATGCAAGGACCGAAACACACGCCATCGACCACGGTGCTCAAGAAGTCGCTGTCTGTTCGCGTCCCGACGTAGTATCCGGCGATATTCCAGTTAATGCCGTGAGCGCGGGCGTTCACGATCACGTTTCCCGAATTCAGAGGACGCTTGAGCAGCCGATTGCCCGGCAATAGGGCTGGATCCGTCGCGTTGGGCGACACGAGAACTTTCGAGTCGTCGTAGGAGTAGTTGCCAATAATCCTCAACCATCGCGTTGCTTTGATTTCAACGGACGAATCCGAACCAAAGGCGCGCGCCTTGTCCGTATTGTAGTAGCTGCCGAAGAAAGCGGGGCAATTCCAGGTGCTCGGGTCTCCCGTCGAATCGAAGCTCACGATATCGTGAAAATCGTTGTGAAAATAGGAGACCGACAATCGGATACGGTCCGATGCGAAAAACTGGTCGATGCCGGCGTCCACCGTCGTGCTTTGTTCGGGATTCAAAATCGGAGCGCAGTCCACGGGGAAGAGGGGAGGCTCCTTGATTCCCTGCCCGTATGAAGCGCGCAGGCGCGTCGCACCCCAGAATCCGCTTCCGTAGCGCAACGCATACGACGCGCCCGTTCGCGGGACCGCGCGCACTCCGTAGGAATCGTTTCCTTCGGTGCGTTCGCCGGCCACCAATCTGAGCCGCCTGCCGACCTGATAATGGGCCTCGATGTAGCCGCCCTGATCGTGCCTTCCAAACGCGCCGCCCGTTTCGGACTCGAAGGCGTATCCGAAGGTGATCCCACCTTGCGAGAACAGATAGGAGGCTTGCGCCTCGCCGCCAGCCCGGTTGAATTTATTCGTCGATGTGAAGTCGAACGATGGCAGGTAATCCTGATCCTCGAAGCGAGTGTCATAGCCAGACAACTGAAAGTGCCAGTGATCGCCGCTGGAGACATTCCAAATCGCGCTGGATACAAAGTCGTGTAACACGCTGTGCGCACCGGGAGTCAACGCAAAGGGCCATTCAGCGAGCAGTGTCTGTCCGAGCTGGCCGGCGTCACTCGCGCTGTTACGAAGCGTCAGTCGAAACGTGTTCGCGTCCGAAAATTTCCAGCCGAAGTTACCTGAGAGCGTCGTGGCGCGGAAAAAATCACCCTGGCCCTGGCCTGAACTTTCGAAATATCCGGCGCCAACGGAGTAATCGAATATGCCCAGCAAGCCGCTGATCCTGCCACTTCCACGCCCGGTGCCGAAGGTTCCACCGTCTCCTTCGACGACGATCTGCGGAGCCGGCGTCGTTCCACGATGCGTGAAAATCTGGACGACACCGGACATCGCGTCCGTGCCGTAAAGCGCGCTCGTAGCGCCGTGCACGACTTCGACCTTGTCGATCTCGTCTGTGGTGAAATTTGAAAAATCGACTGAGAGGCCCGGCTCGCTCACGTCCACGGGCGCTCCATCGATCAGCACCTTGGCGTAATTCGAGTTTCCGCCATCGAGAAACAGCGTGGTGACACCGCCTTCCGGGCCCAATCGCGAGTAGCTGACGCCCGGGACCGATGCGAGCATGGGAGTGAGCCAAATTTCCTGCCGCTCGTCGATATCGCCGGCTGTGATGAGATCCACGCGGTCGGGCGCATTATCGGCGCTTGTAGGCGTTGCGGAATCGGTGACCACAACTTGGGAAGACATCGTCGACAGTTGCAACTGCACATCCCACGTTTTCGTTTCGCCGTTGGCGAACGCAAATTCCCTCTGCTCCTGCGCAAATGCGCTGTGTGCGACGCTCAAGCGGTAGCGTCCCGCCGGAAGCGAGATTGAAAAGTTTCCCTGCGGATCGGTCTGCGCCTGCACGGCTGGCGCGCCGGAGTTGAGAAGTTTCGCGGCGACGATTGCATTGGGCACGCCCGCGCCGCTCGGATCGGTAACTTTGCCGCGAATCGTTGCGTTTGTTTGTGCGTAGACGGCTGAGGAAACTGCGGAGGCAAACACTAATACGAGGATTGCAAAGCGATCGGGAAGTCTCATGGATCCTCCTCTCCCTCACGCGCGGGAGTTGAAGGTTGTCCCGAGTCGCATTCGCACGAAGAGGTGCGATAAGGATTCGGGATTGAGACTCCGCCGGTCTCCTGGCTTGGCGGACCCAATCAGCTGGGTTGTGGCGGGGCCTTCCCATCGGTGGCAATTCATCGAATCGCGTTCGCGGCGATTCGCGGTCCGACAGTGGCTCGCGCCGAGAAATTCCGCCTTACAGTCGCGCGGCGGCGACGGTTTTTAACCGTCTTCCCGTGCACGGAGTCTCAGGTTGGTGTGGACGGCAATTCTGCGAAATCAGATTCGCCGTTTGCGGAAGCGAACGCTTCCGCGAGGTTACACAGCCAAAGGGGCCGAACAAGCTTTCTTCAAGCTACGCGGAATCAGCGCTCGTGCAAAATCACGCGCGGGCGCCCGTTTGCCCGCATCTCGACTTCGAGAGGCGCCTCAAAAACTTCCTCGAGCAACGCGCGGTCGTACACTTCCGCCGGAGCGCCCACGCGCAGGCATTTGCCTTTGTGCAGGAGGACGACGCGATCGCAGAATTCCGCGGCGAGGTCCAGCTCGTGCGTTACGACAAGTACTGTGTAGCGATTGTTCTCCGCCAGCCGCCGAAGGCGGCGCAGCAATTCCACTTTGCCGCCGATGTCGAGATGCTGCGTTGGCTCATCGAGGAGCAGAAGGGAGGGTTGCTGAGCCAGCGCGCGCGCCAAAATCACACGCTGCTTCTCGCCGCCCGAAAGCTGGTCCATCCGCCGTTCGCGAAACGCGTCCGCGCCTACCTGCGCCAGCGCATTTCCGGCGAGGAGGCAATCCTGCTCGGATTCAAACCGCAGCCGCCGCCCGTGCGGGTAGCGGCCCTGCAAAACGTATTCCCACACGCGGAGCGGAAACAAAAGCTCGCTTTCCTGTTGCACGAAAGCGATTCGTTGCGCGCGCAGGCGCAAGTCGAGTTGGCCGACCTCCGTCCCATCGATCTCGATTCGCCCGGAAAAAGGTTTGTTGAGACCGGCGAGGAGCGTGAGGAGCGTCGATTTGCCGCTGGCATTCGGGCCGAGAACCGCGACGAGTTCGTGCTGCTGGGCTTCGAACGTCACGGGGCCGAGCGTGAATTGCGGAGCGGAGCGATCGGCCGCGTGGGTGTAAGTTGCCTGCTCAACTTTCAGCCGAGGAGCAACGCTGCGTGCATTTGCGAGAGGTCTCGCAGCTGTGGTGGTTTCCGCCGTGGTCATCGCACGCTCCGCCGCATGAGATAAATGAAAACCGGCGCGCCCACGAGCGCGGTCATGGCGCCAACCGGCAGTTCCGTCGGTGCAACCACGACTCGCGCGAGCAAATCCGCGACAACAATCAAAATCGCACCGCCGAGCGCTGACGCCGGGATGAGCAGACGATAATCGCTGCCGAACATCATGCGCATCAGATGCGGCACCAGCAATCCAACGTAACCGATCGCGCCGCTCACCGATACGGCGAGGCCGGTCAAAAGCGATGCGGCCACGTAAACGACCAGCTTCACGCGATTCACGTTCACGCCCAGATGCCGCGCTTCTTGTTCGCCCGTCAAAATCAGATTCAGGTCGGATGACGTGGTGTAAATCGAGCCCACGCCGATAATGAGAAGGAGATAGAGCCAGCGCGAGCTGATCGCCGGCTGCGTCGCCAGATCGCCCATCAGCCAGAAGGCCATGCCGCGAAATTCGTGGCCGGGCAGGGTGGTCATCAGGAACATAATGACCGCAGAGAGAAACGATACGGCGACGATGCCTGCGAGCAGCAGAGTGGCGCTATCGACCTGCCCGCCGCGCCGGCCAAGGAAATAGACCGCGGCGATCGTTCCCGCCGCTCCAGCGAATGCTGCGATCTGAATCAATCCCGGCGTTTGCGGCGCAACGGCGAGGCTAATGATCGCGCCGAGCGCTGCGCCGCTTGAGACGCCAAGCACGTAAGGATCGGCGAGCGGATTTCGCAGCAGCGCCTGGAAGCCCGCGCCGGCTGTGGAGAGCGCTGCGCCGACCAGAATTCCGAGCGCGATGCGCGGCAAGCGAATCTCGTAGACCACGTTCCAGAAATCGGGCGGAATTTCGTTTCGCCGCCCAATGAAGCGGTTTACAAGCGTCATCACGATTTCGGGAATGGAAATCGGATATGCGCCCATGCGTAGCGAAATCACCACGGCAATGAAAAGCACGCCGCCCAGCGCAGCGCAGATGAGCGCGACGCGACGTGGCGTCAGCGGGCGCACGGATCGCACTCCGCATTCGTTTTCATCGAGAGCGGGCTGGTTCGTCGGGCTCCGCTTCTCGGACTTAGATTTTCGGCGTTGGCCGCGAATGCCTCAGGATGTACCGCCCGCGCAAGCTGCTCGATCGCGTCGACGAGGCCGGGCGACGGCCTGATTGCCTCCTCGTTCAAATTGATCACGTGCCCGAGCTCGACGGCGTCCAGATCGCGCCATACGGGCCGCGTGCGCAGCTCAGCCAGTTCGGTGGCCGCTGTTTCGCCGTGTCCATTCGCGAAAACGATGTAATCGGGCTGCAGGCGGACGACTTCTTCAATGCCGATCTGCGGCCAATTCTGTTTCGAGAGGATCACCGATTCGGCGCTCGCCCAGCGCAGCGCATCGGCGATGAATGTGTTCTGCCCGATTGTGATCAGAGGATCCTCCCAGACGACGAACAATACGTGAGCCATGGGCCGGTCCTGCAAGCGCGCGTGGAGCGCGTCGAGCCGGCTCCGTAAATTCGCGACCAAATCCGATCCTTGCGGCTCGGCGCCCGTAAGTTCAGCCACGCGAGCCATGGAATCGAGAATGTGGAGGACCGTTTGTGTATCGCCTGCCATGGTGTACACGGCGATTCCGAGATGCTGAAGCGCGTCGGCCGTATCCACGCGATTGATCGCGTCGGTGGCGAGCACGAGATCGGGATGCAAAGCGAGAATCGCTTCGATGCTCGGACTCTGTGGTTCTCCAACGTGCGGTTTCGATTTCGCAGCGGGCGGCGTATTGCATTCATTTGTGTCACCCACGAGTTTGTTCTCGATCCCGAGCGCGTACACGATTTCAGTCACATTCGGCGCGAGGGTGACGATGCGATTTATCTCGGCAGGCATGGCGACGCGCCGACCGACATCATCGGTGACGACGCGCGTGCTTTGTTCGGCCGCGGATTGTGAAGGATTCTGGAACGAAGCGGATGCGGGTATGGCTGTGGCGCAAATCAGCGCCGCTGCGATCGCCGCTCCAATTGCGTGTTGGCAGGTGCTATGACGCAACGTTGTCTCCAACAAAAAAGCCTCGCGAGATAGCGAGGCTCAGGGCCGCACCCTTTCTCGCGAAGAGTGCCAGCGTCAACTGGCTCGGGTACGTTCCTGACTTGCAGCCGCTAAATTTCCGACAGGCTGCTCACAGTGGCGGGACCGTGGCCGATTTTCACGGCCTTCCGTTTACCCTGAGAACGGCCATCAGCCGTTGGAAGGGAAATCCCGTGCCAGTTCAATTGTCGTGGGCGAGTCTAAGCCGCAACTCGCACGGTGTCAATCAACTCAGCGGTTCTTCCATTTTGGCGCGCGCTTTTCGACCAGCGCGCGCAAGCCTTCCTGCGAATCTTCGAGCTCGGCGAGCTCGTTGAGGAAAACCTTCATCGAGTTCTTGACGCCATCGCGCAAGGGCAATCCGAGGCTGCCGAGAATCGCTTTTTTCGCCATCGTGAGGACGGGGCCGGACTGCGCCGTCACCTTAGCCGTGACTTCTTCGATTTTCTTTGGCAGATCTTCTTCGGCGACGAGCCAATTGACGAGACCCAATTCGCGAGCGCGCTCGGCGGACATCGCTTCGCCGGTGAGCACCAGTTCCAGCGCCTGCTTTGGCCCAAGAATGTAGGGAAGTACCGCCGCGGCCAATGGCGGGAAGACTCCCAGCTTGATTTCGGGCTGAGCGAAACGCGCCTTTGGCGTCGCGATCACGAGATCGCCGAGCGCAGCAAGCTCCGCTCCTCCGCCGTACGCCGGCCCGTTGACAATCACGAGCAGCGGCTTCGATGTATCGAGCATGGCCGCGAATGCACCGTGAAACGCATCGAGCAACTGAAACACGCGGCGCTGGGTGTATTCGCCGATCTCGATGCCACCGCAGAACGTTTTGCCGGCGGAATCGAGAATCATCAGCTTGATTTCGTTTCGCTCGCCGAGCGTGTTGATGCCGGCAGCCAGCTCCGAAAGCATGCGCTCGTTCAAGAGGTTGTGGTCGGGACGGTCGAGAGTGATGCGCGCGACTTCGCCCTCGACACGCACCCTTACAAACTGAAATTCGTCGATTTTCGGCGCGACCAGCGCCAGCGTGCCGAGAACTTCGACGCTGCGCCCATTCTGGGCCATGAAGATTGCTCCGGACTCCGAGGCCGAGGATGAACGCAGGCCCCGTAAAAGAGGTTAGACGGTTTCGATTTCGACCGCCACGCCCATTCCGCCGGACACACACAAAGTGGCAAGACCCCGCTGGCCCATTCGCGGACTGGCCGTTTGGCCAGCGCCTTCGGGATGGCGGATTTCGTGGATCAGAGTGGTGAGAATTCGGGCGCCCGTGCAGGCGATGGGATGCCCGAGCGCAATCGCGCCGCCATTGGGGTTGAGGCGCTCGCGATTGAAATGGAGGTCCCGGTCGCAGGCGAGCACTTGCGCGGCGAAAGCCTCGTTTAACTCAATCGCGGCATAGTCTGCGAGTTTCGTTCCCGTACGTTTTGTGAGACTGCGCACCGCGGGCACGGGACCGACGCCCATGATGCGCGGATCGACGGCTGCAATCGCCGCGTCCACGATGCGCGCTATCGGCTTGAGATTCAGCTCCCGGACTTTTTCTTCGCTCGCCAGCACCACTGCCGCTGCGCCGTCGGTGATTCCGCTCGAGTTGCCCGCGGTGACCGTGCCGGTTTTGCTGAAAACGGGAGGCAGCTTTGCCATCCCATCCATCGACGCATCGGGCCGCACATGTTCGTCCTTCTCCATGCGCGTCACATTGCCTTTTTTGTCCTTAATCTCGGTGGGCACGATTTCATTCTTGAAGTGACATTTTGCTGCGGCACGCGCCGCTCGCCGGTGGCTTTCCACAGCGAACTCGTCTTGCTCTTCGCGTGAGATTTTGTACTGCTCCGCGAGCACCTCCGCCGTTTCACCCATGATCATCTTCGAAATCGGGCAGAGAAACCCGTCGCGGTACATTCCGTCAATCAGTGGCTGATTGCCGATTTTGAATCCCCAGCGCCCGTCGACAAGATACGGGACGCGGCTCATCGCCTCCGCTCCGCCCGCCACGACAATTTCCGCCTGGCCGGTCACGATTTCTTGCCAGCCGAGCACGACCGAGCGCAATCCCGAGGCGCAAGCCATGTTCACCGTGAAGCCCGGAACGTCGTCGCCCAGCCCGGCACGCCAGGCGATTTGCCGCGCCGGATTGGGCCCCACTCCGGCCGGCCGCGCGTTGCCGAAAATCAGCTCATCGACGCGCCACGGGAACATTCTTGTGGCGCCAGCTTGTAGCTGGCGGTTTTGAGGTTTTTCTCCGTTCCGCGCGTCTTGGTCCTTTTCGGGCGGTGTCGCAGCGCCTCCGTCGTCATCTCCTGGCGGATACGAAAATTCTCCGGGGGTTCGCTCCTCCGGCAACGACAATCCAAACGCGCGCTCGAGCGCCGCGCGCACGGCAATCGTTCCCAAATCAGGATGTGTGAAATCCGCCAGCGCCCCGCCGAATTTCCCAATTGGCGTGCGAGCGGCGCTCACGATGTAAACGCCTTTGTTCTGAGGCATTGCCGTTCGATGTTAGCACGAGCCGTCCGGGGAAATTCGCATCGGCGGCGAGAGGATGCGCGCAGACTCAAACAATGTGGCGAAGTCTCGAGAAAAAGCTGCCGATCCGGCTGTGATGTCGCGTGGACTGTTCCACCGGCGTCGGTGGTACGACCTGTTCTAACGGGGGATGTTCCATATTGTCATCGTTGGTGTATCCAGTTAGAACCACGACGCCCATGTTAGCGATGTACCCGATTTTCAGGGTTATCGTGTCTCGCGATGGCACCGGCAAGTGCGCGCGCGTCAACGTCGAAAAGCCCCTCGCGACAACGGTAATTCCGTATGCTCCGGCAGGAAGGTCAGAGAGGCTGATTCCGCCGAATGAACTCGTTCGTGCGACGGTCGCTTCACCTGAAGCCTCGTTAGTCAGCGTCACCTCCGCATTTGCGATCGCGGCTCCTGCTTCATCTAGCACCTTAAGTTCCACACCACGCTGTCGCTGCTCAATCTGCGCAAGCGACGAATCGCTCGGTTGCGATCCAGATTGCGCGGCGACGCCTCTCGCGCTTATCACTGCCGCGAGCACGGCGCTCGCCACGCGCGATGCCCGCCAAAACGCGGCGCGCAGACCGAGCGGGCAGTTCTTCGTAAGTATCGTCTCGTCGGGCCGTTGGTAGAAGCGTGCACACAATCGTCCTTCGCGTTGAGCAATAATCCGCTTAACTTCACGAGAGGTCATGGCCGAAAAGTTGTAGACAGTAAGCCTGCATTCGGGGCAGTAGCGAACGCGATCGTCTCCGATCATCTCGTTCCAATTCGCGCTGCATGGTGACGCGATGCGGATATGCTGCTGCATATTGGCGGAATTGTAACTCCAGCTGCGGCCGTTCTCAATCGTTCTCATGATTTTAGCGCCCCTGATATCCGCCGATCAGGTCGGCACAAATTCGATCACACGGCACAAATTGCATGGTTATAGGACTCAGCAATTCGCTGCATATCGCGCTCGCGCGAACTCGCTAAACGCTTGAGATGGAGCCACTTCGAACTCAAATGCAGGCGTGGCATAGGCGTTGCAATTACATTGGTGACAGACGAAACCGAAACCGGCCGGACGATACCCGGCAGAAGCAGGGTGTTTTATGTCTCGCAATTTTGATCGTGGGTTAATTGAAGAGCGGCCCAAGCCCGCATTTCGCATCATCTATAGAGACGACTCGCGCGTTCAGGATTTGGATGCGCGCCTGCAGAATTTGAGCGATCGCCTCCCGGAGTTCACCGCCGAGTCCGCGCTCGCCTGGGTAAAGGGCGAGCCGGACATACTCGATCCGGGACTCGATCTGCGGGTGAAAGTGGATGCAGTACGCTGGATGCTGCGCGTTGCGAAACATGTGAAGGACCCGGCGCGCGCAAGAATTCTCGTCAGTGTGCAGAGATCGCTCGAGCAGCTCGAACACGCAATCGAAATGCGGCCTCACGCCGCGTAGGACTGAGACTCTCAGGAGCTGCGTTCTCCCGCAGCTCGCCACGCACGAGCAGCGTTTGCTTCTCCCGCCCAAGCCATATACCATCGCGCCTCGCAATTCTGTTTCACACGAGAGGCGCCATGCAGATCCAGGGATTCGTACGTTTGGGACTTCGTTTCGCTGCGCTAGGCGTTTTCGTTCTTGGATTGTCGTTGTTTTCATCGCCGCTGCGCGCGCAAATGGCCCGCGCCGAGGACTATCCGGCGCCCAAGCCTGCTTTCCCCGGCCAAACAAACGCGCCTGCGCCCGCGCAAACGTCTCCTGCCTTGAAGGTCGATACGATCATTTCGCGCTTCTCCTCTCCGTGGTCGCTAGCATTCATGCCCAACGGCAAAATGCTGGTGACCGAGCGGTACGGTTTCATACGCGTTGCGCAAATGGACGGATTCTATTCCGCGCCAGTTGCCGGCGTGCCGGACACAAAAATCGTCGCAGCCGAATCGCTACATGACGTAGTCGTCGACCCCGATTTTGCGCACAATCGCATGATCTACTTCACGTACTTCGCGCCGCCACCCGGAGAAGCGCCCGGCGCGTGGCCGATCGACGTTTTCTACGGCAATGTTTGGAAGGCATCGGTCGCCGAACGCCGCACGATGCGCGTGGGCGAGGAGCGAGTCGCCCGCGCGCGGCTCAGTGAAGACGAGCGGCATCTCGAAAATGTCGAGGTGTTGCTTGACGGGGTGAATCGCCGCATCGTTTTTGCGCCCGACGGCACGATGTTCATCACCGGCGCCGATCGCTTCCGCTTCTACGATCCCTCCTACGATGGATCGGACCACGAGACCACCGACCCCGACGTCCTGCGGAATTTCACGGGGCGCGTCGTGCGCATCAACAAGGACGGCTCGATTCCCAAGGGCAATCCCTTCCTCGATCAGCCGACGGTTCTGCCAGAGACGTATTCCTACGGCCATCGCGATCCCGAAGGCGCGGCGATCAATCCCACAACGGGAAAACTTTGGGTGATCGAACACGGGCCGCTTGGTGGCGACAAAATCAGTATCATCAAGCCGGGCGGGAACTACGGCTGGCCAAATGTCAGTTACGGCCGCCGGTACAATGGCGATTTGCTCGCGGGGAAAGGATTGACGCAAGCGCCGGGAGTCGAGCAGCCGGTCTATTTCTGGTATCCGGACATCGCACCATGCGGAATGATTTTTTACACCGGCGATATGTTTCCCGAGTGGAAAGGCAACCTGCTGATCGGAGGCATGGGCGCGAAGGCTCTGATCCGTCTCGTTCTGGACGGCGACAAAGTCGTCGCCGAGGAGCGCCTGCTAACCGATATGAATCAGCGCGTCCGCGAAGTGGAGCAGGGGCCCGATGGGGCCATCTACATTCTGACCGATGATGGGCGCCTCTCGCGCGTGTCGCGGAAGTAGCGTCCCGAGCTCACGGTTCGCGGGTTGACAACCACTTGCAGCACGCTAAGCTAACGCAATGGAATCTGAAGACGAGAAACTCAGCAACGTTCGGGGGGCGCGCGAAATGCGCATCGCCGGGCTAGTCATCACGCTTTCGATGGTGCTGTCGCTCATTGTGGCCGCTCTGATCGTGGTGTTCGGCCACATCAAGCTCTTTTAATCCCTGCTCGCGGAGCACACCGTGAAAGTTTATGAGATTCCGCCGAACCCCTCGCGCGTCGAGGATCTCCGCGCGGCAGAGCGGCCCGAGCCGAAGCCCGGCCCATACGACGTTCTCGTCCGCATTCGCGCCGCTGCGCTGAATTACCGCGACCACGCGATCATCACAGGGACGTATAGCTACAAACTCGAGCGTCCAACGATTCCGCTATCCGATGGCGCAGGCGAAGTCGTTTCGGTGGGCAGCGCCGTCACGCGCTTCAAGGCCGGCGATCGCGTGATTCCCACGTTTTTCCAGATTTGGATTGACGGCGCGCCTCCCAAGAATCGCGCAGCGCTCGGCGCTCCGCTCGACGGCACTCTCGCCGAATTCCTCTGCCTGCACGAAGACGGATGGGTCACCATGCCGCCGAGCCTTTCGTTCGAAGAGGCCGCCACGATTCCCTGCGCCGGGCCAACAGCATGGAACGGCCTGATGCGCGGCAATCAGCTGAAGCCGGGTGACACGGTGTTGTGCCTCGGCACGGGCGGAGTTTCGATGTTCGCGTTGCAAATCGCGAAGGCGGCCGGGGCGCGCGTCTTCGTCACCTCGTCGAGCGACGACAAAATTGAACGCGCTCGCAAGCTCGGCGCCGCCGGCGGAGTGAACTACAAAACGCATCCCGATTGGGAAAAGGAAGTCCTCGCGCTCACCGGCGGACGAGGCGTCGATTGCGTGATCGAAAACGGCGGCATCGGCACGCTGGCCCGTTCTTTTCAGTGTGTCGCGTGGGGCGGAAAAGTTTCGCTGATTGGCGTGCTCGCCGGGCGCGAAGGCAACGCCAATCCGCACGGCCTCATGTTCAAGCAGGGCAACCTTCACGGCATCGGCGTGGGCAGCCGCGGCAGTCTCGAGCAGGTGATTCAGGCGATCGAAGTGAACCGGATCAAGCCCGTCATCGATCGCGTTTTTCCGTTCGATCGGGCGCCCGAGGCCTTTGCCCTCCAAGCACACGGCAGCTACTTCGGCAAAATCGCAATTACAGTGTGAATCTTTTCGGTATGCCTTCCGTGCCGTCCGCTAAGGATGACTTGGTGTTATCATCCGCGCAACTCGCGCGGTTTCTGCATCGTGCCGCGCGCTGAACGTGGAGGGAACTATGAGACGCACGCGCCGCGATTTTCTTTCGGCGACTGCCGCTGCGATGACGCTATCATCCGCGCTACCCTCGCTCGCGAGCGGCGAAGCCGCTTCAGCGGCTCAGGCGCCGGCGGCGCAGGCTTCCGCTGTCTCGTCGACTTACGCTGCGCCCACCGAAATCAAAGCCATCGACATCATCAATCTCCGCGAGCTCGAACCTGCCGCGCAGAAAGTGATCCCCGCGGGAGGCTTCGGCTACATTTCCAGCGCCGCGGGGGACGAGTGGACCAAGCGCGAGAACGAAGCCGCATTCAAGCGCGTCACGATCGTGCCGCACTACCTCACCGGTTACAAAGATGCCGACCGCTCGACGACTCTGCTCGGCTCAAAAGTTGCGATGCCGATCATCGTCTCGGCGATGGCCCAGCACGGCATGGCTCACGCCACGGCAGAGGTCGGCTCCGCAAAAGGCGCGGGCGAGGCGGGCGCGCTCTACACCGCCGGATCGCTTTCGGACAATACGCTCGAAGAAATCGCGGCCGCCAGCCCGGGGCCGAAATGGTTCCAGATTTATCTGCCCGCCGACCGCGGCATGGCCCGCGAGATTCTGCTTCGCGCCAAGGCCGCCGGCTATCGTGCGATCGTCCTCACGATCGACACGGTCGCCTCGAGCAATCGCGAGACGGACCGCCGCAATCATTTTCGTTCGCCGCTCCCGCTGGGAAATTTCCCCAACCAAAGCGGCGCCTACGCGGCGTCGCCGATCAAACGCGATCTGGATTGGGACGACGTCGAATTCATCCAGAAGACGACCGGGCTGCCTGTGTTGATCAAGGGTGTGATGTCGGCGGAACTTGCCGTCGCTGCTGTCGAGCATGGCTGCGCGGGAATTCAGGTTTCAAATCACGGTGGCCGCCAGCTCGACGACGTCGCCGCCTCGATCACAGTGCTGCCACGAATCGCGGACGCGGTGCACGGCCGCGCGTTGATCATCATCGACGGCGGCATTCGCCGGGGCCAGGACGTCTTCAAGGCTCTCGCTTTTGGCGCGAATGCCGTGGCGATCGGCCGGCCGGTTCTCTACGGTCTTGCGCTCGGCGGCTGGATGGGCGTGCAGACCGTCTTCCAGCATCTCGATGGCGAACTGGAAATGACGATGCGGCTCGCCGGCGCCCGCACGATTTCGGAAGTCTCGCGCCGCTATGTGAACATGCCGGCGTGAAACCTTTCGGCCAGTTCAAGCGTCCGACTACTCAATTGGACTTGATCAGTGTGCATCAGCCCGCGGGCGGCCCACTCCGCCTGCGGGTCCTCCTAATCACAACGCAAAGCTGAATACCCGAGTCGCTTCCCGCCCCACGAGCATCCAACTGGGTGAGGCTCATTCATACATGCGAAAACGCATCATCGTCTTTCTGACGATTGTGCAATCCATTTTGTTCTTCGGGCACTGGTTCGTTTATAAGACCTGGACCGCGTTTCAGCCCGCATCCGCAGCTAACGATTGGCTGCTCGGGGTCGTCTTCGCGCTGCTCTCGATCACATTTTTGACGGCCTCGATCCTCGCGCGGCGTTATAAGAACGCGGTCGTGCGCGCCTACTACACGATCGCGGCGGTCTGGCTCGGGTTTCTTAGCTTCGCGGTGCTCGCGTCCGTTGCGGCTTGGCTCATCCGCGGCTTCTCCGCGCTCTTTCATCTTGGATGGGAGCCGCAAGGCATCGCGATCGCGATGTTGGGCCTGGCTACCGCCGCCACGATTTACGGCCTTCTTAATTCCGCGCACATGCGCGTGCGTCAGGTCACGGTGAAACTCCCGAATCTTCCTGCAACATGGCATGGACGAGTCGCCGCGTTCGTGAGCGACACGCATCTCGGCCATATTCGCGGCTACCGGTTTGCCAATCGCCTCGTCGCCCTTCTTTCCCGCTTTGCCCCGGATATCATTCTGATCGGCGGCGATATGTATGACGGCACCGCTGCCGACGCGCGCCTGCTCGCTTCACCTCTGGAAAGACTCTCGCCGCCTCTGGGCACTTATTTCGTTGCCGGCAATCACGAGGAGTTCGGCGATCACGCCGGTTATCTCGAAGCTGTCCGCGGATCCGGCGTGCGCATTCTGAATAACGAGAAAATTGTCGTGGATGGATTGCAGCTCGTTGGCGTGCATCACCGCGATTCGATTCACCCGGAGCGTTTCCGCGCGATTTTGCGAAGCGCCGGCCTCGACCCCGATACGGCCAGCATTCTTCTGACGCATTCGCCGAATCAGCTGCCCATCGCCGCCGAAGAAAAAATTGGCCTCCAACTTTCGGGACACACGCATGCCGGCCAGTTTTTCCCGTTTACGTGGTTCACCTCGCGCATCTACGGCCCGTTCGTCTACGGGCTGAAGCGCCTCGGAGATCTTCTCGTCTACACATCCTGCGGCGCGGGAACGTGGGGACCTCCCATGCGCGTGGGCACCAGCCCCGAAATTGTCCTGATCAATTTCGAATAAGCTCTCGCGTAGCCCTCGTAACACTTCATTGACATCCCCGCGCCTCAGCCTCGTATAAGATATCCGGTTCGGAAATTGTCAAAGGACAGCAATGGACCGGAAACATTTTCTTTTCGTATCGCTCACCGGACTAATCAGCGACATCGCCTGGCAAGTGTCGAAAGAGGGCCACGACGTCCGCTATTTTATCGGCGACAAAAAGGAACGCGACATCGCCGACGGCTTCGTTCCCAAATCGAAGGATTGGGAGAAAGACGTCGACTGGGCGGACATCATCGTGTTTGACGACACGCTCGGCCAGGGCGAAAAGGCGAAGACGTTGCGCGATCAGGGCAAGAAAGTGATCGGCGGGACGCCGTATACAGATCGACTCGAAGACGATCGCTCGTTCGGCCAGGAGGAACTGAAAAAAGCCGGGGTGAACATCATTCCTTACGCCGACTTCACATCGTTCGACGACGCGATCGATCACGTCACGCAAAATCCCGGGCGATACGTGATCAAGCCCAGCGGCGAAGCGCAAAACGTGAAGCGCCGGTTGTTCGTCGGCGAGGAGGACGATGGCCAGGACGTGATCCGTATGCTGGAGGCGTACAAGAAAGCGCTATCGGAGGAAATCAAAGTTTTTCAGTTGCAGCGGCGCGTCACGGGAGTCGAAGTCGCGGTCGGCGCATTTTTCAACGGAAAAAATTTCGTCTATCCGATCAACGTAAATTTCGAGCACAAGAAGCTTTTTCCCGGTGACATCGGGCCGCCGACCGGCGAAATGGGCACATCGATGTTCTGGAGCGGGCCGAACCAGCTCTTCACGCAGACACTGCTGAAAATGGAATCGGTGCTCGCATCGGAAGGCTACGTCGGCTACATCGATCTGAACTGCATCGTCAACAATCACGGTATCTACCCGCTGGAATTCACGGCCCGTTTCGGCTATCCGACGATCAGCATCCAGCAGGCCGGCATGATCACGCCCATTGGCGAACTTTTCTGGCAGTTGGGGAACGGCGAAGATCCGAAGCTCAAGGCGCGCAGTGGATTTCAGATCGGCGTCCGTATCGTCGTTCCTCCGTTTCCCTTCGATGATGACGAAACATTCGACTCGTTTTCGAAGAACTCGGTGATCGTTTTCAAGAAGCCGCCACAGGATGAGATTCACATCGAGGATGTAAAGCAGGTCAACGGGCAGTGGCTCGTCGCGGGAACCTCCGGCGTGATCCTAATCGTGATCGGTACCGGGCCCACGATGAAGCAAGCTCAAACGCAGGTGTATTCACGCATTAAGAATGTCCTGATTCCGAACATGTACTACCGCACGGACATTGGCGATCGCTGGGTCGAAGATAGCGACCGCCTCCACAACTGGGGCTATCTGCGCCAGTAGTAGCCGCGTTCGAACGGCATGCAGTCGGCAAGTTAAGGGCGCGAACCCCCTCCTTGGGGTGCCGCGCCAACCATTTTAGGAGGACTTTTTGGCTTCTTTGATGCTGTCCACCTTGAGTGAACCGTCGTTGTTCATCATGCCCTTGACGGTTACTTCATGGCCGAGATCGGAATCGGCGTTCACGGAGTCCTGGTTCGTGATCGGGTAGACTTTGCTATCCTTCGAATCGACGAAAACCCACTTTGCGCCGTTCGTTTTCACGCAGGTTTCCGCGCAGGCTTTGTGCGACGCGCTCATGCCTTTCGCGCCGCAGTGGCTGTCGCTGATCCAGCCTGTCCACGACGTATCCGCGGCGGGCGCCGACAGGCTGACGATTGCGAACAGAACGGCGAGAACTCCGAACATGCTGACTGCTCTTTTCATTTGATTCCTCCTCAGAAAAACCCACGAACCAAAACAGCTTGCATATCTAACAGACCTGGCGTAGCGCAATCTGGCTGGGTGATTCTTGAACGTCCGAATGCCTCGATTTGCGGCGCTCGACCGACCTTGGACGAGCGACACGAATTTACTCCAAGGAGAGAACGAGGGCAAGGACAGGCTTGTAAAATCGGCTAGCGCAGATGTAAACCATTCATTTGCAATGTGATAGCGTTCGTGGCGGAGCGGTCCAGCGGCTCGGGATTATCACTGACAGCACGGATTCCCTACCTTTATCATGGGTTTTCGTTGACTTCCTTTCATGCTCGGCTAAACTTCGACTCCAGCGAGACTTACGATAACTCGCCAATTTTCGGCCACCCAAATCAGCGCGGAAAGCACAAAGCTCGGCAGGAACGTTCCACCGAAGGAGGAACGCACGAAGATGGCGACGGTTGCGAAGGCGGCTCCCCAGCCCCAGCCCATTCCGCGCATTGCGCCGCGTGAAGATTTAAACCCATATCGCATCGCGCAAATTCAATTCGATTTGGCGGCGGAATACCTGAAGCTCGATCCGGGCTTGCGTCAAATCTTGCGGACGCCGAAGCGCGTGTTGGAAGTGTCCGTGCCCACGAAGATGGACAACGGGCAGGTGAAAGTTTTCACCGGGTATCGCGTGCAGCACAACGTGGCGCGCGGGCCGGCGAAGGGCGGGATTCGTTATCACCCCAACGTTACGCCGGATGAAGTGAAGGCGCTCGCGACGTGGATGACGTGGAAGTGCGCGGCGGTAAACATTCCCTTCGGTGGCGGCAAGGGCGGAGTGATCTGCGATCCGAAACGGATGAGCAAGGGCGAGCTCGAGCGCATGACTCGAAGATACGCCTCGGAGATTCTCCCGATCATCGGGCCGGAGCAGGACATTCCGGCGCCAGACGTGTACACCGATTCACAAACGATGGCGTGGATCATGGACACATACTCGATGACCAAGGGGTATTCGACGCTGGGCGTGGTGACGGGCAAGCCCGTCTCGATCGGCGGGTCGGAAGGCCGCAAGGAAGCAACCGCGCGCGGATGTTTGGTCGTTACGGAAGAAGCGTGCAAGGTGAAGAAGATTTCGCTGCGCGGCGCGACCGTGGCGATTCAGGGATTTGGCAACGCGGGATCGCTTGTCGCAAAACTTTTTACCGAGAAGAAGGCACGCGTGATCG
>Ga0335078_10004161_pt1 | contig 21459 bp, 17 predicted proteins | sample Lox_Sample_32_FD_206711 | JGI IMG/M metagenome (GOLD analysis project Ga0335078, IMG submission 206711) | Soil microbial communities from Loxahatchee National Wildlife Refuge, Florida, United States - Lox_Sample_3.2 | ecosystem: Environmental > Terrestrial > Soil > Wetlands | place: USA...
GGCTTGCAGTTCGTGCATGGTTCGCCCCTCGACGAGGACGACTATCTGGTGACGGTGCGAGATGCGGTTGAACCTTTGGTAGTAAGTTCGGTGGCGGTGACTTTTTTTGGCCACACTCATCTGCAGGGTTCGTTCGAAACCAACAGCATCCATCTGGAATCTTTTCACCCCGCCTACAAAACCGTTGGGCAAAGTGAAATTGCGGAATTGCGGCTGAAGGACGAGCTTCGTTATCTGATCAATCCCGGTTCCGTGGGACAGCCCCGCGATGGCGACTGGCGGGCTGCATTCGCGGTTTTCGATACGGAAAACCGCGTCGTCACCTTCTGCCGTGTGCCTTACAACCTGAAATCCGCCCAGGACCGAATTCTGGCCGCCCATCTGCCGCAGCGTCTGGCGACCCGTCTGGCGGCGGGCAGGTAGGCCTCGATGAAGCAGATCCGCCGAGCCTCGTTGATCGCTGTTCTGGCTTATTGCTGGGCGAATCCGGCTGCACGGGCGCAACCGATTTCTGCGATTGAGCGCTTTCTACAAACCGCTGTTTCTCCCGATGGTGGCAGCGTGGCGTGGGTGGAAGAAACGCTCGGTGTGGGTGGAGAAGTGACAGGTTCGGCAATCTTCGTCCAGGATTTGAGAGTTCCTGACTCCAAGCCCCGCCGCATTTCTGCCGCGGCGGACGGCAGCCCGGCGGAGGAAGACACCATCGCCTGGACCTCCGACGGCAGGCGACTCGCGTTTCTTTCGGACGCAGGCGGGCGGGAGCAGTCGCAGTTTTACGTTGCCGACGTGGAGGGAAAAGGCATTCGTCAACTCACTCACCTCACTGGTTCCCTGGCGGCTCCTGCGTGGTCGCCCGACGGGACGACTTTGGCTTTCTTGTTCACCGAAAATGCACCGCGAGCCGATCCGCTGATGCCGATGGCGGAGGAAACAGGCATCATTGCGCAAAAGATCTACGAACAGCGCCTCACGGTGGTGGAAGCAAATTCGGGAAAAGTTGCCCAGCTTTCTCCGCCGGACATGTATGTCTACGAATTCGATTGGTCGCCCGATAGCAAGAGCTTTGCGGCCATAGCGGCACATGGCGCGGGAGATGCAAATTGGTATGTAGCGCAGCTGTATACGCTGAGCGCGGAAGGAGGAATTCCGCAGCTGGTCTACAAGCCCAAGTGGCAGATCGCTGTGCCTCGCTGGTCGCCGGAGGGCCAATCCATCGCATTTATCGAAGGCTTAATGAGCGACCAGGGATTTACCGGCGGCGACATCTACACGGTTTCCAAAGACGGAGGGCAGGCCCGCGATATAACTCCCGGGATCGATGTTTCGCCAGCCGGGATTTATTGGCGGGTGCGAAACCAGATTCATTTCACCGCAGATGTCGATGGGAAGGTCGGGATTTTTACGGTCGAACTGGCGAGCGGCAAAACTACATCTCTCTGGACCGGCTCGGGTGCGATCACCGATGGATTCTGGGGTGGCACCGACATTTCGCTCTCCGCCGACGGCCGCACTGCCGCTGCGATCTACGATTCCTGGGAACGTCCTCCGGAAATTTGGGCAGGCGTGGTCGGCAATTGGAAACAAATCACCCATGATAATTCGAACGTCCATGCGGCCTGGGGCGAGATGAAGAGCCTGCACTGGATGAGCGACGGAATGAGGATTCAGGGTTGGCTTATGTACCCCAGGGATTACGACCCGGCACGCCACTATCCCATGGTGGTCGAAGCGCACGGAGGACCAGCGGGAACGCAACATACCGCCTGGCCCGAGGAATTCTTCAATACTCTCGAGCTGTCAAACCGCGGGTATTTTGTGTTCTATCCCAATCCTCGCGGCAGTTTCGGACAGGGCGAGAAGTTCACGCAAGGCAATGTGAAGGATTTTGGTTACGGAGATTTTCGCGACATTATGGCGGGGGTGGACGAAGTTCTAAAAACGGTTCCAGTCGACAGCAATCGCATGGGGATTACCGGTTGGAGTTATGGCGGCTACATGACGATGTGGGCGGTTACCCAAACGCATCGCTTCCGAGCGGCAGTTGCCGGGGCGGGGCTGGCAGATTGGCAAAGCTATTACGGCGAAAATGACATCGATGAGTGGATGATCCCGTACTTTGGCGCCTCGGTATACGACGACCCCGCGATCTACGCTCGCAGCGCACCCATTACCTTCATCAAGAACGTGACGACGCCAACACTGCTGGTGGTGGGCGAGCGCGATGGCGAGTGCCCGGCGGCGCAATCCCGCGAGTTCTGGCACGCGCTCAAGACCCTGGGCGTGGAGACGGAACTGGTGATCTATCCCGGCGAAGGCCATGTTTTCAATCAGCCTGACCATGGACGCGATGTGATGACAAGGCTGATCCAGTGGTTTGACCATTATCTGAACGCCGAAAATTCCCACGCCACCGCTCACTGAGAACTGAAATCTCCGGCCTTCGCCAGTGTAGACTTTTTCCATGCCTGCGAACTTCCAGCAATCGACTCCACAACACTACCTGGTTGCCTATAGCGATGGTGGGGCGCGGGGCAATCCGGGACCCTCCGGTTACGGGGTCGTAATTCAGGATGAAACCGGACGCAAGCTTGCCGCTCTTAGCGAATATCTCGGCCGTCAGACCAACAACTTCGCCGAATACCAGGGGCTGATTGCGGCGCTGGAGTATGCCGTCCAGCATGGCCACAAGGCGCTGAAGGTGGTCAGCGACTCGGAGTTGCTGGTGCGGCAGGTTCAGGGCATCTACAAGGTCAAGAATGCCACGCTTCAGGACTTGCACGCTCGGGCCAAAGAGTTGATCGCCAAGCTGGAGTGGTTCTCCATCGGGCATGTGCTGCGGGGACACAATCAGGAGGCCGATCGCCTGGCCAACGCCGCCATGGACAAAGGCATGGGACGGCGGCCAGATGCAGACACAGCAGTCCCCTCCCGCGCGGAGAGAATCCCCGAGTCAAGCAGAGAGTTCAAGGGTGTTGTGCGCGAAGGAAAGATTGAGCTGCTCGATGGCGCGCTGCCCGATGGCACGCAGGTCCAGGTGCGGGTAAGAAAGTGACAGCTTACGGTACTTTCTCGCTCTCTTCACTGGAGTGTTCGCTCTCATTGCCGCGGGCGTCTACCGCGGTCACCGAGTAAAAGTAGGTGTGGCCGGAGGAGACATCGGAATCGCGGAAGGCCGGCGCCTTGACTGGCGCGGCGTTGATCTTGCGGCTTTGGCCTCCCTCTTCGCGACGATAGACGTTATAGGCCGCCAGGTCGGCGTCGGTATCCGGCGCCCAGGTTAAATCGATAAACAGCTTCTGTCCTACACCGGAGAACACTGCCTGCAGGTTGCTCGGAACGGCGGGGGGGAAGACGTCGTGGGCAAAAACCTTGATGGATGGGGTGTCCGCGCTCTCGAAACGCGTTTCGGGCTTGCCCTCGAAGTGGATAAGACTTACGACCGTCGCCCGGTACAGATAGGTCTTTTCCCACTGGAAGGTGTGATCGAATACAAGGTATGTGCGCAAGGTTCCGAAGGGCAACTCCGCTACCACGGCATCCGCCTGCGTTCCTGGCTCGTGGCGGTACAGGCGGTACAGATAATGCAGATGGGGAGTTTTTTGGCCTTGCGGATTCCCCGTCCAGCTCAGCAGCACGCCATCGGCTGTGGCCTGAGCCTGGAAGTCCGCTGGCGGCGCGGGAGCAACGATGGCGGGGACGGAAACAACGTTGGAGGGTCCGGCGCTGCGTCCGTTCTGGTTGAGGGCAAGAACCGCATAAAAGAACTGAGCTGCCGGATCAGAGCTCAAGAGCGAAGCCGGCACCGAGTCCTTGTAGGTGACTTGCAGAGCAGCCGGAGCTTTCGAGGATTTCGCTGTCTTAGCTGCCGCGGACGAAGTCGGAGGCAGGGGCTGAACTTCTCCGACAAGAACGTCGCATTCGGCTGTCAGTGGATGGGTGCTGCGGCAGACACGGGTGATGCCGGGATGCCGGATTGTCACAAGATCAGTGGTTTTGGTCGGGGTCGACCACGCCAGGTAGACGCTGTCTCCCTTGCGAAAGGCCCGCAGATCACGCACCGGCTGCGGCAGCTGCAGTGACGGCGGCTTGGGGATGCCCGGCACACCGCAGGAGGTCACACCGGCTACCAGCACGGCGGACAGCGCACAGCCGAGGTAACTTGCCAGCTTCATGGGGGTGAGAAAAGCCAGCCTAACATGCGGAAGGAGTCGCGGCTATGCACGGAGGTTACCCAACCAGTTCCTTGGCCGCTTCGCGGAATACGCGGGAGTGGTGATCGATGTCTTCTGCACTGGTCGCCGGGGACATCAAAGCCATGTTGTGGAAAGGCGTCAGCAGGATGCCGCGGTTCATGCAATAAAGATGCAGGAAACGCTCCAGTGCAAAGTCCATGGCATGGTGCGCCTCGGCGCCATTCTTTACGGGCCTGCCGACAAACAGATACTCGGCTCTGCATCCCAGGCGGGTGACGTGCCAGGGCAGACCGAACTCCGCGATGGCCTGTTGCACTCCGTCCGTCCAGCGCTCAGCCATAGGGATCATACGGTCGAAGGCCGATTGCGTCAGCACCTCAGTCAGAGTGGCCCGCATTGCGGCCAAAGACAGCGCATTGCCCGCCAGGGTACCGCCGATTCCGCCGACGTCGCAGTCTTCGAGATTGTCGTCGGCAGAGATGAGGCTGGCCACGGTCGCTGTGAAGCCGTAGGCGGCGCCTGGAACGCCTCCGCCAATCGGTTTCCCGAAGACCAGAACGTCGGGATCGAGATTCTCGGCGCGGGTGTAGCCGCCTGGTCCAACGCAGATGGTGTGGGTCTCATCGATGACCAGCAGCGTCCCGTACTTGCGAGTGAGCTCGCGCATGCCAGCATGAAAGCCGGGTTCGGGATGGACGATGCCGACGTTGGTCAGAGCTGGCTCGGCCAGCACGCAGGCCACATCGCGGGGTAGCAAAGCTTTTTCGAGTCCGCGCAGATCGTTGAACTCGACTACTTTCGTCGTGACCGAGGGATCGACTGGGGGCCCGACATTGCCGCGCCGGGCACTGGCGCTGCCATCTTCATGCAGCGTGATGAAGCTCTCATCTACTGTGCCGTGATAGCACCAATTGAAAACCAGGATTTTGGGACGCCTGGTAATCTTGCGAGCCAGCCGAATGGAAAACCGGTTAGCGTCGGTGGCGGTGAGGGCAAATTGCCAGAACGGCAGGTGAAAGCGTCTCTGCAGTTCCTCGCCGACGAATGCGGCATCCTCGACTGGAAGCATCAAGGTAATGCCCCGCCGTGCCTGCTCCTCGACGGCTTTCACCGTCGCCGACGGGGAGTGGCCGGTCATGGCGCCGGTGTCGCCAAGGCAAAGATCGACGTAGCGGTGGCCGTCGACGTCGACAAAATGTGCGCCCTTGGCTTCCCGCACAAACGGCGGAAAGGCGCCGGCCCACTTGCGCATCCAGTTCATGGGAACCCCGGCGAGAAGAGATTTGCCAGCTCTCTCAAACAAAGCCCTGGATTTTGGATGGTCGTCGACAAAGCGCTCTTGCTCGCGCTGCATGAGGGATGCAAGACGGCTGCGATCGATGGTCATGGGAATCGGGAAAGAGTGTAACAAGAAATGCGGAATGCTAACCTTGGAAGCGATGGAACGCCGCTCGCTTGCCGAATATCTGCCGGATTTCCTGCGCTGGGGAAGGGAAATCGCATATGTGCAGCGGGCCGGCTATCGGACGGTTCGCTGGTCTTATCAGCAAGTGGCCGAGGTGGCATTTCAGTTTGCGCGGGAGTTGGAAGCACGCAGCATCGGCAAAGGGGAGCGGTTGTTGCTGTGGGGACCGAACTCGGCCGAGTGGGTTGCGGTGTTTCTGGGATGCGCGCTGCGAGGAGTTGTGGTGGTTCCCATCGACGAGGGCGCAGCGGCAGAATTTGCCTTGAAAGTGCATCAGCAGGTCGGGGCGCGCTTGCTGGTATGCTCCCGCGAGCACGCGCAGCCGGGACTCGCCATTTTGCAACTGGAAGAGCTGGCGTCGGTACGGTCGCGACATTCCACTGCTGCCTATCCTGGGGAACAGATTGCACCTTCGGATCCATTGCAAATCGTCTTTACCTCCGGCACTACTGGTGAGCCCAAGGGCGTTGTCATCACCCACGGCAACGTTCTGGCTAACGTGGCGCCCCTGGAAGTTGAGATTCAGAAGTACCGCAGGTACGAGAGATTGGTTCATCCCGTGCGCTTCTTGAATCTGCTGCCGCTGAGTCACGTCTTCGGGCAGTTCCTGGCAATTTTCCTGCCTCAGCTCATGGGTGGAACGGTAGTTTTTCAGAGCAGCCTGAAACCAGCCGATATCGTCAGCACCATTCGACGCGAGCGCGTTTCAGTTCTGGTTACCGTTCCCCGGGTGTTGCAATCGCTGAAGGAAAAAATCGAACGCGACCTTGAAAGCCAGGGCCGGTCGACAAAATTCCGTGAAGCGTTTACCTGGGCGAAAGACAGGCACTTTCTCCGTCGTTGGTGGTTCTTCCGCCGTATCCGACGCCAGTTTGGCTGGAAATTCTGGGCCTTTATTTCGGGAGGAGCCGCCCTGGATTCATCCACGGAAGAGTTCTGGGACCGGCTGGGTTACGCCGTCATACAAGGCTACGGCCTCACCGAGACCACCTCGCTGATCAGCGTGAATCATCCTTTCCGCCTGGGAAAAGGATCGATCGGAAAAGTGTTGAAAGGCCGCGAAGTCAAACTGGCGGACGACGGGGAGATTCTAGTGCGCGGCAGCGGAGTCGCGGTCGGTTACTGGAATGGTGAAGAGCTGCGGCCGGTGACGGACCAGGAAGGCTGGTATCGAACTGGAGACGTTGGGCAACTGGATGACGCGGGGAACCTGTATTTCAAAGGCAGAAAGAAGAACGTCATCGTCACCGCGGCGGGAATGAATGTGTATCCCGAGGATTTGGAAGCGGCACTTCGCGGGCAACCTGAAGTGAAGGACGCGGTTGTCATCGGCCTGCCCCGCGAGAGGAATGACGAAGCCTGCGCGGTGGTGATTCTGCGTGACGGCGGCAGCGATGCTGAAGCCGTCGTAAAGCGAGCCAATGATTCTTTGGCGCAATATCAGCGAATGAATCGATGGGCAGTGTGGCCGGAAAAGGATTTTCCGCGAACTTCTACCCTAAAGCCTCGCAAGAATGTGATTGCACAAACTCTGCAGGCACAGTTGGCGAAGGGTTCGAGGGACGCTGTTGAGTCCAGCCCGCTGGCAGATCTGGTCGGACGAATCACCGGCAATCCGGTTGCCGGCTTCAACTCCAGTGCAAGCCTCGAAACCGACCTGAACCTGTCTTCGCTGGACCGGGTCGAGCTGCTGGGCGCGCTCGAAGACCGCTACCAGATTGAACTGTCAGAAACGGGATTTGCGGGTATAAATACGGTTGGCGATCTGGAACACCTGCTGCGGGGAGTTACTCCCGCCCCTCGGCGCTATCACTATCCACACTGGGTGCAGTCCTGGCCCATCTCCTGCGTGCGGCTGGCAGCGCACTACCTTCTGCTGCGTCCGGCGGTCTTTCTGCTGGGGTGGCCTCGAGTACAGGGTCGAGAGAAGCTCGCGGGACTTCGCGGACCTGCACTGGTGATCTGCAATCACATCGACGATGTAGATCCTGGTTTTGTCTTAACTGCCTTGCCGGCCCGGTTCCGCCATAAGCTGGCCATCGCCACCGGAGGCGAGGCGCTCGAGATGTTGCGCACTCCGCCGCTCCAGCGCGACGCGCTAGCACGCGCCTACGACCGAGTGAAGTGGATCCTGGGGGTGTCCCTGCTCAATCTGTTTCCCTTGCCGCGGGAGGCGGGTTTTCGCGAGAGTTTCACCTATGCGGGAGAATGCGTCGACCGGGGCTACAACGTGCTGGTGTTCCCCGAAGGACATCACACCACCACCGGGAAAATGCTCCCCTTTCGGGCCGGGGTGGGACTGCTGGCAAACAACCTGAAGGTCCCAATTGTGCCCATGCGCATCGACGGATTATTCGAGCGCAAACAGGCGGGGAAGAAGTTTGCCTGGCCTGGGCAGATCAAAGTGGTGATCGGAGATCCGGTTTGGTTTTCATCGGATTGCGATCCCCAGTGGATCGCGAAGGAGTTACAAAGCAAAGTGGAGAAACTGTAAACCGCTACGCACTGGCCGATTGGGCCACTTCCTCGGGGCCCAGGGTGGTAGTCTGGGTCGCGCGCAGTTTTTCTGCTGAAAGATCGGAAATCGCAAGATCTTCTTCAACCGGAAGCACGCCCACAGCGCGATTCCGGCCTCCTTGCTTGGCCGCGTAGAGGGCCCGATCGGCGAGCTCCACTACGACTTCGTAGCGCACCGCATCCGGGGCGCCGCAGAACCATGGAAATGCGGCCCATCCGATAGAACAGGTGCGACGCAAAGGTTCCGGCACATTCTTGAGCGGGAATGGATTTCTCCCGATGGCCCGAAGAACGCGAGAAGCCAGGGTAGCCGCGTCCGAGCGTTCGGTATAGCGTGAGACCACAAGAAATTCTTCTCCACCCCAACGGACCAAGACGTCGGACATGCGGATCGCGGACTGGATTCGGCGGGTCATCTCCGCCAGCAGTTCATCGCCAGCGACGTGGCCGTACATGTCGTTTACTTCCTTAAAATGGTCCACATCAATGATGTAAAAGACCAGATCGCGATTGCGTCCGCGCAGATTGCCCTTCTCCGATTGGAAGGAACGGATGGCCTGCTGGACGTCCCCTTCCACCGTGACCTGGAAGAAGCGCCGGTTGCGGGCACCGGTAAGAGGATCGGTGAGCGAGGCATCGCGCAGCTCCTGGTTGACTTTTTCCAGCTCTGCGCTGCGCTCGGCGACGGCTCTCTCCAGTCGCAGCCGGTCCTTCTCCAGGGCATAGGTACGCAGGTGCAAGATGCCATACAGAATCGCGCCCAAAAGAACGAACCAGAGATCGCGCGCCCACCAACGCTGCCACCAGGCAGGAAGCACGCGGAAAGAGAAGAGCGCCGACCTGCCGGGTGTGGCAATCCCGGAAACGCAGGAGACTTGCAACGAATAATCGCCGGGGGCCAGAGCGGCGTAGTGAATTTCTCGGGACAGGGTTTCGGTAAATCCGCTCTCCAAACCTTCAAGTCGGTACCGACAACGCAGGTCGGCGGGATCGCGATACGAGAGCGCGGCAAATTCCGCGTGCAGCGTATTCTGTTGGTGGTTGGCTTCGGGCTCGATCTCGAAAAGGTGTTCCTGTCCACCCAGTTGCGCCGAAGTTATAACCACATTGAAAGGAGCAGGCAGGAGCGCGGCTTCGGCATACTGGTCGAAGCGGCCTAATCCGCCACTGGTTCCGAAAAGGATGGCTCCGTCCCGGTCAGCATAAAATCCCCCTTCACTTTGATCGTTCCAGATCAAACCGTCATCGTGACGGTAGCGCCGAACGCTTCCATCTGGAGCAATGCGAGCGAGTCCTTGTGATCCGCCGGCCCAGATTCCACCGGCAGTGTCCAGGCCGAGCATGAACACCTCGTCGGAGGTTAAACCTTCTGTCCGACCAAAGTGTTTGACCTCGGGGAGTCCGGCTTGTAACCGAAAACGAGTGACGCCAGGGGCATCAGCATAGCGAACCCAGGCTTCGTTCGCGCTGACGGCCAGAGCCTGGGTCAAGGCGGAGGAAAGCAGCCCGTCTTTGGTGCTGAAGTGCGACCACGTCTTGCCATCGAAGCGGCTCAAACCATCCTGCCCGCCGGTCCAGAGCACACCGTCGCTGGAAAGGCCAAAGGTGCTCACGTTGTTGACGATCTCGCGTGGGGCGGGAATGTTTTCAAATGCAGTGGATGCCGAGGAGCGCAGCGCCTTGAGGCAACGGGGCCCGGCGATCCAGAGTCGTCCATCGGGACCCGGACCCAGACTGTCCAAATCGAGGTGCGGCAAGAGTACTTTGCGGGGCTGCAGGTTTTCCGGATCAAAGCGTGTGAGTCCGCCAGGATGACACAAGACCCAAATCGCGCCATCCGGCGCCAGCGCCAGTTGCCGGGGTGTGGACCCATTCAGGCCATCCGCCTCGCGCCAGACCCGGAAGCGACCGCGATTGCCGTCCCACATGGCGAGACCGGTATTGGTGCCCACCCAAAGGCGTTGCTGCCGGTCGCGCAGCGCTGCCCATACTACGTTGTCGGGCAATCCTTCCGCATCGGTCCAGCCCGACCACGTGCCTTGCCCCTCCCAGCGCTGAATTCCATTCCCGCCCAGTCCGAGCCAGTAGGTGCCCTCCCGGTCTTCCATGGCGGAGAAGACGGCGTTGGTGGCTATACCGCGTTTCTTGTCGACCACGTCCCAGGAATCGCCGTGGTGCAAGAACAGGCCTGCGATGGTGGGAATGAGGAGCCGGCCGCGGCGATCGAGCGAAGGCGAGCCGACATCATTCGCAGGAGGCAGGTTGGGCGCGTCCGGTACAAATTGATCCGATCCCGGGTCAAGGCGCACCAGGTGGCGCGTGGTGCGCAACCACAACCGCCGCCTTCTGTCCTGCAGGAGAGCTACCAACGACTCTCTGGGAATTCCCTTCTGGGCCTGGAGGAAGTGAGGGCGAATGTCATCGTCCAGCCAGCCGAGGCGGCCGCGCAGGCTAAACCAGATTTTGTTGTCCTTGGCGGCATACACCAGCTCAACTTGCTGGCCCGGGAAAATCTGTTGTTTGGCGGTCAGCGAAAACGACGTCCCATCCTCAACCGCCAGCATCCAGAGTCCGTTGTTGGTAGCCAGGTAGAGGCGGTGGTGCCGGAGCGCGATCGCCTGGTACGAGGCAAGAAAGCGGACGCCTGCCGGAAGCGCGACGGGCGAGAATCGCGCGCCCGTGAACAGCGCCAATTCCCGCCGAGATGCTACCCAGATTCGGCCGTCGTCATCCTGTTCGATGCGCTCGACCACCCCACCGGGAGCGCCCTTCTCCGGCCCAAACCTCAGCACCCGGGACCCGTCGTAGCGCAACAAGCCGCTCATACTGGCAATCCAGATGAAACCGTCGTGATCCTGGAACAAATAGACCGGGGTGATGGTGCCAATCCCAAGGTCGTCACCAACCTTCTGGAAAACGTAGCGGGCGTGATCGGGCAATGGCAGGTCGGAGGAGTACGAGCGGGACGGCTGCAGAACAGCCGCCAGCCAAATCACGGCAAGCAGCACGACCTTACAGGTTCGGACGTTGCTAACGTTCATCTGGTGCCGGATGTAGCCCTTTGCGGCTGGATACTGGTTGTCAGCGGCCCCAAGGACCTAATCTTGAGGGGAAGTGAGGCTCTCCGTTTCCCGGTGGATCGTGCGAGCCATTTGGGCGCGGGGCTCACCCAACCCTGAGTTTATGGTCCCGGAAGTACATCTCGTAGATGACGCGAAGACATGTACTGCCGGTTCGCGAGGCTTCCCGGGCCAGATTTGGGATGAACGAGTGGAACTGCTAGACTCGCTTTCCATGGCCGCGGCTTAGAACCGCCGAGGTGAGAAACATGCCCAGGACCTCGCCGTCAACTTTCTCTTTGGCAGAAGGGCTGCTGACCGCCTTCGACACCAATGACCGTATCAATCAGTACATGCTGGAAAACCTTCCGGACGAAGCCTGGCGGGCTGATCCTGCCGGCGGCAGGGGCAGGACCATCGCCGCGATCGTCGCCCACATCCACAACGTCCGCGTCATGTGGCTCAAGGCGTCCGCGAAGGGCAGCAGGATTCCTGAGCAACTGGATCGGGGCAGCGTTACCCCGGCTCTGGCCAGAAAGGCGCTTGACGAGAGCCGCGGAGCGATACGTGCGGTCCTGGAATCCGCCATGAAGGCGGACGGCAGAGTAAAGGGCTTTCGTCCTGACGTCGCCGGATTCTTCGGTTACCTGATCGCCCACGACGCGCATCATCGCGGGCAAATCTGCATGCTGGCACGGCAGGTCGGCCATCCACTCTCGCAGAAGGCGATGTTCGGCATGTGGGAGTGGGGGACAAGAGGGAAGACGTAGATTTCTCGGTCGATGCGAAAAACCATTCTGCTCTATAACCCGCTCTCCGGCACAAGGCATAGCCGTCGCCAGGCAGATATCGGAGCGGCCCTGGCTGTCTTGAAGGGGGCGGGAGTCGAAGCTTACACCATAGCTACACGAGGGCTCGATGGCACGGCAGAGCAGGTGAGAGACGCCATTGCCGAAGGATGCGATACCGTCTTCGCCTGCGGTGGGGATGGTACCATCCACGACGTGCTGCAGGCACTGGTAGGAACGAATGTCGCATTGGGAATCATTCCCCTGGGAACCGCGAACTCTTTGGCTCACGACCTTGGCCTGCCATTGTCCCCGGCCCTGGCTGCCCAGGCCGCTTTGTCCGCTGGACCCCGGCGCATTGCCGTCGGCCAGGTGGAATACCAGGACTTTGAGGGCGAAGTCCATTCCCGATATTTCACCGTCACAGTGGGAGTCGGGGTCGATGCTCACTTATTTTACAAATTGAACCCTGGGGCGAAGCGTCGGCTGGGGATGGCCGCCTATTATGTGAAAGCGACCCGATTGTGGCTGACCCACAGGATGGAGCATTTCGCGGTCGAGCTTCTGAAAACTGGCCAGGTGAGGCAAGCCGAAGTTTCGCAATTGTTGGCTGTGCGTATTCAGAACTTCGGCGGGGTATTGCGGGAACTGGCGCCGGGGGCATCACTGGAGCGGGATGATTTTCGTCTGGTCCTGTTTCACACCCGCAGCCGTATGGCCTATTTGATGTACATCCTGCGGGGGCTGCTGGGGACGAGGTGGAGGGTTCCGGGGATTGAATTGGTACACAGCACCGGTGTTGCCTGCCGTCCATTGATCCGAGGCTCGTCGGCAAATTCGCGCATTCTGGTTGAGGCGGATGGAGAGCTGTTGGGAACGTTGCCCGCGGAGATCCGTGTGGCGCCGGACGCGTTGAGCTTGCTGGTCCCCGATTTGCATCAATAATCGTGCGGATCACATCTAAGAGCTTGTTAACGAGCCGAAGGCTCCTCAAGAATATTTGTCGTTTCGAGAAATGACAGTGAGGTGGGATGTGCAGTATTCGGTTCTGAGAGCTGCAGATCCCTCGCACTGTTTTTTTGGATGACAATACAAACCATTCACTGACTTTTGGAACCCATCACCCATTTTCTGACCGGCGCGTGCCTGGGCCGGGCCGGCTTGAACCGCAAGACAGCGCTGGCCACGGCCACGCTCACGCTGGCGGCGGAAGCCCCCGATCTCGATGTGCTGGGAGAGATCAAGGGCCCAGTATTCGGTTTCGCCCACCATCGCGGCTTCACGCACTCTTTCCTGGGAATCGCGTTGGTGTCAGCGGCGGTGGTTGGTTTCATTTACGGCATATGGCGATTACGGGGGCGCAAGATCAAGGACCCCAACCTGCCGCCTCGGTGGGGATTACTTTTTGGCTTTGCCTACCTGGCCGGCCTGAGCCATATCCTGCTTGATTTCACGAATAACTACGGAGTGCGTCCGTTCTGGCCATTTTCCGAACGATGGTATTCGTGGGACATCGTCTTCATCGCCGAGCCCGTGATGTGGATTCTGCTAATTGGAGGCCTCGTGGTGCCTGCGTTCTTCCATATGGTGAATCAGGACATCGGAGCACGGCGGCGGGCTCCCTACGGTCGGGTGGGAGCGACGATAGCGCTGTTCGGTGTGGTTGCGCTTTGGGGAGTACGCGACTTCGAGCACCGGCGTGCGGTGAGCGCGCTGGAGGCTCGCCAATATGAAAACGCCAATCCGGTGCGCGTCTCTGCCTATCCCTATTGGTGGAGTCCCTTCCGCTGGCACGGCGTGGTGGAGACGCAGGATTTTTTCGCTGCCACGACGGTGGACTCGTTGACCCCGGAAGTTGACCCTGAAGGCGAAATGCAGATCATCTATAAGCCCGAGGAAACGCCAGTGACCCTGGCGGCGAAGAAATCCTACCTGGGCCGGGTTTATCTTGACTGGGCGCAATACCCCGTCACCGAAACCGAGCCTCTCGACAACGGCCGCGGGTTCATTGTGAGCTTCAAGGATCTGCGCTTTGATTACCCCGAGCGTCGGAGTGTGCTTTCGGCTAGTGTGGAGCTGGATCGGAATCTGAAAGTGATCGAGATCGATTTCGGAACCCGCCGCCAGAGTGCACCGGATTGAGGATCAGCGATGAAGACCGAGGAAAAAAAGCGGCTATCAGTGGTTCTACGAGCGACTCATCTTGGAACACCGAGACGTGCCGCATTGGCAGAAACTGCTCGATCGGCTTCTGGAAGACAAAGAGATGCTCGCCGGCGTGCAGCTGAAGTTTCACAATCTGTACCAACAGTTGGACCGCTCCCCAAATCCGTCGGAGATTCTCGAGACATTTCTGGCGGGATTGCCAAAACCGAAGGCCCATTAGTGGTTCAGAGCAAACATTTGTGCGGCCCACGCCAGATCCCTCGCCCCGCTGGTGAATGCGCGGGGCCTCGGGATGACCGGATGGAGACGAGCCAGACGGTTGTCGAAACCGCTCAAACTCCGGTAAAATCTATATCTTGCACATCAAGTTCTGAACTTATCTGGAGCAGTCCATGGCACAAGTCTGTGATGTTTGCGGCAAGAAGCCGCACTTCGGCAATACCATCAGCCACGCCCACAACGTCTCCCGCAGGCGCTGGAACGTCAACCTGCGGCCGGTGCGCGCCAAGGTGAAGGGGGCCACCAAGCGGATTCGGGTCTGCACCTCCTGCCTGCGCAGCGGGAAAGTGGTCAAGGCCTAAGAAACCAGCTACAGAGGGCGCGGGGTTTCACGGAACCAACTCTTTCGGTGTCCTTCTGTGTTCTGTGTGGTTTACGCTACTTCACGCTCAACAGCCGCACATCAAAAATCAGAGTTGCGTTGGCGGGAATCACTCCCGGGTACCCCTTGGCGCCGTAGGCAAGTTCGGGTGGAATCCGCAGCTGGCGCTTGCCGCCGACCTTCATCCCGAGGATGCCTTCGTTCCAGCCTTTGATCACCGGTGCGCTGCCCAGGGGTTCCACGGTAAACGGCTGACCACCTAAGGAACTATCGAACTTCTTGCCGGTCGTGAGCCATCCCGTGTAATGAACCGTGACCGACTGCCCCGCTGTGGCGGTGGCGCCTGTTCCGACTTTGATGTCCCAATACTGCAGGCCGTCGGCAGTCTTAAATCCCTCGCCGGTAACTTTCGTCGGCCCGGTGGCGACCGGCTTGCGCGCTTGTGTTTGAGTCCACGCCACGGCGGTCAAGGTGAGAATGAAAACCGTTAATATGCGCTTTTGCATCTGTGCACCTCCAAATTTTATGCGAGCGCGATGACATCTATTTCCACCAGCACATCTCTCGGCAGCCGCGCGACCTCGACGGTCGACCGAGCCGGCGGCGAGGCAGAGAAATATTTTCCGTAAACTTCATTCATCGCGCCGAAATCGCCTATGTTCTTCAGAAAGACCGTGGTGCGCACGGCTTTCTCCAGGCCGGTGCCGGCGGCATTCAGGATCGCCGCGAGATTCTTGAGCACGCGATCGGTTTGGGCGGCGACATCTCCCGGGATGACCTGCTGGGTGGCAGGATCGATTGCCACTTGTCCGGAGACAAAAACAAATCCATTCGCCCGAATCGCTTGCGAATACGGTCCGATGGCCCGCGGGCCGTTTTCGGTTGCAACAACATCGCGCATGGAAAGCCTCCCCAAACCCCTTCGCCGCCGATTAACGCAGACGGGGCTGATGAAGTCAAATCTTGTGCTAACGACTAACGGCCAGTGACCATGGGCTAAACTTTCTGCAATCGTTGGACATCGTGCACGCCGGGAATTTTCCTTACCCCGTTGATGATGTTTTCCAGATGCTTCAGGTCGGCGATGTCAAGAATCACGTCAATGTTCCCCTGACCGTTATAGGTCCGGGCCTCGACATTGCGGATATTCGTCTTGCTGTCGCTGATCACGGATGTGATCTGCTTCAACATACCGAAACGGTCGTCGCAGAAGACGGTGATCTTTACCGGGTAAGAAGTCGGGACCGACTCGTCGCTCGCCCATTCGACATCGATCCTGCGCTCCGGTTCATACAACAGGTTGACCACATTCGGGCAGCTCACAGTGTGCACTGCCACGCCCTTGCCCCGAGTCACGTAACCCACGATAGATTCGCCGCGAATCGGATTACAGCAGCGGGCGCGATAGACCAGCAGGTCTCCTTGGCCTTTGACCCGAATGGCATTGTTGCCATGGTCCCCGCCAAAAACGCGCCGCACGACGCTGGCCAGGCCCGAGGTATCGCCATAGGTCGCAACTTCGGGGACTTCGCCCGCCGCGGGCGAGAGACGCGCTAACACCTGCCGGGCAGAGTACTTGCCGTATCCGATGCCCGCCATCAGGTCATCAGGCTGGCCGAGTCCGTAGTCGGACGCGATCTTACGTAATTCTTCTTCTTTAATCTCTTTCAGAGCTACGCGGTATTTACGCGCCTCTTTTTCAATCAGCTTGCGTCCGATTTCGATGGCCCGCTCGCGCTGATGAATATTGAGCCAGTGCTTGATCTTGTTGCGTGCACGAGACGACTTGACCAGAGCCAGCCAGTCGCGACTCGGCTTGTGCCCGGGCTGAGTGAGAATTTCTACGATATCGCCGCTATGCAATTTATGCCGCAGGGGCACCATGCGGCCGTTCACTTTGGCTCCGACACAACTGTGTCCGACTTCGGTGTGAATGGTGTACGCGAAATCGATAGGAGTGGACTCGCGCGGCAGCACCACGACCTTGCCCTTGGGCGTGAAGGTGTAGACCTCCTCGGGATAAAGATCGATTTTGAGAGTGGAAAGGAACTCGTTAGGGTCAGAAACGTCGCGCTGCCACTCGACCACCTGCCGCAGCCAGGCCAGACGCTGTTCATCCTGGGCGGAAACCGGACCGTCTTTGTATTTCCAGTGGGCCGCGATACCCTCCTCGGCCATGCGATGCATCTCTTCGGTGCGGATTTGCAGCTCAAACGGCGTCCCGTCCTCGGTGATGACAGAGGTATGCAGGGACTGGTAGAAATTCGGCCGGGGCATAGCGATGAAGTCTTTAATGCGCCCCGGCACGGGTCGCCAGAGGTTGTGGATGATCCCCAGCACGGCGTAACAATCCTGCAGCGATTGGGTGATCACCCGCATGGCATAGAGGTCGTACACCTGCTCGACGTTGATCTTCTGCCGGACCAGTTTCTTGTGAATGCTGAACAAACGCTTGATCCGGCTTTCCACCCGCGCCGTAATCCCCGCTTCTTTCAGCTTGTCACGGAGAACCTGTTCCACGCGCGCCAGAAATTGTTCACCTTTCTTGCGGCGCGCTTCCACGGCGTCGTGCACCTGCTGATAGGTAATCGGATCGATATAGCGGAATCCCAGATCTTCCAGTTCGCCGCGAATCTTGCCCATGCCCAGGCGGTGGGCGATGGGACCGTAGATTTCCAGTGTCTCTTTGGCGATTTTCTGCTGCCGTTCCGGTGGCAAGTGTTCGAGGGTGCGCATGTTGTGCAGGCGATCAGCCAGCTTGATCAGCACCACGCGGATATCATCCACCATGGCCAGCATCATCTTGCGAAGGTTTTCCGCCTGCTGTTCTTCGCGCGTAGCGAAATCGATTTGGCTGATCTTGGTGACGCCTTCGACGATGTGAGCTACCTGCTCGCCGAACTCCTTGCGGATATCCACCACCGTGACCGAGGTGTCCTCGACGGAATCGTGCAGCAGCCCGGCAGCAATGGCTACTGGATCCATCTTCATTTCTGCCAAAACCAGTGCAACCCCAAGAGGATGAACGAGGTAGGGTTCGCCGGAGGCACGGAGCTGGCCGGCGTGATGGATCTGGGAAAATTCGTAGGCTTTCCGCACCAGCTCGAGGTCATCGCTGGGACGGTTGGCGCGCATGGTGCGCAGCAGCTCACGGAACTTGGTGACCGTGAGCGCGGTAGTCGCGATCTGTTCGCGCAAGGTCGCCATGACGGATTATAGCGCGGAGAGGGAGGTTCAGACCCGCCCAATGAGGCGCTCTTCGCCTCGATTATAGCTCCAGCCGCGGAACCCAAGCGGTCCTGCGCAAATGATTTACGACACACTGGTTACAAGTTACCTGAGGGGGCAATGTCGCAGGTAATTTGATGGCTTGACCGCCCCGGCATAGCCTCTGCCCATGGGTTTCAAGCCTGTTTCGGTAGGGCGCTGGCTGCTCGTGCTGGCAGTTTTTACTTCGGCTCTGATGGCCGACGCCAGGGCGCAACAAACCACTCTGCCGTTTACCTCGGGGGATCAACTTCCGATTCCCGGCAGGCCCGTGCCGGCCGACCACTCCAATCTCTCGGAGCACAATATCGAGTGGCTGCAGACCCAGCCGCCTCAGGTGCAGATGGAATTCTTGCTTTCCGAGGCCATCAATCATGACCACGGCGCGACCGACTGGATCAACAAGCTGGTCGGGGATTGGCGCGGAAAGCTCAAGCCGACCCAGAAGTTTCAAGACTTGCAGGATACCGCGCTCTACTCCAATGATCTGCGGGTCAGAGCGGCGGCGATTGAGATCAATCTAGCCGTCTACAATCTCGCGAAGAAGGAGGAGACGGCAGACCATCTGATTCAAGCCGGTGAAGCTCGCGCCGGCAACCGGCCCTTCGCCGCCTGGGAATTGGGCATGCTGGCCAGCCGTGGCATCGAGGCTGAGCGCATCCATGAGGTGTTGCAGGGCTACCTGCACCAGCCTGAGGAGCAGACTCGTTTCTGGGCGGTCGAGGGACTGGCACACCTCGGCACGGATGAAACCATCAAAGATTTTCTCGAAGTGTTCCGGAGTGACGCCTCGATGGAGGTTCGGGAGCGTGCAGGGTGCAGCCTGGCGAAATCAGGGATGTTAACCCGCGAGCAACGCATGAAAGCAGTGCCCGGGCTCATCGAGCTTTCAGAAGATGAATCACTGAACGGCACCACTCGCAATTGGGTCTTCCAGGCGTTACGCGAGATCACCAACGTATCGCTACCCAACGATACGAAAACCTGGAGAAGCTGGTACGAACAATACGGCGCGAACAAGATCCAGGAATTCCAGCAGGGCGACAAGTGGTCGGTGCTGGGGAACAGTTAACGCCAACCGATTCGGTCCGGACGTTTTCGTCAGGGGACCAAGCGCAGTTCGGCAGGCTTCTGATAAATTGAGCCCTGTGGCTCCTGCTCTCCGCAAAGTGTTAGTCAGCGGGTCCTCCGGACTAGTCGGCTCCGCGCTGGTCCCCGCCTTAACCAGTGGCGGCTATGAAGTCACGCGATTGGTTCGCAGCGGTTCTTCTGGTCAAGGCCGGCTGGCGTGGGACCCAACTACGCCGCTTGCACCCGCCACCCTTTCTGGCTTCGATGCCCTCGTTCACCTTGCAGGAGAGTCCATCGTTGGCCGTTGGACCGAGGAGAAGAAACGCCGCATTGTGGACAGCCGTGTCCTGCCCACCAGGTATCTGGCGGAAGCAGCGGCAAAGACGTTGCCGTCTCTACGGGTATTTATCTGCGCCTCCGCCATCGGCTACTACGGCGACCGTGGCGACGAGATTCTGCGTGAAGACTCTAGCCCCGGCGCGCGATTCAGCTCAGAGCTCTGCGTGCAATGGGAGAGCGCTTGTAAGGCCACCGTCGCTGCGGGGATTCGCACTGTCAATCTGCGCCTGGGAATCGTGCTGAGTTCGACGGGAGGGGCGCTGAAGAGAATGTTGCCTCCGTTCCGCCTGGGCGTCGGCGGGAACATGGGAAGTGGACGCCAGTGGATGAGCTGGGTTGACCTGGACGATGTAACCGCCGCGATCGTCCATATCCTGAAAACCGAATCGCTGCACGGACCTGTGAATATGACTGCACCGAACCCCGTCACGAACGCCGTGTTCACCAAGACCCTGGCGTCGGTGTTGTCACGTCCGGCAGTTTTTCCTATGCCCGAGTTCGCTGCCCGTCTGCTCTTTGGCCAGATGGCGGAGGAACTCCTGCTGGCCAGCCAACGCGTTGAGCCCGCCAAGCTCTTGGCCGGCGGCTACAAGTTCCTGCGGGCTGACCTCCAACAGTCGTTACAGGCTATTCTGCGGAAGTAACGTCACACCATCCAGTGATGTGGGTCACAGAGGGCGGTAGTTTCTCCTGCGAAGCTTCCCGAAAGAGAGGTTCTTATGAAAATGAAGGTCACACTCGTTGTTGTTTTGTCGGCTACTCTCTGCATGGCGCAGAAGCTCACGCAGACGAAGCCCGCTCCTCCCGACACAGCGAGCGCTTCCGTCCCCCAGGACGCGAAGAAAGCGGATTGCCCCTGCTGTCAGAATATGTCGAACGGCAACGGCGCCAAGTCATGTTGCCAACATGATGCAGCTAACAAGAGCAAGAAGGAAACGGTGTCTTGCTGCCAGGGCAAGGATGGCGTGTCCTGCAGGAAGGATGACAAGGGCAGCTCAACGGACTCGACCCGTGCGGAAAGTAAGTGCTGTGGCGGGGATGGTATAGAGGGTTGCTGCGCTAAGCCCGAAAAGACCAGCGAGCATGCGGCGATGGGATGCTGCGAACAGCCAGATCGACACTGCGAGATGATGCATCGCAGTGATAGCGATATGAGCAAATGACAATTCTTAGGGCGAGGACGGTCGGTCGCAGCCTGGGGATTCTGCTTACTGGTGAAACATCAGTGTAGTTTGCACGCTCGGCCGAACTCTTCCACCCGCTGTCGCGTGTTTAGCACCGGCTTCGGCAAGGCGAAATGGCTGCCTTCTTCGAGAATGGGGATCAGCCTGTCAAAGTCGGGCCCGGAGTGCGAACCGGTGATGACGATGCGAATGGGGTGAAACAACTCTTTGCCCTTGGCGCCGGTTTCCGCTTTGACTTCATTCATGATTTTCTTGAATTGCTCCGCTGTCAGTTTGCCGGCCTGCGCCGATTCGTCTCCCAGGACCTTTACCGTAAACCGGGCAAGAACAGCATTGGTTTGCGGCCAGCCGAGGACTTCGGCGTTATCGGGTAAAGCCAGCGCAGTCTTGGCGTCGTAGTGGAAGATGAACCCCGCCCGATCCGGCAGCTGCTCGAGGCGATCCACATAAGGCGCGAGCAGATTGACCATTCTTGAAACCCAAAGTCGAAGCTCGTCGCTGACCTGAACCACCGGCGCGGGCTGATCGTTAGGCCAGTCGGAGCTGGTGGTGGGAACCAGGCCAGCCTTGGCAAGAAACCAGAGCCCGATCGAGCTGATGTGATCGGCGCCAGCGGCCTTGATGTAATGGCGGTTCAGCCAGTACAGCTTCTCCATGTCGAAAACTGCGGCGGAGGGTGTGCTCCGTTCGAGCGAAAATTCCTTCACTAATTCCTTCAGGGTGAAGATTTCCCGGTTGCCTCCGGTCGGTGCCCACCCCAGCAACGCCAGGTAATTCACCAGCGCTTCGGAAAGCACGCCCATGTCGCG
>Ga0335078_10004163_pt1 | contig 21451 bp, 22 predicted proteins | sample Lox_Sample_32_FD_206711 | JGI IMG/M metagenome (GOLD analysis project Ga0335078, IMG submission 206711) | Soil microbial communities from Loxahatchee National Wildlife Refuge, Florida, United States - Lox_Sample_3.2 | ecosystem: Environmental > Terrestrial > Soil > Wetlands | place: USA...
GATGGAGAGAATATCATCATGAAGGCGCCTTCCGGTTATGGGGCAGTTCTCTTTGAAGGCGAGAAAGACGACCAGTACAAGAATATCGTTATGCCTATAAGAGTTTGATATGAAAGAATATGGTGCAGAAAATATAAAGATCCTCGACGGACTGAACGCGGTGCGGAAGGTTCCTTCTATGTACATCGGCAACACCGGTGCGGAAGGGCTACACCACCTCGTTTATGAATTGGTAGATAACAGCGTGGACGAAGCCCTGGAGGGTTACTGTGATAAGATCGCGGTGACCATTCACAGGGACAATAGCGTTGCCGTAGAGGACAACGGCCGGGGTATCCCCGTCGACCTTCACAGCGACAACATGTCAGCCCTAGAGATAGTCCTCACGAAACTGCATGCAGGCGGCAAATTTGACAAGGATTCGTATAAGTTCTCGGCAGGGCTTCACGGGGTGGGTCTTTCCGTGGTGAACGCCCTGTCCGAGTATCTCGAAGTGGAGATCCGCAGGGGAGGCAAGGTCTATTTTCAGCGCTACGAGCGGGGGGAAAAGAAGACCGACCTTAAGATTATAGGAGATACGACAAAATCGGGCACTAAAGTGCACTTCAGGCCGGATCCGGACCTGTTCGACTCAATAGAGTACAGCTATGAAATACTCGTTCAAAGACTCCGGGAGATCTCGTTTCTCAACAACGGCATCCATATCTCCCTTACCGATGAGAGAAAGGCAAAGAAGCAGGAATTCAACCACACCGGCGGACTGACTTCTTTTGTTACTTACCTGAACCAGAACAAGAGCGCCCTCTTTCCCGACCCGCTTTATATCACGGGCAACAAACCCGGACTCGATTTCTTTGAGGTGGCCGTCCAGTACAACGACGGATATAACGAGAACATTTACAGCTTCGTGAATAACGTGAGCACACACGAAGGGGGCTCCCACGTGGCGGGGTTCCGGAGTGCCCTTACGAGATGCATCAATAATTTTGCCGAGCACAAAAAACTCATTAAAGAGAACCTCTCCGGAGACGACGTGAAGGAAGGGTTAGTGGCAGTCGTCAACGTGAAGATACAGAACCCCCAGTTCGAGGGGCAGACCAAGTCGAAGCTCGGGAATAGCGAGATAAAAGGGCTCGTCGAGAGCATCCTTAACCAGAAGCTGCCGGAATACTTTGAGATGAATGAGGGCGTGGCCAAGGTCATCGTCAGCAAGGCGATAGATGCGAGAAAGGCCCGGGAAGCGGCGAAAAAGGCAAAGGAGCTCATCAAGAGCAAGAGCGCCATCGAGGGAGGCATATTGCCGGGCAAGCTCGCCGACTGTCAGGAAAACAACCCGGATTTCAGGGAGCTATTCATCGTGGAGGGCGACTCGGCCGGTGGCTCCGCCAAGCAGGGCCGGGACAGAAAGATCCAAGCCATACTCCCCTTGCGGGGCAAAATTCTGAACGTGGAGAAGGCGCGGGAGGAAAAAGTGCTCGGCAACGAGGAGATAAAGGCAATCTATCTTGCCCTTGGGATCAATTCGAGCGGCACAGAGAACGTCCGCTACAAAAAAATAATGATCATGACGGATGCCGACGTGGACGGCTCGCACATACGGACGCTGCTTCTTACCCTCTTTTACAGAAGGATGCGCGAGGTCATAGAAAACGGATATCTCTACATTGCGCAGCCACCGCTCTATAAGGTGACAACGGGCGGCAAGGAACTCTACATGAAGGATGACGAGGAATTCGAGCGGTTTGTCATGCAGAGAAGCATGGAGAAGGTCAAGTGCTTCGTCAACGGCGCGGAGATCACCCCGGAGAAGCTCAAAGGGGACGTGGAGGACTTGAGGAACCTTGAAAAGTATGCGGCCAACATGGAGCGGATCAACATAAGGAAAGCTCTGGTTCTCTCCCTCTTCGACGCGGCCATTTACGAAAGGGAGGATTTCGAGCGACCGGACAAGCTGGAGGGCCTCAGGGAGCATCTCGAAAAGGACGGCTATGCGGCGGAGGTTCGGCCCGACCCGGAGCACAACCTCTTCGCGCTGTATGTTCGGGACATCCGCAAGAAGGGAATCGAGTTCACCGTGGACTATGAGTTCTGCAGCCAGGAAGACTACCGCGAATACTACAGGGTCTACGGGAGGATCAGTCCTTACTACCGGGAAGAGGTGAATGTCCTCAACAAGGACGGAAGCTTGCGGGCCGTGAGCGCGGAGGAGCTCTTGAAGTTCGTCAGCGAAAAGGGAAAAGAAGGCACCACGGTTCAGCGCTACAAAGGTCTCGGCGAGATGAACCCCGAGCAGTTATGGTCGACGACCATGGACCCCGCACGGAGACGGCTCGTAAGGGTCGCCATCGAGGATGCCATCGAGGCGGACCGGATGTTCACCATACTCATGGGGAACAACATAGAGTCGAGGAAGACTTTCATTCAAGAAAACGCGGTGGATGTCCGAAACCTCGACATATGATCATCGTCGGCCTCACCGGAATACTGGGGAGCGGCAAGAGCACCGTAGCCGCTGCCCTGCGAAAACAGGGGCTGGCCGTCATTGACTTTGATGCCCTCGCAAAGGAGAGCCTCACCTGGAAAGAGACGCAGGACGACATCAGGAAGGCTTTCGGCGATGAGTATGTCGTGGATGGCAGGGTTGACGTTGAAAGGCTGCGGCAGACGGTCTTCATGAAAGACCCCGATGTGCGGAAGCTCGAAGCGATCATTCACCCCCGGGTCCACGAGGAGGTCGAACGGAGGCTCATTGCGCTCGAAGAAAAGGGCGCAAAGGCAGTGATCATCGAGCACCCTCTCCTGTTCGAGGTCGGATTTCACAGACCAGTGGACAAAATAGTCGTGGTGAGCGCGAGTGACGGCCTCATCAGGGAGAGGCTGGAAAAGAGGGGCATGAAGGCGGACGACGTGGAACGGAGGCTCTCCTTTCAGATACCACTGAAGGAAAAGGAAGAAAAGGCGGATTACGTCATCAACAACAATGGGGCAGAGGATCGGCTGGAGAAGCAGATAGATTCTCTCGTACAAGAGATAACGAAGTGGGAGGAAAGAGGACATGCATCTAAATGACCTGAAGAGGAAGAAGATCGGTGATCTCACGCATATCGCCAAGGAGCTCAATGTCGAGAATGCGACGGGTCTTCGAAAACAGGAGCTCATATTCGCCATTCTGCAGTCCCTCGTGGAGAAGAATGAGCTCATTCACGGAGAGGGGGTCCTGGAGATTCTTCCCGAAGGGTTCGGCTTCTTGCGATCGACAGACTCAAACTACCTGCCCGGACCGGATGACATCTACGTCTCCCCGTCGCAGATAAAGAGATTCGGTCTCCGCACGGGCGACACGATTTCCGGACAGATCAGGCCGCCCAAGGACAACGAGAAGTACTTTGCCCTCCTTAAGATCGAGAAGATCAACTTCGACGATCCCGAGATAGCAAAGGACAAGATCATATTCGACAACCTCACGCCCATCTACCCGTGCGACCGCATACAGCTCGAGACGACGGGCACGAGGCTCTCGAGCAGGGTCATGGACCTCTTCACCCCCATAGGGAAGGGGCAGAGGGGTCTCATCGTTGCCCCACCGAGGACGGGAAAGACCATGCTCCTCCAGAACCTCGCGAACAGCATCACCACGAACCACAAGGAGATCTACCTCATCGTGCTCCTCATCGATGAAAGACCGGAGGAGGTCACGGACATGGAGAGATCGGTGGACGGCGAGGTAATCAGCTCGACCTTCGACGAGCCGGCCACAAGGCACGTGCAGGTGGCGGAGATCGTTATAGAAAAAGCCAAGCGGCTCGTGGAGCACAAGAAGGACGTGGTAATCCTCCTGGACAGCATCACGAGGCTCGCCCGGGCCTACAACACGGTGGTTCCTTCGAGCGGCAAGATCCTCTCGGGCGGCATCGACGCATCGGCCATGCAGAAACCGAAGCGCTTCTTCGGGGCGGCCCGAAAGATAGAGGAGGGCGGGAGCCTCACCATCATAGCCACTGCCCTTATCGACACGGGCAGCAGGATGGATGAAGTCATATTCGAGGAATTCAAGGGCACGGGCAATTCCGAGATCTACCTCGACAGGAAGCTGACAGAGAAGAGGGTTTTCCCTTCCATCGACATCAACAAGTCGGGGACGAGGAAAGAGGAGCTCCTCATCAACAACGGCGACCTCTCCCGCATCTGGCTCCTCCGCAAGGTGCTGCAGCCCATGAATACAGTGGAATCCATGGAGTTCATCCTGGAGAAGATATCGGATACGGAATCGAACAAGGATTTTCTCAATTCAATGAGCAGAGGAGGATGAGATGAAAGATAAGATCCACCCTGAGCTGAAAAAGGCGCAGGTGAGGTGTGCGTGCGGCAACACCTTCGAGACCCTTTCGACGAAAGACAAGATCACCGTGGAAATATGCGCAAAGTGCCACCCCATTTTTACAGGGCGGGAGAAGCTCCGGGATTCCGCGGGCCGGGTCGAGAAATTTGAGAGGAAGTACGGCAAGAAGGTGACCGGGGACAAGGAATGATCATTGAGAAGCTCCAGGAGATGGAGGAAAGGATCGACCGGATAGAGGCCGATATGGCTAGCCCGGACGTCATCTCCCGGATGGAGGAGTACAAGAAGCTTGCGCGGGAGCATGCCGAGCTGCGCGATGTGGTAGCCCTCTTCAGGGAATGGAAGAAGGTGAAGGAGGAGCTCGAGAAGACGAACGATCTCGTGCTCAAGGAGACCGACCCTGAGATGAGGGAGCTCGCGAGGGAGGAGGCCGACCGCCTGACGCAAGAGGACGAGAGGCTCCAGGCCCTCTTGAAAGGCATGCTGCTCCCCAAAGACGAGGAGGAAGGGAAGAGCACCTTTCTCGAGATAAGGGCAGGCACCGGAGGGGAAGAGGCGGCCCTCTTTGCGCGCGACCTCTTTACCATGTACATGAAGTACGCGGAGAAAATGCGGTGGAAGACCGAGGTCCTCTCCATGAGTCTTTCCGACATGGGAGGGTTCAAAGAGGTGGTCATGGCAGTGGAGGCCGTGGGCGCCTTTCACAGGCTGAAATACGAAAGCGGTGTCCATCGCGTGCAGAGGGTGCCGGAGACAGAGTCCCAGGGTCGCATACATACCTCCGCAGTCACCGTTGCGGTTCTGGCTGAGCCGGAGGAAGTGGAGCTCAAGATAAGCCCTGAAGACCTGCGCATCGATGTATACCGGTCAAGCGGCCCCGGCGGGCAGCACGTGAACACCACCGACTCCGCCGTCCGCATCACCCACGTCCCTACGGGGCTGGTGGTTACCTGCCAGGACGAGAAATCGCAGCACAAGAATAAAGCCAAGGCCATGAGGGTGCTCAGGGCCCGCCTCAAGGAAAGGATGGAGGAGGAGCAAGAGCAGGAAGTCTCCGACGAGCGGAGAAAACAGGTGGGGACGGGGGACAGGAGCGAGAGAATCAGGACCTACAACTTCCCTCAGGGTCGTGTGACGGACCACCGCATAGGCCTCACGCTCTACAAGCTCGAAGACGTGCTGGCGGGCAACATAGACCCCCTCCTCGATCCGCTCGTAGCCCACTTCCAGGCAGAATCCATCAAATCAAGGTAAGAACCTTGCAGATAAGAGAGCTGTTTCGCGATGAAATAGGCCTGACCAGGGCCGACCTCATGGGCATCGTCTCGTGCGTCCTCGGCCTTCCGGGGGAGAGGCTCCTCATGGAGCCCGCGCGGAGACTGGATGATGGGGAATGGGACCGGATCCGGGACCTCATAGGGGAGAGGAAGAGGGGGAAGCCCCTCGCCTACCTGACGCACCGGAAGGAGTTCTTCTCCGAGACTTTCTACGTGGATGAGCGGGTGCTCATACCGAGACCCGAGACAGAGCTCCTCGTGGAAGAGGCCCTCTCTTTCGTGGGTAATTCGGCCCGTGGTGCCCGGGTCCTCGACGTAGGCACGGGCTCCGGGATCATAGGAATACTCCTCGCAAAGAAAGGGGCTTGCCAGGTGCTTTCCGTGGATGTTTCAACTAGCGCCCTGGAAGTGGCGCGGCGCAACGCGCGCGCCCTATCCGTGGAAGGGAGAATCGACTTTGCGGCGTCCGATCTCTTCTCTGGGGTGAAGGGGCGTCCGATCTTCGATCTTGTGTGCGCGAACCTCCCTTACGTGGGACTCCACGAGTGGGACGACCTCATGGCGGATGTGAGGTGTTTCGAGCCGAAAGGGGCTCTCCTGGGCGGCCCCCGCGGATTCGAGGTGTACGCCAGGTTCGCACCCGAGGTGGGTGCCTATCTTCGCCCCGGGGGATGGGTCTTGTGCGAGATCGGGGGAGAGGCCCAGGCGCGGGTGGTGGGGGACCTGTTGAGAGACGCAGGCTTCGAGGTTTCGGTGCAGCAAGACCTCGCGGGCCGGCAGAGGGTGGTGAGCGGCATATGGACAAGCTCGTCATAGAGGGCGGCGAACGGCTCGAGGGCACAGTGAGCATAGGAGGGGCGAAGAATGCCGTGCTCCCGGTGCTCGCGGCGACCATGCTCCAGAAGGGGGAATACCACATAGGCAACGTCCCCCGTCTCCGGGACGTCAATTCCATGATCAAGCTTCTCACGTACACGGGCGCTTCCGCCGAATGGGTCGGCGAGCATCGGCTGAAGGTGGACACGAGCCGGGCCGAGAACTACACTGCCCCCTACGAGATAGTGAAAGAGATGAGGGCCTCGACCCTCATGCTCGGTGCCCTTGTCGGCCGTCTGCGCCGGGCCGTCGTCTCGTATCCGGGCGGCTGCGCCATCGGGGAGAGGCCCATTGACCTGCATCTCAAAGGCCTTTCCGCCCTCGGCTGCGAAGTTGCCATTCACGAGGGGTATGTCGACGTGAATGCGGCAGCGATGAAGGGAGCAACCATAGCTTTCGACATACCGACGGTAGGCGGAACGGAGAACATCCTCATGGCCGCAGTCACCGCCGTTGGGGAGACGATCATAGAGAATGCCGCGCGGGAGCCGGAGGTGGTCGACCTTGCCCTGATGCTTAAGAAGATGGGGGCCAGGATCGAAGGCATCGGGACCGAGGTCATGAGGATCAGGGGCGTGAAAGGGCTTGCGCCGTGCGACTACGATGTCATTCCTGACAGGATCGAGGCGGGTACGTTTCTCGTGGGTTGCGGTCTCACGAAGGGGAGGATCGTCCTTGAGGGGGCGCGGGCAGACCACCTGAAGGCAGTGATGGAGAAGCTCAGGGAAACGGGTATGGAGATCGTCGAGGAGAACGGCCGGATTTGCGCATCCATGGCCAGGAAGAGAACGGCGGCCTTCGACGTGAAGACACTCCCCTACCCGGGTTTCCCCACGGACATGCAGGCTCAGGCGATGGCCCTCATGTGTGTATCGAGGGGGGTGAGTGTCGTCACGGAGACTATCTTCGAGAACAGGATGATGCACGCCGCCGAGCTCCGGCGGATGGGCGCCGATGTGAGGGTCAACGCTAATACTGCCATCGTCAAGGGAGCGAGCCGCCTCCAGGGGGCGAGAGTGATGGCAACCGACCTCCGGGCCAGCGCGTCGCTCATCCTGGCCGGTCTTTGTGCGGAAGGCACCACAGAAGTCTCTCGTGTCTATCACATAGACAGGGGCTACGAAGCCATAGAAAAGAAATTGAAAAAGCTTGGGGCGCGGATCGAGAGGAGAAGGGAGGAAGGATGAAGGTCTGGCATCTCGACCGGGAGTACGACGCCTTCATCGCCTCTGTTGCCGGAACGAGGCAGCGGCGAAAGGCGAATGTGAGGGACATAGTGGATCGCATCAAGGCCGACGTCCTCGAGAGGGGCGAAGAGGCCTTGCGGGAGTATGCGCAGAAGTTCGACGGATGGGCCGGGACCTACCCCCTCAAAGTGGGCGTCGAAGAGCTGGAAACGGCCGCATCCTCCATCGGGAAGGAAGGGATGCGCATCCTCAAGGGCATGATACGGAACGTCACCCTCTTTCACCGCTCCCAGAAACTCTCCCGGAGGACTTACAAGAGAAAGGGGCTCTCCGTGGTGGAGGAGGCGGTGCCGGTGGAGAGGGCCCTCGTCTATGTTCCGGGGGGAACCGCCCCTTATCCGTCGAGCCTGGTGATGGGTGCGGTGCCGGCCCGTATCGCAGGGGTGAAGGAGATTTACGCTGCCACGCCAACGCGCAACGGCCGCATAAACCCTTACATCGCCGCGGCCGCGCTCCTCCTTGATATCCACGAGGTGTATCGGATCGGCGGGGCCCAGGCCATCTATGCCTTCGCCTTTGGCATCGGCCGGATACCGAAGGTGGACTTGATCGTGGGACCGGGAAATGCCTATGTAGAAGAGGCGAAGAGGGACGTGTACGGTCAGGTGGGCATCGACATGCTGGCAGGCCCGAGTGAGCTGATCGTCCTCGCCACGGACGCATTCTCCCCCGCCATCCTCGCGTGGGACCTCTTTTCGCAGGCGGAGCACGACGAGATGGCCACGGTCGGCCTCTTCTCGCCTTCCCAGGACGATCTTTACAGCCTCCTCAAGGAAATGGAGCGCCTCGTGTCGCTCAACAAGAGGCGGGAAATAGTCGAGAAATCCCTCGCGGCAAACGGGTTTCTCGTCCACTATACGAGCCTTGACCGCGCAGTGGAGGCCATCAACAGAATCGCGCCCGAGCACCTGGAGGTGATAGGTGACGAGGCCGTTGCCGAGGCCGTCAAGTTCTCGGGTGTCACCTACGTGGGTCCCCATACGTGCGTCTCCATGGGCGACTATTACATAGGGACGAACCACGTGCTGCCCACTGGCGGGGCGGGGAGGTTCTCCAGCGGTCTCTCTGTGGAACGATTTACAAAGAAGAAAGTTTTGGTTAAGATAGATAGGTCATTCCTCGGAAAATACGGGGAGAGCGCGGCAAAGCTCGCCGAGATAGAGGGTCTTTACGCGCACGGCGAGGCCATAAGGGCGAGGAAGGAGCTGTCCCGAGAATGAAGCTGAGAATAGGCATACCCAAGGGAAGCCTGCAGGAGAGCACGCTGAGGCTCTTCAGGAACGCAGGGTACACGATAAAGCTCGCAGAGCGCTCCTACGTGCCGGTCATCGACGACCCGGAGCTCGAGGGGCTCGTCATCCGCGCCCAGGAAATGGGACGATACGTGGAGAACGGCATCCTCGATATGGGCATCACCGGCCTCGACTGGGTGCTCGAGCAGAATTCGAAAGTGAAGGAGGTGGCGCGCCTCCGCTACAGCAAGGTCGGATTCAAGGGCGTCAAGTGGGTCGTGGCCGTGCCTAATGATTCACCCATAAAGAACATCCGTGGACTGAAGGGTAAGGTAATAGCTACGGAGCTCGTGGGCTTTACCACAAGGTTCCTAAAAGCCCAGAAGATCGACGCCACCGTGGAGTATTCATGGGGGGCCACCGAGGCTAAGCCGCCCCGGCTCGCCGACGCCATCGTAGAGGTGACGGAGACAGGCGCGTCCCTTGAGGCGAACAATCTTCGCATCATCGATACCATCCTCGAATCGGAGACGGTTGTCATCGCGAACAGGGCGGCCGTCAGGGACAAATGGAAGAAGACTAAGATCGAGAACATCGTCATGCTCCTCAAGGCGGCCCTTCTCGCGGACGGGAAGGTGGGCCTCAAGATGAACGTGCCCAAGGGTAAGCTCAAGACGATCATCGACACGCTTCCCTCCCTCCACACGCCCACCGTTTCAAGTTTGTCCGACGGCGCGTGGGTCGCCATAGAGGTGATCATCGACGAGCAGGTCGTGCGCGACATCATTCCGTCATTGCGAAGGGCGGGGGCCGAAGGAATCGTGGAATATCCTCTGAACAAGGTTATACTTTAAGAAGGACCTCATGGAGCGCCGATCCGAGGTGGCGAGGAAGACGAAAGAGACCGACATAAGGGTCCGGTGGGGGCTCGACGGAGAGGGCGCGTACGAAATCGCAACGGGCATCCCGTTTTTCAACCACATGCTGGAGCTTTTCGCACGCCACGGTTTTTTCGATCTCCGGATCGAGGCAAGGGGCGACATAGAGATAGATTACCACCACACCATCGAAGACGTGGGCATTGCCATGGGAAAGGCGTTGAGGGACGCGCTCGGCACCCTCGACGGCATAAGACGGTACGGCCACTCCCTTCTACCCATGGACGAGTCGCTCTGCATGGTTGCAATCGACTTGAGCGGCAGGCCCGCCCTCGTGTGGACGGGGGATGTCAAAGGCAAGCTCGGCGCCTTCGACGGCGAGGTGGTGCGGGAGTTCTTTCAGGGGTTCGTGAACGAGGCCCGCATGACCCTCCACATTAACCTGCTCTATGGGGAGAACCTGCACCATAGAATCGAGGCTATATTCAAGGCCTTCGGAAGGGCGCTGAGCGATGCGGTAGCGCAGGATCCCAGGGTCAAAGGGGTCCTCTCTACCAAGGGAACGTTATGATCGCCATCATAGACTACGGCATGGGCAATTTGAGGAGCGTGACGAATGCCTTCCGTCGGATAGGGGCGGACGTCGCGGTGACCCGGGATCCGGCGACAATCCGGAAGGCGGGGGCGCTCGTGGTGCCCGGCGTGGGCGCCTTCGGCAAGTGCGTGGATAACCTGAAAGGGTTCGGCCTCTTCGACCTGCTCAAGGAAGAGATAGCCGCAGGGAAGCCATACCTCGGCATCTGCCTCGGCATGCAGATCCTCTTGGAGTCATCGGAGGAAGCGCCGGGCGCGGAGGGCTTAGGTGTGATCAAGGGGCGCGTGGCAAAGTTTCAGGGGGCCATGAAAATACCGCACATGGGCTGGAACAGCGTCGATATCGTGCGGCCCAGCCCCGTGCTTGAGGCCATCCCCACAGGGTCATACTTTTATTTCGTCCACTCCTACTACCCTGACCCTGCCGAGGATGTGTCGGCTACGATCACGGACTACGGCATCAGCTTCACGTCCTCCCTCGGCAAGGGGAACATCTTTGCCTCCCAGTTCCATCCCGAGAAAAGCCAAGGGATTGGGCTTAAACTATTGAGGAACTTCGTGTCCCTATGCGCCTGAGACTCTTTTTCTTCTTCGCCATCTTTCTTCTGCTCGCGAGCCTACCCGGCTCAGCCGTGGACCTTGGGCTCTACGTGGAGCGCCTCAGCGATCCGAACGCCATCTTCTGCCCTTACTGCCACAAGCCGATCGTGGCAGGGAAGATACATGAGAACGCCGAGGAAGTGGTGGCGACCGAAATGGGGGGAAGCCTGGGCGAGAAAGGGATCGCCTATACGCGCCAAGAGGGCCAGGAGAGACACCTTCACGTCTTCATCTACCGTTTCCAGGAGCGCGAGGGGGGAAACTTCTCGGTGGTGAGGCCGGCGAGCGTGGGCTTTCACGTCCATCTCTACGAAGGGGATAAGCTCATCGACACCTATGTCTTCGACGAAACCCAGCAGCCCCTGTCGGATAACATCTTCCGTTTCTTCACGTTCCTGAGGAGGGGGGCGAAGTGGATCACTGCCGGCGACCTCGCGCGGGAGGGGATCCATAAGTCAATCGACGCCCTTTCCGCCGATCTCGAGGAGCCGGCGCCCCAGCCAGCACCATGAAGGTCTTCTTTGCCATGGACCTCGTGGGAGGCCGGTGCGTCAGGCTTGTCCAGGGCGATTTCACGAGGATGACCGTTTACACCGACGACCCGCCCTCCATGATCGACCGCATGAGGAGCGAAGGGGCGAGGGATTTTCATGTCATCGACCTGGACGGCGCGCGTACGGGCGTTGGTGTAAACGGGGCGCTCATAAAGAGCATAAGGGAGAGGGTGGTCGGATACCTGGAGGTGGGCGGAGGCATCCGGACCAATGAGGACATTACCCATTACACAGAGTTCGGCGTCAACGGCGTCATCGTGGGGACGCGGGCCCTCAGCGACGAAGCCTTTTTCGAAGGGCTGTCTGCCTTCCGAAACATCGTGCTCGGCCTCGACACGCAGGACGGAAGGCTCATGGTGAAGGGCTGGAAGGAGGCGGCTCCCCTCGATGTGGAGAAGGCCCTGGAGAAGGCCTCGCGTGTCGGCGTCATGGCTCTCCTCGTGACGAACATCGCCCGCGACGGCATGCTCACCGGTCCGGATTACGAGGGCATCCGGAAGATGCAATCCAGGACGCCCCTGCCCCTCATCGCGAGCGGCGGCGTCGCAACGGTCGAGGACCTGAAGAAGCTCAAAGAGATGGGCGTCTGGGCGGCGATCGTGGGCAAGGCTTTTTACGAAGGCAAGATAGGGATCGAAGAGGCCATGAATTATGCTGACTAAGCGGATCATTCCCTGCCTCGACGTGATGGAGGGCAGGGTGGTGAAGGGAATGAATTTCGTCAACCTGAAGGACGCCGGCGGTCCTGTCGAGAATGCGAAGGCCTACGAGGAGCAGATGGCCGACGAGCTGACGTTCCTGGACATAACGGCTTCCCACGAGGCTCGAAAGACGATCGTCCACGTGGTCGAGGAGGTAGCGAACGAGGTGTTCATGCCCCTCACGGTAGGGGGAGGCATCAGGAGCCTCGAGGATATCAGGCAGATTCTTCTCGCGGGGGCCGACAAGGTGACGATCAATACCGCGGGAGTGGAGCGGCCGGAGATCATCACCGAGGCGAGCGAGATGTTCGGGAGCCAGTGCATCTGCGTGGCCATAGACGCGAAGGCCAGGGGCGACGGCTTCGAGGTCTATACCTACGGAGGCCGGCGCCCGACCGGCGTGGATGCCATCGCGTGGGCGCGGAAGGTGCAGGCCCTCGGAGCGGGCGAGATACTCCTCACGAGCATGGATCGGGACGGCACGAAGATCGGCTACGACATACCCCTCACGCGGGCCGTCTCGGAGGCGGTCACCATACCTGTCATCGCATCAGGAGGGGTGGGGACCCTCGAGCACCTTTACGAGGGGTTGGTGGACGGCAAGGCAGACGCGGTGCTGGCAGCGTCGATCTTCCACTACAGGGAATACTCCGTGGAGGAGGCAAAGAAGTATCTCAGGGCGAAGGGTGTGCCCGTTCGCCTGTGATAATGCCCGAAGGATAAGGGCAGCAATGCTTTAGCGAGGGATGGAAGGGTGGAGAACATCGTTGATAGCGTGAAGTGGGATGCCCAGGGTCTCGTGCCCGTGGTGGTGCAGGACGAGAAGACGCACGACGTGGTCATGGTGGCCTATATGAACGCCGAGGCCCTTGAGCTGACGTTGTCGACCAGGAGGGCCCATTACTACTCGAGGTCGAGGAAGAAGCTTTGGCTCAAAGGGGAGACGTCAGGCCACTTCCAGGAAGTGCGCTCAATCTGTCTCGACTGTGACGGGGACAGCTTGCTTCTCAAGGTGGACCAGAGCGTGGCTGCCTGCCACACGGGATATTGGAGCTGTTTTTACAGGGAATGGGAGGGGTGCTGGCGAGAGGTCGGCGAGAAGGTGTTTGACGAAAACTCGGTCTATGGTGATAAGGGATAGGATCTGCGAGTGGTTTGCCACATGCTGCTACGTCGGCTACCTGCCTGCCGCACCCGGAACGTGGGGGTCGCTCCTCGCGGCCGTTCTCCTTTATTTCTTCCCCTTCTTCCATAGTCCGATCGTCATACTCTGCCTCCTCGCAGCCGGACTGGCCACGGCCGAAAGGGCCCGGGGCACTGAGGCCGACCCCGGGTACGTGGTGATCGATGAATTCGCAGGCGTGCTCGTTGCCCTGGCAGGCCACGCCGTAACCTTCCGGAATCTCCTGATTGGCTTTATTCTCTTCCGCGCCTTTGATATACTAAAGCCCTACCCGGTGAGAAAACTGGAGCGTCTACCCGGCGCGTATGGTATCATCGCAGATGATGTCCTGGCAGGGATCCTCGCCAGCGCGGCGCTCTTCGCGATAGGACGGCTCATATGACCCCCGAAGAGAAGCTGGGCCTTCTCCTGAGAGAGAAGGGCATGAAAATTGCTGTGGCAGAGTCTTGCACGGGTGGGCTCATCGGGGGCAGGATTACCGACGTGGCGGGCTCCTCAGATTATTTCGAAGCGGGACTGGTGACGTACAGCAATCGCGCGAAGGAGCGGTTCCTGTCCGTCCCCCACGAGGTGATCGCGGCGAAAGGATCGGTAAGCCCGGAGGTGGCGGAAGCCATGGCCCGGGGGGTGAGGGTCGCGACAGGTGCCGACATGGGGGTAGCGGTCACCGGAATCGCAGGCCCCGGCGGAGGGAGCCCCGAGAAGCCGGTGGGATTGGTCTACATCGGGCTCGCCGCGCCGGACGCGACCGTAACGAGGAAGCACCAATTCCAGGGAGATCGCGCCGCCGTGAGGCAGCAGACGATTGAAGAGGCCCTGAAGCTTGCGCTCGAAGTCCTGGAGGGGCGTACCCCATGAGGGCCTTTCTGGCACTCGAGATCCCCGGAGAGATCGTGGAGTATCTGAAGGGCGTCATCGACCGCCTGGCGCGACGGACGGAGGGCGTCAAGTGGGTGAGGCGGGAAGGCATCCACATCACCGTGAAGTTCCTCGGTGAGATCGAAGATTCCGCATCCCCGAGGATGAGGGAACTCCTCTCTCCCATGGGCAAGCGGTTCGCGCCGGTTGCGGCGCGCCTCGGGAGTCTCGATGCGTTCCCTTCGAGGAGGAGCGCCCGCGTTGTCGTGGTGAAGCTGAAGGAGGGCGGCGAGGACATGCAGGCCATCTTCTCTGACATGGAAGAGAGGCTCGCTGCCATGGATGTGGAAAAGGAAAAGAGGGGATTCGTGCCGCACATCACCCTGGGGAGAAGGAGGACGCCTGCGCCTTTCCCCGATGGCGACCCCCTGCCTATCGAGGAAAGGGCGTTCGTGGTGAACCATCTTGTCCTCTTCAAGAGCACCCTGAGCCCGGCTGGCGCAATCTACGATCCGATGTGGAAGATAACACTGGGAGGCGAAGACCGATGAGGGACGAAGGCAGTAAGGCGAAAGGGGAAGAGGCCAATAGGGGCAAGGCCGTAGACATGGCCGTGACGCAGATCGAGCGCCTTTTCGGCAAGGGCGCCATCATGAAGCTGGGGGAGAAGCCGATCGAGGAGACGCCCGTGGTCTCCACGGGCTCCCTGGCTCTCGACATAGCACTCGGCATAGGCGGAGTGCCGCGGGGCCGTGTGGTCGAGATCTTCGGGCCGGAAGCATCGGGGAAGACGACGCTTGCCCTCCAGGTCATAGCGGAGGTGCAGAAGACGGGCGGGGTAGCCGCATTCGTTGACGCGGAGCACGCCCTGGACATGCACTATGCGGGGCGCATAGGGGTGAAGACCGAGGACCTCCTCATCTCCCAGCCCGATACGGGGGAGCAGGCCCTGGAGATCACGGAGATCCTCGTGCGAAGCGGCGGCGTCGACATAGTCGTGGTCGATTCAGTGGCGGCCCTGGTGCCGAGGGCGGAGATCGAAGGCGAGATGGGGGACCAGCATATGGGTCTCCAGGCACGCCTCATGTCCCAGGCCTTGAGGAAGCTCACGGCCACCATCAGTAAATCGATGACCATCGTGATCTTCATCAACCAGATCAGGCAGAAGATAGGGATCATGTTCGGCAACCCAGAGACCACGACGGGGGGCAATGCCCTCAAGTTCTATTCCTCGGTGAGGCTCGATATCAGACGGATATCGGCGATCAAAGACGGCCAGGAGGTGGTCGGCTCGAGGACGAGGGTCAAGGTGGTGAAGAACAAGCTCGCGCCCCCCTTCAGAGAGGCGGAGTTCGACATCGTCTTTGGCGAGGGCATTTCGAGGGAGGGCGACATCGTGGACCTCGGCGTGGAGGCGAACCTCGTGGAGAAGTCGGGGACATGGTTCTCCTACGGCGATGCGCGCATCGGCCAGGGAAGGGAGAATGCCAAGGAATTCCTTAAATCCCACGCAGAGGTGGCGGCGGAGCTCCAGGAGAAAATAATGGCCCACTACGGGCTCAAGAAGGAATAGCCGTGCTGTCCAAAGAAGCGCGCGAACAATTCTTGCAGTTCTTCGCGGGTTACGGCCACACGATCGTAGCGTCCTCGTCTCTGGTGCCCGACAAAGATCCGACCCTGCTCTTCGTCAATGCGGGCATGGTCCAATTCAAGAACGTCTTCCTGGGCCTGGAGAAGAGGCCATACTCGCGGGCGACGACCTCACAGAAGTGCGTGCGCGCAGGGGGCAAGCATAACGACCTGGGTAACGTGGGAAAGACGCTGAGGCACCACACGTTCTTCGAAATGCTCGGCAATTTCTCCTTTGGCGACTACTTCAAGCAAGACGCCATCGCCTATGCGTGGGAGTTTCTTCTCAAGAAGCTTGCCCTCGATGAAAGCCGCCTCTGGGTCACCATTTTCAGGGAGGACGACGAGGCAGAGGTGCTCTGGAAGAACGCAGGCGTCTCCCCCTCGAGGATCGTGCGCCTCGGCGAGAAGGACAACTTCTGGTCCATGGGCGACGAGGGGCCCTGCGGTCCCTGCTCGGAGATCATCTACGACCTTGGGACCGAGGTAGGGTGCAGGCAGCCGACGTGCGCCGTGGGCTGTGATTGCGACCGGTTCCTGGAGATATGGAACCTCGTCTTCATGCAGTATGAGCGCACGCGCGATGGGTCAATGACCAACCTGCCGAACCCCTCCATCGACACAGGCATGGGACTGGAGCGGATCACCTCCGTGCTCCAGGGAAAGATAGGCAATTACGAGACAGACCTCTTCGTGCCCCTCTTGAGGCGCCTGGAAGAGATCTCGGGCCTCGCGTACGGGGAGAAGGAGCTGACGGACGTCGCTTTCAGGGTCATCGCCGACCACGTGAGGGGCGCCACCTTCATCATCAATGACGGCGTGCTGCCCTCGAAAGAGGGGCGGGGCTACGTGCTGCGCCGAATCCTGCGGCGCGCCCTGCGGTACGGGAAGAAGGTCGGCATAGAAAAAGACTTTCTCGGCGACCTGTCGAGGCTCGTGGTGGACATGATGGATGATGTCTATCCGGACGTGAGGAACAACTATCCCTTCATCCTGAAGGTCCTCAAAGGGGAGGAGGAGCGCTTCCTCGAGACCCTGAGCGTGGGGTTCAGGCTCTATGAGGAAGTGAAGCGCGACCTCGCGTCGCGGGGAGAGAAGGCGATCCCCGGAGACGTGGTCTACAGGCTCTATGACACCTTCGGCTTCCCCGTCGACATCACCGATGAGATGGCTCGCGAGGATGGCCTCGACCTCGATATGGCCGGCTTCGAGGCCGCATTGAGCGGCCAGAAGGAGCGGTCCAGGGCGGACCGGCGCTCGAAGCATGAGGGCATGGGCCAGGATTCGCGCGAAAAGCTCGGGGAGGACCTGAAGAACGTCTTCACCGGCTACGAGAGCTTGGAGACGGACGCGACCATCCTGATGATCATGCGGAATGGCGAACCGGCGGAAGAGATGCGGGAAGGGGAGGAAGGCGACTTCTTCTTCGACGCGACCCCCTTCTACGGGGAAGCCGGCGGGCAGACGAGCGACGACGGCAGCATGACTAGAGATGGCGCGTATGCCTCGATAGAGGGCGTGACGAGGGTGAGGGATAACCTCTGGTCCCACCCCGCAAAGGTTGAGAAAGGCTCTTTCAAGGTGGGCCAGCGCGTCCATCTGGCGGTGGACCAGGAGAAGAGAAGGGGAGTGGCGAGAAACCACACGGCCACGCACCTCTTGCAGTTCGCCTTAAGAACGGTGCTCGGGGACCATGTGAAGCAATCAGGCTCCCTCGTGGAGAAAGAGAGGCTCAGGTTCGACTTTAGCCATTTTCAGGGGCTCAGCGAAGAGGAGCTTCTGCGCGTGGAGGACATCGTCAACGAGAAGATCCTCGACACAGTGGACGTGACAACGGACGTGAAAGAGAGGGACGAGGCGATCCGGGAAGGGGCGACTGCCCTCTTCGAGGAAAAGTACGGCGACACGGTGAGGGTCGTCTCCATCGACGGGTTCAGCAGAGAGCTGTGCGGCGGGACGCACGTGAGGAATACCGGAGAGATAGGCAGCTTCTCTTTGCTGAGCGAGGGCTCCCTTGCCTCCGGCATACGGAGGATCGAGGCAGTCACCGGCAAAGGCGCCGTGGCGTACCGGAGAAAGATCGAGACCGTGGCCCGGTCCATCGCGAAAGACCTGAAGACCGATGTCGACAGCCTGGAGGAGCGGGTCAGGTCGCTCCTCGAGGACATGGGCAGAAAAGAGAAGGAGATAAGCCGCCTGAAGGATGAGATGGCGCGGCAGAGCGTCGACGAGGCGGTGAAGACCGCAATTGTGAAGGACGGCGCCAAGGTGGCAACCATGTTCGTTCCGAACGGCACTGCCGAGGACTTGAGGAAACTGACGGACATGCTTCGGGACAAGCTGGGGAGCGGGGTGGTCGTGGTCGGCACGAGAGATGAGGCAAAGGGGCTCATCGTCGCGGCAGTGACGAAAGACCTCACCAAGACTTACAGCGCCGGCCAGATCATCAAGTCAATAGCCGCGAAATTCAACGGCAAGGGCGGGGGAAATCCCCAGATGGCGCAAGGCGGAGTGGGGCCCGAACAGGTAGCAGAGGCCCTCAAGTACGCGCGTGAGCTGTTGGGCGCGGGATAGATTAAGTTTAAGAAAGCAGTTGTAGGTGAAGACCATGAACACAGAAATTTCGACAGGAGGCTCTTTCCAGAAGATTAAGATCTCGAGCATTTCCCTGTTAAGTCTAGTCAAAATTGCTTTGGATCGGTTCGTATCCGTTCGTTTTCTTCTGCATACTGGTGATGTTTGTCGTGAGGACAATACTTCGTGCGGCTGATGATACCCATGCATTCTCAGATGTGTTTACCCTGGGGGGTCTAGCTGAGATCGTGGCACTGGTCGTCTTCTGGCCTGTCATATTGGGCGTATTCTTCGGGACGATCATCAAGATCGGTTTGGCGCTCTTCTTACGTATTTGGAAAGCGCTCCAAATCGAAGTGGCAGTCATCGAAGAGTGACAAGCTGCCAATAGCCAGTCGTTTTACCGGATCGCCTGCGCTTCCGGTACACTTGTCGTTGCCTTTCTGATGGTAATGCGTGGTTCCCGGCTTTGGGTCGTTACCCCAATAGCAGGTGATGTCAATGACGCCGGGAGAGACGTATTCTTCCATCGTCCGCAATATGGAGTTCTCGTTCTTACACTTCAAACGAGCTTTGTAACTCCAGTGTGTCCGTAGCGAACAAAACAGCATTGCCCATTTTTCATCGGAGTACTTTGGGCGACCCCCTACGACTCCCGCTCGCAGAGAAACGCATCGCCCCCCATTCTGGTTTTGACGTTCCTCGAAGCATGGCTCCTCATTCGCGAATCTACGCTCCGGCTCCGACCCGCTTAACCGCTCCAGACGAGCTCGGGCTCGATTGCGAGCTAATGCATTACCACCCGGCATGAGGCAGCTCGCAAACAAGAGCGCCCTACCGTGATCGCATGGCCCGGCCGTCAGTCGCCCGTGCCTTTCGGCACCGCTCGTCTTCCGCTGGCGGGGGCCCCGGAGCCTCCCGCGATGCTCGCTCATAAGGAACCGTGCTTCGAGGAACTGATGCCAGGCCTTGGTAGGGGCCTCGAAGCTTAATTCGGTACAGCCTGGTATGAGGCGCACTGCTAGGGCGAACGTCCGAAGTACCGGAGGGCGCGCGAGCCCGCGATCACCCGCACTATGGTTCGCTAGAGCGCTCCGCAAAATAGAGTAACGAAATCCACCGGCGCAATTTCTTCCTGAGCGGAGCTTAAAGGGTGTGCTCTGAGAAGAGTTCTCTCGTTCTGTGAGCGACGTTATATCATTACCGTAATAGCGCAACATGGGGAACGGGGGCTATCCGCTCCGGACTGTCAAAAAGCTCCCAAAACTTTCCATGGTATCAAACGAAACCATGTCGCTCAGGATCGCGCACGAGCGTATTTTGGGGCTTTACATGAAGTATTCTATGGGTTGGGACTCATATCGCCGCGTAGGAGGATTTTCGAAGGCTGCAAGGCGGGCGCGGCCCGTGAAGTTGTGCGCGAGAGTGCGTCACGTTGTCGAGTCGAGGCCGGATAGAAAGAGCGCGGAATCCAAGTTTGGATTCCGCGCTCTTAAGGCACTATATTAAATGGTGGAGATGGCGGGATTCGAACCCGCGACCTTCGCGTTGCGAACGCGACGCTCTCCCAACTGAGCCACACCCCCAACTCTCTATATCCTATTGCATAACGGCCCCGGGGTCAAGAGTTCTCGGGAGGGGGCGAGCCCCTTTCGACGATCTTCTTGATGGCCTCCTTCAGCTCGCGGGTGTCGGCCGACTTCACTACGTAGGCATCGGAGACCCAGCTGGATAAGTCCTGCTTGAATTCGCCGTAGGCGGAGCAGAGGATGACAGGCTGGTCCTTATCGATCTTCTTGATCTCGTTGAGTGCCTGCATACCGTCCATGACCGGCATCTTTATGTCGAGCACCACGAGGTCGAAGCGCTGCCCCTCCATCTTCTTGAGGGCTTCCACGCCGTTGGAGGCGAGATCTATGAGGTAGCCTTCCTCCTCGAGCTCTTCCTTGAAAAGAAGTCGTATGTGCTCTTCATCGTCCACGAGCAGGATTCTTATCGGTTCCATGCCTCCCCTCTCTCATCGCTCTTTTTGTTAGGGAGATACACAACGAAGGTAACCCCCTCGCCCGGCGTGTTCTGTACTTCTATGTCACCGCCGTGGTGTGTGACGATCTTCTTCGAAATGGCAAGCCCGAGGCCGCTCCCTCTGTCCTTGGTGGTAAAAAAGGGATTGAATATGTTGTCGAGAAATGATGATTGAACTCCGCCGCCCGAGTCTTTCAGGGAGACTGCCACAAACGACTTCTCATCGACTGTGGCGGCCTGGGTGCCTATGGAAATGGTCCCGCGCCCGTGCATGGCGTCGAAGGAGTTCATGAGAATGTTGATAAAGACCTGCTTGATCTGCTGAACGTCGCACATCAGGGGCGGGAGGCTCTTGTCGTACGCCTTGCTGATGAGGATATTGTCCCAACCCTTGTCCGAGCTGATGAGGTAGAGGGTTTCATCCAGGAGGTCGTTGACGTCACAAGACTCGAAGAGGGGCGAGCCGTCCTCTACATAGTTGAGGACCTCGTTGAGGATCGACTCGAGCCGGGCCACCTCCTTGGTGATGATGTCCACGTATTTTCCCTCGCTGTTGTCGAGGTGGCTCGTCTTGGCGAGTCTCTTCGTGAATCCGCCAATAACGACGAGAGGGTTTTTGATCTCATGGGCGATGTTGGCGGTCATTTCGCCGAGGCTGCGCAGCTTCTCGGTTTCGATGAGGCGTCTTTGGGCGTCACCCAATTCCTTTAAGGCGTCCCTCAACTTGATGTTGAGGAGCGCGTTCTCGAGGCCGCTGGAAATGTAAGTGGCGATCGTGTTGAGGAGATACCGGTCTTCCTGGTCGTCCACCATATCTTTCTGCTCGTGCTTGCGGCACAGGGTGATGGTGCCGAGGATCCGGTCTTTTGAGATCACGGGGACGG
>Ga0335078_10004164_pt1 | contig 21450 bp, 23 predicted proteins | sample Lox_Sample_32_FD_206711 | JGI IMG/M metagenome (GOLD analysis project Ga0335078, IMG submission 206711) | Soil microbial communities from Loxahatchee National Wildlife Refuge, Florida, United States - Lox_Sample_3.2 | ecosystem: Environmental > Terrestrial > Soil > Wetlands | place: USA...
CGGCAGCTGCATCACCCGGTCGTAGCGCAGCGAAGCCGCCGCCGCCCGGACCAGCACGTTCCTGGTCTCCCGCTACAGGCGGATCGTCAAGCGCCGAGGGAAAGCGCGCCCTGGCCGCCGTCGGCAACTCCATCCTCGTCCGTTCCTGGCTGAGCACCGGGCGGAAGTGTTCCCCGACGGAGATTACGCGGACCTGTTCTCGCCGCCGGGGGCCAGACTGCGCTCATAACCCAGAGGTCGTGGGTTCAAATCCCACCCCCGCTACCAATTAGCTGCAGGTCAGGGCCTGATCGCGGGAAGCGGCGGTCAGGCTTTTTGATCATCCGTTGGCGGTTCGTTGGCGGGACGGGTGGTGCCAGCCCCAATAGCACGCACAAGGATTAGCCTGGAGCGGCGCCATCAAGCGCTCGCGCGCTTGACCGTTGCGGAACGGGCTAGCTGTCGGCCGCTGACGTCGTGAGCGGTCACCGCGAAGTACGGCCCCTCGCTGTTCACAGAGATCACGGTCTCGAACCCGGCCCGCAGCTGTGACCCGGCCGCTGCCAGGGCAGACCAGTTCTTGCCTGCGAGGACTGTCCACGTTGCCACCTCGGTCGCCCCGTTCCAGCTCACGTACACCGCCGAACCGCGGGCCGGGTTGGGGCGGGCGACGATCGCTGGGACGCCTGGGGGATGCCCGGTCCAGCCGAACGTGAACGCGCGGTACGACTGGTCGTCCACCGGCATCTCGCCGCCCAGGAGCAGTTCGCCGCTGCTGGCGAACTGGGAGAAGTAGGGCTGGGCGCCCCACCCGACGAACACTTGCCCGCCCGCCAGCAACTGCACGCTTCCCTGGTTGTCGACCAGCAGGCCAGCGGGGTGGGTGTATGCACGCTCCAGCGTGACCCGCATGGCCGTGGTGTCGACGTTCAGCAGGAGAGCCCGGGACTGCGGTTCTTCCGGGGGCGAGGACGCGTTGTCGAAGACCGTGAGCAGGCCGGGCTCGGGCATGCGGGCGTCGTGCTGCCAAGCGAACCTTGCACCTGGCCGCGCGTCGAAATCGGACTTCTTCCCGCCGAGCCGCCACTGTATGGCGCCGTTCGAGCGGGCGACCTTGTAGATGGTCCAGGTGTTGCGGGAGGAGATAAGCAGGTCGCCGTCGGGTGCCAGGGCGATGGAATTGATGTGGAAGTAGTCGTACGGCGAGCCCGCCGTTCCGCCGACCAGGGCCTGGTGTGACTCGCTGAGCTGCACGTGGTCGAGACTGTTCCACTCGAAGAGCACCTTTCCCGTGGCGACGTCGACCTCCTGCGCGATGCTGCCCATGACCACCCCCTTGACCGGCCCGCCCAGCGCTGAAAGGTCGGTGGACACCTCGCGGTGCGCGGTGATCAGGGCGGTGCCCTGCGGGGTGAGGTTGAACTCGTGCAGGTCCGTCTGTGCCCCGTTGCCGGCCTTGACCGTGGCGATGACGCGGTAGGAGCTGTCGGCGATGTACGACGTGCCGTACGTGATGCCGGCGGCGTTCACGTAACCCGCCGACCAGGTGAGCACCGGCTGGCCGCGGTACTGCTGCACGGTGAAGTTGAGCGGCGTCCCGCCGATGGGAGACCCGAACCAGACCAGGTTGCCCTCCCTGTCCACGATCATCAGTCCCGGCTGCCCGACCGAACTGGCCAGATAACCCCTGGGAGCGATGAAGATGTACGGGGGCTGCCCCGCCTCGCCCGCGTCGGCAGCCTGGGCGATCCTGATGACCGGGGGATGAAGATCGCTCCTGGTCACGAAGTTGTCAACCTCGCCAGCGGTGCCGACCCCCCGCGTGTCGCTGGATGGCCGGCTGGCGGCCGGGCGCGTGCCACCGGCAGGCTTCGAATGCGGCCAGCTATAGCCCGCGAAGCCCGCCAATCCTAGCCCGGCGACCCCGGCTGCCGCGATCCCGCCGCGCCGGAGCGCCTGCCGGCGCGTCCAGTTGTCCACCATCGCGTCTCGCCTCCTCACCCTGAGCAACCCGTGAATGCCGGGCCAACGGTGCTCGGCTAGCCAGTTACCGGGCTTATTGAAACATGTCTATGTCCTTACCTAACTAAGAGATTCCTGAATCTTCGGTGCAGGCTTCAGGAGCGGTTTGGCAGGGCTTGGTTCGATTCGGCGTCAGCTTTCAGGTGCGCGGTGGTGCTGCGGCGAGATCGGCGTCCCCCCAAGCGCGCGCTGGCGAGCAGGGTCTAGGAACGATGTCCGGGGTGGCCGATGACACCGCTCCGCGCGGCGGTGGCCGCCCGCCTGCGCCCAGGCCAGGTCGCCCAGGCCGAAAGCCCCCTGGTTCAGTTCCTGCCGTGCGCGCCCGCGCTGAACAACGCCGTGACCGGCGCGAACAGGGTCCCGAACGAAGGCATGCCCCACGATCAGCAGCGCCATCAGCCACCCGGCAGGTGCCACGACCAGCGCGAGCAGGCTGACCGCGATCGCCCCGGACCACGGGTCCGAACACTGCGCCGGGGTCGTCGGCTGCTAGCCGTTCTGGGTGATGACTATGATTCGCTCCTGTCAACGAGTCCGGCACCTGTAACCGGCCCGGCACAGCGTTCGCGCCCGGCACGGTCAGATCCCTTCACACGCCAGGTGACGCCGCTATCGAAGATCCGGAATCGGGCGTATGGGCCGGGCAACCCCTGCTCTGCCGGCCAGCCTGCCGGCAAACGCATGACGCGCAGTGACGTTTCCATTACTCTCCGTTTACCAAGTGATATGCCGGGAGCATGTCGCGGCCCCCCTTACCAAAAGCGTGCTGGGAACGCGCTGGGGCGGCCCGCCGGAAGCGAGGAGGGAGCCGATGGCCGCGGACGACCTGCAGTTGCAGGCGGGTGTCCGTCTCTTGCACATCGGCCCGCACAAGACGGGGACAACCACCGTCCAGGGTGCGTTCCACCGGGCCCGCGAGCGCCTGGCCGCCGAGGGGGTCTTCTACCCCGGCCAGGGCAGGCAGCCGCTCTGGTCCGTTCTCGCCGTTACCCAAAGGCCGGCGCTGGTGGGCGATCCGTGTCCGGACATCGCCCACTGGCACTACCTGGTCCGCAGCGTCGGCGCGGCCGGGGGCAAGCGCGTCGTGGTGAGCAGCGAGTTCCTCGCCGACGCGGACGATGCGGCCGCCCGCCGGGTGGTCAGCGACCTCGGCCCGCGGGTGCACGTCGCGGTGACGCTGCGCCCGCTCACCAAGATCTTGCCGTCGCAGTGGCAGCAGTACATGCAGAACGGCTACTGCATGCCCTACCTGGAGTGGCTCGAAGGCATACTCAGCGACCCGCCCCGCACGCCCACGCCGGGCTTCTGGCGTCGTCACCGGCACGATGCACTGATCGCCCGGTGGGCAGCCGCGGCGGGCCCCGAGAACCTCACGGTCATCGTGGTGGACGAGTCGGACCGGCTGATGCTGCTGCGCACGTTCAAGGCAATGCTGGGACTGCCGGACGGACTCCTCGTGCCCGGGGAAGGGACCGAGAACCGTTCCCTCACCCTCGCCGAGGCCGAGGTCGTCCGGCTGCTCAACGAGGAGTTCAAACGGCGCAGATGGCCGGGCCGCAGCTACGCCAGGTTCATGCGGTATGGCGCGGTCGAGCGGCTGAAGTCACGCCAGCCAGCTCCCGGTGAGGCGCGGATCATCACCCCGGCGTGGGCGCTCAAGCAGGCAGCCAGCATCGGTGCCGAGATGGCGCACAACATCTCATCGCTCGGCGTGCGGGTCGTCGGCGACCTGTCCGCGCTGGGCGCCGAGCCGCCGGAGGCCGCTGTTGATGCCCCGGCTGCCGTGCCGTTACTTCCGGCGGACGCCGCCGTCCAGGCCATACTCGGCGCGTTCCAGGCGGGCGGCGTGGCAGGCCTGAAGACCCCCGAGATTCTGCGTGAAGTGGACGCCAGGAGCATGACGCGAGTGCTGGCGCAGCGCGGCCGGCAGCGGATGCAGCGGACGCTGCGCCTGCCCCGCTAGCCTGCTGGATTCCCGACGGACATAGGTAGCTGAGCTGCGAGTATGCCTTACGTGAAGGCCGCTGTGCAGGCAGGATCGCAGTCAGGCTTTTTGATCGTTTGTCCGTGGTTCGTCTGCGGGATCGGACACCGGAACTCGGGAAGTCGTGCCGCAGGTGGCCGAGAAACTGACGCAGTTCTTCACCGCCCACCTGTAACCGGCCCACGGAACAGGCCCGCCCCGCCAGCTGCTGTATAGTCTAGTCTGTCTAGACAGGAGGGTACATGAGTTGGCCCGTGCAGGACGCCAAGCAGCGCTTCAGTGAGCTGATCCGCAGAGCACACGCGGACGGACCGCAGATTGTCACCCGTCACGGTGAGGAGATCGCGGTAGTGATCGACATCGCCTACTACCGGCGCCTCAAGGGCGAGACCACCGAATTTAAGGACTACTTGCGCTCTGGTCCGGTCTTTGACGACCTCGAGTTGACCAGGACTTCCGAGCTCCCCCGGAGCACTGGCTGGGCCAACGAGGCATGACCTACCTGCTCGACACGAATGTCGTCTCCGAGCTGCGCAAGCGCGAGCCAGATCTCCGTGTTCTTACCTGGTACGAGAGTGCGACCTCGGCAGAGCTGTTCCTCAGCGTGCTCACGATCGGCGAAATCCGCTTGGGCATCGAGCGGCTGCGCAGGAAGGATGAACCTCAGGCTGAGCTCCTGGAACAGTGGCTGCGGGGCTTGCATGCTGCCTACCGTGACCACCTGATCGACGTAGACGCCGACGTCGCCGAGGAATGGGGGCGACTCAACGTCCCGAACCAATTCCCGGTCGTCGATGGCTTGCTCGCCGCCTCCGCCAAGGTCCATGGCTGCACTCTTGTCACCCGCAACGTCACCGACCTCGCCCGCAGCGGTGTCCCGGTGCTGAATCCCTTCGAACCATCAGCAAGCTAGCTGCACAGTCGATCGGTGATGGGCGATCAGACAGTCACGGTGAGTTCCTGATTGTGTTGAACCGTGACGTCTTGGCTCATAACCCAGAGGTCGCGGGTTCAAATCCCGCCCCCGCTACCAGGCAAACGGCTCTCCAGGGATGACCAGGAGGGCCGTTTTCGCTACTCGTGTGACCAACTTTGTGACCAGCGGCTGCGTAGGTCCGCCTCGTCGTCATGCCCGCCAGGACGAGGCAGCGGGTCCAACAGAAGACCGCACGAGGTCAACCGTAGGTCCGCGAGAAGTTCAGGTCAGGCTTGCAGTCGTTGGAACCCCATGTTTCCGGAGCGCTGCCTGTCGGGCGTCGCTTCGCTTCCCTACGGGTGGCAGGTGTCATCACTTCCACGCCATCTGGCCTTCCGCGAAAGAGTTGGCTCAGCGGGGGCGGAAGCGAGCCCAGGTCGCCGTCATGATTGCCCTCACCTTGCTGTCGACTGCTATCTCGGATCTGACAATGACCTGGGATGGGTCGATACTTTCGGGCGAAGCGGTGAGCCGCACAGTGCGACCGTACGGCGTGGGGCGGGGGAACTTCACGTCGAATGACGCCGTGACGAACGGCACGAGCGTGCCCGTGGGGGTCTTCCAGCCCTGTTGGGCGACCTCCCACATAACGGCAGCCGCGCCGTGACAATCGAGGACGGTCGCGATGATACCGGCGTTCACGATGCCGAGCCCGTTGTCGTGCTCGGGGCGGGGAGTGAACTCGGCCACAGTGAGGTCGCCTTCCCGGTAGCTGCGGAGGTGCAAGCCATGCGGGTTGGCTTGGCCGCATCCGAAGCAGGCCAGCTCCGGGTACAGCGATTCCTGGATGCTCAGGCTCGTACTGACGATCATCGTCTCCTCCTGTCCGATCAACGTGACACGCGGCCCAGGGCGCCGGCGAGCTGCGTCTCAGACCACCAACTGGCTTCGGGGCGTCGTGAGCAGCGTCCGAAGCTCGCCGACCGCGCCAATCGCAGTCTCGACATCGTTGGCGCACGGGACCACGTTGAAGACTGAGCACCCCGCCATGATGGAGGGGCTCAGCAACTCGGCGACCTGCTCGGGCGTGCCGTAGGGCGAATAGCGCCCGAACGGCTCGAACGGCATCTGGCAGAAGGCCTGCATCCGCGCGGCCAATGGCTCGCGCGCGGCCTCACGTGTGGAGGCAAAGCCGCGCGAGAAGTTGAGCGCATGCTCAAAACCCCCTCACGTTCCTGCCGGCCTCCGCGGCCTCATGTGTGATCTGGTCGCGCACCGTCGCGAGTGAGCCGGTCCCGGCCACCGCTGCTTCCGTTTCGTGCCTTGGGCGACGATGAACGGTCGCCCGGCCGACGATGAGCGGCCGCACGATCGGCGGCATTCCGCGCCACGACGTTTCGCGTGTCTGTTTGAGTTCCAGCCCGCAGGTCACGATCAGCTCCGCGGTGGCGCGGTTGCAGCGGCAGCCTTGTGCAAAACGACGCCAGGGCCCTGCTAGCCGGTCCTGCCAGCGGGCGAGGGTCGGTGACTCGGAGCGGACGTGCTCGAGGAAGAGCAGCTGACCGCCGGGCCGCAGCACCCGCGCGATCTCCCGCAGGGCAGCGTCGGGGGCGTTGACCGTGCACAACACGAGCGTCGAGACGACCGTGTCGACCGATCCGTCGGGGAACGGCAGCCGTTCCGCCGGCGCGTCAACCAGCCGAGTCCCGCGGCCGCCGCGGCTCAGCCTCTTCTCCAGGCGAGAGCGCATTGCCGCGTCTGGTTCGGCCAGGATCAGATCGTCGAGGTCGTCGGGGTAGTGCGGCAGGTTCAGGCCGGTGCCGCTGCCGATCTCGAGCGTGCACCCGCGCGCGCGGCTGAGCAGAGCCTTTCTGTGGGCGCGCAGTCCGGCGCGCTCGCCCACCCAGACGAAGGGGTCATACAGGAGCGCGAAAGCGCGTGCCCAGGCCGAGTCGCCCGGTGGTGGGCCTTGTGTGACATTGGCTTCCATGCAGGCGACGGTACGGACGCGGAGGTTTCGGGCGCATCGCTCACCGGGGCCATCTCACCAGGATGGCCCGTTCGGGGTATCGGCGTCAGAGCAGGCCCAGGCGCGCTGCCTCAGCGACCGCCGCCGTACGCGAACCGCGCCCGAGCTTAGTGCGGATGTTCGCGACGTGGCGGTGCACGGTGTGCTGGCTCAGGACCAGCTGCTCGGCAATTTCCGGGTCGCTCAGCCCCTTCGCCACCAGCACCAGCACCTCGCGCTCTCGGCTGGAGAGCAGCACTGCCGCGGGCTCTCTGGCACCATGGACCGGAGCTTCGGGTGCCAGCACCGAGCGCATCGCGCGCGCCACCGACTGCGCATCCCCGGCCCACGGGAAATGAGCGGTCCCCGTGAGCGGGATCAGCGTCGCCTTGGGGATCCCCGCCGCGAGCTCGCGGCCGAGGTGGTAAGGGATCGCGCGGTCGCCACGACGGTGCACGACCAGAGTCGGGGCGCGCACCCGCGCCAGCTCTGCCCTGACATCGTTGCGGTAGAAGAGTTCCAGCAACGCCGCCGCGGTCTGCGGGCTCGCCGCTGCGCGCTGATAGCGCGCCAGCCGCTCCTGCTCAGCACTGCCGGCGTCGCCGAGGAACAGGTCAGCAAGCAGACGCGAACCCACCCCCCAGTGCGAGCGCACGGTTGCGATGATCGCGTCGCGCAGTTCCGGTGAGGCGATCGAGGAGCCGTCGGCGTACGCGCCATAAAGCACCAGACGATCCACCCGCTCAGGAAAACGAGCCGCAAACGCGACCGCCGCGCAGCCTCCCGACGAACCGCTCACCAGCACGACCTTTTGCAGTGCCAGCTCGTCGAGGACAGCACCCAGCAGCGCGACCTCGCTGTCGAGCCTCAGGTCCTCGTCGCGCAGATCGCGATCAGACATACCGACACCCAGCCGGTCATAGCGCACCGCGGTATAGCCCGCGCCAATGGACTCCCACAGCCCCCGAAAAGCCTGATCCTCCCAGTCGAGCTCCAGGTGACTGACCCACCACGCCGGCGCGACCAGCGGCGGCCCGTCGCCGGTCACTGCGTAAGCGACACGACGACCAGCGAAGTGCAAGAACCGGATCTCCGCCCCCTGCGTCATGGATGCGACAGTACATCCGCACGAACTGGCTAGGGGGCGGCGCGACGCCCGGTGGGGCCGGGCCGGAACACGGTCCCTGGATGCTCGCTCGGGCGCAGGCCGTCCCTTGTCACATACCGGCTCGCCTCCCAACGGCTCTGAGGCCGGCCTTCCGCTGACCGGAGCCAGGCGGATCTGGCGCTCGGCGAGCATCCTGATGACGATGCTCGGTGACTACTCCGGCCGCTGCCTGGCGGCGGAGGCGCGGGCCGTGAGTTCCTGCTCGATCATCGCCACGAGGTCCGGATGCATGCTCAGCCTGCGCAGGAAACCGGGGGGAAACCCAAGCTGGCGGGTCGCCTCCTCAATTACCGGCCGCATCATTTTCAGCGCCTGCGCCAGCACGTCGTCTCTCTGGTAGGACCCCGGAAGATCTGCGATGTCCAGGTCGGCCGGCCGTCGGAACGTTCCGTCCGTGGCTGGGAGCCAGGCCGCCGCCGTCGCTGCCTCGCCGATGGGTGACAGGGCGTTCTCCCGGCGAGCGTCAGCGAACTCCTGGCGAAAAGACTTCTCGACAACGCCCGCGATCAGGTGCCGGTTGGGCACGAGCAGAGTGTTCCAGACGTATTCCGAGCGAGCAGAATTCGGGTGGCTTAGCGCGTACTCCACGCCGTCGAGGTTCGCGGACGGATCGAATCCGGCCACCCCGCGCTCGTGCCGGGCGAATTCGTCGGCGATGGTCACGTAACCGAGCTCATCCGCCTCGCGCGCTTTCAGCTGGACCGTTTCCCGGACGCCCATCGCGCGCAGCTGAGGTAGCCAGGGCCCGTAGGCATCGGCAGTGAGCCAGGCGTCGGGGTTTCCGCCAAAGTAGATTTCCAGGGCCCTGGCCCGCTGGTACAGCTCGCCCGGCCGCATGAGGCGGCTCTCGCCCGTCGCGGCGTTCTCACCGACAAGGAAGCTGGTTTGACGCAGCTGCTCAAGTAGCTGGTCTCTCCCCGCACGGGGCGCGTCAGCCAGCGCGCGGGCGACGAGCTCGAGATCAGCGTCGTGCTGTGCCATGTCCAGCGTCGCGACGTCGGCGTCGTGGTAGCGGGGAAGCACGTGATCGAGGACCTCCGCGACGATGTCCGGCTCGGCGAAACCGAGCGCATCCAGGAACCGCCGGGCGTCGGGAAGGACGGCGACGGCCCGCCGGACCGTGGCGAACTCTGTCCGCACCGGGCCCGGAAGGTAAGCGGCCGGCCTGCCCCGCGCGTCGAATGGCGCCACGTGAATGCCATCTTCGAGCCGGATGATCGGCTTCGCCCGGGCCGGACCCGGCTGATCGCCCGGATGACTCGGCTCTCGCCACAGCGCCTGGTTCTGGTAGAGGAACCAGTAAAAGCAGCCGATCCACTGATCGGACTGGGCCGAAAGGAATTCGCCCGTGACTCTGGTTACGACGGCCTCCGGCGTTACTTCATCAACGCCGGCTTCCTCTCGCAGGTACCGCCAGAGCAGGGGTGTCTGGCTCTCCGTGACCGAGTCATCAACGAAGGCGACCGGGCCCGGGTCTTTGTAGAGTTCGCCGAGCAGATCCGGCGTCAGCAGCTCGCGAAGGCCTGCGCCCCGGGCCAGTCTTACCTCCCGGGCACAGCGGTAGCCGTCCGCCGCGGCGGGAATGAACTTGTCCTGGATGAGAGCGGTGCGAGCCGAGTCGAACAGGGCGCGGAACATCGTCTCGGGCGGGAACCGAGCCGCATCCAGCGGCAGCGCCTGGAGGATATCGGCCGTGAGCAGTCCTCCATCGCGGAGGTCTGCCAGCACGTCGACGAGCAGGCGTGCGGTCTCGCGAACCAGGGCCCGGTTCCAGGGGTCATGCTCGGGGACGTTGTCCCGGGCGGGCGTCGTCCGGTAAGGACCCTGGATCAAGAAGCCGAGGAACGTCTCCTTCTGCGTGGGGAAGAACACGACCAGCGGCGAGCTCTCGCGCCTGACCAGCCGGCGTGCGTCGATCTCGGTGTGAGCCATGAAGGCGATCTCCACCCGGTGCCCCGGCTCGCCAAGAGCATCGAGCGGCCGGTGCCAGACGAGCCACTCCTCGTTGCCGCGGCCTTCATCTCGTCGCCTGGCCAGCATGACGTGGCGGCCCGAACCGGCGCGTGCGGTGGACTTGCGCTCAAGCACCGCGTCCGCCGTTTGATGACCGCAGGTGCGCAACCGTTCGATGCTGCGCAGGAACAGCAGGGTCTCGACGTCGAGGTTGCTCAGGGCCGCGGAAATCTCCTGGACGGCGACCGTCGCGGAAACCTCCGCGCGGTCGAAGGGAAACACGAAAAGAGTCCCGGCTGCGGGCTCGTCGAGCGCATCTACAGAATAAGGACGGACGTACTTCTCGATCCGGAAATGCTCGTCCGAGCTGTAGATCCGGGGTGTATTCGTATACGCGTAGACCGACTTGAATCCGATGCCGAACCTGCCGATCTGGGTAAGGTCTTCGGCTTTTGTGCCCTGGCCGACTCCGCAGATGCCACGTACATCGGCGGCGGTGAAAGGGCGGCCGTCGTGGCGTACCTCCAGCCGATCGTCGAAAAGCTCAAAGGTCAGCTCGGTCGCGCCGGCATCCTCGGCGTTCTGGATCAGCTCGAAGATGAAGTGAGCGCGCTCGCTGTAGAGCTGCCCGAGCAATTCGAGCACGGCTGTGTCCCAGCCGTAGCGCGAGATGTTCTCCGCACGAATCTCGTCATAATCAGTGGGCACTTGTGATCTCCACGACTCAGCCTGGGCGTGCGACGGGGCGCCGGGGCGCGGCAGCCGGTATGTCAGCGTAGAGCTGCCGCCGGGCCTGGCAGAACTTGGGCAGATCGTCCTGGAGAAGATCCTTCGCCTGGATCCGCCGCGAGCGCGGATCACCAGGGTCGCCGAGCGCCAGGCGAACGACGCGGGCGAAGTGGTGAAGCAGCGCAGCGCTGGCTGGCTGCGCCGAACGCCGCCCGCGGCGCCTACATCACCGGCGAGATGGCACCCACCTGCAGCGGCAACGGACCGGAATCCGCGGCGAGCTCCATCAGATCGATTGCACTCGCGCGCTCGATCAGGTCGTACTCGGTGCCCGGCTCGAGCCCCACGAGACACATTATGGAGCCGTTGGACCAGCGGCCGGCGGCGGAGCCGTCGCTTGCTGCTAATGGATTGCATCTCTAGATGCAATTGAGATACAATGCTGGCATGTCTACATCGACTGTTGGGTTCGCGGTGGCGGATGAGGATCAGGAGCGGCTGGCCCGTCTGGTGGAGCATTTCGGGCACGGGAACCGGTCGGCGTATCTGCGGGCGACGCTGCCGGTGATGGAGTCGCTTGCCCGGGCCGAGCGGCTGCGTGAGCTGCAGGCCCGTAACGCGGAGCGGGCCGCGGCGGCTGGCCAGGATTATGAGTCGCTGCTGGCGGAGATCCGCCGGGCGTACAAGGGCGGGACGCCGGGGCAGTGAGCGTGCCGGGGCCGGCGGCGGTGCCGGTGGTGTTCGACGTGAACGTGCTCGTGCTGGCGGTTGCCGTGGGGGAGTCCCCGTTCCGGAGTTGGCCGTCGCCGCCGCCGACGTCGGGGAACCCGAGTGCGGATTGCCTGGGCGTTGTCAACGACGCGGCGGAGTTCGCGCTGTGGCTCTCGCCGCACATCCTGGCCAACACCGGCCGGGTGCTCGCGACGGTGCTGAAGACCCCGGATGAGGAGGTCGATGACTACTTGCGGGTGCTGGCCGAGATGGCCGAGGCGTCCGGCGGCGGTACCACCGACCCGCCGCAGGCCGTCGGAGACTGCCCGGACTGGGAGGACAACCGGATCCTGGATCTGGCGGCTGCGGTCGGCGCGTTCTTGATCGTCTCTGCCGACGCGGACCTTACGAGCATGTCGCCGTGGCGGGGCCGGCCGATCATCGAGCCGTCGCAGTTCGCGTCGATGGTCGATGCCTCCCGCCGGGCACGCAGACGACGACGGTGAGAACTGCCGCACGCTTACGGTCAATGCCGGACCAAGCTGACCGAAAGGATGAGACCGATGACCAGAGCGGTGCTTACGCGAATCGGCTGCTGACGAAGCTGGCGGCCAGCTCAGTCAGCGAGAACCCGCGGTCGGCACTTATCCCGGAACGAGCAGGTCGTCGATGGCGGCGACTGCCACGGCATCCCGAGCTGTGGCCGCGAGCCTGGGGTCCACCGTGACCAAGGCGTCGGCCTGCAGCTGGGTGAGCGCGAGGTACTCGGCGTCCCTGAGTGTGTCCCAGTCGTGCTGACGTGCGAACTGCCAGGCAGTGCGGCGCGACACCCGGTCACCGAGCAGCCGCAGCTTTATCTCGGTCATTCGCTCGTGTGCCTTGAGGGCCGCCGCTTCGCTGCGCTTGCCTGCACGGACATCGTGCAGCAACAATTCCAGGGCCTCCGAGCGGATCGAGTTCGGCGCGACTAGCTGGTGGCCCGGATCGACGTGGAGCCCGGCGTCCACGAGGTGAAGCAGAGTTGGTGCGTCGATCACATACCGAGCCATGGGTACCCGTCGCTGGCTACTGGAGCCCGGCGCGCACGGACGTGATGCGCTGCGTGCTGAAGCCGAGCCAGTGCATCCGGCCCAGGTAGCGCGCGTGCTCGACCTTGAGGCAGCGGTCCATGATCACCGTGACGCCGCCATCCTCGGCGATCCGCGCGCCCTCCTCGTTGATCACGCCGAACTGGCACCAGAGGGCGCCGGCGTGGATCGCCACCGCCTCCCGCGCGATGCCCGGCAGCGCATCCGGCGCGCGGAAGACGTCCACGATATCCACCGGCACGGGCACGTCCAGCAGGCTCGCGTAGCACGTCTGCCCGAGGATCTCCGTCTCGCGGGGATTTACCGGGATCACGCGGTAGCCGTGCCGTCTCAGGTAGTAGCCAACGAAGTAGCTGGCCCGCAGCGGGTTGCCGGACAGGCCCACGATCGCGATCGTCCTTGCGGTGTGAAGCAGGCGCTGGATCGTCAGCGAGTCCTGGTACCGCGCGAGATCGGTCATGCCGTTCTCATTCTCTTCCCCGCTGTCGCAGCGACTTGAGCGAAACCCCGGTTCAGGTCCCAGATCAGATCCTCGACGGACTCGAGGCCGACCGACAGCCGCACCGTACCCGGCCCGACCCCGGCCGCCTGCAGCTCGTCGTCGCTTAGCTGGCGGTGCGTCGTGCTGGCGGGATGAATGATCAGGCTCTTCGCGTCGCCCACGTTCGCCAGGTGGGACCAGATCGTCACGCCGCGGATGAGGTCCTGCCCGCCGGCACGGCCGCCGGCGCAGTCGAACGAGAAAACCGCGCCCGCGCCGCGCGGCAGGTACTTCTCCACCAGCGGCCGGTACCTGCTCGACGGCAGGCCGGGGTAGGTCACCTTCGATGCCAGCTCGTGGGATTCCAGGAACGCCGCGACCGCCCGCGCGTTGTCCACGTGGCGGTCCATCCGCAGCGATAGCGTCTCGAGCCCTTGGAGGAACAGGAACGCGTTGAACGGGGCGAGCGCCGCGCCGAGATCGCGCAGGGTCTCGGCCCGGAGCTTCATCAGATAGCCGTAGGTCCCGAACGTCTCGTGGAACTGCAGGCCGTGGTAGGCCGGCGACGGATCCGCGACCACGGGGAACCGCCCGTTGGACCAGTTGAACGTGCCGGCCTCGACGACGACGCCGCCCATGCTCGTGCCGTGACCGCCGATGAACTTGGTCGCCGAGTGGATCACTATGTCGGCGCCCCATTCGATCGGGCGGCACAGGTACGGCGTGGCGAACGTGTTGTCCACGACCAGCGGCAGCTCATGCTCGTGCGCGATGGCCGCCACAGCCTCGATGTCCAGCACGTTCCCGCCAGGGTTGCCGATCGTCTCGCCGAAGAACGCCTTCGTGCTGGCGCGGACCGCCTTCCGCCAGCCTTGCGGATCGTCGGGATCGACCCACGTCAGCTCCACGTTCATCTTGCGCAGCAGGTGCTTGAGCTGGTTCACCGTCCCGCCGTAGAGCGCCGAGGACGAGACGACGTGGTCTCCCGGCTGCAGCAGCGTGAAGAGCGCGGCGGCCTGCGCGGCGATCCCGCTGGCGAATGCCACCGCGCCGCAGCCGCCCTCGAGGTTCGCGACCCGCTCCTCGAACACCGCCACGGTCGGGTTCATGATGCGCGAGTACGTGTTCCCGTATTCCTGCAGGTTGAAGTACGCCGCGGCTGATTCCGGGTCCTCGAACACGTAACTGGTCGTCTGGAAGATCGGCACCGCCCGCGCGCCCGTATTCGGGTCGGGTCGCTGCCCGGCGTGCAGCTGGCGGGTCTCGAATCCGAAGGCGCGGTCTTCTTCGTCCCGGGCGGGCTGCTCGGTCACGTCATCACCCGCCAGCCCTGCTGTCGGCCAGGCTGCGGTGGCCCAGGAACTGGCGGATGATGGGCGTCTGCCGCGCTTCCTCGAGCAGGAAGCAGTCGTGGCCGTACGGCGCCTCGATCACGTGGAACTCGACCGGCTTGCCGAGACCGCGAAGCGCGTCGGCGATCTCGCTGGATGCCGACGGCGGGTACAGCCAGTCCGAACTGAACGCGATCAGCAGCGTGCGCGCCGAAACGCCCTCGAGCGCCCGCGCGAGTGATCCGCGGCCGTGCTGCCGCGCGAGGTCGAAATACGTCAGCGCGCGCGAGGTGTAGAGGTAGGTGTTGGCGTCGAAGCGCCGGACGAAGGAGTCGGCCTGGTGGCGCAGGTAGCTCTCGACCTCGAACTCAGGCTCGGTGATCGTGTAGCGGATGTCGTCGGCGAACTGCAGCCGCCGGCCGAACTTGTCGGTCAGCGCCAGCCCGGACAGGTACGTGACGTGGCCGACCATCCGCGCCACGCCCATGCCGGCGTTGGGCGCGCGGCCCGTGCCGTAGTAGTGGCCGCCCTGCCAGGCCGGGTCGCGCATGATCGCGTCCCGCGCGATCGAGTTCCAGGCCACGCCCTGCGGGTGCAGGGCATGCGTGCTGGCGATCGCCACGACGGCGTCGACCTGATCGGGAAACAGGGCCGCCCACTCGAACGCCTGCATCCCGCCCAGCGAGCCGCCGGCTATCGCGGCCAGCCGCTCGATACCGAGCTCGCTCAGGAAGGCGCGCTCGGTCCGGACCATGTCCGCGACCGTGATCACCGGGAAGTCGGCGCCGTATGGCTTTCCGGTCGCCGGGTCGATAGACGACGGTCCCGTGGTCCCGCGGCAGCCGCCGAGCAGGTTCGTGGAGACGACGAAGAAGCGGTCGGTGTCGAACGCCTTGCCGGGGCCGATCATCCCGTCCCACCAGCCGAGCCCCTTGCCGGCCACCCCGTCACGATCGGCGGCGGCGAACCCGTCGCGCGTGCTCTCGTCGGGCGGTGTCTTCGCGAAGCCCGCCGCGTGGGCGTCGCCGCTCAGCGCGTGGCACACCAGAATGACGTTGTCGCGCCGCGGTGAGAGCGCACCGTAGGTCTCGTAGGCCACCCGGACCGGGTGCAGCTCCCGCCCGCAGTCGAGCCGCACCGGCTCGGGCAGGTCAAGGTACCGCGTTTCGACCGTCCCGACCGAGCCGGCCGCGAGCGTCGAGGCTGGCTCCGCCATGGGGGCTATGGTAACTGGTCCCGGACCGTGTATTGTCAAGCATCTTCGTAGGGATTCCGGGGAACGGGACGAAGGGGTATCAAACGACATGACTACCGTCACCAACGGCGTTAACGTGCAGGCGCTGCTCGACGCGCGCGAAGTGCTGAAGGGCGCGCCCGAGGCCGCCCAGTTCACCTGGCGGGCGTCCGCCAAGTGGCAGGGCGGCGTCCACAGCACGATCAAGGTCCAGAGCTTCTTCGGCCTCGGGGAGGAGCAGAACCACAAGGAAGAGTGGACTTTCGAAGCCGACCATCCCGAGGTCTTCGCGGCGGAGGACAACGGCATCACGCCGATCGAGTACCTCCTCGTCGGCCTGGCCAGCTGCCTGACCGGCGGTATAGCGTCCGTCGCGGAGAACCGTGGCATCCAGCTGCGCTCGGTCGAGTCCACGGTCGAGGGCGGGCACGACATCCGCGGGATCCTCGGCGCCGACAGCGACGTCCGCAACGGCTTCAACGACATCAAGGTGACGTTCACGATCGACGCGGACGCGTCGAGGCAGGAGATCGAGGCGCTGGTGGCCCAGTCCCAGAAGCGCTCGGCCGTGTTCGACGCCCTCACGAACCCGACGAACGTCACGGTCGAGGTCGCCTGAGAGGTCCAGCCATCGAGCGCTTTACCACGGTCGTCATCGGCGCGGGGCACGCGGGCCTCGCGGCCAGCCACTTCCTCGGCGACCGGTCCATCGATCACGTCGTGCTCGAGCGCGGCGAGGTGGCGAACTCCTGGCGCCGCGAACGCTGGGACTCGCTGCGGCTGCTCACGCCCAACTGGCAGAGCCGCCTGCCGGGCCTTCGCTATGAGGGGCCCGAACCAGACGGCTACATGACGGTGGGCGAAGTGACCGAGTTCATCGAGCGCTTCGCCAAGGTCACGTCCGCTCCGGTCCGGACCGGAGCGGACGTGACATCGGTGCGGCAGGCCGGCGACGGGTACCATCTGACGACCAGCAACGGCCAGATCGCGGCCCGGACCGTGGTCATCGCGAGCGGCGCCTGTAATCAGCCTGCGGTGCCGCCGCTCAGCGATGGAGTGCCGCCGTCCGTCGAGCAATTCACGCCGCTGCGCTACCGCCACCCCGCCCAGCTCCCCGACGGCGGCGTGCTCGTCGTGGGAGCGTCGGCGACCGGCGTGCAGCTGGCCGCCGAACTGCAACGGTCCGGCCGGCCGGTGATCCTCTCGGTGGGGGAGCACGTGCGGTTGCCGCGCACCTACCGCGGACGCGATGTGCTGTGGTGGATGGACGCGTCGGGCGTGTGGGACCAGCGCTACGACGAGGTTGACGACCTCACGCGGGCCCGGCGGCTCCCCTCGCCCCAGCTCGTCGGGACTCCCGAGCGGACGACGCTCGATCTCAACGCCCTGACCTCGATGGGCGTCGAGCTGGTGGGCCGCTGGGCGGCGGTGCGTGACGGCCGGGCGCTGTTCTCCGGCGGCCTGCGCAACGTGTTCTCGCTCGCGGACCTCAAGATGCAGCGCCTGCTGGACACGTTCGACGAGTGGGCTCAGCAGGGCGGCGGGCGTGACGCCGAGGTCGGTCCTGCCGAGCGCTTCGCGCCGACCCGCGTGCCCGACTCGGCGCGGCTGGAGCTTGACCTGGGCGGCGGCGAGATCCGCGCGATCGTGTGGGCCACGGGCTTCCGGCCCGACTACGGGTGGCTCGACGTGCCGGTGGTCGACGCGAAAGGCCATCTACGCCACGAGGGCGGGGTGGCCAGCAGCCCGGGACTGTACGCGCTGGGGCTGCCCGTGCTGCGGCGGCGCAGGTCCACGTTCATGTGCGGCATCGAGGACGATGCGCGTGAGGTGATCGACCACCTCGCGCGGTATCTGGCCGTGCGCCGGTGACCTGACCCGGCACGCCCCGCCGCGCCGGTGACGGGCCGGGCCGGCCGGTCAGGGCGATCACGGGCGCCCGCCGGGCGTCCGCCGTGGCCCCGAGCGGGCTCGCGCCCACATCGCCGGCTCCGTTCACGTGCCGCTCCACGAGCTGCCCGGGCGCCTGCGCGACCTGCCTGACCGCCCGCTCTGGGTCCACTGCCAGGGCGGCTACCGCGCGTGCATCGCCGCCTCCCTGCTGCAGGCGGCCGGGCACGCCGTCACCGCCGTCGACGACGACTTCGCTCACGCCGCCATCGCGGGCCTGCCCGTCACCGAAGCGACCAGGAGCTCCGCGGCGTAACAGGCCGGCCAAGCCGCCCCGAACATGCAATCATCGGTTGCATGTCCCTACTTGACCTGCTACTGTCGGTTGCACATACAGGGCGGGCGATGACCGGGATGCGCCCGCGGTGATCCAGCGGCCGGCGATGGCCGCCGGCGCGCTCAGCAAGGGAGCGGCTCCGATGGCAGGCCTAGTGATCGAGCGGGACATCCTGATCGCGGCACCGGCGGAGGTGGTGTGGCGCACCATCACCGAGCCCGATCAGATGAGCCAGTGGTTCGCCGACCGGGTGGACCTGGTAGTGGAACCCGGCGCCCATGGCTACATGGAGTTCGGCGACCAGGGCGGCCCGGTCGTCGTGGAGGTTGTTGACCCGCCCGTTCGCTTCTCATTCCGCTGGAACCACCCCCGCGGGGAGGAGCCGACGGCCGGCAACTCGATGCTGGTCGAGTTCACGCTGACGCCCGAGGGCGACGAGCGGACCCGTCTGCGCGTGGTCGAAAGCGGCCACGAGCTGCGCGACTGGCCCGACGCGGAGAAACAGCGCTACGCCGACGAACACCGGGACGGCTGGGTGGAGTACCTGGAGCGCCTCGCCAGCGTGCTCGCGGAGCGCTGAGCGCGATGACGGCGCAGACCGACGATGAGCTGTGGTCGGCCATCGGCGACCCGTCTCGTCGCCACGTCCTCGATCTGCTGGTCAGCAACGGTGAGGTGAGCGCCAGCTGGCTGGCCGGACGGGTGCCGTTCACCCGCCAGGCCGTCTCCAAGCATCTGGTCGTGCTCGAACGGGCCGGGCTGATCAGCCGGCGCAAACAGGGCCGGGAGGTTCTCTACCAGGTACAAGCCGACCGTCTCGACCAGGCCGCCCGGGCCATGGCCGAGCTCGCCGCCCAGTGGGACCGCCGGCTCGGCACGATCAAACGGCTCGCCGAGGCCGCGCACGCGGAAAGCAAGAAGAGGAGATCGTCATGAAAGACGAATCAGCCACCCCGGGCGGGCCAGCGGCCGGCGCTGTCGGCGCGCCGGGCCTGCCCCCGACCGTCAGCCGGGCCGCCTTCCAGGCCGGGCTGGACCGGCTGCGGGCGCGGGAGAAGGCCCACACCCGCGAAGGCGACGCGATCGCCGCGGCCCGGCGGCGCCTGCCCATGGTCGAGGTCGACGCCAGCCTGAAGCTGGCCGGGCCCGCCGGGCCGCTCACCCTGCTCGAAGCGTTCGAAGGGCGGCGACAGCTCATCGCTTACTACTTCATGTGGCACCCCGGCGCACCCGCGGCCGGGCAGTGCGAGGGCTGCACGTGGTGCGCCAGCCAGGTCGCGGAGCTGTCCTACCTGCATTCGCGCGACATCACCTACGCGGTCTTCTGCCAGGGTCCCTACGACGAGAGCATCCGCTACCACGACTTCATGGGCTGGGACATGCCCTGGTACTCGGCCCAGGATTCGCTCGGCGCCCTGCTGCCGGCGCCCAAACGGCCCGGCATGATGCACCTGGTGTGCTACGTCCGGGACGGCGACCGCGTCTTCGAGACCTACTGGACCACCCTGCGCGGCGTCGAGGAGATGGACAACAGCTACGCGCTCATGGACCTCACCGTGTACGGACGCCAGGAGAGCTGGGAGGACTCGCCTCCCGGCTGGCCCCAGCGGTGCACCAACACGCGGACCAGCGCCGGCCCGCCCGGCTGGCCGCCCGTGCCCGCCTGGCCGCAAGGACGCCCCATCCCCCAGTGGCCGCGCCTGGCCGCCGGGCACTCCGACGACCTCACCGCCGGGCCCTGACGGCCCGGTCAGGGACGGCATGATCCTCCCGGGCTGGCGGTGGTCGTCCTTGCCGTGTCACGGCGGCGCGGTGGGCCTGCCCATGCGCAAGTGTCTGATGCCGGGGCTTTCTCGCTGCGACGATTGTCAAAGGCGGGCGCTTGACCAGATCCCCGAACTGTCCGAAACTGGGGCATTATCCCCTAACGCAGATCGCGGACCGGCCGTGGCCCTGAACGAGCTCCAGGCCCTCGTCGAGGACCTGGCCAGGCGTATCGGCGCTCCAGTAGTGCTTGAAGACCATGAGCAGCGCATGGTCGTCTACTCCGCGCAGGAAGGGCCCATCGACGAGGTCCGCCGGGACTCGATCCTGATGCGCGAGACCCGGCCGGAGGTCAAGCACTGGTTCCGCCAATTCGGCATCGTGCAGGCCAGCGCGCCGCTGCGGATACCCAGCCACCCGGAGCTGGGCATCCTCGGCCGGCTGTGCGTCCCGGTGCGCTTCCGGGGCCGGCTGCTCGGCTTCCTCTTCCTCATCGACGATGTGCGCCGGCTCGACGGCCCCGACATCGAGCTGGTCGAGCGAGTCAGCCGTCATGCCGGGCTGCTGCTGTACGAAGAGGAGCTTGACCGCCGTCTCTCGGCGAGCGTGCTCTCCCATCTGCTCACCCCGGACCCGGAGATGCGCCAGGCGGCGGCGCGGCAACTGGCCGAGCAGGGCCTGGCAGCGGCCGAAGCGCCGCACGCGGTCGTGGTGGTCCGGCTGGCCGCCGCTGCGGTGCCCGGTCCCGGGGAGGCTATCGGCGAGGCCATACTCGAGCTGCTGCGGCTGATCGGCGGCGAGGACGACCTGGCCGGGACCGTCGAGACCTACCTCGATCTCGGTTGTGATGCCAAGCGGACCGCCGAGCGCTTGCGGCTTCATCGCGGCACGCTGTACTACCGGCTGGCGAAGGCCGTCCGGCTGACCGGTGCGGATCTGCACGACGGCAACGACCGCCTTGCCCTGCACCTCGGCTTCAAGCTGGCCCGCTTGAACGGAACGTACCCGCCCTCCAGATCCAGTGGCCCAGAGCCCCGGCCGGCCCGCCGTCAGCAGGGCAGCGGCCAGCAGGGCAGCGGCCAGCAGGGCAGCGGCCAGCAGGGCAGCGGCCAGCAGGCTATTTCGTGAAGTACCAGTACTCGGGCAAGAACGTGTACATCGGGTTCCAGGTGACTCCCTGCAGGTTGCTCTTGACGGCCTGGATGAAGTACTGCTGAGGCACCCAGATGAAGGGCAGCTGCTCGGCGGTGAACGTCGCGTACTGGTGGAACAGCGACATGCTGCTGTTGTCCTGGATCTCGCGGATCATGCTGTCCATCGTCGGGTTGGAGTAGCCGCCCGAGTTGGACGGGGCGCCGGTCAGGAACAGCGGCTCGCCGGTCGGCAGGTAGCCCGGGCCGTCGTACGCCCAGCCGCTGATATCGACCATGACCCAGCTCTTGTTCGTCGAGACGGCCACCCCCAGCAGCGTGCTGAACGACTCGGCCTGGGTGGCGATCGAGATGCCGGCCTGCGCGGCGTCAGACTTGTAGACGTCCTCCTGCGCCTGCAGCGCGGCGACGCCTGAGGTGTAGTCCATGGTGAACCTGGCCTGCGTGCCCGCCTTGATCCCGCTGCCGCACAGGGCAGGAGTCTCGCAGGTCATGACGCCGCCCACCAGCTTCCAGCCGTGGCTTTCCAGCAGGCTCTTCGCCTTGGCGATGTCGAAGGGGTAGGCGCCGGCCCCGCCGTTGGCCATCTCCACCGCGGGCTCGAAGGCGTTGGCGGGCTCGGGCGGAACCGGCCCGGTCGTGGGGTAGGCGTAGCCGCGGTAGATGGCCTTTGACATGCCCTCCTGGTCGTTGACGTACATCAG
>Ga0335078_10004165_pt1 | contig 21449 bp, 20 predicted proteins | sample Lox_Sample_32_FD_206711 | JGI IMG/M metagenome (GOLD analysis project Ga0335078, IMG submission 206711) | Soil microbial communities from Loxahatchee National Wildlife Refuge, Florida, United States - Lox_Sample_3.2 | ecosystem: Environmental > Terrestrial > Soil > Wetlands | place: USA...
GGCGTCGCGCCGCTCGACACGATCGTCGCGTGGCCGGGATCGGGCACGGGACGGGTCGTCGGGCACCTGCCGCACCCAATCCGCTACGCGGCGGTGGCGGCGATCGGTGGGCGGCTGATCATTGCCGGCGGCACGAGCGGCGACGTGGCGACCCGCGAGGTGTACGAGTTCGATCCGGCCTCCGGTCAGGTCCACCAGATCGGTCTACTGCCCCGCCCGCTGACCCACGCCGCCGGCGCGGCCCTGGGGAACCGGGTGTACGTGATCGGCGGTCGCGGGGCCGAGCAGGGCACGCAGACGAGCGCGATCCTGGCCGTCGACCCCGCGACGGGCCGTGTGCGCCCGGCGGGCCGGCTGCCGGTGGCCCTGTCCGACGTGGGCGCGGCGACCCTCGGCGGAGTGGTGATGGTCGCCGGAGGCCGCGGATCCGATGGTGTGCTGAGCGGTCGGATCTATGGTCTGCGGCCACGGATCGGGGCGCCGTGAGGAGCCGCATGTTTGCGACGGCGCTGCTCCTGGCAGTCTCGCTGCCGCTCGCAGCCTGCGGCGGCGATGCCAAACACACCGCGACCGGGGCCGACACGAGGTCGACGACGGGCACGATCGCCAACGTCCTTCCGCAGACGCCGAAGTGGGCGCCGACCAACCCCCACAACGTGTACGCGGCCGACGCGCCAGGCGACCTGGCCGCGATCGCCCGCCGCGCCCGGCCGCTCGTCTACGTACCGAACAGCGAGGGGGACAGCGTCGACGAGATCGACCCGCGTACCTACAAGATCGTCAGGCGGTTCGCGGTCGGGGCACTCCCGCAGCACGTGATCCCGTCGTATGACCTGCGGACCCTGTACGTCGCGAACGACGAGGGCAACAGCCTGACCCCGATCGATCCGGTCAACGGGGCCCCGGGCCCTCCGATCCCGGTCACCGACCCGTACAACATGTACTTCACACCCGACGGTCGCTACGCGATCGTCGTCGAAGAGCGCATGCGAATACTCGCCTTCCGCGACGCGCACACGATGAAGCTGCACCACGCCCTGAGTGTCCCGCAGTGCGCCGGGGTCAACCACGCCGACTACACCGCCGACGGCCGCTACATGCTGCTCAGCTGCGAGTTCGGCTCATCGATGATCGTGGTCGACGTGAATCACGAGCGGGTGATCAAGACGGTCCCGCTCAGGCCCGGCGCCTCGCCGCAGGACGTCAAGCTGTCGCCGGCGGGCGGCGTGTTCTACGTGGCCGATCTCAACTACGGCGGCGTGTGGGAGATCTCGTCTCGCACCTTCGACCTCTTCGGCTTCATCAAGACCGGCGCCGGCGCGCACGGGTTGTACCCGAGCCGCAACGACCAGTTCCTGTACGTGTCCGACCGCGGCGAGGGGGCGGTCTCGGTGATCAACTTCCGCACGCGCAAAGTGGTCGCGACGTGGCCGATTCCGGGCGGGAGCCCGGACATGGGCAACGTATCGGCCGACGGTCGCGTGCTCTGGCTGTCGGGCCGATACGACGACCAGGTCTACGCGATCGACACCCGGACGGGGAAGCTCTTGGCGCGAGTTCCCGTCGGTGCGGGGCCGCATGGGGTGTGCGTGTGGCCGCAGCCCGGCCGTTACTCGCTCGGCCACACCGGGATCATGCGCTGATCCCGGCTGGGTGCTTTGGGCGCGGTAGATTGCTCGCTATGGCCGACGCCGGCGACCAGGATCTGCGCGTCTCCGATCAGTAACGAGAGCGCGCGGTCCAGGACATCCGCGAGCACTTCGCCGCGGGCCGCCTCACCGAGGATGAGCTGAGCGACCGCGTCCAGGCGGCCTACGCCGCGCAGACCCAGCGCGAGTTGACGGCGCAGCTGGCCGACCTGCCCAGGCTGCCCGCCACGCCGGCTGAGCGCAAGGCCGAGCTGGCGGCGCGGCGCAGCGAGCTCCAGCGCCGGCTGATCCAGGAGGCCGGCGGAGGGGCCGGGGCGTTCGTGATCTGCACGGGCATCTGGGCTGCGTCCGGGGCGAGCGGGTTCTTCTGGCCCATCTTCATTGCCCTGGCCGTGGTGATTCCGTTGTTGCGCAACGGATGGCGGCTGTACGGGCCGGCGCCCGAGTTCGACCGCGTCGAGCAGGAGCTCGAAGCCAAGAAGCACCAGGCCAAGCACAAGGGGCACCTCCGCGAGGAGATCCGCAGTGACGCCCGCGACCGCGCCGCCCGGCGCGCGCGGCGGCACGATCGTCACATCTAAGCGGCGGGCGGCTTCTAGCCCTGCTTCTGGTGCCGGACGTGGTCCGGCTCGATCACGAACTTGATCCGCTGCTCGCCGGGCTGGCGGAACGGGTACTCGTCCTGCCCGATGTACTTCTTGCTCAGCGCGTTGATGTGCTCGTCCGCGCCGTCGGTCGAGCCACTGGCACTGCCGCGGATCTCCACGTAGTTGTACGGATTCTCCTGCTCGTACACCACGACGCTCACGCGCGGATCGCGCTCGAGGTTCGCGGGCCACCTCCGGCCGCGGGCGCTGTTGACCGCGACGGTTCCGTCCTCGGCACTGATCCACGCCACGGCGCTGTGCACCGATCCGTCCTGGTTGAGCGTCGAGATCACCGCATGATTGGGCTCGCTGAGGAGCTTCTGCACTTCTGGGTCTGTGAGGGTTGCCATAGCCGTCAATCTACCCCCGCTGCTACCGTGAGGACCCGATGGCCACGGCACCCTCAGAGCCTCTCTCCCAGCGCCTCGCGGCCATCCGCGAGCAGCTCAAGCTGCTTGCGGACTACCTTTGACCCCGCTGCGCTGAGCGAGCGCGTTCAGGCGCTCGAAGACGAGATGGGCGCGCCCGGCTTCTGGGATGACCAGGAACGGGCCCCACAGGTGAGCGCCGAGCACGCCCGGACCAGCCGGCGCCTCTCGACCTACCGCGAGCTCGAAAGCGACGTCGAGGACCTCGAGCCGCTGGCCGAGCTGGCCGAGGAGGATCCCGACATCGCAACCGAGCTCGAGGAGCAGATCGCCGGCGTTCAGCAACGCCTCGACCAGCTCGAGGAACAGCGGCTGTTCTCGGGACGCTACGACACGGGCGACGCGCTGGTCACGGTCAACGCCGGCGCGGGTGGAACCGACGCTCAGGACTGGGCCGAGATGCTGCTCCGCATGGAGATGCGCTGGGCCGAGCGGCGCGGCTTCGACGTCGAGCTGCTGGAGGCGTCCCCGGGGGAGGAGGCCGGGATCAAGTCGGCCACGTTCCTGGTCAAGGGCGAGAACGCCTACGGCCTGTACGGGGCCGAGAAGGGCGTGCACCGTCTGGTGCGGCTGTCGCCGTTCGACGCGGCGCATCGCCGTCAGACCAGCTTCGCCGGCGTGGAGGTATCGCCGGTGGTCGAGGGCATCGGCGAGGTCCAGATCGACGACGACGACCTCCAGATCGACACCTACCGGGCCAGTGGCGCCGGCGGCCAGCACGTGAACAAGACCGACTCCGCCGTGCGCATCACCCACAAGCCCACCGGGATCGTCGTGCAGTGCCAGAACGAGCGCTCGCAATCGTCCAACAAGGCCGAGGCGATGACGATGCTGCGCTCCAAGCTGCTCGAGCTCGAGGAACGCAAGCGCCGCGAGGAGATCGCGCGCGAGCGCGGCGAGGCCCAGGACGTCAACTTCGGCTCCCAGATCCGCTCCTATGTGCTGCACCCGTACTCGATGGTCAAGGACCACCGGACCGACTACGAGATGGGGGACACCGCGCGGGTGCTCGACGGCGACCTCGACGGGTTCGCGCGCTCCTACCTGCTGAAAGCCGCCAAGTGACCGACGGCCACGCGGTTCGCGAGCCGGCTGAGCAGCCGACCGCGCCGTACCTGGAGGCGATCACCGCCTACGGGTTCCGCGGGTCGCTGCGCTTCCACGTTCCGGGCCACAAGGGCGGCGAGGGCGCCGACCCGGGACTGCGCACCGCGTTGGGTGACCAGGCGCTGCTGCTAGACGTGCCCCAGGACATCGAGGGGATCGATGTCGGGCCGTCCCCGACGCCGTACGAGCGCGCCGAACGTCTGGCCGCGGACGCCTACGGGGCGCAGCGTGCGTGGTTTCTCACCAACGGCGCCACACAGGGCAACCACGCGTTGTGCCTGGCCCTGGCGCCGCCGGGCGAGACCGTGGTCCTCCAGCGCAACTCGCACGCCAGTCTGATCGACGGCCTCGTGCTGAGCGGCGGGAAGGCGCAGTTCGTGGCCCCCGAGTACGACCACGAGCTCGGCATGGCGCACGGGGTGACGCCCGAGGCCCTCGCCGGCGGGTTCGACCGCGCTCCGGGCGCGAGGTACGCCTTCATCGTCTCGCCCACCTACTACGGGATGTCGGCCGATGTCGAGGGATGCGCCGAGGTCGCGCACGCGGCCGGCGCGGCGCTGATCGTGGACTGCGCCTGGGGCTCGCATTTTGGCTTCCACGCGCGGCTGCCCCGCTGCCCGATCGAGCTCGGCGCCGACGCGATGCTCGCCTCGACCCACAAGATCGTCGGCAGCCTGACCCAATCCGCCATGCTGCTCGTGGCCGGCTCGGGACGGGTCGACACCGAGGCGGTGGCCAGGGCGGTGCGCCTGATCCGCTCGACCAGCCCGAGCGCGCTGCTGATGGCGTCCCTGGACGCCGCCCGCAGACAGCTCGCGGTGCACGGCGAGGCGCTGCTCGACCGCACGATTTATGCCGCCGCGCGGGCGCGGGACGCGATCGAAGCGGTTCCCGGCTGCGCCGTGCTCGACGAGTCGTTCGTCGGGCGCCCCGGGATCGCCGGGTGGGATCCCCTGCGGATCGTGATCGATGTCCGCGGCACGGGGCGCACCGGCTACGACGTGTCCGCGGCGCTGCGCAACTCCTACGACATCTACGTCGAGCTGGCCACTCACGCCACGCTCGTCCTCGTCCTCGGCATCGGCCAGCCGGTCGAGGCGCTCGAGCGTCTGGCGCACGATTTCGCCGAGACCGTCCGGCAGATCCATCGGCCCGGCACCCGCCACGCGATTACCCGCCCGCCGGCCGCGTTTCTGCACGAGACGGCGGTGTCGCCCCGGGAGGCGTTCCTGGGCAAGGGCGAGGTCGTCTCGGTGGCGGACGCGGTAGGCCGGATCTCGTGTGAGGCGATTGCCGGCTACCCGCCCGGTGTCCCGTCGTTGTTGCCCGGCGAGCGGATCACCGAGGAGGTGGTCGCGTACCTGCGCGAGCTGACTTCGGAGGGCGCGCGACTGCACGGCGCTTCGGACCCCGCCTTTCGGACCGTCCGGGTGCTGATCGAATAAGGCTCAGCGATGGTGTCCGGCGGCGGAGCGCGACCTGAAAGAACCGCGGGCGCCCGAGCGTCACTAGCCCCGACGACGTACCGTTGCTTTTCGTGAGCCCACCCGCCACATCCCGTTTCCAGGACGCACGAGCCGCGCCCGACGCGGTCGCTGCCGAGAGCGCACTCTCAGCAGGTCGTACGGCGAACGCGATCCTCGGCCTTCAGCGAGCGGTGGGAAACCGGGCGGTACGACAGATGGTCGGAAACGGCTCGGTGCTCGCGCGGGCCCCGAGTTTCGGCCCTGCCCCGACGACCGTCGACGGCGCTTCCTCGACGGCGGCCGACGAGTTTCGCGCGGCGCTCGACGTCCAGGTGCGCGCCCTGGCCAACCTGGCCGCCACGATCAAGAAGCTCGTGCCCGAGCCGTCGTTCGAGACCTGGGACATCCGCGACAAGCTGGAGTCCTACGTCGACCAGCTGGTGTGGATCACCGAGGCCACCGCCCGCGCGGCGCAGCTCGTCGCCGAGGGCGAAGCGTCGCCCGGCGAGGCAGGCGAGCGCAAGTTCGCCGACGCGGGGACCGAGCTCACCGCTGCGGTGTTCGGCCTCAAGGCCGTAGCGGTCCTGCTCACGTACGACTACTACTACTACGAGCTGATCAAGCAGCATTCGACGGCCACCGACCGGGCGGCCATGGGCGTGAGGACGGTTCACAGCTCGCTCGACCCGGTCGTGTCGTCGCTCCGCCTCCGGCAGCGGGACATCGTCGACATGGCGCTCTCGCATCTCGACTCGAACTTCCCGGCCGACTGGGCGTATGACTTCAGCCAGATCGTCGACGAGACCAACGAGCAGATCGAGAAGGACGCGCGAATCGCCGCGTGGATCAACATCGCCATGCTCGCGTGGAACCTGTATGACATCTGGATGCTGCCGGTGGTCGGGAAGCCGGGGGGGGGGGGCGGGGTAGAACCGCCGCAGATCGGGGGCATCGGCGGTGACGGCGGCGCCGTGGTCGTTGGTGGCGGTAGCGCGGCGGCGACGGCGGACGCGCTGGCGGCGCTCGGGCGGCTGGCTGCAATCGGCGCCATCACGATGCCGAATACCGTGAAGTTCCTGCGCGGCCGCGGACGCACGGGCGGGATCGAGGCGCCCCCCAAGGCGATCGAGGCGTCCACGAAGGACCGCGGGCGCGGCGGCGGCGCTCCGGAGGCCGGCCCGTCGAGCTCCGGAGGCGGGAAAGCGCCCGCGGGCGGCGAGGCGGCGCGTCTTCCGGAGGGCGTCCCAACCGCGGCGGAGGATGCTGTGCTCGAGCGTTACACCGAGGCCCTGGCCAAGCTGCGCGAGAAGCTGGTGGCCTACCGGGGGATGAAGCCCAAGCCTGGTGAACCACCGGCTCGGTTCCAGGAACGCCTCGGCCGTGCCCGCACCGCCTATGAGTCCGCCCAGCGTGTCCTCGAGGAGATCGAGACCGACGCGCTCGGCCGCTCCGGCAGCGATCTCGCGGGGCATCTCGATCCGCTGGTTGAGGCGCGCCGCGAGCTGGAGCGGCAGGGACCGGTTATCACGGTCGGGCGAAGAGTTCCGTGCGACGCCCTCAAGGCGGCGCCCAGGCTCAGGCGCGGGATGGATTTCGCCGAGATCGAAGAGACGATCGGGCGTCGGCCCGATCACATCGACCCGGCGCCCAAGCCGAAGGGCTACGAGCCAGGCTCTCATCAGCGGCTGGAGTGGAAGTTCAAGGACGGGAGCCGGCTCGTCGTCGACAAGCCGGCGCGTCCGACGATCCACGACGCAAGCCGGCCCGCGCGTCCGGCCACCGCGGAGCTGCCGCACGTCGAGGTGCACGGCCCGGAAGGCGAGCGGCTGGATCCGCAGGGAATCGAGGTCCCAAAGAAGTCCGCGCCGGGGCACCTGACGATCACAGACCACGAAGGGGCGCTCGAGCGTCAGTTCGCGCGCCAGCGGAAGGGGCTCTGAGCCGGCGTGATCGAAGCGAACGTCAGCGAAGTGGTGGCGCGCGCACTCGCCGAAGATGTCGGCGACGGCGACGTGACGACGGCGGCGACCGTCCCGGAGAACGCGCGGGCCCGCGCGGTGATCACCCAGAAGGCGCCGGGGGTCATCTATGGGGTGGACGTTGCGGTTGAGACCTTCCGGACCCTCGACCCGTCGATCGCGTTGGAGCGCATGGTCGCTGAGGGGGAATGGCGTGACGGAGGGCCGCTCCTGCGACTCGAGGGTTCGGCCCGCGCGATCCTGACCGCGGAGCGGACGGCATTGAACTTCCTGCAGCGCCTGTCGGGCGTCGCGACGATGGCCGCGCGTTACGTGGAGGCGGTGGAGGGGACCGGAGCGACGATCCTCGACACGCGCAAGACCACCCCGGGGCTCCGCGCGCTCGAGAAGGCCGCGGTCGCCGCCGGCGGCGCCACCAACTACCGCTTCGGTCTGTTCGACGCGATCCTGATCAAGGAGAACCACGCCGCGGCGGCGGGTGGGGTTGGGGAGGCCGTCCGCAAGGCGCACGCATATGCCCCCGGCGTCCCGCTCGAAGTGGAGTGCCGAGACCTGGCCGAGGTCGACGAGGCGCTCGAAACAGGCGCCGGCATCACGGGATTCCGGATCCTCCTCGACAACATGTCGATCGAGCAGATGCGCGAAGCCGTCGACCGCGTGGCGGGCCGGGCCGAGCTCGAGGCCAGCGGCGGGGTGACGCTCCAGACGCTCCGGGCCATCGCGGGCACGGGAGTAAACTTCATCTCGGTAGGGGCGCTCACGCACAGCGCCCCGGCGTTAGACCTGTCCCTCCTCCTGGAAGCCATTCCATGAACCTGCCGATGCTGGGTGCGTCAGACGCACCCCTGCTGCTTGAGAACATCCCTGCCCTCCAGGACGAGGTCCGCGCGCTGGCCGTCGAGCGCGGCGCGGTGATCCTCGCCCACAACTATCAGTTGCCAGAAATTCAGGATGTCGCCGATTACGTGGGCGACTCGCTTGGGCTCTCTCAACAGGCGGCCAAGGCCGGCGCGGACACGATCGTGTTCTGCGGCGTCCACTTCATGGCCGAGACCGCGTCGATCCTGTGCCCCGAGAAGCGCGTGCTGATCCCCGACCTCGACGCGGGGTGCTCGCTAGCCGACTCGATCACGGCCCAGCAGTTGCACGACTGGAAGGCTCGTCATCCCGGCGCGATCGTGGTCATGTACGTGAACACGACGGCCGAGGTCAAGGCGCTGACCGACTACTGCTGCACCTCAGCCAACGCGGTCAAGGTGGTCGAGCACATCTACGCCGAGCACGGTTCCGATACGGAGATCCTGTTCGGACCGGACATGTTCCTCGGCGCCTACGTCGAGAAGTCGACCGGGCGGCCGATGCACGTGTGGGACGGCGAGTGCCACGTCCACGCCGGGATCAGGCCCGACGACATCACGGCTGTGCGCGCCGCCCACCCCGGCGCCGACTTCCTGATCCACCCCGAATGCGGCTGCTCGACGAGCGTGATGGAGTACGTGGCGGCCGGCGACGTGGATTCGGATGGCGTGCATATGCTCTCGACCGGCGGCATGCTCGGGTACGCCCGTGAGCATCGCGGCGGCACGGCGATCGTCGCCACCGAGACCGGCATGCTCCACCCGCTGCGCCAGGCCGCGCCCGACACCGAGTTCATCGCGGCCAACGAGGCGGCTCACTGCCGGTTCATGAAGATGATCACGCTGCCCAAGCTCCGCGACGCGCTGCGCGACGACGAGTACGAGGTCAAGGTCCCATCGGAGGTGGCCGACCGGGCCCGCCTGCCGATCGAGCGGATGGTGGGAATCAGCTGACATGACCTTCATCGAGACGGTTCCCGAGGTCGACGCGACCGGCGCCACCGCGGAGATCTACGCCGCGGACCGCGAGCTGAACGGCTTCCTGCCCAACTTCACCCAGGCGTTCTCGCTCCGGCCCGAGGTGTACGCGGCCTGGAAGCAGCTCAACGGCGCGATCAAGAGCGGCATGGACCTGCGGCGCTACGAGCTGGCCACGATCGCCGCAGCCACGCGCCTGCGCTCGAGCTACTGCACGCTGGCGCACGGATCGGTGCTGATGGACAAAGAATTTCTCTCGCGAGATGAACTGACGGCGGTGGTGTCAGACCACCGGAGCGCCGGCCTCGACGAGACCGAGGTGGCGGTCATGGACCTCGCTAGGAAGGTCGTCGATGACGCCACTTCGGTGGAGCAGGCGGACTTCGATCGGCTCCGGTCGCTGGGCCTGTCCGATAAGGACATCGTGGACGTCGTCCTCGCGGCGTCCGTGCGGTGCTTCTTCAGCAAGGCCCTCGACGCCCTCGGGGCCGAGCCGGACGCCAAGTACGACGGGCTAGACCCGGCGCTGCGCGTCGGGCGTTAGCGGTCGGGGACGACCACTAGTACTCCGCGTCGGCGTCGGCGAGCAGGTCGATCCCGTGGTCGACCGCTTGGCTGACCCGTGGAAGCGTGACTCGCTTGCGCCCGAACTCGTCCGGTGTGTAGCAGTGGACGTCGGCCGGCGCGCCCATCTCGAGGCCGTCCCACAGTAGGCCGGCGTGGTAGACGCGCTCGAGCCAGGGCATGCCCTCGAACGACGGCGAGACCAGGATCACGATGAACTCCGGGCCGCGTTCGCGCTGCGGCGGCGCGCCCCGTTCGTCCGCCACCCGGGCGCCGCCGAGCACGGCGACGTCGATCGGCCAGCGATCCCCCACGCGGTCCAGATAGAGCTGGAGCTCGCGCCTGTTGACGGCGGTGGTCACCTCCACGGCACTACCGATTGTCGCGAGGCCGGGCCGCAGGTTCAATAGCGGGCGATAGCCGGGACGATTTGATTGAAGAGCTGGAGCGCGGTCCAGTTCCCGGGCCCGTCGATCATCAGCGCGAACGCGAGCGTGTGATGGTCGGGAGTGGTGCAGTACCCGGCGAGATTGGTCACGTAGTTGAGGGTGCCCGTCTTGGCGATGCAGCGTCCCCGCGCCACCGTGTGCGGAGCGATCCGCTGCACGGTGCCGCTCACCCCCACGACCGGGAGCGAATCGGAGAGGACGCGGCCGATCGGGGTGTTCCGCATCGTGCGCAGGAGCGCCACCACCTGCCCGGGCGAGGACTTGTCCGAGCGCGACAGCCCGGAGCCGTCGACGATCGTCGGGTGCAGTCCGAACGAATCGATCGTCTGCGAGATCACCTGTGCGCCCGCGTCGATGCTTCCGCCGGCGCCGAACTGCTTGCCGAGCTGCTTAGTCAGCATCTCGGCGAAGAAGTCGTCCGAGGGAACGTCCATCAGCTTGAGCATCACCGACAGCGGGGGAGACTCGACCGACGCGAGCTGGGTGGTCCCGGCCGGCGCCGGCAGCGTCCGGTTGAGCGGCCTGGCGCCGATGTGGGCGCCGTGCATGGTGAGCACGAGCTCCTTGGCCGCGAACGCGCCTGGATTCAGCTTCTTGAACGTCGATCCGTGGTCGTAGGTGAGCGCGGCCAGCTGGCCGCCGAAATCGGGGATGTCCGGCTTGTAGGCGGTGGCCGGTCCGCCCCTGAGATCGTCGAACATCGCCGCGTCGCCGATCACCCACCCGGTGACGCGCTTGATCCCGGCGTGAACCAGCTGACCTACCAGATCGTTGGCGGTTGGACCGTACCCCTGCTCCCAGGTGCGGTTGAACGCGCCGTCGCCGAAGGTCGGGTCGCCGCCGCCGACCAGGTACAGATTTCCGTGCCACACCCCGCCCGGCCCGAGATGGCCGTCGCCGAGCACGGTCGTCTTCAGCCGCGCGTCGGGGCCGAGTTGGCTGAGCAGCGCCACCGTGGTGTAGAGCTTCTCCACCGAGGCGGGTGGTCTGCCGGTGTTGGGATTCAGCGAGAACAGCGTCTGTTTCGTGCCCAGGTCGTAGACGAGCGCCCCGGAGTCCGGGCCGGCCTTGTCGAAGGATTTGGCCAGGGAGGCCTGGAGCTTGGCCATCGCCGGCGGGACGGCCTGCGGCTGCGGCACGGTCGGGACGACCTTTGGGACGGTCGTCGTCGTGCTCGTGCTGGGCACGGGCGCGCCCGCCGACGCGTCCGAACTCGGCTGCGGATGGTGACCCCCGCCGCCGCACCCGGCGATCGCCAGCGCGGCGATGCCCCCGATGGCCCAGCGTCGCACCGTCAGGCGGACTCGAGCTCCTGCACCGTGTGCGGACCCACGACGGCGATGGACAGCTCGTCGGCCACCCGCGCGGCGACCTCCCGGACCTGGTCGAAGCTGACCTGGTCGAGCAGCTCGATGGTTCGATCGGGGTCGACGTCCTCGCCGTACACGACGGTCTGCTGGGCCGCGTGGCGCGCCACCGCTCCGGTGTTCTCGAAGGCGATGGCGCGGGCGCCGGCGGCGTACGCGCGTGCCCGCTCGACCTCCTGCTCGGTCGGGCCGTCGTCGCGCAACTCGCTGACGATGTCGCGCATCCGCCGGTACGCCTCGAGCATCTTGGCTGACTCGAGCCCGGCCGAGAGCTGCAGGACGGGCACGTCGGAGTACGAATGTGCGATCGAGTGAACCGAGTAGGCGAGACCTCGCTGCTCGCGGATCTCGTCGAACAGGCGCGAGCCCATCGAGCCGCCCAGCAGCGTCGAGTAGATCGCCAGCGCCGCGCGCTGCTTGGCGTCGGCGATCTCGATCGTCGGCCGGTAGGACATCCGCAGGTGGGACTGGTTGGAGTCGCGTTCGCGGACGAGGGTTCGCGGATGCTGGGCCGGGGCGGGCTCGTAGGGCTCGGGGTCCCCGCGAGCCGGGAAGCGCGTGAACAGCTCCTCGACGGCGCCGTTACCAGGCAGATCCTCGAGATTCCCGACCAGGAAGGCGCCGCCGCGGTCGGGCGCCCAGCGCCGGTTGCGGAAGGTGACGATGCCCTCGCGGGTGAACGTGTCGCGGATGTGCTCGGCGGGGCCGAGGACCGGGCGGCCAAGCGGGTGGTCGCCGAACGCCGCCTCGTCGATCAGGTGCTCGGCCATCACCGCCGGCTGGTCGTTGGCGCGCGCGATCTCCTGCACGACCACGCCGCGCTCGCGGTTGAGCTCGTCCTCGTCGATCTTCGGGCGGCCGACGAAGTCGGTCAGGAGGTCCGCGGCCTCCAGGGCCTTGTTCGAGCGCGCCGTGATGTGGAAGGCGACCAGGTCGTGGCTGGTGTAGGCGTTGAGGACCGCGCCGATGCGCTCGGCGGCCTCGTTGACGTCGCGGTAGGTCGGGTACTTCTCGCCGCCCTTGAACACCAGGTGCTCGAGGAAGTGCGCCATCCCGTTCTCGCTCTCGTGCTCGGTCCGCGCCCCGGCGTCGAACGCGACCAGGATCGTGGTCGAGCGCGCGCCCTCCACCGAGATGCGGTAGAGGGGCAGACCGTTCGAAAGGGACGTCCGCTGGATGGCCGGCATGTGACCTAAAGGTAGCGAGAGCTGCAAATCCCATTGCATGAGGAGGGTTGGGATGCCGTTCCGAGAGCAGGGTCGGTACGCTGGCGGGGCCTCATGGCAAGGACTGAATCTGAATCGCGTACCCGCCGTCGCCGCTCTCAGGCCGCCGGGGACGCTCCATCAGCACGCGATGTGCGGCCCGTCCGGGCGCCCGGCGCCGGCTCGGCGGTCATCGACTTCCGGGATGTGTCCAAGCGCTATCCCAGTGGTGACGTCGGCCTCGACCAGGTCACGTTTGCGATCGACCGGGGCGATTTCGTCTTCCTGGTCGGCGCCACCGGCTCGGGCAAATCGACCGTGATGCGGCTGCTGATCAAGGAGCTCGAACCCACCGCGGGTTCGATTCGCGTGGCCGGTCACGACCTGGGCGAGATCAAGCGCAAGCGGATCGCCTACTACCGCCGCAACATCGGGGTGGTGTTCCAAGACTTCAAGCTGCTGCCCACGCGCACCGTGTACGACAACGTCGCCTACGCGCTGCAGGTCACCGGCGGCTCGCGGCGCGAGATCCGCGACAAGGTGCCGGACATCCTGCGCCTGACCGGGCTCTCGACCAAGCTGCACAACTATCCCGACCAGCTGTCGGGTGGCGAGCAGCAGCGCGTGTCGATCGCGCGCGCGTTCGTCAACCACCCGCCGCTGCTGCTGGCCGACGAACCGACCGGGAACCTCGACCCCGAGACCAGCGTGGACATCATGCGCCTGCTCTACCGGATCAACCGCACCGGCACCACGGTGCTGATCGCCTCGCATGACCAGGCCATGGTCGACAAGATGCGCCGGCGCGTGCTCGAGCTGGCCCACGGGCGGATCGTGCGCGACGAGGCGACGGGGTTCTACACCCGCGACGAGACGACTCGGGAATTCGCCCGGCGCATGCGCGCGCCCTCGACGCGCCCGCCCGGGATCGACTGAGCATGCGCGTCGGATTCTTCTTGCGCGAGGCCACCCGGTCCATGCGCCGTAGCGCGGCGCCCAGCTTCGCCGCGCTCGCCACCGTGCTCGTGACGATGCTCGTGCTCGGCGTGTTCATCCCGATCGTCCAGGCCACCAACGGCGCCGCCAACAGCGTGCGCGGCCGCGTGATGGTCGATGTGTACATGAAGCCGAACGCGACCGCCGCCGACGATGCCCGCGTCCGCGGTGAGCTGCTCCGGACCGCGCACGTTGAGTCCGTGCAGTTCGTGTCCAAGGCGACCGCCTACAAGCAGCAGTCCGCGGCGGACCCGCAGGCCTACGCGCTGCTCGGGTCAAACCCGCTGCCCGACACCTTCCACGTGATCCCGGACAAGCCGGGGAACGTCCTCGCGGTGCAGAGCGCGCTAGCCGGGTCTGGGACGGGCGGTGGCGCGGCTTTGGATCCCATGATCGCGAGCGTCTCGAACAAGCAGCGCGACACCAAGAAGATCCTCGAGGTCACGAACCTGGTGACGATCACGGCTGCGGCCCTGGCCGTCCTGCTCGCGCTGGCGTCGATCCTGCTGATCGCGAACACGATCCGTTTGTCTCTGTATGCCCGCCGGCGCGAGGTCGAGGTGATGAAGCTGGTCGGCGCCACCGACTGGTTCATCCGCTGGCCGTTCGTGATCGAGGGCATGATCGTCGGCTCGGTCGGCGCCCTGCTGGCGATCTGCGTGCTCGGCGCGACCAAAATCGCGCTGCTCGACCCGCTGGCGAGCAACTGGAGCCTGATCGCGGCGCCCCGCACGATCGCGTTCAGCGTCCTGGTCATCGTGCTCCTGGCCTCCGGCGCGCTGATCTCGGCGCTCGGCTCGGGAATCTCGCTGCGGCGCTTCCTGCGGGTTTGATCAACCGCCAGCGGTGGGGCGAGGTCGACGGGGTTCCCGTCGAGCTGTTCACGCTGTCTTCCGGCGCGGGCATGACCGCGACCGTGTGCACGTACGGTGGCGTGGTCCAGTCTCTGTGTGTTCCGTCGGCTGGCGGCGACACGGTCGACGTGGCGCTCGGGCATTATCGTGTTCAGGAGTACGTGGCGGACTTCGCCAGCGATGGCGCGTCGTTCTTCGGGGCGATCATCGGGCGCTACGCCAACCGGATCGCGGGGCCCTCGTTTTCGTTGGACGGCCGTGTCTACGATCTGGTCGGCAACGACGGTCCGGGCGACTCGGTGGCGTTGCACGGTGGTCCGGGCGGGTACCACGGTGTGGTCTGGGGGGCGTGTGCTTGCGCGGGTGGTTCTGGGGTCCGGCTCTCGTTTGTGGACCCGGACGGCCGGAACGGCTTTCCGGGGACGCTTCGCGTGGAGGTGGAGTACGCCGTGTCTTCGGACAATGCCCTGCGAATCCGGTATTCGGCGACCTGCGATGCCCCGACCGTGGTCAATCTGGTGAACCACTCGTACTTCAACCTGGCCGGGGAGGGCTCGGGCGACGTCTACGACCAGCTTCTGGCGATCAACGCTTCGGTGGTTCAACCCGTCGACTCGAGTCAGATCCCGGTCGGGTTCGCCGGCGTGGGGGGGACGCCGTTCGACTTCCGGGCGATGAAGCCGATCGGGCGCGACTACGACAACAACTGGGTGCTGGCCGGCGCCGGCTATCGCCTGGCCGCCGTGGCGTTCGCGCCGCAGACCGGCGTGGCGCTGTGGGTCTTCACCGACCGGCCGGGGGTGCAGCTCTACACGGGTGGGCACCTGACCGATGCGCTGGTCGGGTCGGGCGGTCGTCCCTACGGGCCGGGGGCCGGGTTCGCGCTCGAGACCCAGGCGTTCGCGGACGCCCCGAACCATGTCGGGGAGGCGGGGTGGCCGACGGTCGTCCTGCGGCCGGGGGAGGTGCTGGTGTCGCGGACCACGTACAAGTTCGCGGTGGCGGGGCCCGAGTTGGCGGATCGGATCCGGTTCTAGGGCTGGTGTGTCGGGGGGGCGTCGCCGGTGGCGGCGTTGCGCGGTGGCGCGGTGGCGCCGAGGGGCGGCGGCGCCGACGGTGAATGCGTTGCTCGCGCCCTCGGTGGCGCCTCGGTAGCGCCCTCGGTGGCGCCATGAGCGGCGCCCTCGGCGCCGCCCCGAGCCTCGCGGCCCCCGCGTGTCCACGACGCGCCACTCGTTCGCAGATCGGGGGCCGGTGGCGTTTCAGGCTCCTCTGGTGCGCATGACGCGCCCCTCGACCGTGTGGCGTCACGCAGTGGCGCGTCATGCACCCTCGCCCTGACCGACCCCGGGGGTCAATTTCCGCCACTCGAGCCGGAGTAGCTCGGTAGCCACCGGATTTCGCCCCTCACAGAGGCAACCCCGCCGCCGGCGTCGTGGGCGGGCTGATTGGCGCACATTGCCCGGTGGCGTGGGCGGCCGGTCGCACGGTGGCGTGGGCAGCCATTCAATGGGTGGAGTGGGCGGCCAGTCGACCGGCGAGCGGCTCCGAGATGTGAGCGTTCACGTGGTCCGGGCGGTCGCCGCATCCACAACGCTCACTCCAGTTTTGTGAGCGCTCACATTGTCTGGTATAAGTACCCAGGTCTTGACCACCGGGGCAGGTGTTCACGTCGATGGCGACCGATGAGTTCACCACCGCTGGATCCCGCCTCCGGCAGGACTTCTGACAAGCCCTCTCCCGCAAGGCCGGGCCAAGGCGGAATGGCCCGGCCGCGCGGGAAGCCATCTCCGCCGCGCTGGTCGCTGCTCACGACGGTCTAGCGCTCGCCCGCCCGGCTAATCTCAGTGCATGGTTTCGCGCCGTTCACGCCGTCCGAAAATCGCCTTCACCGTCCTGGCCGGCGTGCTCGTGCTCTTCGTCGGGATCTGGTTCGGCGGGCACCCGAGTTGGTTGCCCGGGCCGCTGCGCAGCGCGTTCGTCGACAAGGGCGAGAACCCGCTGGTCAACCAGGTGCTCGGCCTGCTCCAGCGCGACTACTACCGGCCGGTCGACCAGAGCCAGCTCGTCAACAAGGGGCTGGCGGGCATGGTGGCGAGCCTCGACGATCCCTACTCCCACTACTACGACCCGGCCTCCTACCAGGGCTTCCTGAACCAGTCCAACCCCCACCTGAGCGGGATAGGAGTCGACGTCCTCAACGTGAAGCAGGGTCTGCGGGTCGACGACGTGTTCCCCGGTTCGCCGGCGGCCGACCACGGACTCACGAAGGGCGACGTGATCGTCGCCGTCGGCGGGACCTCGCTGGCCAGTCGCGACCGAAACTTCGGTCCGCGTCTGATCAAGGGCAAGGCGGGCACGACCGTGACGCTGACGTACCTGCGGGGCTCGCAGCGGCACACGATCACGCTCGTGCGCGCGGATGTGATCGTGCCGGCGGCGAGCGGGAAGATCGTCAACTACCACGGCATCAAGCTTGGGGTGGTCGGGCTGTACAGCTTCACCTCCGGATCGGGTGCCGAGCTCCGGACTCAGGTTCAGCAGGTGCTCCATCAGGGGGCCCGCGGCCTGATCCTCGATCTCCGAGACAACCCGGGCGGGCTGCTCAACGAGGCCGTCAACGTGGCCAGCATCTTCATCCCGGACGGCACGATCGTCTCGACCAAGGGCCGGTCCCAGCCGCAGCAGGTCTACATCGCCAAGGGCGGCGCGATCTCGGCCAGCATCCCGATGGTGGTGCTCGTCGATCGCGGAACCGCCTCGGCGGCGGAGATCGTGACCGGCGCCCTGCAGGATCGCGGGCGCGCGAAGGTAGTCGGGACGCATACCTACGGGAAGGGCGTCTTCCAGGAGATCGAGCCGCTGCCCAACGGCGGCGCACTCGACTTCACGGTCGGGGAGTACTTCACGCCCGACGGGCACAATCTCGGCGGCGGCGGGGTGCGCGAGGGCGCCGGCATCACGCCCAACATCTCCACCCCGTCCACGGCCGGCGCCAACCCGGACAAGGCGTTCCAGACCGCCGAGAAGACGGTAGCCGCCGAGGTGCAGTGAGCGCGGCGGCGCCGTGAGCCCTGCGACGAGGGAGGTGGGCAGCGGCTCGCGCGTGGCCGTGCTCGAACGGCGCGGCAAGTTCTTCGTCGCCGAGCCGTTCTTCGGGTCCGGCCCGCGGCTGGTGGTCAGCCGAGACCGGAATGTGTCGGTCGGCGATCTGATCGTGGTGCGCCCCGGCGCGGGACGCAACGGCCGTCCCGGGGGCAGAGCGACGATCTCGCGCCGGCTCGGGCGGGCCGACGTCGCGCGCGACGTGATCGAAGGGCTGATGATCGACCGCGGGCTGCGGCGCGGGTTCGACCCGGCGGTCGATCACGAGGCCCGCGACGTGTCCGCGAGCGCCACCGAGTCCCCCGACGCCGCCCGCGCCGGCGAGGAGCGCCGCGACCTGCGTTCGCTCCCCACGTTCACCGTCGACCCGATCACCGCCCGCGACTTCGACGACGCGATCTCGGCCACCGCGCTCGAGGACGGGTCGTACCGCGTCTGGGTCCACATCGCCGACGTGTCGGCCTTCGTCGCCTTCGCATCGATGCTCGACCGCGAGGCCTACCGGCGTGCGACGAGCGTGTACGTTCCGGGCGCGGTCGAGCCGATGCTTCCCGGCGCGCTTTCGAACAACGCCTGCTCGTTGGTACCCGGGCAGGACCGATTGGCGGTGACGGTCGAGATGATGGTCGAGGGCGATCGCGTGCGTCGCCCGAGGTTCTACCGGTCGGTGATCCGCTCCGACGAGCGCCTGGACTACGGGCGCGTCGATCGCATCTTCGACGGCACCGAGCGGGCCGGGGAAGGATGGGGCAGCGGCCTCGCGGTGGCCCGGGCCGTCGCCGCGGCGTTCGCCGCCCGACGCGCCGCGAGCGCCGCGATCGAGATCGAGTCGACCGAGCCCGAGTTCGAGTTCGACCGGCGCGGCGATGTCGTCGCCGTCGAGTCGGTCGAGCAGACCGAGGCGCACCGCATGATCGAGCACCTGATGATCGCCGCCAACGAGCAGGTGGCGCGTCGGCTGACCGAGCGCCGCGTGCCCACCCTCTACCGGGTGCACGAGCGCCCCGACGGGATCGCCGCCGAGCGCTTGATCGACCAACTCGCCTCGCTCGGGGTGCCGACGCCGCCGGTGCCGAAGGATCACACGACCCCGCAACAGGCGGCTGATCTGATCGGCGAGGCCTCCCAGCTGGTCGACGCGTGGACCGCCTCGCGCGGCGGGCGCGGACGGCGTGCCCTCACCAGTCTGGTCCTGCGCTCGCTCAAGCAGGCGTACTACGACCAGCGCAACCGCGGTCACGCGGGGCTTCAGCTGGCGAGCTACTGCCATTTCACCTCGCCGATCCGGCGCTATCCCGACCTCATCTGCCACCGCGCGCTGCTCTCCACATTGGGCGGCGATGAGCCCGCCCCCGAGGTGGGCTGGGTGGGGACGGCCGGGCCCTGGTGCTCGACGCGCGAGCGCGAGGCAATGTCGATCGAGCGGACCGCCGACGACATCGCGCGCTGCTTCCTGCTCCAGCGCCGCTTGGCCGCCGGCAGCGACTCCGGGGAGACGTTCGAGGGGGAGGTCGTCGGTCTCGCCGGCGCGGGGGCGTTTGTCGCGTTCGGCCCGAACGAAGAGTTCGAAGGGCTGCTGCCGGTTAGGCGCCTGCGTGGAGACTGGTGGGAGCTCAACGAGGAGGGCACGATCCTCGTAGGCACGCGGACCGGCTCCTCGATCCGCCTCGGTGACCCGGTGCAGGTCCGGGTGGGCTCGATCGACGCGCCGCGCGGCCGTGTCGATCTGCTCCCCGTCGGGGAGGATTGAGCGATCATGGCCAAGTCCGGAAAGCGCAAGGCCGCGTCGGGCGACGTCGCCACGAACCGCCAGGCCTCCTACCGTTTCAACCTGCTCGAACGCTTCGAAGCCGGAATCGCGCTGACTGGCACCGAGGTCAAGTCGCTACGCGAAGGCAACGCCCAGCTCAAGGATGCCTACGCCGTCGTACGCGACGGCGAGGTGTGGTTGATCGGCCTCTACATCGCGCCCTACGGCCCGGCCGCGCGCGAGAACCACGATCCCGAGCGCCCGCGCAAGCTCCTGCTGCACCGGTATGAGATCGAGCGGTTGATCGGCCGCACGCGTGAGCGCGGGCTGACGCTCGTGCCGACACGGATCTACTTTTCGGGGCCACGATCCCGGGCCAAGGTCGAGATCGCCCTGGCCCGCGGGAAGGACCTGTACGACAAGCGCGAATCGATCCGAAAGCGCGAGATGGCGCGGGACGTGCAGCGAGAATTGCGCGAGGTACGGCGCTAGCGCTCGCCTGGGCAGCCGCCCCGCGGTGATTCCGACTCGCCGAGGTGGGTAGACCCAGCCCATGACGATTGGGACAAGCATTCTGTTGATCGCCGCTGGCGCGATCCTGAAGTGGGCCGTGACCGCACACGTGAACGGGTTCGACATCCAGACTGCCGGAACCGTGTTGTTCGTGGTCGGGCTCGTCGGGCTCGTGCTGTCGCTGATCTACACCTTCTGGTGGGCACGGCGCGACGCGTACGCACGGGGTGCGTACGAGGAGCGCACGGTCAGGCGACCGCCGCCGGCAGCCTGAGCCGTCGTCCGCTGACTAGCTGATGGTGCGCGCCACCAAGGTGGCGTCCATCCCCACGACCAGCAGCGCGATCAGGCTCAGGTAGACGCCCGCGACCAGCGCGCGGTCGATCGGCCTGACCCGGTAGTACGCCTGCTGCTCGGGGCTGCCCGCGCGGCGGAGCTTCCAGCGCTTGTAGGTCTCGATCCCGGCGAACACGATGATCAACAGGATGATCGGGTTAGGGAACAGGATCGCGAGCGGAATCATCGCCGCGAACCCGACGAACCACATCGCCGGCGCCATCGCGGCCATCGCCCGGCCGCCGTCCAGCGGCACGACCGGGAGCAGGTTGAACAGGTTCAGGAAGAAGCCGGTGTAAGCGAGCGCCCGCCACAGGTCGTCGCCGGTCGCCCGCCAGACGAGAAGGCACGCGGCAGCGCCGAGGGTGCCGAGGATCGGGCCGGCCAGACCCACGCGCGCCTCCGCGAGCGCGTTCCGGCCGAGCGAGCGAGCCGCGATCACCGCGCCCATGAACGGGATGAACATCGGCGCGCTGGCCTTCAGGCCTTCCCGGCGCAGCGCAATCACGTGGCCCATCTCGTGCACGAACAGCAGCGCGATGAAGCCGGCGGCGAACGTCCAGCCCCAAAGCCATGCGTAGGCGGCGAGCGAGACGAGGATCGTGCCCGTCGACGCGAACAGCTTCAGCTTGGGCAGGAGGATGATGACCGCCTTGAACTTGGCCAGCAGCGCCAGGATCCCGGCGCCGAAGGCCGACAGCCGGCGGCGCAGTCCAGACTGCGGCCGGGCCGGCTCGAACACCGGCTGCGGATCAGGCGGAGGCGCTTCCGGTGGCGCCAGCGGGGCGGCCAGCCACGAGGAATTCGTATCCATTGCTACTCATTGTAGGAACGCGCTGGTGCCCTTCGGGCGCGTCTTACGAAGCTATAATCTGGTGTTCATCCCCGGGGACGACAGGCTTCGACGTGGTCGGTTCGTGGGGGTGGTTGCGAGCCGAGGTCCCGGGAGGCCTCGTAAAACACCCGGGAAAAAATAAGTGCGAATCGTCATGATTCCCACACTTTTGGCCTCGCTGTCTAACTAACAGCTAGTGCCATACCGGCCACCGGACGCCTGCACCGGAGGCCCGGTCCAACTAGCAGGCTCACCCGGTGAGGTCCGCTCCAGCTCCACCGGGGACAACTTCGGAGCTGGCCCCCGACAACCCCGCCGGCTTGGCGAGTCGAGGGTGAGATCAGAGTGCCGGCTACGCTCGTAG
>Ga0335078_10004166_pt1 | contig 21441 bp, 18 predicted proteins | sample Lox_Sample_32_FD_206711 | JGI IMG/M metagenome (GOLD analysis project Ga0335078, IMG submission 206711) | Soil microbial communities from Loxahatchee National Wildlife Refuge, Florida, United States - Lox_Sample_3.2 | ecosystem: Environmental > Terrestrial > Soil > Wetlands | place: USA...
CGCCGAGTCGCCGAGCTTGGAGAAGGCGCGGCCCACCACCACTCGGGCCGGGTAGGTCCTTTCCCGGTGCCGAAGGACGTCGACCCGCTCCGCGCCCTGGGTGAAATCGAGGAGGAGGGACCGCCGGACCTCGGGACGCCCGCTGCCCGCGGACATGGCGAGGTGGAGGACGGTGTGATCGCCACAATCGATGGCGTGGTCGTAGCGGCCGCCGACCTGGATGCGCAAGTGCTCGCCGAGTGCCATCGAGTTCTCCTCGCAGTGGTGCCCCGGGAATGTTAGGCGAGCGGCGCCAGGCGGGCAAATCTCTTCGCGCCACCGGGCACTCTCAGTTCCAGGCGCCGGGCTTCCCTCCCGGGGACCTCCGGGCGCGGCCCGGCCCGGGGCCCCTCCCTCGGAGGGCGCCGCGCGAAGGGCCCGGATGGCTAGCGCCCCCGGACGTCGATCTCGAACCCGAGCCGCTCCTCGGCGTCGGGGCCGGGCTCCGGCCCGGCCGCGGCGAGCGCGCGGACGTAGGCGCCGATGGCGAAGAGGTCCGAGGCGGGCAGGGTCTCGTAGGAGGGCATGGGGGTCCCATCGAGGCCGGTGTCGAGCGTGAGCCAGAGCTCCGCGAGCGAGCTCCCGCGGAGAAACCTGCGCTCGGGGAAGGGGCGCGGCCGGATGGGCTCTCCCGAGTCGCGCCGCAGGCCCCTCGCCGACGGGCCGTCTCCGTCTCCCCGCTCCCCGTGGCAGTTCGGGCACCCCGCCGCCCGGTACGCGCCAGCGCCGAGGGCCAGGAGCTCCGGGGACGGCGGGGGCCCGGGCGGGACCGCGACCCCCTCTCCCGGGCCCTCGCTCTCGAAGCGCTCGGAGAAGGACTTGAGGTGCAGGACCACCGCCCAGCGCTCGAGCTCGCTGAGCCAGCTCCACGGCAACATGGCGGTGCCGCGGAGCCCGCGCGACACCGTGCGGTAGAGGTCCTCGTCCCGGGGCAGGGTCCCCGACGGCGTCGAGCGCAGCTCGTAGACGCCGGTCGTGAAGTCGCGGGCCGGAATCGAGAGCCGGGAGGCGTGGGGCCCCCGGCCGTTCCCGCTCACCCCGTGGCAGGGGGTGCAGCGCAGTCGGTACACCTCGGCGCCGAGCGCGCGCAGCCGCACGTCCGGCCGGGGAGCCGCCCCGGCCGCGGGCTCGGCCACCTCGGCCCCGGCGAGCCATCGCTCCACCCGGGCGACCGCCTGGGGAGGGACGCCCCTCGTCGCCGAAAGCGGCCGTTCGCAGGCGGAGAGGGCGAGGAGGGAGAGGAGGAGCCCGGGGCGGCAGCGCACCGGCGCATCCTACCCCGCCGCGCCTCTTGCGAGCGCCGCCGGCTGGCCTCGGGAGGAGAGCGCCGACCAGGCCTCGGGCGTGGGGAGCTCCTCCGCCTCCGGAGGGCCGAGAAACCGGTCCGGGTGCTCCAGGATGTCCTGGGCGATGCGCAGGGACCGGCCGGCGTAGAATCCGTCGCTCACCCGCTCGTCGAGCGTGAATCGGACCTGCAGGATCTCCCGCACCTCGGGGCCCGCGCTCCCCGCCGCTACCGTGGAGCGGACCGTGCCCATGACGCCGAAGAGGCTCACCGTCCCGTACTCGTAGAGGTGGTGGAAGGTGTCGGAGAGGCCGACCGACCCGAGGTTGGCGAGGAAGAGGCTCGAGAAGAACGGGTCGTCCCGCATCAGGAAGGCGGGCAGGAGGTTCAAGGAGTCGAGCCAGGAGGCGAGGCGGGTGAGGAAGGAGAGGAGGAAGCCGGGGAGGCGGACGAGGAGGGCCGTCTCCCGGTCGATGGGGCGCGCCCCCTCGCCGCGCCCTTCCCCCACCGCCGCGGCCACGCGGCGCACGGAGTCCTCGAAGCCCTCGCGCTCGGGGAAGGCGAGCTTCACGGTGGCGAAGGGAGCCTCGTCCTTCATCTCCTTCTTGGCGGCGAAGGCGATCGAGACCCCGCGCCGCGCGTAGACGCGCCCCCCGGAGACGAAGCGGTTGAGGCCGGGCCGCAGGTGGAGGGCGCGGGCGCAGGCGTAGAGGAGGAGGTGGAAGAGGGTGGCGCGCTGGGCGTGCGAGCGGTTGTAGGCGCGCAGCCAGCGGCGGGCGCGCCCCACGTCGTAGAGAGCCTCGTGGTAGACGGCGCTCTCGTTTCGCCGGCGCATGAGGTAGGGCACGATGGCGCGGACGGGGGGGAGGTCCCGCACCAGGTCCCCGTCCGATCGACGGAAGAGCGGCATGGCGGAAGCCTGGGCCGCTCCCCGGCGCGATGTCAATTCTCGCGGGCGAGGCCCCGGCCCCCCCGTTACATCCGTCGCCGTGAGACCGGTGAGACGGCTCGTGAAGACGGAGCTCGCGCTCCCCGAGGGGCGCGCCGCCCGCCTCGCCGTCCTCGCCTTGCTCTTCGTGGGAGGCGCCGCGGCGCTCGCCCTCGTGGTCCTGTTCGCGGCCTTCCTCGTGGAGACGTTCCGTCACACGGGCCCGGGCGGGGGGTAGCGCGGGGCCGCCTGTCCTCTCGGCGCGGTACTCCCCCGGTAGGGGGATGGCTGGTAAGGTAGGGGCCCAGGTGAGCGAATTTCTCGTCAACCCGCGCCGATCGCCGCGCCTCCCGGCCCGGTGCCGGGTGACGGTGGCGCACCGGGGAGCGGGCTGGGTCGCCGAGACCGAGGACGTCGGCCCGCGCGGCTGCCAGCTCCTCTCCTCGCGACCCCTGGACGTGGGCGGAGCGGCCCGCCTCATCATCGAGAGCGCCGACCTCCGCGTCCCCGCACCCCTGAGCGTGCTCGGCCACGTCGCCTGGAGGGCGTCGGAGGGAGGCCACCGCGCCGGCCTGGCCTTCGCCGAGCGGCAGGCGGGCGTGGACCCGGCCGCCTGGTTCAAGAAGCTCCTCCTCCTCCACCCGGACATGGCGGCGGCCCTGCAGCGCGTGCCGGCCCGTCTGGCGGAGGACTCGCTCCTCTTCCTGCGGCCCCCGCCCATGCACGTGCTCGACTTCACCCGGGACGAGCTCCGCGTCCTGCGCGCGCTCGGCGACCGGGCCCGGGTGGCGGACGTGGTCGAGGCGCTGCGGACCGCGGAGGAGGAGGCCGCCCGTGCGGTCTTCGCGCTTCTCGAGCGCGGCGTGCTCACGCTCTCGCCCCAGGAAGGGGTGCCGGCCTGGCGCTGGAAGGCGGCCATCGCCGAGATCGAGGCGCAGGGGGGCGGCTCCCGCCGCCTGGAGCGCGTCCCGGACCCGGGCGCGGTTCGCCCCTGGCTCCCGCCGCCCATCGAGACCCTCCTCTCCCGTCCCCCGCTGCGGATCCCGCCGGCGCTGGCCATCACGGCCTACGCCGGTGCCGGGGCGGCGAGAGCGCGCCCCTGGCAGCCGCCGGCCCTGCGGCGCCCCGGCGAGCCCGTGGGCGCCCGGCCCGCCGAGGCGCAGGAGTGCTTCGACCGCGCCGTCTCCGCCATCTCGGCCGGGGAGATCTCGGGCGCCGCCGCGCTCCTGCGCCGCGCGCTCACCCTCTCGCCCCGCGACCCCGAGATCGCGGTGCTGCTCGGACAGATCGCCCGCCGCGGCCGGCAGGACCCGAGCTAGGGCGCAGCCGCGGGGCCTTCTCTCCGTTGGGGGCGACCCGAGAGGGCGTTTCACCGTCGGGCGCTAAAGCGCCTACAGTGCCTGCGGGAGGGGGGGCCGGTCTCGGTACCACGCCGCACTTCCCGCAATCCCTCCACGGGAAGTGTGGGCGGCCGGGCTGCGCCGGGAAACGGTGCCCGGCCGGCCCTCCTTCCTTTCCCCCTTCCCGGACGGAATCCCGTCGAGCGCGACGGCGGCCCGTGCGAGGATGCGCCGCGGGGGAGGGAGCATGGGCGCGACCCGACACCAGGCGACGTGGCGGCAGGCGCTGGCGCGGCCTGGCTTTCGCTGGCGCGCCCTCGTCACCGCCCCGGCGCTCCTCGCCGTCGTCGCCCTGCTCGCCCACTTCGTGCGCTGGGTGGAGCGGCGGCCCGGCGCAATCCTCCCCGATCCGCTCCTCGCCCGGCTCGCGCCGCGCGACCTCACCTGGGTCACCTTCGGGCTCATCTACGCCGGGATCGTCTGGGCGCTCCTGCTCGTGGCGCGCCGGCCGCGCCTCCTCGTCGCCGGCGCGCAGGCGTACGTGATCCTCGCCCTCGTCCGCATGGCCGTCATGTGGGCGACGCCGCTCGACCCGCCTCCGGGGATGATCCGGCTCGAGGACCCGCTCGTGCAGGGGCTCGGCGGCGCGTCGCAGGCCCTCACCCGGGACCTCTTCTTCTCCGGGCACACCTCCACGCTCTTCCTCCTCTCCCTGGTGGTGCCCGGCCGCGGCCAGCGGATCCTCTTCACCCTGGCGGCCGCAGCGGTGGGGGTTCTCCTGCTCGTGCAGCACGTGCACTACACGGTCGACGTGCTCGCGGCTCCCTTCTTCGCCTACGGAGCCTGGCGCCTGGCCCAGGCCCTGTGGCGGGGAGAGGATGCCCCGGGAGATTGAGGGCGGCGTGCGCCACCGTGCGTGAATGAACGCGGATGTAGGCGCTCCAGACCCTCCCGGATTCGCCCGTTGCCTCGTCGCCCAGTTACAATCGCACGAGCCCATGCCCGAACCCGCCGACAGCCCCTCCCTCGGAGGGCGCGACGCCCGGTACCTCCGCGTCGTCGACGCCGCTCCCATGGGCGTGCACCTCTACCGGCTCGAGGCGGACGGCCGGCTCGTCTTGACCGGCGCCAACGCGGGCGCGGACCGCCTCCTCGGGGTGGACAACGCCGCCTTCGTGGGCAAGACCCTCGAGGAAGCCTTCCCCCCCATCGCGACCACGGAGCTGCCGGAGCGGTACCGGGAGGTGGCCCGCACCGGCGTGCCCTGGACGACGGAGGTCGTCGACTGCCGGGACGAGCACATCGCCGGCGCCTTCGAGGTGCACGCCTTCTCGGTCGGCCCGGGCGAAGTGGCGGCGCTGTTCCTCGACGTGTCGGCGCGCAAGCGCGTGGAGCTCGCCCTGCGCGGCAGCGAGCAGCGCTACCGCCATCTGGTGGAGAACCAGCAGGACCTGATCGTGGAGGCGGACGTGGACGGGCGCGTCCGCTTCGCCAGCCCCTCCTACTGCCGGCTCTTCGGGAAGGAGGAGTCGGAGCTGGTGGGCCAGCGCTTCATGCCGCTCGTGCACGCCGAGGACCGCGGCGCCACCCTGCAGGCGCTGGAGAAGCTCTTCTTCCCGCCGCACACCTGCGTGGTGGAGCAGCGGGCCATGACCCGGGACGGCTGGCGCTGGCTCGCCTGGTCGGACAAGGCGGTGCTCGACGAGCACGGCGAGGTGGCCTCCATCCTGGCGGTGGGCCGGGACATCACCGCCCAGCGCGTGATGGAGGAGCGGCTGCGCCAGTCCGAGAAGCTGCACGCCATCGGCCAGCTCGCCGGGGGCGTGGCGCACGACTTCAACAACCAGCTCACCGGCATCCTCTCCGCCGGGGAGCTCCTCGCCCGGGCCCTGCAGGACAACGGGGAGCTGCGCGAGCTCGCCGAGATGATCGTCAACGCCGCCGAGCACTCGACGCGGCTCACCCGTCAGCTCCTCGCCTACGCGCGCAAGGGGAAGCTGAAGACGGTGCCGCTCGACGTCCACGGGACGGTCCAGGACGTGGTCTCCCTGCTGCGGCGGAGCATCGACAAGCGCATCGTCATCCGGCAGGACCTGGCGGCACAGCCCTCGAGCACGCTCGGGGACTCGGCCCAGCTGCACAACGCGCTCCTGAACCTCGCGCTCAACGCGCGGGACGCCATGCCGGAGGGAGGCGAGCTCACCTTCGCCACCCGCGTGGCGGAGCTCTCCCCGGAGCACATCGAGGCGAGCCGCATGGACGTCACCCCCGGGCGCTACGTGGCCCTGGAGGTGCGGGACAGCGGCCTGGGCATGGACCCGGAGACGCAGGCCCACCTCTTCGAGCCGTTCTTCACCACCAAGGAGGTGGGGAAGGGCTCCGGGCTGGGGCTCGCGGCCGTGTACGGAACCGTGCAGAACCACCGCGGCGCGGTGGAGGTCTCGAGCGAGCCGGGGCGGGGGACCACCTTCACCCTCTACCTGCCCTTGGTCGAGGTGGAGGCGAGGCCCCGCGGCTCCGAGGAGGCACAGGCCGTGGAAGCGCATTGCCGCATCCTGGTGGTGGACGACGAGCGGGTGGTGCGCGACGTGTTGCGCCGGCTCCTGGAGAAGGCCGGCCACCAGGTGGTGGTGGCGAACGGGGCCAGCGAGGCGCTCGAGATCTACCGCCGCAGCTGGCACCACCTCGACCTCGTCATCATGGACGTGATGATGCCGGACATGGACGGGCGCGAGGCGCTCGCCGCCATGCGGGAGCTCAACCCCAACCTCCGCGCCGTTCTCTCCTCCGGCTATTCCGTGGACGGGGAGACGGTGCTCGCCACCGAAGGGGTCCGGCTCCTGCAGAAGCCCTACGCGCTCGAGGACGTGACCCGGGTGATCGCCGAGGTGCTCGCCTCCCCGCGCCAGCTCGAGCTGGCGAAGGGATGAGCGTTCCGGGGCCCGCGCCGCTACAATCGGCGTCGATGAGCCCCGAGAGCGCGCTGCGGCGCCAGTTCGCGAGCGACAACTACGCGGGGATCTGTCCGGAGGCCTGGGCGGCGGCCGCCGAGGCCAACGCCGGGCACGCGCCGGCCTACGGGGAGGACCCCTGGACGGCCCGGGCCGCCGACCGGCTGCGGGAGCTCTTCGAGACGGACTGCGAGGTCTTCTTCGTCTTCAACGGCACGAGCGCCAACTCGCTCGCGCTCGCCTCCCTGTGCCAGAGCTACCACTCCATCCTCTGCAGCGAGACCGCCCACGTGGAGACGGACGAGTGCGGGGCGCCCGAGTTCTTCTCCCACGGCACCAAGGTGCTCACCCTCTCCGGGCAGAACGGCAAGGTGGACCCCGCCGGCGTGGACTGGATGGTGCGCCGCCGCAGCGACATCCACTACCCGAAGCCCCGCGCGGTGAGCCTCACCCAGGTGACCGAGCTCGGCACCGCCTACACGCAGGAGGAGCTCAAGGCCATCTGGGCGAAGGCCAAGACGCACCAGCTGCGCATCCACATGGACGGGGCGCGCTTCGCCAACGCCGTGGCCTCCCTCAACTGCGCTCCCAAGGAGATCACCTGGCAGGCCGGGGTGGACGTCCTGTGCTTCGGCGGCACGAAGAACGGCATGGGAGCCGGCGAGGCGGTGGTCTTCTTCGACCGGGAGCTGGCGCGCGAGTTCGACTACCGCTGCAAGCAGGCGGGCCAGCTCGCCTCCAAGATGCGCTTCTTGGCCGCCCCCTGGGTGGGGATGCTGGAGAGCGGCGCCTGGCTCCGCAACGCCCGCCACGCGAACGCCATGGCCGAGCTGCTCCACTCGCTCGTGAAGGATCTGCCGGGCGTGAGCGTGCTCTACCCCCGCCAGGCGAACAGCGTCTTCCTGGAGCTCCCGCGCCAGGTGCGGGAGGGGATGCACGGCCGGGGCTGGAGGTTCTACGACTTCATCGGCTGGGGCGGCGCCCGGCTCATGTGCTCCTGGGACACCACGGCCGACGAGGTGCGGGCCTTCGCCCGCGACCTCGAGGGCCTCTCCCTGGGGCGAGGGAGCTAGGCCACCTCGGCCGGCGCGGCCTCCCGCTTCTTCTCGCCGGGTCCCGGCTCGGTGGGCAGGCGGGGGGCCAGGTCCTCCGCGGTGAGCCCGAGGCCCACGGCGCCCTTCTCCAGCCAGGCGTGCTGGCCGGCGAGGACCGCCCGCCCGAGCTCGTAGTCCTCCGGGTCCGAGTTGCGCCAGAGGCTGCGGAAGAGACCCTTCACCTTCCGCTCGGAGGCGGCGGCGAAGCGATCCGCCAGGACGGCCGCCCCCGCGGCGTCGCCGCCGCCGGCGGCGCCCGCGGTCCGGGCCCGGGAGACGCTGGCGGCGGCAGCGAAGAGCTCGTTCGCCACGTCCACCAGGCGGAAGAGGAAGCCCTGCTTCCTCTCCAGCTTGGGGCCGTAGACGAGCATGCCGTGGAAGATCTGGCGGGCGAGCTTCCGGCTGGCGCGGTCGACGAAGCGCAGGTGGCGACCGAGCGGGCCCTCCCCGCGGAAGCGGAAGGGGGTGGCGAGGCCGCGCAGCCACAGCCCCAGGTACCAGGTGGCGTAGAACCAGGCGATGCGGGGCAGGGCCGCGACCTTCTTCCCCGCCGGCACCTTCGGGTCGATGAGGAGGCCGGAGATCTGGAGGTGCTTGTCCACGGCCTCCCGGGCCATGAAGAGGTGCATGATCTCGGAGGAGCCCTCGAAGATGAGGTTGATGCGGGAGTCGCGCATCCAGCGCTCCACCCCCACCCCGGCCTCGCCCCGCGCCTCGAGCGAGGACTTCCGCTCGTAGCCTCGGCCTCCGCGGATCTGCATCGTCTCGTCGAAGATCCGCCAGGCCTGGACCGTGTTCCACTCCTTGGTGGCGGCGGCCTCGAGCCGGATGTCGTAGCCCTTCTTGTCCGCCAGCGCGAGCGCCAGGTCGGAGACGGACTCCATGGCGTAGGTGGTGGCGGCGATCTGGGCGAGCTTGTGGGTGATGGCCTCGTGCTTGCCGATCTCCATGCCCCACTGGGCGCGGACCGAGGACCACTTGCGGTCGAGCTCGAGGGCCACCTTGGCCCCGCCCACCACCGCCGAGGGGATGGAGAGCCGGCCGGCGTTCAGGGTGGTGAGGGCGATCTTGAGCCCGCGCCCCTCCTTGCCGATGAGGTTCTCGCGCGGCACCTTCACGTGGTCGAAGCGCAGCACGGCGTTCGCGAGCGCCCGCAGCCCCATGAAGTGGGAGCGGTGCACCACCTCGACGCCGGGCCACTCGGTTTCCACCACGAAGGCGCTGATCGCTCCGTTCTTCGGGTCGCGCGCCATCACCACGAGGAGCTCCGCGAAGGTGCCGTTCGTGCACCAGAGCTTCGAGCCGTTGAGGACGTAGTGGCTGCCGTCCTCCGCCAGCTCGCAGGTGGTGGAGAGCCGGGCCGGGTCGGAGCCGACGAAGACCTCGGTGAGGGCGAAGCCGGAGATGGCGCCCTTGGCGCAGCGAGGCAGGTAGCGCTTCTTGAGCTCCTCGGAGCCGAAGAGCTTGAGGGGCTGGGGCACGCCGATGGACTGGTGGGCGGAGAGGAGCGCGGTGAGGTTCCCGTCCCGGCTGCCCACGAGCTGCATGATGCGCCCGTACTCGACCTGGCTGAAGCCCAGCCCGCCGTACTCCTTCGGGATCTTCATGCCGAACGCGCCCATGCGCCGGAGCTCCTCCACCACCGCCTTCGGGTAGTCCCCTTGCTCGTCGATGGCGTCGGGGTCCACCTTCTCGGCGAGGAAGCGCTTGAACTCCTCCTCGAAGCGCTTGAACTCGGGGCGCTCGGCGCGGAGCTCCTCGAGCGGGTAGGGGTGGATCAGGTCGAAGTCGAACCGGCCCAGGAAGAGGTCGCGCATGAACCCCTTCCCCTGCCAGTCGACCTCTCGAGCCGCCTCCGCGACCTCTCGCGAGTGAGCCACTTCGTCCGTCTGCGTCTTCAGGGGCTCGGCCATCTCGTCCTCCTCACCGCGGGACATGCGGCACTGATTCTAGAATCAAATCCTAATACAAATCTATTCACCTGACGCAGTGCGTGCACGCGAATCCGCGACGCACCTGCCCGCGCGGGTTACCGTTCGCTTACTTTTCGAGGATCAGGGCCGTTCTTACCGCGAGACCCTTTGCCACGCTGCGGCAAAAAAGCCGTCCGTGCCGTGCCGATGGGGGAAGAGGGAGAGAAAGCCCTCCCGGTCGACGAGCCGCTTCTCCGGCATGGCGGGGACCCGGCGCCAGCCGGGGTGGACGCGCTCGAAGGCCTCCGCCACCTCGGCGTTCTCCTCCCGCCGGAAGGTGCAGGTCGCGTAGACGAGCCTTCCCCCGGGCCGCACCCGCGCCGCACCCCGCGAGAGGATCTCGAGCTGCAGGGCCGGGAGGGAGGCGAAGGCGCCCGGCTCCAGGCGAAAGCGGAGGTCCGGGCCCCGGCGCAGAGGGCCGAGCGCCGAGCAGGGGGCGTCGACCAGGACCCGGTCGAACGAGAGGCCGGCGGGAGGAGAGTGCCCGTCCACGGCGAGCCGCGCCCCGGCCTTCTGGGCGCGGCGCGCGAGCCGGCCGAGCCGCTCCCCATCCGCATCGCAGGCGTGGACGGCGCCTCTTTCCCCGACCGCCGCGGCGAGGAGAAGGGCCTTGCCCCCGGCACCGGCGCACAGGTCGAGGACCCGGTCGCCGGGCCCGGCCTGGAGCGCGCACCCGAGAAGCTGGCTGCCCTCGTCCTGCACCTCGAAGAGCCCCTGGCGGTAGGAGGGGAGGGCGAGGAGGTTGGGGCGCGGGGAGGTCACCTCCAGCGCGTCGGGCGCGAGCCGGCCGGGCCGGGTGCTCACTCCCTCCTCCCGGAGCCGCTCCGCCAGGGCCTCGCGCCCGACTCGACCCCGGTTGGCGCGAAGGAAGACGGGGCCGGGGCGGTTGAGCGCGTCCGCGAGGCCCGGCGCCTCCTCCCCGACCTCCCGGCCGAGAATCTCCGCCAGCCACTCCGGGAGCGAGTAGAAGGCCCCGAGCTCCGTCGGCGCCGGGGTCGGCCGCGGCAGGGCTCCGGCGGCGAGGCCGCAGATGGCCTCGGCGCCCTCGACGTCCGAGAGGTCGCGCAGCAGGGCCGTGAGCAGCGCGCGCGGGGAGGCGCCGTCCCCCGCGTGGTGGGCGAGCCGCCTCCTCCACAGCCCGACCCCGAAGACGGCCTCGGCGACCGCGCAGCGCTCCGGGGCCGAGAGCCAGGGTCTCTCGCGCAGCGCGCCCGCGAGCGCTCGCTCCGCGGCCGCGCCCCCGAGCACGGCGCCCAGGGTGCCGTCGAGCGAGGGGGCGATCCCGGCGAGCGAAGGCCACGGGACTGCGGCGAGGCGGGCCACCGAGGCCGCCGGGAACCGGGAGCCGAGGCCCATCACCTCGCCCGGGGCCACCCCGGGCCCGCGCCCGGTAGGGAGGGCGCGGGCGGCGGCGCCGCCCGGCCCCCGCTAGCGGTTCGCGATCCCGTAGTTGCCGTAGTTCGCCTCGGCGATGGTGCGGAGGGGTCCGCGGGAGGCGACGGCCGGCGCCTGGATGCCGGGGTAGGAGCCGCTCCGGATGTCGCACCAGGTCGAGGGCGAGACGGACCGGGCCTCCGACGCGAGGAAGTGGAAGCGCGGCCCCTGGGAGCGCGTCTCCATCGAGACGGTGTGGTAGAGGAAGCCGAGCTCCGGGACGTCCTCCACCATCTCCAGGAACTCCACGAGCCAGCTCCGCTCCGGGCCGCCCGCCGCGCCGAGGGACTCCTGGAAGAGCTCCGGGGGCACGGGCAGGCCCGCCTCGTTCGAGAAGACCCTCCAGTCGCTCGCGAGCTCGTAGCTCGCCGTCCCCCCCGCGCCCGACCGGACCGCCCAGATGCGCTGCATTCTCCGGACCCGGAGCGCCCCGGAGAGATCCCGGCCCCCGACCACGACGCGGTTCAGGAGGGCCGGGGTGCCGTCCGGGGCGACCCGGGCGACGAGGCCGAACTCGTGCGGGGCCACGGGCGAGATGGTGAGCTCTACCGTCGTCCGCCGGGTGGCGCCCGCCACCTCGTCCGCGGCCGGGCTGGGAGCGACGAGGGAGACCTGCCGGGCGGACTCCGAACTCGCGAGCTCGTAGCGGAAGGATTGGCTCACCTCCAGGCTGGGGAGGGTCTCGGAGTCGAAGGGCGCCACCCCGGCGGAGATGTCCCGGAGCGTCACCTTCCCCGGCCAGGTGGCGCGGAACCGCAGCCGCACCTCGGGGGACCGCGCTCCCAGCCCCGAGTCGGCGGAGCGCGACTCCCGGCTGCCGCCCATCTGGTCGTGGACGATGAGGTCCTCGCAGGCGAGGGGCCGGAAGTCCCGCTCGATGGAGGCGTCCCAGTCGAGCAGCTCCGTGCCCGCCTCCTCCCCCTTCTCCTCTCGCACGGGGGACGAATCGCTCTCGTTCACGAGCGAGCGCCTCCAGGCGTAGCGGGTGGAGGCCGAGCTCCGCAGCGGCTGGAGACCCGGGCCCGCCTCGTAGGAGAGGTCGAGGGACACCTCTTCCTGGAATGAGGCCGAGGTCCCGACGAGCTCGGGGCGGGGAGTGCCCGGCGGCACGACGCTCGCCCCCTCGTCGACCTGGTGCACCTGCACCTTCACGGCGAAGAGCGCGGGCTCCTCCGCGGCCGAGGCGGTCGGCGACAGCGCCCAGAGCGCCGCGAGGAGCGGACAAAAGGACATCGCGTTAGCCATGGTAGAAACAGCCGCCGCGCCGGACATGCCTCAGTTGGGTTTCCCGGTCCGGCGGCTGACCCGCCTGGGTGTAAATGGTTGCTCGCCGCCGGTCAACCGCCATCCGTTCCCGGGGTGCGTCGCCGGGCGGCCCCCTTCGTCGGAGCGCGGCGCCCGGGCGGGGCCGCCGCGCCTTCCTCGCACTCCGGGTACGAGTAACGCTCTCGCCCGCTCCCCTCCCCTGCGCTCCGCCTCCCGACCCCGGCGACCCGCGGAGTCCGTGGCGGTGGAAGGGCGGCGATGTAGGTCCCGCCCGCACCGCCGGGCCTCGGGTTTGCCGATTCGTGAAGCTCTGCTAGCCTTTGGGGAGAGGCCCCAGGTGCCGAGCGTCCGCAGCTCACAGCTCAAGGAGGATGTCCTGGCGCTCGCCTCTCTCGGAGAGGACGTCCGGGCCGGGGTGATGCGGCGGCTCTCGCCCGAGACGCTGCGCCAGATCGCGGACGCGAGCCGCGTGGAGTGGCTGCCCCACCACCTGCTCCTCGAGCTCGTGCACGCCATCCGGGAGGTGGCGGGCGAGGAGGCGCTCCGCGGGTGGGGGTTCGCCACCGTGAAGGGCACGATGCAGGCCACCCTCTACCGGCCCTTCCTGGAGGGACTCGTGGCCGTGTTCGGGTTGAGCCCGACCGCGGCCTGGAAGGTCCTGCCCCGCGCCTACGCCGCCGCCTTCAAGGACTGCGGGGAGATCCGGCTTTTGGAGAGCGGGCCCGGGGCGGCCCGGATGGTGCTCGCCGATCTCCCGCTCGAGGCGAAGGATCGGGACTGGCTCCTCACCGTGGCCGGCGCCTTCGAGCTCGTCTTCGACTTCTGCAAGGTGAAAGGCCGGGTGGAGCTCCAGATGGCGAACCCCTCGGCCGACCCGCACTTCTACGCCACCTGGAAGTGACGGCCGCGACCGCGCGCCCGCTTGGCCCGTCCCTCGCATGGGACTCGCCTTGGCGTGACGGGGGTCCACATCCACCTCGACGACGTGCGGGACCGCGCCCGGGCCGCCTTCGTCGGCCTGGCGGTGGGCGACGCCCTCGGCTCCACCGTCGAGTTCATGACCGCCGGCGAGATCGCCGCCCAGTACGGCGTCCACCGGGAGGTCGTGGGCGGAGGCTGGCTCCACTTGAAGCCGGGCCGGGTGACCGACGACACCGAGATGTCGCTCTGCATCGCCCGGGCGCTGGACGCCCAGGGCGCCTGGTCGCTCCGCGCCATCGCCGACCGCTTCGCCGCCTGGATGCGCTCCTCCCCCATCGACGTGGGGAGCACGTGCCGCAAGGGGATCCGCCGCTACCTCCTCGAGGGCACGCTCCAGGGACCGCCAAACGACGGGGACGCCGGGAACGGAGCGGCCATGCGGATGGTGCCGGTGGCCCTCGCCTCGCTCGGCGACCCTCCGCTCCTCGAGAAGCGCGCCCTGGAGCAGGCCCGCCTCACTCATCACCACCCTCTCTCCGATGCGGCCTCCGTCCTCGTGGGGCGGCTCGTGCAGCTCGGCTGCCTCGGGCTCTCCCTGCGGCGCCTGCGCCAGGCGGCCGACGAGGCGGCGGCCCGGGAGCCGAAGTTCTCCTTCGAGCCCTACCGCGGCCAGGCGTCCGGCTACGTGGTGGACACCCTGCAGACGGTGCTCCACGCCTTCTTCGCCACCCGCGGCTTCGAGGAGTGCCTGGTGGCCGTCGTGAACCGGGGCGGCGACGCGGACACGACGGGCGCCATCGCCGGCGCCATCGCCGGCGCCTACTACGGCCCCGGGGAGATCCCGCGCCGCTGGCTGAAGAAGCTCGACCGCTCCCTCGTGGCCGAGCTCCGGGCCCTCGCCGACCGGATGGTGGAGCTCTCGCCGCTCTCCCGCGGGGAGCCCGCCCGCGTCGACTAGGCGAGCAGCCGCTTCACCCGGGTCTCGCCCCCCACCACCAGGTGCTCGCGCTCGCCCTTGAGGATGCTGCGGGGCATGAGCTCGCTCGCGAAGAAGACCCGGGGGAGGGGGATGCGGGCCTCCCACACCGTGGACCCGAACTCCCAGGCCCGCTCCCGGTCGTCCGTGAAGGAGCAGAGGTTGTTGAGCCGGACCCAGGCCTCCCGCGGCCCCACCGCCTCCAGCACCTCGTGGTCGGCCACGTCGTTCTGTCCCCGGTAGAGGGTGAGCCAGCGCTCGCCCGGGTTCCGCCGGGCGAGCTCGTACTGGTTGAAGGAGTAGAGGAGGTCGAGCTGGGAGTAGATGGCGTTCGTGCGGGCGCTCCCCTTCATGCGGTCGAAGGCGTAGCGCGCGTAGGCCTCGCTCTGCGGAGAGCGGATGGGCTCCCGGTGGAAGGTGGGGGGGATCCCGAGCCGGCTCTCCACCCAGCCCTTCAGCACCGCGCCCTCCACCGAGGAGGAGTCCACGCCCCAGCCGCGCAGGAAGCGCAGGTAGCTGTTCTTGATGCTGCGGCGGGCCCCGGCGGTGGCCTGCTCCGCCCAGTGGTGGAGCTGGAACTTCACCGAGAGGTAGTCGTCGAAGCGGCGCGCCCGCTCCTCGGGGTCGGCGAGGGCGTCGAGCGTCCGGAAGAGGAATCCGTTCGCCTCCCGCACCCCCTGGATCTCGATGGGCCGGGGGTCCTCGACGAAGTGGCGCGACGCGATGATCCAGGGCGGCAGGTTGCAGAGGTTGAAGGAGGTCCCTTCCATAGCGTGCGCCCGGATTTCGGGCTCGAGGCTGCCTGCCGTTCGGGACGGCGCCGCGGCACCCACCCCCCGCCGGGGAACCATACAACAGGCGACAAGCGCCCTTGCAAGAACCGGACGTGCCGGAGGGGCCCTGGCACCCGGCTTGCTCTCCAGGCAGGCCGGATGGACGCCGGGCGCCCCACGATGGAGGTCGAGGCGCTCCACGAGATCGCGAGCGTCCTCTCCCTCACCACCGACCTCTCCAAGGCCTTCAACTCGGCCCTCACCATCCTCCGCGACCTCCTGGAGATGAGGAACGGCACGGTCTCCCTCTTCGACCCCGTGACCGGCGACGTCTTCATCGAGGCGGCCCCGGAGATGTCGGACGCGGAGCGAATCCTCGGCCGCATGCGCCCCGGCGAGGGCGTGATCGGCCGGGTCTTCTCCACCTCGGCGCCGCTCGTGGTGCCGGACCTCGCCGAGGAGCCGCTCTTCCTGAACCGCACCGGCACCTGGCGCGACGTCGACCGGGACCGCCGCGCCATGCTCGCCCTGCCCATCCGGGACGCCCGCGCCACCTACGGCGTGCTCACCGTGGACCGGCGCTGGGCCGGGGCCCCCTTCTCCTTCGACCGGGACCTGCGGCTGCTCGGGCTCGCCGCCAGCATGCTCGCCACCCGCATCCGCCTCCACCAGCTCGAGAACCCGGTGCAGCGGGCGAGTCACGACGACGCCCCGCCGCTCGGGCCGGAGCCGGAGCGCTTCCCGGGGGTGATCGGGCAGAGCCCAGCCTGGACCGCCGTGCTCGAGCTCGTGGCCCGCGTGGCCCTGAGCCGGGCCACGGTCTTCCTGCGCGGCGAGAGCGGGACCGGGAAGGAGGTGGTGGCGCGGGTGATCCACGACCGCAGCCCCCGCGCGGCCCGGCCCTTCGTGGTGGTGAACTGCGCCGCGCTGCCGGAGAGCCTGGCGGAGAGCGAGCTCTTCGGCCACGAGCGCGGCGCCTTCACCGGGGCCACCCAGGCGCACCAGGGGCGCTTCGAGCAGGCGGACGGCGGGACCCTCTTCTTGGACGAGGTCGGGGAGCTCCCCCTCTCCACGCAGGTGAAGCTCCTGCGCGTCATCCAGGAGCGCCAGTTCGAGCGGGTGGGAGGGCGCCGGACCCTCACCGTGGACGTGCGCCTCGTGGCCGCCACGAACCGGGACATGGAGGCCGCCGTCCGCCAGGGCACCTTCCGCCTCGACCTCTACCACCGGCTCTCGGTGGTGAACGTGAACCTGCCGCCGCTGCGGGACCGGCCCGACGACATCCCCGTGCTGGCGCGCCATTTCCTCGACGAGCTCTGCCGCGAGCACGGCCGCGACCTCGCCTTCTCCCCGGAAGCGCTCGACATGCTGCACCGGCAGCCCTGGCCCGGGAACGTCCGGCAGCTGCGCAACGTGGTCGAGCGGGCGGTGATCTCCGCCACCGGGCCGGCGCTGGCGCCGGCCGACCTCGACTGCGAGGAGGCGGTCGCCCCGGGGTCGCCGGCCCCCGCTCTCCGGGCGCCGGAGGTGGTCCTCGACGAGGCGGCCCGCGTCCGCGCCGCGCTGGAGCGCTCCGGCTTCGTGCAGGCCAAGGCCGCGCGCCTCCTCGGCATGACGGTGCGCCAGCTCGCCTACCGGGTGCGGAAGTACGGCATCGCCCTGGAGCGATTCTAGCGAGCCGCCCGTCCCTACCAGGCGCCGCCGCGGCGCAGGCAGAGGAGCTGGGTGAAGTGCCAGCCCTCCCGCACGTAGAAGCGGAGGGCCGCGTCGTTCTCGCGGTCGGCGAGGAGCTGGAGCCGGCGGGCGCCGCGCTCGCCCGCCCAGGACACCGCGGCCGCGAGCAGCCGCCGCCCGGTGCCCCGGAAGCGGTGCCCCGGGTCGACCACCATGTCCTCCACGATCGCGGCCGGGCCGCCCTCGGCCGTGGAGACGACGATCTGGACGGTGACCATGCCCACCACCGCGCCGGCGGTCTCGGCGACGAAGACCGCCCGCCGCTCCGGCTCGGCCAGCATGAGGGCGAGCCCGCTGCGCTGCCGCCCGGCGTCCGGGCGGAAGTCCGCCTCGATGGAGAAGAGGATCCCGAGCAGGCGGACGAGCGCCTCCAGGTCCTCGCGCCGGGCCGTGCGGATGGACACCTCCATGGAGCGCGCGCCTCCGCGAACGCCTCGGCCGCCTCGCCCGTCAGGCGGCCATGGGCTCGAAGGAGAAGGCCTTCTTCGAGCAGGTGCGGCCGCAGGCCTGGCAGCCGATGCACTGGTCCGGGTTCTCGACCTTCATGAACATCTTGGCGGACTCCTCCTCGTCCACCTCGCGGGGGCCGAGCACGCCGTGGGCGCAGATCTTGTAGCAGCGCCCGCAGCCGATGCAGAGCTCGTCGTCGATGGCCTTCACGAACTGCGGGACCCACTCCTGCTTGCCGCGCGTCAATCCGGTGATGTAGGACATTTCTCGCCTCCTTTTCGTTTGGTTTCCGTCACTCGTCGCCCGGCGTTCCGGCGCCGCCCGCGCCCATGGCCCGCCTGAGCCAGGGGGGCGGATGGCCCCGGAGCACTTCCTGCAGCCGCACCAGGAGCTCGGCGACGGCCGCCTCCCCTTGCGTCTTCATGGGGTGGATGCGCCGGGCCACGAGCTTCGCCGCCGCCGGCCCGCCGATCTGCTGGGTGTAGACGATGGAGCAGCCGGCGATGGCCGCGGCCCGGGCCGCGGTGCGGTCCTCCTCGTCCCCGGCCGCCGTGAGCGCGGAGACGCGGCCCACGAAGCCCGAGCGCTCCGGCCCGACCTCCCAGACGTCGAAGTGCGCGGCGGCGCCGAAGTGCCGGTCCACCTTCTCTCCGTCGCTCGTCGTGAATGCCACCTTCAGCATGGGGAGCTCCACTTCAGTTGTGGGCGAGCTTCTGCGCTTCCGTGGCGCTCGCCTGGAACAGGTTCGCCACCTCGAAGACCAGGTTCATGGTGCCGCGGTACCCCACCCACATCTTCTGGTGGGCCCCGAGCCGGTCGAAGACCGGCAGGCCGGCGCGCAGGTGCGCCTTCACGCCGAGCTTCGCCGCCGCCTGGCGGCCGTTCGAGTTGGCGACGAGGAGGTCCGCGCCCCGGCCCACCCGCTCCAGGTCCTCGAGGTCGCCGACGAAGACCTGCGGGGATGGCAGGGAGTCGAGGCCGCGGGTTCGGGTGGCGGCGAGCGCCGCCTGGACGTCGCATCCCATCCCGGCGAGGAAGCGCGTCAGGCCCTTCAGGTGGTCGGCCTCGAGCGCCAGGGCCACCTTCTTCGCCCCGAACTGGTAGTGGCAGTCCACCATGGCGTCGGCGAGGCGGCTCCGGGCGCGGGCCACCCGATCCGGGACCGGGCGGCGGGAGAGAGCCGCGAGCGTCGAGACGAAGGAGTCCACCTGGGAGAGGCCGGTGAGGGAGGTGAACCCGAAGGCGGGTACTCCGAACGACTCCTCGAGCCGCTCCGCGGCGCGGGCCAGGGAGTCGCCGACGTAGAGGGTGGCGGCGCTCCGGCCGGCGCGGCGGATGTCCCCGACGGGGATGCCGCCGGTGGAGAGGGACGACACCTCGTCGTCGATGTGGCCGTCGAGGGCGTTGGCGATGTCCGGGATGGCGAGGACCTTGAAGCCGAAGGACTCGACGAGCTCCTTCGCCTCCTCCACGTCCGCGGGGGTGAGGTGGGCGCCGGGGAGCAGGTTCACCTGGTCGGGGATGCGCTCCCCGCCCTCGGCGAGCGTCGAGAGCAGGGCCTCCACGGCCGCCGCGTACCCCTCCTGCAGCGACCCGCAGTAGTCGGGGGTGGAGGCCCATACCACCGGGACCTGGGCCAGCTCCGGGTTCTCGGCGCGGAACTGCACGATGGCGCTGCGCACGTCGTCGCCCATGGTCTCGGTGAGGCCGGAGGTCATCACCCCGACCACCGCCGGGCGGAACTTCTCCGCCACGCGGCGGATCCCCTTCTTCAGGTTCTCCCAGCCGCCGAAGACGGCGGCGTCCTCGCTCATGGCCGTGGAGTTGAGGGCGATGGACTCCTTGAAGTGGCGGGAGAGCTGGAGGCGGATGAAGGTGGAGCAGCCCTGGGCGCCGTGCAGGAGCCCGAGCATCCCGTCGACGCCCAGGTAGGCGAGCGTCGCCCCCAGCGCCGGCGAGTTCTTCTGCGGGTTCACGGTGGCGGCCTTGCTGGGCACCGCCACGCGGGAGAGGGAGAGGTCCTCGGCGGCGAGCGAGCGAGCATGGCCCGCCGCGGCGGCCCGCGCCGCCTCCCGCTCGCCCGGATCCTGCTCGGCCGGGGCCCGGGCGCGGAGCGCCGCCCAGATGGGGTTGTTGACGGTGAGGTCGAGCTGCCGCGCGAAGGTGACCATCCCCTCGTAGCCGGCGTAGGGATGGGAGCGGCCGTGGTTGATGTCGAGAAACGGCGTCCGGGTCTTGAGCGCCAGGAACTTGGTCTTCCCGCCGGCGACGATGAGGTCGGGCATCTTCTCCCGCATGACGGAGAGCAGGCCGGCGGTGCTCGTGTCCTCGATGATCCCGGCCTCCCGGTGCATGAGCGCCTTCATGCGGTGAAAGTCCTCGAGGGTGGAGTTCTGGGTGCCGGCGGCCAGGATCTCGACGCCGAGCTCCCGCAGCGCGCTCACCATGGACCAGGTCTTCACGCCGCCGGTGAAGAGCACGGCGCGCTTTCCCTCCAGCCGCGCCCGGTAGGGGGCGATGCGCAGCCGGCAGCGCGCCTCCTCCTCGGCGACGAGTCGCTCCACCCGGTCCCGCATCTCCGTCGACCCGCCGCCGCGCGCGGCGTCCAGCTCGCGGGCGATGTCGCGCAGGGCCTTGGCGGTGTCCGTCATCCCGTAGAACGACTCCTCCAGGTAGGGGATGCCGTACTTCTTCTTCATCTTGCGGGCCAGGTTCGTGAGGCTCTTCGAGCAGATGATGACGTTCAGCTTGGCGCGGTGGGCGCAGCGGATCTCGTCGAAGCGCGCGTCGCCGCTCACGCAGGAGAGGATGCGGATCCCCAGGCGATCGAAGAGCGGCTGCATCCCCCAGAGGTCGCCGGCGATGTTGTACTCGCCGATGAGGTTCAGGTCGTAGTCGGTGACGGTGGCCGGCTCGGCGGTTCCGATCACCTGGTCGAGGAGGATCTCGCCGGCGAGCCGGTTGCCGATGTTCTTGTCCCCCACGAAGCCGGGGGTGTTGACGGGGATGACCGGGATCGACACCTCCCGCGCCGCGGCCCGGCACACCGCCTCGACGTCGTCGCCGGTCATGGCGGTCACGCAGGTGGCGTAGACGAAGACGGCGCGGGCCTCGTCCCGGTAGCGCTCGGCCAGCTCGACGATGGCCCGGTGGAGCTTCTTCTCCCCGCCGAAGACCACGTCGTTGTGCAGCATCTCCGTGGTGAAACCGCGCCGGTAGAGCTGGCAGCCGCTCGAGCGGGCTCCGCGGTTGTCCCAGGAGTTCCCGGCGCAGGCGATGGGCCCGTGCACGAGATGGATGGCGTCGGTGATGGGCATGAGGACCACCCGAGCCCCGTCGTAGGCGCAGCTCCGCTCCGTACCCTCTCCGGGCTCCGACTTTCTGCAGAACTTCGGAGCGCCCTTCTCGTGGGTGTCGCAATCCGGAGCGTCGTAGTAGTCGGGTCGCGCCATGGGAGAGTCGCCTCGGGTGGTCCCCAACGCTCGCTACCGCATCATTTCGAAGAACCGGTCCTCACAGGTCTCGTCGCGGATATCGAGGAACTTGTTGCAGATCTCCGTCACCAGGTTGATGACGCCCTGGTAGCCGACGATGGGGACGCGGTGCTTGTGCACGCGGTCGAAGATGGGGAACCCGAACCGGAAGAGCGGGATCTTCGCGTCGCGTGCCGCGAACTTCCCGTGGGTATCTCCGATCATGGCGTCCACCGGATCGGTCATGAGGAGGCTGCGCATGTGCCACAGGTCGCGGTTCATGTAGACCTTCGACGACTTGCCGAAGGGGGAGGCGTCGAGCAGCGCCTGGACCTCCTTCTCCAGCTTCTTCGAACCCTTGCTGCAGAGGATGTGGTAGGGCGTGGCACCCATCTCGAGCAGGAACGACACGTAGCCGAGCAGCAGGTCGGGATCGCCGTACACGGCGAACTTCTTGCCGTGCATGTACTGCTGGGCGTCCGTCATGGCGTCGACGGCGCGCCCGCGCTCCGCCTTGAGCGAGTCGGGGACCGGCTTGTCGAAGAACTCGGCGATCTTCATGAGGAAGTGGTCGGTCTTCGCGATCCCCATGGGCATCGGGAGCGAGGCATGCCGCCCGCTGTAGTTCTCCTTGATCCAGGCGAAGGTCTTCGGGGTGCCGAGCGGAGCGAGCGTGATGGTCGCCTTGCCGTTGATGGAATCGGCGGCCTCGGCGAGCGGGGTGCCGCCCGGGTAGAGACGGTAGGTCCCGTCGTTCGGCGAGTCGAAGGACTCCGAGATGTCGGCGAGCAGGGTGAGCGGGAT
>Ga0335078_10004167_pt1 | contig 21434 bp, 20 predicted proteins | sample Lox_Sample_32_FD_206711 | JGI IMG/M metagenome (GOLD analysis project Ga0335078, IMG submission 206711) | Soil microbial communities from Loxahatchee National Wildlife Refuge, Florida, United States - Lox_Sample_3.2 | ecosystem: Environmental > Terrestrial > Soil > Wetlands | place: USA...
AGTGTTTGGATTGCATCGTTTTTCGGCGAAGATGCCACCGACTATTTCGCCATCCTCTCTGACGCCCGCTTGGCGAGAAATCGGGCCAGCAACGCCGCAAAGCAGCATAAATTCTTTCATTGGGAGGTCGAGTTTCCCGAGGTGTGGTTTGATGAGCATGGAGCGCAGCTCGCCAACCCAGGGTTTGATTGCGTGGTCGGAAATCCGCCGTATTTTCTGTTACAAGGTCGACCAGAACAAAAGTGGATTGCTAAGCTCTACTCTGATCTGTACTCGGGCTCCGACGACATACTCATTTACTTCATTACAAGGCAGATTGAGCTATTGAGGGATCGCGGTCGTGGCACTTACATTGTGTCCCGATACTGGACCGAGAGCTTCAACACCGGCAACATCCGGCGGCTCATCGCAGCGACCTGTAACGTAATACGCCTTGTCGATTTCCGTAACTTTCAACCGTTTGGCGCCGAGGTGAGCGTGATCTGCTGCATTCCTTTCCTTGAAAAAGGGCGACGGAGCCAACCGACCACAATTATCCGCTTCGAAGACTTCTTTGAGGGCCACGAAAACGAAGCGACGGCAGAACTTCGCGCGCCTGAACCATTCGATCCAGAAGAACCGGCCGACGTATGCACTTTTGAGAAGGCCCAGACAGCGTTCAGCAGTGGTCCGTGGTTTCTCTCTCCAGATCGGGTTGAGGATCTCCTTGAGCGCATGCGACAGAAGGCGGTCCGACTCGGCTCGCTGACGTCTCAGACCCAGGGAATCAAGACGGGGCTTAATAGCGCCTTCATGGTGACGGCTGCCTATGCGAAAGAAGCAAGATTGGAGCCAGAGTTGCTCTTGCGGCTGGCAAAGGGCAAAGACATTTGGCCGTTCCAGCTGGCCCAGGTGGACAGCTACCTCATTTACACGCACGACCGCGTTTCCATTGCCGACTTTCCCCAAATAGAAAAACACTTGCGGAGATACCGGACTTCGCTTGAGGAAAGGGCCGAGTGCAACGAAGGGCTGTATCCGTGGTGGAGACTGCAGCGGCCGCGCGATCCCACGATTATTCTGGCACCGAAGCTACTAACTCCGATTTATGCTACTTTCAATCGTTTTGGTCTAAGCCTCAGAAAACCATACGCGGTGGGAATAACCGACTCCAGCGCATTCGTCCTTCGTTCCGAACAGAACGAGGGGTTAACAGAGGAATTCGTTGCAGGAATACTGAACTCTGTTGCTGGTCAGTTTTACCACAAGCGACGTTCCAAGCTAAAGCGTGCGCACTACTACGAGTACTTCGTGGAAACGCTGGACAGCTTTCCCATTCCTCGCGTAAAGGCCGAAATAGCGAGGGATATTGAGAAGGCTGTGAAGCAACTCTGTCGACTTGAAGTGGGAAGCCACGAATGGACCGCGAATCGAGACCAACTTAACGATGTCGTGTTCGACGCGTACGGCTTTGATCGCAAAGAGAGAAAGCTGATTTCCAGACTCGCGGTTATCGAGACGAGCTCCTATGCAGCCGATTGAAACCGTTGAAGGCGTCAAGGCGGCGTACAAGAACTACATCAAGACAGCTTTCCCCGTCATTGGCGACGATCTGCGCGCCCAGATGCACGCCCGCATCGAGGAGTCAAATCTACTCTGGCGCGGACCTTATCTCTCCCTGCAGCGACCCTACGAGCGAGCCGCCGTAACTCTTGGACAGTCAACCGCTTCCCTCCACCTACATCCCAAGCTGCTGGCGGCAGGCGAATACACGGACGAAAAGGGCGACCGACATGCGCCCTTCGGGGAATGGCGCCTCTACACGCACCAACAAGAGGCGATCGGGCGCATCCTGCAGGGCGGAAACACCATCGTGTCGAGCGGCACAGGTTCTGGAAAGACCGAGGCCTTCTTCCTTCCCATCCTGAACTACGCTCTCCAGAATCCCGGCCCGGGCATCAAGGCGCTCGTGATCTATCCAATGAACGCCCTGGCGAACGACCAGTACGAACGGTTCCGAAGGTATCTCGCCGGAACAGGTGTTACTTTCGCCCGCTACACGGGGGACACACCGGAAGATGAGCAGGATGCCGAGAAGAACAGCAAGGAGCTGAGACCGGCGAACCTTCCCGACGAAGCCATCTGGTACCGGCGCGAGATTCGCCGGAGTGAAACTCTGCCGAACATCTTGATGACCAACTACTCGATGCTCGAGTACTTGCTGTTGCGAAAACTCGACCGCGTGCTGTTCGATGACCGCCTCAAGTTTCTCGTCCTCGACGAGCTGCACACCTACCAGGGGGCACGCGGCATTGAGGTAGCCTGCCTGATCCGCCGCCTCAAGGAGCACGTTGGGAAACTCGACGGGAAACTGATCTGTGTGGGCACCAGCGCCACCGTCAGAGGCGATTCCACGGAGGAGGTCGTCCGGTTCGCCCGCGAGCTTTTCGGCGAAGCTTTCGATCATTCTTCACTCCACATCGAACGATACGAGAAGCTGCCCTCGCAGGATTCGCCTTACCTTCCTGCTGGACCGACAATCGAACAAGCCGACCTTGGCAAGCTGCATGACGTTTCGGACCTGACCGTGATTGAGGAATTCTGCCGGAAATACGTCGCCCCGGCTGACCTTGTAGCCCACGCAATGGATGCCGTTAAGGGGGACGATCCCGAGGCGACAGCCGGATTCCTGGGATTCATTCTTTCCCGCAATGCGCTGTTCCGAGCCATCGAGGAGTATCTGGCGACACCACGATCCTTGGAGGAGGTCACGGAATTCCTCAAAAAGAGCTTACGCGCCGGTACGAACGAAGGGTACTTGCGGCGCGAGGTGGAAGCCTATCTCCTGTTGGGCGCTAAGGCGCGCCTCTCCGGCCAACCGCTGATTCGTCCCAAAGTGCACATCTTCTGGCGCGGGTTACAAGGCTTCTACCGGTGCACAAATTCTGGATGCGGGAAGTTATACACCGAGTGCGTTGACGTCTGTGCGGTGTGCCACGCGCGCTGCCTTCCGGTGGAGGTGTGCCGGAGTTGCGGTCAAGACTTCTACCGCGCCTACCCAGAAGACCCTGAGACGCCGCTAGACCTTTTCGTCCAGAAACGCAAGACAAAGCGTAAGAAGACGGAATCCCTGCCGGCGTCGATTATCCTAGTCGACGAGACCCCAGCAGACAGCGAGCCCATCCATTTCACTTATCAGCTCTACGACAACCGCGAGACCGACGACGAGGACGCTGACCCCGAGGAGATGCACGCGCAGCAGGTGAAGGCCGGCTACTGCGCGGCCTGCGGCAGGCTGTATCTTGATGGCACCAGGGAATGTGACTATGAACGGCGCGACACTGTTCGGGAGGATGCTCGCAGCCTCTTCAATCCAAACACCTACATAGGGAGCATCCATAAATGCCCCGCCTGCGAATCCGTCTATGGCGGCGGCCTGGAAGTCGTGACGCCGCTCAAGTCCGCCACAATGGTAAGCATCAATATCCTGGTGGAGGGCATCTTTCAACGCCTCACCCCAGAACAGCGGAAGCTACTGATCTTCTGCGATAATCGCCAGGATACGGCCTTCCAGGCCGCGTACCTGAATCAAAAGCACACGCAATTCATTGGACGGCAGATCATCCACCAGGTGCTGGACGAAGCGAGGGCCAAAGGCGATGGCGCAGCCAGCCTTGAAAAGCTGCTGAAACTCCTTTACCAGAAACGCGACCAATACTCGGTCTATTGCCCGAAGCCCACGCGGCAGCCGGACGGCAAGGTGATGTATGAAATCCGCAAGCCCCAGAATCCGGATGATGTGGCTCAGGAGTACGCTGACATTCAACTCACTTTGCTTGCTGAGATCGCTAAACCAGGATCGCGACGTGTGAGCCTCGAAGGCTTAGGGCTGCTGCAGGTCGAGTATTTCAGCGGTGAGCAGACCCTGCGACAGATCGTTGACCGTGCCTCAGCCATCCGGAGCAACTATTCGCTCGCCGAAGATGAGACCTTCCACTTGCTCGCGGCCCTGCTCGATGAGATGCGGTGGAAGAGGGCACTTTCGCATCCGATGCTGCTGAAGCCGATGGATGACAGCGTCAAGCTATTTGGCCGGTCGGTGCTCCCCGTCGGCTTCACACCGCAGAGGCTGAACAGAACTGGAATGCCGTACCGCACTTATGGATTCTTCTCCGCCTCACACGGCGAGACGACGCTCTCGAACTTCGTGGGAAAAGTCATCGGCAAACCCCAAGCCGTCAGCGCACTCACCGATTTACTTGACTTCTTGGTGAACGAAGGATTTCTCGTGCCCTGCGAGATCGGCAACGAGAAGGCCTCCCAACAAGTGCAGATGGTCAACCACGCGCGCGTGATGTTAGGCGTTCCCGACGCCTTGTTCCGATGCAACCGATGCCGAAACGTGACCACCCACAACGTTCGCGGCGTCTGTTCCCGTTGGCGCTGCGAGGGGCGTCTGGAGCCGTACACGCCAGCTCCGGAGCAAAATTATTACGTTGACACGTACATGAGACGCGCGCCCTTCCGCATGATCTCAAACGAACACTCGGCCCAGCTTTCCGGCACGCGCCGGATTGAAATTGAGCGCAGCTTCAAGACAGGCAAGAGCGACGTTCTGGTTTGCACACCCACCATGGAGATGGGAGTCGATATTGGTGACCTCCCGAGTGTCTTTATGCGCAACGTCCCGCCTGCACCAGCCAACTACGCTCAACGGAGCGGCCGTGCCGGCCGAAGGGAGCGGATCGCGCTGATCAATGTGTTTGCGCTTGACCGGGCACACGATACGTACTTCTTCGATCGTCCCACTCAGATGATCTCCGGAGAGATTGAGCCCCCCGATTTCCTGATCGAGAACGAGCGCATCGTGCGCCGGCAGATCCACTCGCTCATTCTCGAAAAGCTCGACTTCCAATTCCACGACAGTCTGGGCAAGCTCTTTCCCGAGGGGACAACGGAACTAACGCTGCCGGATCTTGAGAATGAGCTGAAGGCCCGCAAAGATCTGATCGTCAGCTCTGTCCTGAAGGCGTTCGAAAAGGATCGTCTGGAGGAGTCGAAGAGCGAAGCCCTGTCCTGGGTCAATGCTGAAGGAATCGCAAGTATCGTCGATGGCTTTTATCAAGCCTTACTGCAGGCGTTTGAGCCTTGGGTTGTCGAACGCGAGGCGCTTTTCAAAGAGATCATGGGCATCGCAATGGAGAAGGCGAAGCTCGGACGGGCCCAGCCAAAGGTTGCTGCTCAGTTGACTGAGCGCGAGACTTTCTTGTACCGCCTTCTGGACCAGATCGATGGGGCCTATCCGCTCTCATATCTGTCGGACAGGGGCTTTCTGCCCTCTTATGCGTTCCCGTCAGATACCGCGCGGCTCATTGCAAAGGATGAGGTGAAGCGCCCAATTCTGCGAGGCATGGGTGTCGCCCTGAGAGAGTACGCTCCGGGCAACACTGTGTACATGGATGGCAAAAAATATCAGGTGCTCGGCCTTGACTTCCACCGTTCTCCGATGCCGGATTTGAATCAGGCTTACAAGTCCTGCGGGGTGTGCAGCTACGTCACATTCGATCCGGCCGCCACGCACTGCGGCCATTGCCATGGCGAGCTGTCGCCGCAGACTTCCCGCGTGCTGTTCGCAGAATCGTTTGTTGCTGAGCAGGCAGAATCGATCGGCCCAGACGAAGAGTACCGCCAACGCGCGTTCTACGGCGGATCAACCTATCTGCTTCCGGGATCCAGCGAGGGAGAAAAGTCGGAGATTGACGGGGCGAAGCTCGAGTATCTGCGCCGCGGAGAGATTTTCGTCACGAATACCGGTGTGGTCCAGGAGGCCGGGCGCGGCTTTCTGCTCTGTCGCTCCTGCGGTCATTGGCACGCGCCAACCAATCGCAGTCCCTTTGAGGATCATAAGCTGCTGCACGATCGACGGAAAGTCTGCGGCGGGAACGGAGATCGATTCAACTTGGCTTATCGGTTCAGCACCGACGTATTGGCCGTGTCCTTCCAAGGCGTAGCTGAAGAATCGGACGAGTTCTACGGCAGCCTCAAGGCCGCTTTGATTGAGGCCGCGACGTCCGTGGTGAGAGCGGAATCCGGCGAGATCGGCGGTTTCACGCGGACGGTGGCGCGCGATGGGAGTGTCAGACGTGACCTGATTTTGTATGACAACGTACCTGGGGGCGCCGGATACGTTCGTAAAGCGGCCCAAGCGATAGGCATTGTGCTTACGACCGCCCGGCAGATGCTCGACGGTTGTCAGTGCGAGAAGTCCTGTTATAAGTGCCTCCGATCCTACGAGAATCAGTTCGAACACAGCCTGCTGGATAAGGCCTTGATTCGGCCCTATCTCGAGCGGCTCATTGCACGGAACACTCCGGACTCAGCTAGCGCAGCCTCGGCGAGGTGATCCCAGTGAATCTGGCCTCAAAAGGATGGAACCAGGCGTTAATAACGAAAGCAGGGTTCGAGCGTGTAACCAGCTTCATCCCGAGGCTGGAGTCGTTGCCTGCCGAGGAAGTAGTCCCCTGGCCCGAGTTGCAGAAGACTCCGGACGGCCGCGGGATTGTGCTACCTCCGGGGCCCGACTATCACCCGGACGTGATTGCTCTCATGGATGCGTTAAACGAGTGCGGCTTTGTTCAATCCTTCGATTGGCCCGCTTGGAAGCCCGAAGCTGAGAAGTTCATCTCCACCCCGCAACTCGTCCGAGGGGCCGACATCGAAACCTGCATCAAGCTGATCACGACCCATATTCGCGCCGAGCGCTTCAGCGATGGGCACTTCGCTGAAATGGTTAGGGTTGGCCATATTCTTGAGATTCTGCGTCGGCTGGCACAACTCGAACCTCGATGACTGGCCGGAAGTGCTGGAGACGGGCGTGCGGTTGAAGGCGGGTGTCCAGGTTGTTCGACCGCTTGAACATGATCGATCGTCCGTGACCGAAACGTAGAGGTCGAATCGTGCTCCCGAGAAAAGGGTGAAGGAAGTGACCGAGCGCATTCAACTAGGGGACAACCGAGCACGCATCAGGAGCGCACCCATAGGGGGCTCGGCCGCAGGCTCCCCGACTGAGGCAGACTTTGGCCGCGAAGAAGCGAAAACGGTGAACGAGTCGCTGCAAGCGTCCACGTTTGTGACCGGCTTAGGCACACGTGGTTCGCAAGTGAAGACTCGCTGAGGTGGGGTCGTGCCCGTACTCCTCGAATCTCTGATCCAACAACTTCCCTCAGACACTAGCGAGCGAGTTCAGAAGGCTAGGGATCGCTTCAACAATCGGATTCGGGAGGCTCTACGGCGTGAGACCAGACTAAGCTTTCGCCGGCGCGCCGACGAACGTGACAGCCAACGACAGGAAAACATAGGAGTCCCGATTGCGGTTGTGCCTGGCCTTCCTTCAGCTCTGCATTCTGTCGAGCGGCGGTCTATCGAAGACAAACATCAGCTGGCGGCTCTGCTGTCGCCGTATCGCCAGATTCTTCTGGGACTGCGAGACAACGGCTCCCTTGCCACGCAGAAACTGGTCCCGGCGCTGATCGGCGCCCCCCTCGCCAGCGGGCTACTGGACGGGCGTGAACAAAGCATAGCGGCCGTAACAGCCTATGCTGACTTCCTGCTCGGAAGACTGACCGAGTTTGACCTGACGAAGTTCATTCTTGATGTTGATGAAGATGTTTTGGGCGTATACAGCTATCGGGTATCAAGCTACTTCGATGACCCAAACCCACGAATCGAACTGTACTGGGGAATTATCGGATTAGTTGCTCGCGACCTGGGCGTCGAGATTGAAGACCTGACCTGCGTCGTGCTGACGCATGAACTGGCGCATGCTTATACTCATGTGGGGTCCGACGCAGACGATCACTTTTGGCCGAGCGGAAAGTTCGCCGAAAGCGCTAAGGTACTCAAGGAAGGATTAGCTCAGTACTATACGGCTTTGGTGTGCGGGCGCGCTGAAAAGTGGGCACCACGAGCGTTCGCCGCCTACGAGAAGCTGCTCCCCAAACAGCCAGACATCTACTGCGCTCATTGCGAATGGGTGGCTGAGCCAGAATGGGTGCGGCTGGCAATGTTGGAGATCAGGCGTTCCAGTGCGCCCGGTAGCATCGAGCGTTTTAAGGAGTGCTTGGAGCGCGCCTTCGAGCGTCTGGGCGCGACGGGAACGACCGACGAATGAGCAGGCGATCGGCGCGCGCCGCGAGACGGCGAGCCTCTATCTGGAAGGCCGTCCAGATCCGGGTGCGACCACCTGGCGCCTCGGTCCAGACCTCCATCAAAACCGGCGACCGAAGTGATCACCGACTCTGGCGAGCCGAAACCGACCACCGAGGTGAATCACCGAGCTTAATTGAACGCTAAAACTCCGCAAACCGCCACAAGCGCAAAGCCACGTGGGACGGCGAGAAAATCCGGAAGGACGTTGGCGCAAGTACAGTTATGAAGAACTGGCGAGGCGCGACAACAGCAACCCCGACATTTTGAAGGACAAGAGCCTGAGCGATCTCGACAAGCTGCCCGAACCGGATGAATTGGCAGAGGACATCATCGAGAACCTGGAAGCCGGCTTGAACAGCTCTCGGGCCATCGTGAGAAGTCTATCGGGCGAACCCAGCGTCTTCAGATTAACGTCAGTTCAGGCCCCTCACTCATCATCGTCGCGCCAGCCATCCGATCGACGAGCATCTTTTCGCTCTTCATACTCGTCGACGTCGATCAGCATGTTCTCCCGTTTCCACCAGAGCAACGAAAGAACATGGCCGCCATAACCCCGAAGTGAATGCTCGTGGAGGGAGTAACGGTCAGCAATGGGATGATCAAACCAAGCATCCGCCTGGATATCACCCGAATTCTCTTCCGCGCCATCATGCAGAATATCGTAGGCGTATGTGCCCCGGGAGGGCGGTTGAGGCCAGAGTCGCTTGGCATCGTCACCGCGCACAAACCAGACGACGCTGTTGCCGTTTGAGCAAACGAGCATCGACGGCAGGGGCCCATGCTCGACGAGGCGAATAGCGGTTGCTGTAAGGCTGGTTCCGAAAATGGCGCACAAATCCTTGACCGTATTGAAGTCCATGGACCTGTGAGTGGCAGCGCGAGGCTTGAACATGCCCACGGGCATCAGAAGGTCGCTGGCGTATCGGTTTGCACGGGTCTCAGGGTTGAATTCCGACCATTGCTGAATAAAAACGGCTTCTTCGCATGAGAGGTATGAAACTTGGCCGCGGTCGAACATCCAGTGAGCTAGTTCATGTGCGGCCGAAAAGCGCTGGCGTTCGCGCCGCGATTGGCTATCGATGGTGATGATCGCCCGGTCCGCATTCCCCGTAATTCGGGCGGCGCAGCCTTTGAGGGGCTTGTATACGACCGTGGCTTCACAGTATTGGGCGATCACTTCAATCTCGAGCTCGTTGGGTTCCGTAATGCCGAGTTCGGCCAAAAGCTCACTGGGATTAGTGAAAACCGGCGCGCTCATTTCACTCGCTCTCGTTACTTGAGGGAAGAAGACCAAGTGCTTCTAATTCTTCAATAAGGCCGCGGAGATCGCTGTCGGGCATGCTGTCAAATTCCCGGAACTTGGCGGTGAGGGCTACACCTGCTTGGGCCTGTTGAGCGACTACCAATTGAAGCAACATGCGCTGTTCAGCAGGCGATGTGGGGATTCTATATGAGCGTTTGCTGAGGGCATCGGTCTGCCTCGCGTGGGCGAGCCTGGCCGCTTCAAACTTGCGTTTCTGAAAGCGACGGACCCTAGCAAGAAAATCTGCCTTGAGGCTCTGGGCGTTCGCCGCAGGATCGATGCCGGCGGCGCGCGCATCTTCGAGAATCTCTGCATCCGTGGCGTGCAGCGACGAACGGTCGAGCTCATCGAGCAGAGCGTTCAAGTGGCGATCATGACGGGGTTCATTGGACATGGCTTGCTCCTTGCTGCGGTTGCACGATGCCGGCTCTTTTGATCTTCCGCCGCATGCGGGTGACAATGGTGTCGTACTGCGTTTGGGAAAATCCCCACAACTCACGAATGCCAGGCGGCTCAAGTCCCTCCCGAAATCCCTCAAGGATCATTTGAGCCTCTTGGTCGCCCGCGAGGACATCCTCGAGGCGCAAAAGGGTTTCACGAAAGATCAAAAGCTCTTCCGTGCTGGGCTCCCGCGCCGCATAGTCGTCGACCGGGTTGGAAGTATGGCCTTCCTCATCTTCGACCGTGACCGATGCCGCCAGGCTGGGCCGTTCTGTCGGGGTCTCCTTAGCTCGGAACCAAGCGCTGCAAATGCTACGCATGGCGCCGAACAGGAAGGTAACGAGGCCCACCTTGGTCTTGTCCCATTTTCGAGATCCCGTGAGGAGGCGCTCGAAGGCTTCTCCAAGGAGATCGCGGCCCATCGCCTTTTCCTGCAGGAGGAATTCGAGGCGTTCGGCGCAACTCCGCAGCCGATACAAGTCTGCATCGGACAGTTCGTTGATGGCGGCCTCTATCTCGGCCGCCGTTGCTGCCCGGTCCTCGGGAACGGGCTTCACGGCTTTCTTCATGGGCGCTCGGTTCAGCATCGTACCCGACCAGCCTAGCTACTCACACAGGCTACAGGAAAGCGCATCATCGACATAAAAATAATTATTCCTCGGCCATGTCGGTGGCGCCTCTCCCGGCAGCAGTACCAAATGGGAGAGCCTGCAGACGGGCTCCCTCAGATTTAATTCAAGGAGTAACCGATGACAGAACAAGAACATACCTTGGCGGTGCGCATCCATATCGATGAGCATCGCTTCGAATCGCCAAACCCGACTACAGGCGCGGCACTCTACCAGCTTGGGCGCGTAGCGGCCGGCTTTGATCTTTACAGGGAGGTCGAGGGCGACCACGAAGACAAGGTCGTGGAGAAGGGCGCGGAAACCATTCATCTCACTGAAGATGAACACTTTCACAGCGGTTCACCTCATGTCCGGGAAGTCACGATCATCGTGAACGGAACGCCTCATGAGTGGGCCAGGCGCAAAATCACCTATGCCGAGGTGGTCACCCTGGACGTGCCGGATTATCGAGAGCACCCCGAAATCTGTTATTCCGTCAAGTACAAGAACGGACCGCGCCACAAACCCGAGGGGACACTGTCGCCGGGCGGCTCCGTGAGAGTCCGGGAAGGCATGGTGTTCAGTGTTTCACCAACTTGTCAGTCATAACGAGGATCTGCGACGGCTGGTCGCCAAGGGCTATGCCGTCGCGATCGACAGCGGATATCTGGTGGTCCGCGACATCCCTTATCTCGATGAGCAGAGCAAGCTTCAATGGGGCGCTTTCGTCGCCAAGCTGGAATTCATCGACAAGGTCACCGTCCGGCAGGATGACCACCAGATCTGGTTTGCTGGCTCGGTGCCGTGCGGGCTTGACGGCAAAGTGATTCCGAACCTCGGCGGCGGTCCGACATCGCTGCCGCTTGGGGAAGCGAGTCAGGATGTCGTGGTCCAGCGCCGGTTTTCGAACAAGCCAAAGGCCACCGGCGCATTCGCCGACTTTTTCGAAAAGATCGAGAGCTATTTGACCATTATCTCTGGCCCCGCGATGGAACTGCACAGCGCAAATCCGTATACGTTTCGCACCAAAGAGGAAATGTCGGCTTCCGTATTCAAAATCCACGACACCCTGACGAGCCGCGCAGAGATCACGGACCTGTCTGGCACGTTTGCCGAAGATGTCGTGGCGGTCATCGGGCTCGGCGGCACCGGTGCTTATGTGCTGGAGTTCCTTGTCAGGACGCCGGTGAAGGAAATCCGCGGGTTCGATTCCGATCTTTTCCACGTACACAACGTATTTCGATCGCCGGGGCGGCTCGAAGAAAGCGAGCTAGGGAAGCCGAAGGCGCATCTTTATCAGGGGCGCTATGAGAACTTCCGGCACGGGTTGAAGCTTGAGCGTAAGATCATCGATGCGTCTTCGGCGGCGGACCTGGAGGGTGTAACGTTTGCGTTCGTCTGCGTGGACAAGGGATCGTCCCGATCCCAAATATTCGATTTGCTGATCGCCAAGAAGATACCGTTCATCGATGTCGGTGTGGGCCTGGATCGTAAAAGGGGGCCGATCAATGGGATGTTGCGCGCGACGTATTATTCGGTCGAGACTGCCGTAGCGCTGCGAGAGAAAGGATTGGCCGAGATGTCGGACCTGCCGGACGCCATCTATCGGACCAATATCCAGATTGGAGAGATCAACGCGCTGAACGCGTGCCTCGCGGTCATACGCTTCAAGCAACTCCGGGGCTTCTATTTTGAGGAAGTACCATACCACCATCTGCTTCTGGAGATCGGGGACCTGAAGGTCGTCGGGGAGTCGGAGTTGTGATGAAGTTCGAGATGCGCCGCGTGCATTATATGCCGGAGAATCTGAAGCCGGGCATCTTGTACGTCTCAGAGGAATTCGACATCGCAATCCACCTATGTGCGTGCGGCTGCGGCTCGAAGGTCAAAACGCCGCTTGGCGTGACCGAATGGTCGGTCAAAAAGACCAAGACCGGGCCAACGCTGCGACCGTCGATTGGAAACTGGCAGCAACCCTGCCGATCCCACTACTGGATCACGGACGGTAAGGTGGTATGGGCTGAAAAGTGGACGCCGGAGAAGATCGTCGCGGGACGCCGCCAGGAGGAGGAGCGCCGACGTGCACATTACAACGCGCTCGACCGCAAGCGTGGCGGGGCGGTGCGAAAGCTCTGGCGCTGGGTCAAGGACCTCTTCGACGCGCAGCGTGAAGGATGATGCGTCACCCGTACCAGAAACACGGTCGGGGGCAGGTGTCAAAGCGTGAGAAGTAGAGGCTGGATTCGGTTGGCGCGCCTGTCGCGCGGTATTAAAATCCAAATTTCAATTCAACGACAAAGGAAAACCAACATGGCTTCAAACAATCGGATTTTCATCGCCTTTGCGGTGGAAGACAAGTGGGCACGAGAGTATTTGGTCGGGCAAGCAAGAAACGACAAGAGCCCGTTTGAATTCATCAACATGTCTGTCAACGAGCCGTGGGATGAAAGGTGGAAAACCCAGTGCCGGAGTCGCATCAGGGGATGCGACGGGATGATCGCGCTTGTCAGTAAGAACACGAAGAGCGCGTCCGGCGCGTTGTGGGAGATTAAGACCGCTAAAGAAGAGCAAGTGCCGGTTCGGGGCGTGTACACCACGGTAGACGACCGACCGGCGACGCTACCGTCTGAGCTCTCCGGTGTTCGTGTGGTTGCCTGGACCTGGGATAATATTAAGGCCTTTCTGGATATCCTCTAATGTCCAACAGAGCGCTCATCGTCGGCATCAACCATTACGATCACGTTAGTTCCCTAACCGGCTGCGTGACGGACGCGGCGTCGATGCAAGAAATCCTGTCCAGGAACGGCGATCAGAGTGTTAATTTCGAATGCCGGCTACTCACAAGCCCTGGGGCGCAACCGATCACCAGGGGGTTTTTGCGCCAGCAATGGCGGGAGCTGTTTCAGGACTTCAGGGAAGACGTGCTGTTCTATTTTTCCGGCCACGGCACTCCGACTGAGGTCGGCGGATATTTGGTGACGCAAGACGGGACACCAGGCGACCCAGGTTTGCCCATGGACGATGTCGTCACGATGGCGAACAATTCCTCGGCCCGTACAGTGCTTCTAATACTCGACTGCTGCTTCAGCGGATCGACAGGTAACCCGCCGAGCTTGCAGGCCGGTAACCTTGAAAATCGCGCTCGCTTGCGAGAAGGCGTAACAATTCTAGCCGCCTCCCGGCCTTCGCAGGTCTCCATGGAGATTGGTGGTCACGGGGTGTTCACCAATTTGGTCCTGGGCGCGCTGAGAGGAGGCGCGGCGGACGTCCGCGGGCGGGTCTCGGCGGCATCAATCTATGCCTATGCCGAAGCCGCGCTCGGTGCCTGGGACCAGCGCCCCCTGTACAAATCCCACGCCGATCGCCTTAATCCGGTAAGGCTTTGCGAGCCTAAAGTTCCAGATGCTCTTCTCCGCGAATTGCCGATGTATTTTCCTTGCTCAGACCATGAATACCGGCTCGATATGACCTATGAAGAGACCAATGGAGCCGCCGTTGCGGATCACGTGGCCACTTTTAAGAAGTTCAAACGACTCCAGATCGCCGGACTACTGAAACCAAAGGTTGGGGATGACCTCTATTGGAGCGCCGAGCGTTCTGGTTCTGTAATCCTGACCGACCTCGGACAATTCTATCTTCAACTTGTGAACTCTAACCGGATTTGACGTGCATGGACGTGGGCGTCACAGGGCATCAGGATAGAAAGGGCATTCGATGGCCCTGGGTCGAGGACGTGGTGCGGGCTGAGTTGAAGAAACTCCAAGACGTGCGACAGGCTCTTTCGTGCCTTGCGGCCGGCACCGACCAGATTTTCGCCGAGGTCGCTATCGAGCTCCATATACCAGTCGTAGCTGTCGTACCACTCGCGCAATATGAAACGTTTTTTGAGCAAGGCGCTTTGTCGAATTATCAGCGCCTGCTGAGTCAATGTCAGGTCATCCCACTCGGATGGAAGGGTGATCCTGAGAGAGCATTCTTTGAGGCCGGCAAGTTTATCGTCGATCAGTGCGACACATTATTCGCCGTTTGGGACGGTGGCGGTGCCGAGGGGTTAGGCGGAACAGGTGATGTGGTAAGTTACGCCCAGCGCAAACGGAAACCGGTTATTCATATTAATCCTTGCACCAAAATCGTGTCCACAATTTGAAGGGATGGTCGTAAGATCTCGCGCTGGCAAATGGCTAGTGTCTCGCGCCCGCCGTCCCGACCCCGGGAATATCAGATTCCCGAAATGCTGTCGCGGCAATTCGCTTTGGACCTGGGTGAACACCCAAAACCAGTCATAATGATCACCCTGAGAACCAGCCAACGCAGATCGCCTCCGCGACATCAACTCCGCCTTAAGCGATTGTGCCTTCGGTCGGCATGGCTAATGTCTTGAGTGACGACAAAAAACCAGCAAGTTCTGGCGTTAGGACGCCTTGGGCGGAGCCTGCGGCGCATTCAGTGAGCCGCCGGTGTGCGTCGAGAGACGGCAAGCGTATACCTGGAAAGGGCTGGGATTGCCGTGCGTCCGCCGGGCCGATGGGGACGGCGGGCCGCTTCAAAACCGGCCACACAGGTGATCACCGACTTTTACGCGGGAGAACCGCCCTCGGAGGACCTCCCTGGACACCCTCGCTCTGACCCAACCCCACAAACAACCCCGGCAAAACCAGTGCCGCCAAGCTCGGCGATCGTCCCGTCAGGGCCTGGAGTGTCACCCACGCGCTATCCTTCGGCCAGCGCGTGCGAACCTTATCGCGAGCTCATCGAACTGGGGCTAGCCCGAGGTCGCAAAGCCATGGCTATCAAAGTGTCCGGCGCTTCGTCAGTTGGCTCGGAGGGCACACTTCAAGCCACCGATCCAGGAATTGTTTAGTCTTTGCATCGACGAATCCAAATTCCGCCCGCGATCTCGTTCACCAAGCATCGCCTTCAAATGAGATTGCAGATCTCCTCGCCCACCATGAATGGTCTGCTTCACGCACATTCGCTTTTTCTATTCCGGATCACGGCCATTGCACAGGCGCATCAGCCAGGTGCGGTCGCCACGCCGGACGATCTGACCGACTTTTCGCGCCATAGAGATACCTCCGCGTTGTCGCGGCACACAAACGGCACAGTCCGCCGGGCTATTCAGGTGATTTGTTCAGGGTCATGGAAATGAACGCTGCTGGGGTTCAGCGCCACGCTGACAAACCCTCGGCAAATCGAAACCGCCCTCGGACCGGTGACCGAAATCAAGCGCTCCGGACCTGACGCGGTTTCATTGAACGTGCATTCGCTGAATCCAGATGCGGAAGAACCGGTCCGCTACGACGAAAGATCCGTTGTCCCGGTCGATTACGTCCCGGTCGATCAAAGTGCTGGCTGCCCGCTGAGCGCTAGAGGCCGACCCAAGACCGTAGCGTCCAAGAAAGGCGGATGAGAAAACTTTGGCGGGCCTTTCCTCCTCCGAAGCCAGCCCGGTCAGGAGGCGTCTCTGGCTCAAGGTGAGTGACTCCCACAGTGCCGTATACGCATAGCTCTCCCGCTCGAGCAGGACTCGGACCGCCTCCCGCATCATCACCGGCGTCGCTGCCTTCCCGGGATCACAAAGCTCCCAAAGCGCGTGGCACAGATGTTGAGTGTAAAAAGGATGGCCTCCTGTGAGTTCGCATACGGCCGCGATCACCTCATCCGGGATATCCTTTTCCGACTCCCGGAATTTCTTGCGGATGAAGGGGAGCCAATGCCGGGCCTCAATCGGACCGAGTGGGTAGTGCCCCGCCGAACGGTACAGCGGTCGGGACCGGTCTAGGAACATCTTCTGGATTAGGTGCTTGCGACTGCCCAAGAAGAGATAAGACACCGCCCCATGCCTCTGGATGATGCTGCGCAGTTGCCTTTCGACCTTATCGCTTTCATACTCCAGAATCCGCTGGATCTCGTCGAAAACGATGACCACTTTTTTCTTGCCGCGAGCTGCGATCTCGGCCGGCGCCGCGAGCGCCTGCTCAAGTTCAGGGTTTGCCGAACTGGTCCGACTCACCCCAAACGTAACTTTGGGTTTTCCTTCTTCGTCGATCGTCACCGATGGTGTCATCTGTCCGAAGAACTCCTTGGCCGCCTTCAGGACTTGTTCCGCCGTGCTGCCCATCGACTCAGCGATAGCTTTCGCCGTTACGGTCACGAAGGAGACAGCACCGTCGCTGGGCCACAGATCGACGTAAGCGGTGGTGTATGTGTGCTTGGGCAACGTTCCCAACGCGTGTAGCACCAATGACGTCTTGCCCATGCGCCGCTCCGAGTAGATGAACAGCTTCTCGCCGTTCTCGGCGGCGCGGACCAGATCGGCGATCTCGTCAGTCCGGTTACAGAAGGCAGGTCCGCCGACCACGCCGCCATATTGAAAAGGGTTTCGCATATTACGCACCTCGCGTAACGCATCGCGCGTACTCCACACTATACATTACTCGCGACTGCGCTGACACGATTCAGCATGGCTATTCAGCTCCCGCGCTATTCGTCAGCACTCCCCGCTGACTCAAAAGGCCTCCCCTAGAAAGGAATGTCCTCCGCCCCGATGTCGGGTTGGATGGCGGCTCCTCGAGCCGCGTGCCCGTTTCCGCCGGACCCGTTCGCTCCCGGTTGCGTGCCTGGTTTGGAACCAAGCATCACCATGCGCGTTGCAACGACCTCAAACGAGGTGCGCTCGTTTCCCTCGCGATCCTGCCACTTTCGGCTGCGCAGGCTGCCTTCGATATACACCTGCCGACCTTTGTGGAGGTGCTCCCCGCAGATCTCTGCCAACTTTTTCCAGACCACAACCCGGTGCCATTGGGTATTCGTTTGCTTGTCCCCGGCGCGGTCTGTAAACGTCTCGTCCGTCGCCACACTGAAGTTGGTCACGGGGGTCCCATCGGTCGTGTAACGAACATCCGGGTCCTTGCCGAGCCGTCCTACCAAGATGACTTTGTTGACTGATCCACTGCCACTCATGTCTTAGGCTCCTTTCGTTGTCAATATCGTTTTTGCAGACCGCGCGACCTTGAAGGCCGCGTGTGATGTAGCTTGAATTTAGAGTGTTGCCTTTCAGGCAGAAAGGAAGGGCCAGATCCCTTGCCGGTCCAGTCGTGAAAGCCACTTCCCGAGCAGCGTGCTCTTCGGGTTGCGCGGCGCGTGCTGTCGGCGTCTAAGAAGCACAGGATTTTGCCTCATTCCAGGCTGGTCGAGGGCAGGCAAGAGCCGAAATCCCAAAGGCTCAAAGTCGAGAAGTACGTTCCAGATCAACCACGACTCCTGAACGCCAACACATCGACTGGTCTTCAAATCCGAGGGCGTTGGGCGCGAGAGATTCGCGCTCGTCCCCCTGGTTGACCCATCGACCTAAAAGCTTTCCTTGAAGCGGCTGTCCAGAAAACTGCCGAGCCGGGCCGTCGCCTTGAACTGCGGAATCGGATCCAGCTCTTTGAATGCGGATGTGAAGGCGTTCGACAGGCTCCACACGGTTCGGGGTCTGAACTCTTCGAACGCCGGTTCGAAGTAGAGGTCGTGCACTCGGCGAGCCAAGTGCTTGGGAACGTCCAGCTCACCTTCGATGAACGCCTGGTAGATGATGATTTTGGCGGTGACGTCGGTGAGTTCCGACTGCCGCCAAGCCTCAACCTGTTTTCGCATGGGCTCGAAATTCCGCTGCATGCGGTCGACACCAACTGCGATGGCGTCAACGAGCGAGAATGACTTCGAGTGCTTTGCCAAGACAGGCGCAAAGTCGCCGCTAAACGCCATGTTCGAGCAGACGAAGACGCGATAGCCACAAACGAGGGCCAGTCGCATGGTCTTATCATGCGAGTTCCTCAATCCGATCGAGAAGCGGCATCCCTGGATCTCGGTCTCGAGGTCCAGCACTCCGAACATTCTCATGCCGTCCGGAGACACGGCGTACTCATCGTGCACGACGCCAATGTGACGGAAGCCGAGGGTTTCGATCAAGGCCTGAACGACTTCATGGTGAGGAATGGGCCGATGGGTTTCGGTGGCCGCGGGAGTTGGTACCAGGGCAAGCGCTTCGCGCGGAATCGTCCTGCCCTCATATCCGATGAGCGTGCTGCTTTCTGACACGATTTCACCTCCTGAAAGTGTGAGATTTGTGATTTGTATTAGGGATTTAGAGAGCGTGGCGGGACAGGCGGCCTGACCTGCGACGCCCTACGGAGAACAGCGGTGGGTGGCAGAACTCAAGCCTGCCCCTGGCAGCGGTCTTGACGCAATTTGCTCAGTGGCGTTGGCTCGAAATAGAGGTCCCGCTCGATGGGTAGACCCAACGGGCCTCGGGCCGCTTGCAACTCTGACAGGCGGAAGTAACCGAGCTCATTCTCGAACCCGCATACGTAGCCGAAAAACACGAAGTCCCCATCTTCCTCCGAGCCCTCAGTTGCGTACCAAGTCCAGTTGGAGTCGGGTGTAAAGAACTTGATGTGTCCGATAGGGTCTGCCACGTTCTCCTGCGCATATAGCGGCGGCAGAACTTTGCGTAGCTGCGGCGTAAGCAGTTCCATGGGTGTCGTCCTTCTGCGTTGGGATCTGAAATCGCCGCGGAGACGAGGTGGGCGCTCAGCGTGACGTTGCATTCCGGCTCTTTCGCGTCCTTTGCCTCTCCTGCCACACACGCTCTGCTGCAATTTCCGCGGCGCGGTTGTATACCTGAGCCCATGTGATTTCCAAGTGGCCGCGGCATCCCTTCTCTCTGAGCCTCAGGCCGTACCCCTCGACGTGAACAATCAGCGCTCGACCGCGAATTGCATAGGGGGTCTCGAGGACCAACAGACGCCGCCGATGCACAAGTTTGGTCACAGCATGTCTCCCATTTTGGGGGTCCGCCTACCGCTCGAACTGAGGTGGCAACCTCCGATGTTTCTCTGCCTCTAAGAGCGGCCAGCGGCCCAAGCAGTCGTGATCCCCCTGCCCCTCAGGTCGCGGAAAGGTGTTCTGGTCGCAGGCTGGCGCGGTTTCGCAGCAGGGGCGGGCCGCCGAGAGAACGGCGCGCCTCCGCAGGGCTGGAATCGCTACTTTCGGACGTAGACGCCTCGATCACTCGAACTTGAGTTCGAGCTGCTCGATGGTGTTCATGATCACCCGCCCGACGATGCTCAGGCTCTCAGGGCTGCATTTGTCCAGGGAGTCCTGGGCTGTGTGGTGGTAGCTCTTGAAGGGGGTAAGGTCGATGATATCCACGCTCGGCACACCTTCTTGCAAGAACGGAAGGTGGTCGTCTTCGACTGCAAACTCGCCGCCTTCAAAATAGCGGCTATAGCCGAAGTCTCGGGCGGTCTCGAAGACGAGATCGCTGAGCCACGGTGTTGAGTTCGGTTCCCGCAGAATATCCAGGTGACGATCCCCAACCATGTCCACGAGGACAAGGGCGCGGATCTGCTTCAGCCGGCCGTCAGCTTCCAGCTGCTCAGCCATGTGGCGACTCCCGTACAAACTATCGCTCGCCGACCACCGTTTGAGAGCCTCTTCGCCGTCGAAGAACACCAGCCAATACGTCAGCTTGTTCTTCCGCTTCTCCAGCGCTCGGGCCAGCTCCAGCAACATTGCAGTGCTTGAGCCGCCGTCGTTTGCCCCGAGGAACTGTATCCCGTCGAGGCGGGCGGTGTCGTAGTGACCGGCGATCATCACCACTGAAGGGCTCCGGCCCGCGATGACGCCAACGATGTTCGTCATGGGAATTTCCCCGACAGGCGTAGCAGCGATAAAGTTGTCGTGCCAAACATCGACTCCGTCCGCGGAGAGCTCCACGCTGATGTACTGACGCGTTTCGGCGAGCGCCGCCGAGCCCGGCGGCCGAGGGCCAATCCTGACGATGTTTCGCAAGTCCTCGAAAGCGCGCTGTCCGTCAAAGGCGATCGATGTTACGGCGTGATTCCGCGAACGCCATACCAGCAAGCTCCCAAGAGCCGCTATAAGCAACAATGCAACAGCCATGCGCTTTTGGGATTGGCGTCGGCGAACTCTTTCCAAGGTGCCTTTGTCCGGTATTTCTTCTTCAGCGGTTGCGCTCATGCTTCTTCACTCCAGGTACACTGACAAATGGGGGGTCCCAGCTTTCTCGATCACTCCTGCAGATCTCCCGCGCTGATCTCACCAGCCGCTGGCGTCGGCACGGCGACTTTCGGAGACATTCTCATTTCGGTCCCGCCAATCTTTCCCGCGAGACCCTGTACGACATGCTGTGCGGTGTACCAGCCGAGTCCGGCAACGAACGCGACAGCAAACGCGGCAAACAAAAGCCCAAGCACTTGCACGGTCGCCTCCCTCACTATCGACAAGCCAGGCCCTCAATCGCGCATCGACAGACGCTTTCTGAAAACATCAAGATCCCCGAATCCTTGACGCTGACCTAGGGTTTCGGGAGGTCGGGCCCATTCGATCCGAGCCTCACGTCTCACGAGCAACCACTCGTCCACCCGCAATTACCGCAGCGATAACACGAACCGTTCCGGGTCATGATGGATCCGCATTCTTTGCAGGCCGGCGCATCTCCGTCTCCCGCGGTTTCGAGGAGCGAAGGGGGGGCGGGCGCAGGAACCCTGCTGCTGGTTCCGGCGCCCGTTGCGGGAGGAGACACGGCGGGGAGAAATCTCAAGGCGAGCCAACGAAAGAGATAATCCATCAGCGACTTCGCATAACCGATTTCTTTTACCGTGGACCAGCCGCTCGGTTCGAACCGCGTATGGCTGAACTTGTCGCACAGCACCTTGAGAGGAACGCCATATTGAAGGGCCATCGAAATCGCGATGCCGAACGAATCCATGAGGCCCGCGACCGTCGAGCCGGCTTTGGCCATGCGAAGGAAGATTTCACCCGGCTGGCCGTCTTCGTACAGACCCACCATGACGTATCCTTCGTGACCGCCAACTGAGACGTGG